>WBZS01002784.1_pt1 | contig 10089 bp, 7 predicted proteins | sample 5204201 | NCBI WGS metagenome assembly WBZS01 (sample SAMN12344357, study PRJNA552823) | activated sludge metagenome | biome: Activated sludge suspended growth; feature: Nitrification reactor; material: Wastewater; isolation source: activated sludge from nitrification reactor of wastewater treatment... | reverse complement strand
GCGAGAGCAGCAGCGGCCCCATGTCGGACACCGTGGCGCGCACCGGATGGCCCTGCTCGCCGAACACGTCCCAATACGTCACCGGGCTGGCATAGGGCTGGAAATCGGTGAGGCCGAGCAGGTTCAGGCGCTCCTGGAACTTGGGGCTGATGCTGCCGGCCGCGCCCATGCCGGAGAGATCGCTTTTCACGTCGGCCATGAACACCGGCACGCCGATGTAGGAGAAACGCTCGGCCAGCGACTGCAGCGTGACCGACTTGCCGGTGCCGGTGGCGCCGGTGATCAGCCCGTGACGGTTGGCCTTGTCGGGCAACAGCGCGATATAGGTATCGCCGGTTTTGGCAACATAGAGCGGATCAGCCATGCTGGTTCCTTCACGACGTAGCGGGTGGGTAACGCAAATCCTAGCACGCGCGGTTGCGCCGTTGGCCGGGCGAGGCGCTTCGTCCCAATGCGGCGTCCGGCGCGAGTCGCTCCGTTGTACACTCCGCCAACCTCAAGGAGACCGCCAACAACATGAAGCGCGAGGGGAGCCCGATCCTCAACGGCCCCTACGAGGAACCGGAGCGGCATTACGCCACTGATGCCAACGGCAACCTGGACTACCGGGATGTGCGCAAGGGCCGGCGGGTATTCACGCCCGACGTGGCGCAGGTTCCCCTCGGCCAGGCTCGCCAGGGCGGCATGTTCGACATCAACGACTTCCCGTCGGAATACGGCGCGCACCTGGTCAATCGCGTCAGAGACGAGATTCGCCGCTGGCGCGAAAGCGGCTACGCCGGGGTCACCAGCCGCGTCACGCGCGACCTGCTCGGCTACTGGTTTGCCAATGCCGAACGCGCCCCGCATCAGAAACTGTTCTTCGCGCAACAGGAAGCGGTCGAAACCGCGATCTGGTTCAACGAAGTGGCGCAGCGATCGAATGCCGGCACTCACCTGCAAAGCCGGCTGCACGGCTTCGCCACGGAGCAGAGCGACGGCCTTCCACGTCTCGCGTTCAAGATGGCGACCGGCACCGGCAAGACTGTCGTCATGGCCTGCCTGATCCTCTACCACTACCTGAACCGCCGCGAGTACCGCAACGACACGCGCTATGCGGATTACTTTCTCGTGGTTGCGCCCGGCATCACCATCCGCGACCGGCTCGGCGTATTGTTTCCCGATTCGGCCGGCGCCAGCCCGTGTGAGGCAAGCGACTACTACCGCAAGCGCTATCTCGTGCCGCCGGCATATTCGGAAGCGCTCGCCGCGCTGGCGACCCGATTGATCGTCACCAACTACCACGAGTTCCTGCCGCGCACGCTTTCCGGTAACAAGCGTTCGCCCTTCGACGGCAAGCGCGACGACGCCGGCAACAAGTCGGAAGCGCGGGAGGACGAAACCCAAGTCATGCGCCGCGTACTCGGCAGTTTCAAACCCGGCCGGCGACTGCTGGTCATCAACGACGAGGCGCACCACTGCTACCTGCCGCGCATCAAGGGCAAGGACACTGAACTCGACAACTCGGAAACCGAGAACGAACGCGCGGCCGTTTGGTTCTCCGGCATTCGTGCCTGCGCGCGGCGCTACCAGTTGCGTGCGGTCTATGACCTTTCCGCCACGCCTTACTACCTCTCGGGCTCGGGGTATCCTGCCTACTCGCTCTTCCAGTGGGTGGTCAGCGACTTCGGGCTGATCGAGGCGATCGAAGCCGGGCTGGTGAAGATTCCCTTCCTGCCGGTCGACGACAGCAGCCACGCCATCGACGAACCCAAGCTGCGCAACCTCTACGAACACTGCCGCGACGAACTACCGAAGAAGGGCCAGCGCACCCAGCGCAAGGAAGCCAAGGCCGCCGCGTCGGCCGCCGAGCCGGCGCCGAACCTGCCGCCGCTGGTGCGCACCGCCCTCGACCAGTTCTACGCGCACTATGTCGAATACGAGCAGGGCTTGCGCAAGCGCGGCGAGTTGCGCGCCGACATGTTCACAGAACCACCGGTCTTCATCGTCGTCTGCAGCAACACCACCGTTTCAAAGGAGGTGTACAAGCAGATCGCCGGCTACGAAACCACCGACGTGAAGGGCGATCCGATCACCGTTCCCGGCAGCCTGGACCTGTTCTCGAATTTCGACCCGTTGACCGGCGCACCGCGCAGCCGGCCGCCGACGCTGCTGATCGACAGCGACGCCCTCGAACACTCGGGGCAGATCGACGAGAGCTTCAAGAAGGTCTTCGCGCCCGAGATCGAGCGCTTTCGCCGCGACTACCGGTTGCGCCATCCCGAGCGCTCGGTCGAGGCCATCACCGATGCCGAGATCCTGCGCGAAGTCGTCAACACCGTCGGCAAGCCGAACACGCTGGGCGCGCACATCCGCTGCGTCGTTTCGGTGGCCATGCTCACCGAAGGCTGGGATGCCAACACCGTCACCCACGTCATGGGCCTGCGCGCCTTCGGCTCGCAACTGCTGTGCGAGCAGGTCGCCGGCCGTGCCCTGCGTCGGCGGCAGTACTTCGTCGACCCGAAGACGGGCCGCTTCCCGCCCGAGTACGCTCACATCATCGGCATCCCGTTCAAACTCTTCAAGGGCGGCGAAGCCAGCTACGTCCAGGCGCCCGAATATGCCACCCTGCGCGCGCTGGCGGACCGCGACGAACTCGAGATCCGTTTCCCCAACCTCGTCGGTTACCGGCTCGACACTGGCGCTGCCGGCCTCGCGGCGGACTTCATTGGCGTCCCCGACTACCGGCTCGACACCACGAAGATTCCCGTCGAATCCGTGCTCGGCAGCGCCTTTTCCGGCGACAGGCAGCAAATGCGCCTGAAACTCGAAGCGCTACGCGACCAACAGGTCATCTACTGGATCACCAAGGAGTACCTGCGCCGCATCCACGGCGACGACGGCCAGCGCGCCGACATGCGACTCTTCGCCCAGGTGCAGACGGCAGTACGCACGTGGTACGCCGAGAAGGTCCAGCTCGTCGGCGAGAGCGATCCAATCTACAAGCGCCTGCTGCGTTACGAAGACGCCCAGCCTATCGTCGAGAGCATCGAGCGCGGCATGACCGCGCACGCCGCCGAACACCAACGCATCCTGCCGATCCTCAACCACTACAACCCGCAGGGTTCGACCGCGCATGTATTCGGCCACACGGCGAAGAAAACCTATCCGACGAAGAAAAGCCACGTCAACCTCGTCGTCGCCGACACCGACACCTGGGAGCAAATCGCCGCCAAGACGCTGGAAAAGCTCCGTGCCGTCGAAAGCTACGTCAAAAACGCCTTCCTCGGCTTCGCAGTGCCCTACGTCAAGGACGGCAAGGAGCGCAACTACCAGCCTGACTACCTGGTGCGCATCGTTACGCCCAAGCTGCGCCGCGCCCAGTTGATACTCGAAATCACCGGCTTCAACACCGACAAGGAAATCAAGCGCTGGTACGTGCGCGAACGCTGGCTGCCCTCGGTCAACAACGTGCGCGAAAAGCTCGCCATGCCGAAGTGGTACTTCGAGGAAGTCACCGACATCGACAACGTCAAGCCGGCGCTCGAAAAAGCCATCGCGGACATCGTCGTCGAAGTCGACGCCGCGCCGGACACGCTCGGCGAAGCGCTGAGACTGCTTGCCAGGCTGCCCGACGATTTCTACGTCGAAGGCCGTGAAGACCCGCCGAATTTCGAACAACGGGAACCCTTCGAATGAAGCCGCAATTCCTGCTCGATACCAACATCTGCATCGCCTACAAGAAGCGCAAGCCCGGCGTGCCGGAACGCATCGATGCACTACCGCCCGGAAAGGCCGTGATGTCGGTCGTAACCTGGGGCGAACTGGTGCTGGGCGCCGAGAAATCGCAAAAGCGTGCCGAGTCCTTCGCCATTCTCCAACGCGTGCGGCAAATGATCCCGGTCCTTGGGCTCGACGAAAACGCAGGCGGACATTACGGCGCGATTCGCGGCGAACTGGAGAGGCAGGGCAAGACGATAGGACCGAACGATCTCTGGATCGCGGCCCATGCGCGCGCGCACGACCTGCGGCTGGTCACCAACAACACCCGCGAGTTCCAGCGCGTGCCGAATCTGCCGCTCGAAGACTGGACGCAAGCCGGGGCGCAACCATGACCGACAAGAAGATCGACAGCCTCAAGCACAAGAAGGACAAGCGCGTCCGCATTCCGTCGAAGGAAGAAGCCGGCTTTGAGGCCGACACGCCCGAAGCGAAACAAGCCAGCGCGCGCTATCCGTTGAATCCGGTCATCCACCGCGGGCAGGATCCGGAACTGTTCTGGCTGCACAAATACGGCGAGGACGACAACCAGGACCACCTCGAAGTCGACATCCGCTCGCTCTACCGCGTCGAACACATCGGGCCGGAAAGGCTCATCCAGCGGCTCTACCGCCTCAAACTGCAGGACACCCCGCAGGGCGACATGTTTGCGCCCAGCGTCGAGGAGTTGTTCGACAGCTACCGCGACGTGGACGAACTCGACAAGCCGGCCTTCTACTACAAGCAGGCCGACAACTGGAGCAATCGCCTGATCCAGGGCGACAGCCTGATGGTCATGGGCAGCCTGCTCGAACGCGAAGCCATGCGCGGCAAAGTGCAGATGATCTACATCGACCCGCCGTATGGCATCAAGTACAACTCCAACTGGCAGATCAAGCTCAACGACCGCAACGTCAAGGACGGCGACGACGCCAGCCTTTCCGCCGAGCCCGAACAGATCAAGGCCTTCCGCGACACCTGGGAACTCGGCATCCACTCCTACCTGAGCTATCTGCGCGAACGCCTGCTGCTCGCACGCGAACTGCTCAGCGAATCCGGCTCATGCTTCGTGCAGATCAGCGACGAGAACGTGCACCTCGTGCGGTGTTTGATGGATGAGGTGTTTGGAAGCGGGAACTTCGTGTCGCTAGTCACGTTTAAGAAGACAACCAGCGAAGGTGCGAGCTTAATTGGCGCCACCTGCGACTATTTGCTTTGGTATGCGCGGTCGTTGAATTGCGTCAAATTTCATCCAATCTACCTGCCAAGAAGTGACGAAACCGAAGATCGCTACGATCGGGTATTGATGACGGACGGAACTGTTCGCACTTTGTCGGCGGAGGAAAGGGACGGAACAAAGAATCTGCCAGAAGGCGCCAGGCAATTTTTATCCGACAACATCACGAGTTCTAGGCCAGCGGGCGACGGAGATCTCAGGGAGTTTGTTTGGAATGGAGAAACATATACGCCCGGAAAAGGAACCTTCAAGACGAATCTCCAAGGCATGCAACGACTTGCCGCGGCCAACCGACTGCAAATTACCGGAAAGGGAAAGCTGAACTATAGGCGGTTTGTCGATGACTTTGGATTTGCACCGGTCTCGAACTTGTGGGCGGACATTAGCGGTGCGGTCAAGAGCCGGAGTGACCCGAAAGTCTACGTCGTTCAGACTTCTCTTCCTGTTATTCAAAGATGCATTTTGATGGCTACCGACCCCGGCGACCTCGTGCTCGACCCGACCTGCGGATCGGGTACGACGGCGCATGTCGCCGAGCAATGGGGCCGGCGCTGGATCACCATCGACACCTCGCGCGTGGCGCTCAATATCGCCAAGACGCGGCTGATGACGGCGGCCTACCCGTGGTACGTGCTGACCGACGAGAAGATCGGCCGGCCGCGCGCCGAGTGGGATGTGCGCCACGGTTTCGAGTACAAGACGGTGCAGCGCATCACCCTGGGCTCGCTCGCCAACGACGAGCCGCCCGAGCAAGTCACGCTCTATGACCAGCCGACGAAGGACAACAAGAAGCTGCGCGTGGCCGGCCCGTTCACCGTGGAGACGCTGCAGGCTTACGAGCCGCTGCCGCCCGAGGCGGTGGAAGAGGCGAGCCTCGACCACGAGCGGCTCGAACAATTCCAGGCGCGGGTGTTCGAGCACCTGAAGACAGCCGGGGTGAAGAACGGCGCGAAGAGCGAGACCGCGGTGTTCGTGCGAATCGACGCGCTGGTTGACGAGACGCTGCATGCCGAGGGCTATTACGACAGCGCAGCGGGCGAGCAGAAGGCGTATCTGGTGATCGGCCCGCAGTTCGCGCCGGTGACGAAAGGCGCGGTGAATGCGGCGGTCAAGGCCTGCCGTGCACGCGGCGATGCGCAGTGGCTGCTGATCCTCGGTTTCGCCTTCGAGAGCGACGTCGAGAATTCCAGCCAGACCCAGCGCGCCGGCAGTTTCGAGGTCAGCAAGGTGCGCATGAACGACGACCTGCTGCAGGCCGGGTTGACCAAGAAGGACCGCAAGGCGGCCTCGTTCGTGACCATCGGCGAGCCGGACATCGCACTCGAACGCGAGGGCGATGCGCTGCGCGTGGAGATCCGCGGGCTGGATATTTACGACCCGATCCGCGACGAGGTGAAAGCGCGCTCGGTGGCCGACATCGCCTACTGGATGGTGGACGACGATTACGACGGCGCGAACTTCATGGTGCGCCAGGTGTTCTTTTGCGGCGGCGACAAGGACGAGTTCGACAAATGGAGAAAGGGCCTGTCCGATCTGGCCAAGGTTTCTACCCGGAAGAAGGTGGAAAAGACCCTGCGCATCGAACTGGACGACGAGTCCTTCGACCGCCTCTACGGCCACCGCTCGCACCCGATCGCATACCGCAAGGGCCGGCGCATCGCGGTGCGCGTCGTGAGCCAGTTCGGCGAGGAGAGCACCAAGGTGCTGGCAGTGTGAGCGCTACGCGGCCGGAGAAAAATTTGTCGACGCGCCAGCTCGGGAGCCGCACCGGATGGGCTTCGCGGCTGACCATGCCCTGGGGGCCAGCATCCATGGGGTTTCCAGGCAATGCATGCCGAAGATCGCCATTCCACGTGGGTTCCAGCCTACCTGTAGCGGCCACAGTGGAGCGGCCGAGCGGCAAACCTTTTTTGACGATCGGGAGAATCCAATGGCCGACCCGGCACGGCTGCAGTTGAAGATCACCCTCGACAACCTCGAACCCGCCGTGTGGCGGCGCGTGGTGGTGAGCGATTCGCTGACTTTCCTGCAGTTGCACGACGTGATCCAGCGCGCGATCGGCTGGGAGGATTGCCACCTGCACCAGTTCGAACTGACGAGCCCGCGGCTGATCGTCGGCACTGCCGAACCGGACGATTTCATGAGTTTCGGCGACGACGAACGACCCGTGCCGGAGGACAAGACGCGTCTGGCCGATCTGTTGGCCGGCAAGCGCAAGCTGCGCTACTGGTACGACTTCGGCGATGACTGGTGGCACACGATCGCCATCGAGAAGCGCCTGCCGGCCGATCCGGCGGCACCGGCGGCCGAACTGGTCGCAGGCCAGGGCGGCTGCCCACCCGAGGATTGCGGCGGCCCCTGGGGCTATGCCGAGATGCTGGCGACGGTGGCCGATCCGGCCAACCCAGAGCGCGCGGAACTGCTCGACTGGCTGGGCGAGGATTTCGATCCGGCCGCGTTCGATCTGAACACGCACGCTAAGGCGGTCGCGGCGCTGTTCACCAAGCGGCGCCGCTAGGCGCGCAGCGACGCAATGCGACCGGATGGTAGACTCCGAACGTTCGGGCACATCGCCTCACACTTTTCGGAGGATCGCGCATGGCCGGTCATTCCAAATGGGCCAACATCCAGCACAGGAAGGGCCGTCAGGACGCCAAGCGCGGCAAGGTGTTCACCCGCGTGATCAAGGAAATCACCGTGGCGGCCAAGATGGGCGGCGGCGACCCGCGCGACAACCCGCGCCTGCGTCTGGCGATGGACAAGGCGCGCGAAGCCAACATGCCCAAGGACACGGTGGAGAACGCGATCAAGCGCGGCATCGGCCAGCTCGACGGCGCCAGCTACGAGGAGATCCGCTACGAGGGCTACGGCATCGGCGGCGCCGCGGTGATCGTCGATTGCCTGACCGACAACCGGGTGCGTACCGTGGCCGAAGTGCGCCATGCGTTTACCAAGTACGGCGGCAACCTCGGCACCGACGGCTCGGTGGCCTTCATGTTCAAGCATTGCGGCCAGTTGCTCTACGCGCCCGGCACGGCCGAGGACAAGCTGATGGATGCGGCGATCGAGGCCGGCGCGGAGGACGTGATCACCAACGACGACGGTTCGATCGAGGTGCTGACCGCGCCGAACGATTTCGTCGGCGTCAAGGAAGCGCTGGAGAAAGCCGGCTTCAAGGGCGAACTGGCCGAAGTGACCATGAAGCCACTGAACGAAACCCCGCTCGCCGGCGACGACGCGGCCAGGATGCAGAAGCTGCTCGACGCGATCGAGTCGCTCGACGACGTGCAGGATGTCTACACCTCGGCGCTGCTCGACGAGTAGCCCGATCCACGCCAGGAGAATGCCATGCTGATGACCACCACCCCGACCGTCGAAGGCAAGTCGATCCGCAGCTACCACGGTGTGGTCACCGGCGAGGCGATCATCGGCGCCAACTTCCTCAAGGACATGTTCGCCTCGATCCGCGACATCGTCGGCGGGCGCGCCGGCAGTTACGAGAAAACGCTGCGCAGCGCCCGTGAAACCGCCTTCGCCGAGTTGGCCGAGGCGGCGCAGGCGCTCGGCGCCAACGCGGTGGTCGGCATCGATCTGGACTACGAGGTGCTCGGCGAAACCAACGGCATGCTGATGGTGGCGGTCAGCGGCACGGCGGTCACCCTCGCTTGAGCGAGGCGGTCCGGATTCTCGGCATCGACCCCGGCTTGCGGGTCACCGGCTTCGGCCTGATCACCCGCGACGGCAATCAGCTCGGCTATCTGGGCAGCGGCTGCGTCAAGACCGACGCGGCGCAATCGCTGCCCGAGCGTCTGCGCACCCTGCTCGACGGGCTGCGCGAAGTGATCGACACCCATTGCCCGACCCAGGTGGCGGTGGAGAAAGTGTTCGTCAACGTCAATCCGCAATCGACGCTGCTGCTCGGCCAGGCGCGCGGCGCGGCGATCTGCGCGGCGGTGCTCAAGGCCCTGCCGGTGGCCGAATACACGGCGCTGCAGATCAAGCAGGCGGTGGTCGGCAACGGCCACGCCGACAAGCAGCAAGTGCAGCATATGGTGCGCCGCCTGCTCGCGCTGCCCGGCGACCCGAGCGCCGACGCCGCCGATGCGCTGGCCTGCGCGATCTGCCACGCCCACGGCGGCCAGGGTCTGGGCGCCCTGGCCACATCCGGTTTCCGGGTGCGCGGCGGAAGGCTGATCTGATGCGCTTTGCCGAGCCGAGCCTCGCCGCGTTGCCCAATCCGCTGTTGCGCTACCTCGCCGCGACGCGGCCGGCGTTCCTTTCGGTCACGCTGGTCGCCTGCCTGCTCGGGCTGGCCGTCGCGCAGGCCTCGGGCGTCAGGCTGGCGCTGCCGAGCGCACTGCTGACGGCTGTCTTTGCCGTGGTCGCCCATGCCGGCGCCAATGTGATCAACGACTATTACGACGCGCTGAACGGCTCGGATGCCGCCAACCTGCAGCGCGTGTTCCCGTTCACCGGCGGCAGCCGCTTCATCCAGAACGGCGTGCTCTCGCCGCGCGAAACCGCGCGCCTGGGCTACGCCCTGCTGGCGGCAGTGGTGCCGGCCGGGCTGTGGCTGAGCCTGGGCGCCGGCCCAGGATTGATCGCGATCGGCCTGGCCGGCCTGCTGCTGGGCTGGGCGTACTCGGCGCCCCCGTTCGAGCTTGCCGGCCGCGGGCTGGGCGAACCGGCAATTGCCGCAAGCTGGCTGCTGGTGATCGTCGGCGCAGATTTCGTGCAGCGCGGCGCATTTTCGTGGGCGCCGCTGCTGTTCGGCACGCCGTTCGCGCTGCTGGCGGCCAACATCCTGTTCATCAACCAGTTTCCCGATGTGGTTGCCGACAAGCTGGCCGGCAAGCGCACCCTGGTCGTGCGCGCCGGCACGCAGGAGGCGCGCTGGTTCTACCTGGCGATCGGCGCTTTTGCCTACGGCTGGCTGCTGTTCGTCATCGAGCGGCTGAACCTGCCCGGCAAATTCGCGCTCGCAGCCTTGCCGGTGCTGCTGACGCTGCGCGCCGGGCGCGAACTGCTGCTGCACGCCGACCAGCCGGCGTTGCTCGCCGGCCCGATCAAACTGACCATCGGCTCGACCCTGGCGCACGGCACGCTGCTTTGCG
>WBZS01002466.1_pt2 | contig 10093 bp, 13 predicted proteins | sample 5204201 | NCBI WGS metagenome assembly WBZS01 (sample SAMN12344357, study PRJNA552823) | activated sludge metagenome | biome: Activated sludge suspended growth; feature: Nitrification reactor; material: Wastewater; isolation source: activated sludge from nitrification reactor of wastewater... | reverse complement strand
TCCGTAACAGCTATTCGAAGCCCGAGCCTTTCGAGCCGAACAAGGTCGCGAAAGTGACGCTGCCTTTAATGGACGTTTGCCACACGTTCCGAAAGGGCCATCGCATCATGGTCCACGTGCATAGCACTTGGTTTCCTTTGGTCGATCGAAACCCGCAAAAGTTTGTTCCAAATATTTTCGAAGCGGAGGAAAATGATTTCACGCCGGCGATTCATCGAGTGATGCGAACGGCAAATCAGCCCAGCGCGTTGCAGGTGCAGATTCTTCCTAAAACGCCAACGCCTTAACGCCGATAGGGCATGGATCGGAAACCGCGTCATGAAGACGAGGAAGCCGATTTTCGTTGATAAGGCATACAATTCGTACAAGACCACTGGATACTGACTTTGCTTCGCGCTTTGAATCCCTATTTCCGCATGAAGGAGACGAAATGGCAGATCCAATCACGATACGATGTCGCGAGAACGGGCCTTTGGTGGTTCCCGCCGCCGCGGTCAAGATCATCGATCACCTAGGGAATGAGTTCCCGATTCCGGCTGGGAAGGAATTGGTGGCATTATGCCGCTGTGGCCAATCGCAACGGAAACCGTTTTGTGACGGTGCTCATAAAGGGTGTGGTTTTCAGGGCGTCGACGTCGCGCCTACCGGCCAGATTGAGACGGCGTAAGCCACGCCCGATTGCCTGGTGAGGGAATGACGGATTTTGAGCGCCAGCGAGAGTATAGGATTTTTATGTACTCTTGCTGGCACGTTAAACGGAACCGTCCGAAAGGTTGTTTTTCAGGTTCTTGAGCCGTTCGTTGACACTCTTGTTCGGATTGACCTGCATTTTGAGTTCTTCGCGAAGTTTTTGCACGCCAGCAAAGGCTTCCCGGTTCGTGACTTCACGTTGGACTCGGTCCGTTTCAATGCGAATCTCATCACGAAGCCGATCGAGCCGTTGCCTTTCTTGCGCGATCTTCGCGCGTTCGCGAGAGAGTTCCATTTCCATTTCGCGCGACGCTTCTTCGAGTTCCTCGTTGCGGTAGCGAAGCTGATCGATTTCATGATTGAGCCGAGTCCGTTCCTCGTCCAGTTGACGGCGGTAGTCGTTCAATTCATTTTCGTATTGTTCGAGTTCCTGCATGCGGGGATGAACCGACGTGGCCGCCGGTGCTTGCCGAACTTTGCGGAGGTCGATTTCCAGGTCTTGAACACGGCGAGTGAGTTCCTGATTCTCTCGGCGCGCCTGTTCCAAATCTTCGGATACATTTCGCCTAGATTCCTTACCAACAAGACCGTCATGCATTTGCTGGCGCAAATCGGCGACCAGCGCTTCTTTCAAGGCGAGTTCGCGTTCGAGACGTTCAATCTCCCCATTTTGTGGCAACTCGGGTGGACCATTCGAATGTAGTTTCAGTTCATTTTCCAATCGCGCGATTTCCGTTTCGCGTTCCTTGAGCAGTTGATAGATGATGTCATTTTCCGCTTTTAAACCTGGATCCGGCGCAGGCTGGGCTTCTCGCTCTTGCTGGAACTTGGCGAGCTGTTCACGTAGAGTTGCGATCAGCGTTTGAGCTTCCGCCAACTGATTTTCATCCGCGTGGTGTTTTTCCTGCCATTCCGCGACGCGAGCGGCCGCCGAATGTTCCGAGGCTTCCAACGCGTCCATTTGTTTTTGGATGGCTTCGACCTGTTTGGATAATTCGGTGGCGAACGTTCGTGCGTCGGCTAACGCCTTTTCGGATTCCTCGAGTTGGCGTCGTGTCGTTTGCAGTTCCTGGTTATAATCCGAAGCTTGCGATTCCCAGGTCGAGCCCCAGCGTTCCTTCTCCGCAAGCCGTGCGTCACGGTCTTGGAGCTGTTCCGTCATTCGAGCGAGTTGTTGTTCGTAGCTCTGCAAAGACTCGCGGAGGTTTTCGGTTTCGTCGGTGCTTGGAGCGGTTTGCGGGGCGTATTGGTGGCGAATCTCCCGTTGCATCGTGCGAAGTTCATCCATCATGCGGCGAATCTCGTCGCATTGGGCACGCAATGCCTTCTCTTGTTCGACCATGAAGGGGGTTGGCGCCTGCGGGGAAGCCATTTCGCGTTCCTTTTCCATCTGTTGTTGAAGCGAGAGGAGCGTGTTTTCCTGTTCGGATAACATCCGGGTGAGGCGAGTGATTTCCGCATCGCGTTGGGCGAGGAGTCTTTCGAGTTCGTGAATGCGAGAAGACGTTTCCGAGTCGTGTGCAGATTTTGGATCCCCGGTCGCGTATTCCTCAAGGAGCCGGGTTACGGAAATTCCATCGTGGGCCGGCTTCACGGGCAGGCCTTGAACTTTTTCTTGGTACCGCTGCCACTTTGCGTTGACCTCGGCTTCGGTCTCTTGAAGGCGGCGGGTCATTTCACGTTCGCGCCGATCCACCGCGGCTTCGTAAGCTTCACGGTCGCGGCGCATTTTTTCGCGTTCTTGTTCGAGTTCCCGTTCGGCTTCCTCCAGCTGACCAACGCGTTCGTCGTAGTGGCGAATTCTCTCTTTCAACGACGCTGCTTTTTTTTCCAGTTCCTTCGCCTGCTCGCTCGCGGTGCCTTCGGGAGATTGCAGGCGGCGACGGAATTTCAGGGCGAATTGCGCGAAGCGACGCCTCGAGACGCTGATATGGTTGATTCCCGTGGTACCCAACCATGCCGGGGTGCTGGCGTCCTTTGGCAACGAACATTCGAAACTAAAGGGCCCAATCACCACGATGTCGCCGTCGCGGAGTGGGCTGTTCTTTACCGGCGAACCGTTGATTCGAACGCCGGTTCGGCTGCCACAATCCCGAATTCGGTAACCAGATTCCTGACGATAAATCACGCAGTGGATCGTTGAAACTTCCTGCGAATCGAGCACGATATCGCAGCCCCGCGCTCGGCCAACGGTAGAGACGTCGCGATCGATTGAGCGGGGGTTTTTTTCCAGCCCACCATGCATGGGCGCGAGATAGGGTGGACGAAAAACACCAGATGGGGGACGCATGTTCATGCGTTTCTCGACTTTGCATTATGAGAAGCAAATCCATGCCGTCGGCGCACGGCGCGCTTCCATCGAACGGAAGCGAGGTCATCCCAAGCATAGCTCAAGATTTTGGACGGGGAGAAACGGGTGAGACGCCTATTTCACGAGACATTTGCCTCCACCTCGACGTATAGGTGGCGCAGTCCATGGGGGCCGGGCCATTTGAAACCGCTCGGCGCTGGGTCCGTTCAATCCCTTGCGACGAGTTGTGCGGTTTCTATAATACGATTTAGCGGCGAGGAGACTCCGCACTAACCTTCCTTCACGGAATCATCCCATGCGGGTTTGGCTACGCAACGTTCGGACCGCCATTCAGACGGTGGCCGAGGGAATGTGGATCACCCTTTGGTATTTCGTTCAAACCTATAAACGGAGCGCCTTCACCCAGCATTTCGAATACCCGGAACTTCCGGTACCCGTGAAGCCTAGGTATCGAGGGTTTCACGTTTTCGATTTGACGACCTGCATTGGCTGCGACAAATGTGCTCGAGCATGCCCCGTCGACTGCATTTACATTGAGAAGATTAAGAACCCTGTTGGCAAAGGGTTTCGTGTCAACGGTTTCAAGATCGACTATGCGAAATGCATGTTCTGTGCGTTGTGCGTGGATCCATGCCCTGTGGATTGCATCTTCATGGGGAAAACCTACGATCAAAGTTGTTTCAGCCGAGACGGCCTGATCGTGGACTTCGCGAAGTTGCCGGTGGAAACTGCCTGGGGGCCGGCGGCGCTGAATCCAACCGCCGTGGCGGCGAGCAAACTCGTGACCGAACCCGTCTGGACAAAGCCCCCTGATCCACCTCCGCCCCCGAAAGCGGCTCCGTCAGCTCCGCCGGCACCCGCACCTGCGAATCCGTGAGCCCCATGGTGGTCGATGGCCAGCAAAGTTAAAAAAATGCCGCGAAAGAAATTGTTCACCGTCGAGCAAGCGAACGCGATGCTTCCATTGCTCCGTTCCGTTTTACGCGATATTACCGATCTCGCACATGATCTTCGTGACCGTCACCAGCGTCTCGTAAGCATCCAGGGAAATGCGAGTCTCGACCAAGCCCACGAAGAAGAAATGCAGGTCATCCTTCGGGAACTCGACCGTGGTCAGGATCGGATGAGCGAACTCCACGCGGAACTCGAGCAGTTGGGCGTAGAACTCAAGGACTACTTCAAGGGCCTTGTCGATTTTCGGGCGTTGAAAGACGGGAAGGAAGTCTACTTGTGTTGGATGCTGGGCGAACCGACGGTCAGCCATTGGCATGAGTTAGATACCGGTTTTTCCGGCCGAAAGCAGTTGGCCTAAACCGAGAATTCGTTTCCACGGATTGATACGAGAAAATATTCTGCGAAAACGTCTTAAGGGTTGATTCCATGACGGATCTGACGTTTGCGGTGGTAGTCTTCCTGGTGGTCGGGAGCATTTTCCTTTTCTTTCACCTTCTAATGGGCCATTTCATTCGGCCCAATATCCCCGAAGACGACAAGCTGACGATTTATGAATGCGGCGAACCAACTGTAGGTAGCGCATGGATTCAGTTTGACTTGCGATATTACGTCGTCGCTTTGCTCTTCGTGGTGTTCGACGTGGAAGTGGCATTTTTCTTCCCTTGGGCCGTGGTGTTCGGCACGACCAATCAAATGGCGCGTGAAGGCAATGATCAAAAGCGAGAGGTCTTAGCGAATTCCCTGCACAATCCTCGCTTGCTACCATTGACCGCGAATGCCAACGAGCCTAATCCGGTCGAAGTTCCTTCACAAGAAACCGCCAAAGCTTGGGCTTGGGTGGCATTCTCGGATATTATGGTGTTCTTTGGCGTACTCATGGTTGGATTTGCCTACCTTTGGCGGCGTGGTGACATCAATTGGGTGAAAGTCATGCCAACCGAGTCGGAAGCACTTCCGGAGCCTCCACCTCGCGCCGCCATACCTCCTGCGCCGGCTCCTCGCCCCGAGTTCGCCGGCGCGCATCACTAACAAAATTCACAACTCCGACATAGGCTTTGCAGGTTATTCCGCGAGGGAGACGGTCATGGGTTGGCTTGAAGGACGATTCGAAGAAAACGCAGTCACCACGACCTTGGAACAAGCAATTGCATGGGCGCGGGAATCGAGCATGTGGCCCATGACGTTCGGCTTGGCGTGCTGCGCCATTGAGATGATGGCGGCGGGTGCTTCGCGGTACGACATGGACCGTTTTGGTGCGGGTGCGTTTCGCGCCACGCCGAGACAGGCCGACTTGATGATCGTCGCGGGCACGGTCAACTATAAAATGGCGAGTCGCGTTCGCCGCCTCTACAACCAAATGCCCGATCCGAAATTCGTTATCGCGATGGGGGCCTGCACTTGTGGTGGAGGCCCGTATTACAAGTACGGTTATAACGTCGTCAAAGGTGTGGATTTCGTTGTTCCCGTGGATGTTTACGTGCCTGGTTGTCCTCCTCGCCCCGAGGCATTGCTCGAAGGCTTGATGCGAATTCAGGACAAAGTCCGAGGCATGAAATACCTGACGAAGAATCAACCGGTCGAAATTCCCATCCCGTCCCGTACGGGCTACGTGCAAATCCCTCCGGAACTTTCCGACGCCGATCCGGTGAAAGCACTCGAGAAGCAAATCGCCTTTGCGAAATTGACCAAGGAAAAAGCCGCACCAACCAAGGCGTGAACCACGAATTGGAAACTCGGGATGGTCAAAGGATTTCGAAGAGTTTAGGTTCGCTTGGGAACCGATCAGATTGCCGGACGGGTGAACTCCCACTTAGGACGCCAACATGACAGCCGCCGAGATCATCAGCCAGCTTGAAAGCAAACTTCCCGGTAAGATCAAAAATAAGAATCTGGAGGCCATCGATCCGTTCATCGTGGTGGAAGCAAACCATCTCGTGGAGGTGGCAACGACGTTGCGCGACGATCCGAAACTTCGGTTCGATATTTTGAACTGCGTTACAGGTGTCGACTACCTTGAACTCGATCCTAAGAAGGTCGCAAAGGCTGGTTTTGAGCCCCATATTGAAGTGGTTTATCACTTATCGAGTTTTACGCATCGCCACCGATTTGTCGTGAAGGTGATGTTGCCTCGCTGGAAGGAAGACAAAGCTGGGCAACTTCCTGAGATTCCTTCGGTCGTGTCGGTATGGGCCGCAGCGGATTGGCATGAGCGAGAAGTTTTCGACCTAACTGGAATCTGGTTCGCCGGTCATCCGGATCCACGCAGAATCCTGTTGGCGGAAGACTGGGAAGGACATCCTCTGCGGAAAGATTATGAGTTTCCCTTGGAATACCACGGAATTCGCGGGCGGTAGCGCTTTTTTTGCGGGTAACCGGCTATGGAAACTACCATGGGCAGAGTAGTGACAAGCGCGAAGATTGAGAATCTTCGTGACCTCTGGGCAGTGAAAGAAGGCCGATTAGAATCCGAGAAAGTTCGAATCGTAAATGTTCAGGATGCGCTGGTTGATACAGGAGCGACAACATTAGCCCTTCCCTCGAATGTAATCCGATCCCTCGGTCTTGAAAAAGTATCGGAAAAAAGGTGCCGTTCCACGCGTGGATCGGACACTGTGAACATCTTTGAAGCTGTACGCTTGACGATCATGGACCGATTTTTGACGGTGGATGTGATGGAGGTGCAGGACGATGTTCCGGTGTTGATCGGGCAAATTCCGCTAGAAATGTTGGACCTCGTTGTTGATTGCCGTCAACAAAAGCTAATGGGAAACCCTGCTCATAACGGCGAACACGTATTGGAACTTTTTTAGCGGATTTTGCAAGGCATTGATTTACTTGACGACGGCTGGACAGGCGATGTTTTGCGTTTGGGAGGGCAAACCAGAAGTCGTCGTGAGTTCAAGGGATTGTAAAAGCCGCGCCCTTTCAAAGGGTAAAGGCGCCTTCACCGAAAAACCCGATTTATCCTCCGAACGACGCAATCAAAGCTACCTTCGTACCGAATTGCAAACCGTCGAAATTTCGTGAAGATCTAAAAAGTGCGTCTGCGAAAACTTGAATAGGATCAGAATCTCATGGCCACCGGAACGCTTGAACCCGTCGCTCGCGAAAACCAGACGATCGTTGAATTCGATGTCCGCACCGACGAAATGCTCGTCAACATGGGGCCACAACACCCAAGCACCCATGGCGTGCTTCGGCTCGTCCTCCGTACCGACGGCGAAATCGTTTCCGAGGTTCAACCTCACCTAGGGTACCTCCACCGCTGCGCGGAGAAAATCGGTGAAAACGTCACTCCCATCCAGTACATCCCTTACACCGATCGCATGGATTACCTGGCCGGTATGAACATGAACCTCGGCTATTCCATGGCCGTGGAAAAATTATGCGGGATGAAGATACCTGAAAAGGCTCAAGTCATTCGCGTACTCGTCTGTGAACTCAACCGCATCGCGAGCCATCTTGTCGCCATGGGCACCTATGGCCTCGATCTGGGAACCTTTAGCCCGTTTCTCTACGCGTTTCGCGAGCGCGAGATGATCCTCGACCTATTCGAGGAAGTCTGTGGTGCTCGGTTGACGTACAGCTACATCACCATCGGTGGCGTTCACGACGACCTTCCCGAAGGGTGGATCGAACGCTGCCAAAAATTTTTGGAATATTTCAAACGCCGAATCGCGGAATACCATGCGCTCTTAACTCGCAACCACATCTTCATCCAGCGCACGGCAGATATCGGCACGATGACCAAAGAGATGGCCATTGCCCACGCATGTTCGGGTCCGATGCTGCGTGGGTCCCTTGATCGTACGAAAGGTGATACCGCATGGGATCTCCGCAAGATCGAGCCTTATTGTGGCTACGAGACGTACGATTTCGAAGTACCGATCCCGCCGTTCGATGCCGCACCGCCTGAATCGGCGATTGGAGATAGTTGGCACCGCTATTACGTTCGCATGTTAGAGGTCTTGGAAAGCATCAAGTTGATCGAACAGGGGATCAAAAAATACGCAACCGCCACGGGCTCGCACCGGATCGAATTACCCAAACATTTGCCGGCTGGCGAAGCCTACGTGGAAACGGAATGTCCTCGCGGCCAGATGGGCTTTTACGTGATTGGACGACCGAGCAAGGACCTAGTTCCATTCCGCGTTCGAGCGAAATCGTCGAGTTTCTGCAACCTCGCCGTTACCAACGCCCTCTGTTCCGGCGGCCTCATCGCTGATATTCCCGCCATCGTCGGCTCCATCGACATCGTGATGGGCGAGATCGACCGATAAATCGTGGCAGTTGGTCCTCGTCGGGATTTTTGATTGCTTTTTTTGACGTACGCCAATTACTAAACGCTATTCCGCTGGTTTCCCGTGCCGGGACCTCTCGGCTCGGGTTTATTTCGTTCCCGGAAGGGGACGTTGAGCATGATTCGCCTTGGCCTGTGCTGCATCTTTCGTGACCAGCCGATCAAGTTCGTCACCACGACGGCCGCCGCTATTTCCAGAATGGATCGGCCAAACGCACTCGCGAAGCTGTCTTGTTTATGTCTTGCGAACGCCGATGCCCTTTTGCTCGCTCTGCGTTTCTGTGCGGATCAAGGCATTGGCTGCTTTCGCGTGAACAGTCAAATCCTGCCTTTGAAAACTCATCCGACATGCGGCTACGAAGTCGACGAACTTCCTGACGGCGAAGAGATCATTCAGCGTTTTAAATCCTTCTGAAGATTCGTGAGGAAACAAAAACTTCGAACTTCCTTTCATCCTGATCAATTCGTCGTACTCAATTCTCAGCGAGCCGACGTCGTGGACTTCTCGATTCGAGAACTCGAATATCAGTCACAGGTCGCGGAATGGATCGCGGCTGACGTGGTGAATATTCATGGCGGTGGTGCTTTTGGTGACAAGCGGAAGGCGTTGGCCGATTTCGCTCGTAACCTCGATCGTTTATCTCCGCGTGTCAGGAAACGGCTGACCGTGGAGAATGACGACAAGATTTTTACTCCCACGGATCTCCTTCCAATCTGCAAATCGACAGGCGTGCCGCTCGTGTACGATGTCCACCACCATCGCTGCAACTCGGACCGTTTGTCCGTGGAGAAGGCAACCGAACTTGCGATGAAGACGTGGGGACGAGAGCCCATGTTTCATCTCTCCAGTCCGTTGGAAGGCTGGGACGGACCAAGACCAGAACGGCATCATGACTTCATAGATGTAAGAGATTTTCCTGCCTGTTGGCGGGACTTGGATATCACCGTGGAAATCGAAGCCAAGGCGAAGGAAATCGCGGTGTTGCAGCTACGCGATTCACTACGCTCGGATTCGTGATACGTTTCTATGTACCGCGACGGTTCCTCGTCACGATGATGTCGGCGTTTACCTGAGCCCGATCAAGATGGTTGTTTCCAGCTTTGAAGCGTCTGGGTCATGGTGCCCATAGATTTCCAGGGACGGACCGCCCACCGTCTCGCCACGCTTTGTGATTTCGGCTTTCAGGTCTTTCCACTTTTTAGGGAGCGCTTGATAAGAGCCTACGTGGAGATGTTTCAGATATCGGGGCAACGTAAACTCTACCGAAGCTAACGGCGCAGGTATCGGAATGTCAGGCGCGGTTCGCAGTTCAACGCCGACGAACATTTTCCCGCTAGGTAGATACACCCAATGATTGATGCCGGTGTTAGGTATCTGATTTCCTTTGACGATTTGCCACATGGCGTCCATCAAACGAAGGCCGACTTCACTATAACGTTCGTTCTCGACGGTTCCTTCTATTCCGTGTAGGCGGAAATGGATCGGTTCGTCCATGATTTCGATGTGCATTTTCAGCTCCTCGATTTTGAAATGTCTTCAACCGAAATTGGTCGCGATGCGATCAAAACGCGTTTTTTAGAGCGGAGAGGTCGGCACCCGCGATGGCGGCGAGATTTCGACTGACCTTTTCGATGGGCCAATCCCACCACTTAATTTCTTGCAACTCGCACACGATGTCGGCCGGGAAACGTGGCTTGATGACCTTGGCGGGATTTCCACCGACGACCGAATAAGGCGGTACGTCTTTCACCACCACGGATCGCGTGGCGACAATCGCCCCGTCTCCGATCCTGATTCCGGGCATCACCATCACGTCGTATCCAAGCCAAACGTCGTT
>WBZS01002356.1_pt2 | contig 10102 bp, 8 predicted proteins | sample 5204201 | NCBI WGS metagenome assembly WBZS01 (sample SAMN12344357, study PRJNA552823) | activated sludge metagenome | biome: Activated sludge suspended growth; feature: Nitrification reactor; material: Wastewater; isolation source: activated sludge from nitrification reactor of wastewater treatment... | reverse complement strand
ACCTGGCCGATCACCTTCTCGGCGACGGCGGTGACGGCGTCCAGGTCGTCGCCGCGTTCGGCGGCCGCGCCGGCGATCTTCTCCACCAGCACCGTGCCGGCGACGCCGCGGCGTCCGGCGGTCCAGGTGGAGTCCTCGACGGCGACGTCGTCGTTGACCACGACGGCCTTGACCGTGATCCCCTCCAGATCGGCCAGCTCGGCGGCGGTTTCGAAGTTGAGCACGTCGCCGGTGTAGTTCTTCACGATGTGCAGCACGCCCGCGCCGCCGTCGACGGCCTTGGTGGCCTCCAGGATCGGATCGGGCGTCGGCGAGGTGAACACGGCGCCGGGCACGGCGGCGTCCAGCATGCCGAGGCCGACGAAGCCGGCGTGCAGCGGCTCGTGGCCCGACCCGCCGCCGGAGACCAGCCCGACCTTGCCGCTGACCGGCGCATCCGCCCGCACCACGTAGTCGGGGTCGAGATGGACGGTGACGAGATCGGCGTTGGCCGCCGCGAACCCCTTGAGTGTCTCGGTGACGACGTCCGCCGGATCGTTGATGAGCTTCTTCATTGAACACTCCCTGTTCGTTGAGCCCCGCGGGCAACCCCCGAAGCCGCGGGTGGCGTCACGACGACGCGCTTCAAACCCCACTCTGCCCCTTGTCGGCGCGCTGCGAAAGGGAAACGGCGAAGCACCGCCCGGGCGGACCTGGGCGGTGCTTCATCGGAGGGTTCGCGCGGGTGCCTACTTGCCCCAGATCTTCTTGTAGGCTTCCTGGTAACCGGTCGGATCCCAGAAGTTGTCGGCCGAGGCGTTCTCCTTGGTCGAGACGTGGATCTGCGGCACATAGCCGGACGCCTTCTCGCCGGCGAAGGACCGGTTCAGCTCGTCGACGATCTGCCAGCCCTCGGAGCGCAGCGGGGAGGGCACGGTCGCCGCCTGGAAGTCGCCGTTGCGGATACGGGTCAGCGCCGCGGCGTCGCCGTCGCCGGCGCCCACGTTCACCGGGGCCGTGGCCGCCGTCCGCCCCGACTGCCGGAACGCGGCGGTGGCGTTCTCGAAGTAGACGTCGTTGATCGCCACCGAGTAGGTCCACTTGTCGCCCAGGCTGCTCAGCAGCGCGCTGGTCTCGGTCGGCATCCGGTTGGCCACGTCGGCGAGCGGGATGTTGGCGTACTTGAGCACGTCGACCGACGAGCAGGTCTGCAGTTCCTTCTGGATCATCTGGCTCTTGCCCTCGGCGAACGGGATCGACGAGTCGGTGAAGATCACCACCCCCGCGTTGCCGTTGGAACGGGCGATCACGAACTGCGCGCTGATCTTCGCGACGTCCTCGACCTTGGTGGTGACGTTCGAGAACAGCTTGGGCTCGTCGCTCGGGCCCGGCGTGGCGAGGGCCTGCCAGCCGACCAGCGGAATCTTGGCGGCGTTGGCCTGCCGCACCTGGTCGGCGGTGGTCTTCGGGTCGAAACCGCCGAGGATGATGCCGTCCGGCTTGAGCGTGAGGGCCTGGTTGAAGGCGCTCAGGATGCCGGAGGGGGTGCCCTGGCCGTCGATCGTCTTCAGCGTCCAGCCGATCGCGGCGCTGGCGTCGGTCAGGCCGGTGGCCACGCCGGCGACACCCGGGTTCTGCATCGACTGGGCGACGTAGACGATGGTCTTGCCGGAGGTCGCCTGCGGGCCGGTGGTGGGACCGTCCCAGGGCTGGTCCGCCGCGGTCGCCTTGTCCACCGCCGCCTTGGCGGTGGCGACGACGTCCGGGCAGCCGGACGCCGCGGTGGCGGTGCTTTCGGCCGATGCCCGGGCCGCGTCGGAGCCGCGCTCGCATCCGGTCAGGGCCAGCGCGGCGCCGAGGGCGAGCGCGCAGCCGGCGACCAGCGGCCTGCGGAATGGTGATGCCATGGTGAGCCTTTCGTGCGAGTAGCGGGTGTGGTCAGGAGGTGGGCGCGTCGTCGGAGTCCACGGCCGGCTCCACGTCCGGGGTCGCCGAGGTGCTCGGACCGACGGTGTCGGTGAGTTCGGCCTCCGGCGACTGCGTCCCGGTTCCGGACGCCGTGGGAGCGCCGGCGGTGTCGACGGCCTTGTTGGCGGCGATGCCGGCCAGGATCTTGCGGCGGGCGCTCCAGCCGGCCAGACCGACGGCGATCAGCAGCGTGATGCCGTTGAACAGCGGGTTCACCCAGAAGTTCGCGCCCAGCTGGCCGATGCCGGCCAGGCCGATCGCCAGGGTGACCACGGCGACGATGGTGCCGCCGGCGTTGGGGCGTCCGGGCTTGATCACCGTCGAACCGAGCAGCGCGGCGACGAACGCCGGCAGCATGTACTCCGAGCCAACCGACGGGTTGCCGATCTGCTGCTGCGAGGCGAGCAGGACGCCGGCGACGCCGACCAGGAACGAGCAGGACGCGAAGGCGTACACCGAGTAGCGCTGGGTGGGCAGGCCGATCAGGTCGGCGGCGCGCTGGTTCGAGCCGAGCACGTAGAAGTAGCGGCCGAGCGGCAGCCGCTCGAGGACGATCCACAGGATCACCGCGATCACGGTGACGTACCAGGCCGCGACGGGAATGCCGATGAACTTCGAGTCGTACAGGTCGGTGAAGCCGTACGGCAGGCCGTCGCCCGTCGGCACCACCCGGGCCCCGTTGGTGATGGCGCCGGTGATCGCGTAGAGCACCGAGCCGGTACCCAGCGTGGCGACGAACGAGTCGATCCGGCCGAGTTCGACCAGCAACCCGTTGACGATGCCGACCACTGTGAGCAGCACCAGCACGATCAGGGCGGCGAGGATCCACTGCACCCCGTTGACCACCATCACCATCATCAGCACGTGCGCCAGGCCGAGCGCGTAGCCGATCGAGACGTCGAATTTGCCGGTGGCGATCGGGATCATCGCACCCAGGGCCAGGATGGCCGGGATCGAGTTGGCGCCCAGGATCGCGTTCAGGTTGGTCCGGGTGAGGAAGGTGCCCGGCATCAGGATGGCGAACACGATGAACAGGAGGACGGCCAGGATCAGAAGCCCGTAGGTGCCGATGAACGAGCCGCCGCCGCGGCGGCGTTTGGCCGGGCGAGCGGGCGCGGCTGCTGCTGTGGTCATTGCGGTGGACTCCCTCGTCACTCGTTGGTCAACAGGTTGGCGCCGGAACTGGCGGCGGTGAGTTTGCCGACGGTGAGCTGCTCGCCGGCCAGTTCTTCGGTCATCCGTCCCTGGACGAAGACCAGCGCGCGATGCGCGACGCTGGCCACCTCCTCGAAGTCGGTACTGACCATGACGACCGCCAGGCCCTCGTCCAGGGCGTCTTCGAGCAGGCGGTAGATGTCGGCCTTCGCCCCGACGTCGACGCCGGCGGTCGGCTCCTCCAGCACGATCACCCGGCGGTTGGCCGAAAGCCAGCGCCCGACCATCACCTTCTGCTGGTTGCCGCCGGACAGCGTGGCGATCGGCGCCTCCGGGTTGTTCGGCAGGACGCCGTAGGTCTCGGTGAGCTGCTCACCGAGGTCGGCGTCCTTCCTGGGGTTGTTCCAGGACAGCACGGACATGCCGCGCGGCCGCAGGTTCGCCAGGAAGTTCTCCCGGACGCTCATCTCGGGAGCCATCCCCTCCTCCATCCGGTTGGAGGTGACGAAGCCGACGCCGCGATCGACCGCCGCGGCCGGCGTGGCCGGCGCGTAGGGCTCACCGTCGAGCGTCAGCGAGCCGCCGTGCATCGGGAAGGCCCCGCCGATGGCGCGGCCGAGCTGGACGTGGCCGGCGCCGGTCAGGCCGACCATGCTGACCACCTCGCCGGCGTGCACCTGGAAGCTCACCGGGCCGGCCGGACCGGCCAGGACGCGCTCACCGGAGAGCACCACGGGACGGGTGCGGGCATCGAAGCGGGACTGGTAGGTCTTCGGCTTGCTGCCGACGATGTCGATGATCAGATCCTGCGGCGTCTTGTCCTTGATGCCGCCCGCATGGATGAGACGTCCGTCGCGGAAGACCGTCACCGAGTCGGAGATGGCGAACACTTCGTCGAGCCGGTGCGAGACGTAGATCATGCCGCAACCGCGGTCGCGGAGGTTCTTCAGCACCTCGAACAGCCGCTCGGAGTCGGCGGCCGGCAGCGAGGCGGTCGGTTCGTCGAGCACCAGGATCGGCGCGTCGGCCGACAGCGCCCGCGCGATCGCGACCAGGGACCGGTCCGCCCGGGTCAGGTCGGCGATCAGCGTCTCGGGATCGACGTCCAGCTCGACCAGCGCCAGGGCGGCCTCGGCCCGGCGGCGCACCTCGCGCCAGTTGATCAGGCCGCCGCTGCGCGAGTAGCTGGTGCCCAGCGCGACGTTCTCGGCGACGCTCATCGCCTCGACCAGGCCCAGGTCCTGATGGATGAACGCCATCGCCCGGGTGGCCTCGGGCGAGCCGAGCGGGTGACCCTGCACCCGGACGTCGCCCGAGGTCGGCGGGTACAGGCCGGACAGCACCTTGATCAGGGTCGACTTGCCCGCACCGTTCTGGCCCAGCAGCGCGTGGATGCTGTGCGATTGCAGGGTGAAGTCGACGCCCTTGAGCGCCTGGGTGGCACCGAACTGCTTGACGAGGCCCTTGATCTCGATCAGGGGAGCATCAGTCATTGGATCCTCAACTCTGAGTGAAAGCCAGCATTTTGGACTGTGACCAAGATTCTGGACCAGGTTCGGGCGCGAGGCAACCGGTTTCGATAGATTTCCTTCCGCCGAGGCGGAAGAGATCTCAGAAGCTGCGACCGGCCAGCGGGTTGCGGAACATGGTGGCGAGCCGGTTCAGCTCGGCCACCACGTCGGCGGGCGGCAACTCCAGGGCGCGCTCGCGGGTCAGCGTCGAACTCACCGAGAGGCTGGCCGGCTCGCCGGGCGCGTTGCGGACCGCGACCGCGTAGCACACCTGGCCGAGGTTGGTCTCCTCGTCGTCGATCGCGTAGCCCCGGTCGCGCGCCGCCTCCAGGTCGCGGAGCAGATCGGGCAGCGACTGGATGCTGCGCTCGGTGTAGCGCGGCAGCAGCTTGCCGCGATAGCGATCCTCCACCGCCTCGGCCGGCAGCGTGGCCAGCATGACCTTCCCAGTAGCGGTTATCGAGGCGGGGAAGCGGTCTCCGATGCCGCCGGTCACCCGCCGCGGACGCCCACTGGCCTCGTAGCGGGCCAGGTAGATGACGTCCGTGCCGTCGAGCAGGGCCAGCCGGGCCGCCTCGCGCGAGATGATCGGCAGCTGCCGCACCTCGGCGTAGAACTCCTCGAGGTCGTCGACCGTGGCCAGGTAATCGGCGGCCAGCCCGAGGAAGCGGCGCCCGAGCCGGTACCGGCCGTCGTGCCGGCGGGCCATGCCCTCGTTCTCGAGAACCGAGCAGAGCAGGGCGGTGGTCGACTTGGCGATGCCGGTGCGGACGGCGATGTCGGTGACGGTGAGGCCGGCCTGGCCAGCCTCGGCGAGCAGGTCGACGATGGTCATCGCCCGCGTCAGCGCCGGTACCGCACTGCGATCCATCGCAACCCTTCTGAACATCATGCTGGATCATCGCCAGAGTAATGGACTACGGTGATGCCGCCAACACCCAACGAAGGGAGTCCCGACGTGGATGCCGCGAGCGCCACCAATCCGCTTGCTCTGCCCGAGGTTCAGCAAGCGGAGTTCGACGAGATCTTCGAGCAGCTCAAGAGGTGGGGACAATATAGCGAGCCCTCGCGCGGAGCCTGGGGCACGGTCGGCCCCGACAAGGTCCGCGAGGCCGCCGGGCTGGTCCGATCGGGCCGGACGGCACAGACCGCGCTGCCGTGGAACACGGTGAGCGGCGTCGACAACCCGCAGCCCGCCCTGCACATGATGGTCGAGTTGGGCGACCGCGAGCCGCCCGAGCCCACCTGCAACAAGGACTTCCTCGGCGTCGCCTTCCACGGCAAGGCCGTGTCGCACCTGGACGCCCTGAGCCACATCGCCTACCGGGGTCAGCTGTTCGACGGCAACCCGTCGGCCGAGGTGGTGAACGCCACCGGCACAGACTTCGGCGACGTCTCCGCGCTGCGGCATCTGGTCACCTGCGGTGTGCTGCTCGACTTCGCCGCCGTCGACGGCGTGGACTGGATCGAGCCGGGCACCGCCTTCCATGCCGAGGACATCCTGCGCGTCGAGGAGGCGCTCGGCGTCCGGATCGAACCGGGGGACGCCGTGCTGGTGCGCAGCGGGCACTTCGCCCGCCGTGCCGCGCTCGGCCCCTGGGACGCCGACGTCGAGGGCAGCGCCGGCCTGCACGTGGACGCCATGCCGCTGCTCGCCGAGCGCGGCATCAGCCTGCTCGGTGGCGACGGCGACAGCGACGCCCGCCCCTCGCCCACCCCGGGCATCGGATCGCCGATCCACATCCTGGCGATCACCGCGATGGGCGTGCCGCTGCTCGACAACCTCGACCTGGAGGAACTGGCGGTGGCCTGCCGCGAAGAGGGCCGGTACCGGTTCATGTTCACCGTCGCGCCGCTCAACGTGCCGCGCGGCACCGGCGGCCCCGTCAACCCGATCGCGGTGTTCTGATGGGCGGGCCGTTCCGCATCGGGGTCTCCCGCGACTTCCTCGACGGTGACCGCAACGTCTGGGGCGACATCGGCCTGGGCCGGCTGGACCGCCCCGATGTCACCTGGGAGTACCTGCCCGACAACGTGGGGGCCTTCTCGCCCGAGGACCTGGCGCCCTACGACGGCGTCCTGTTCGCCGCCCCGGCGGTGACCGAGGCGTCGTTCGCGGACGGCGTGCCGCGTCCGCTGGTGCTGGCCCGGTTCGGCGTGGGCTACGACACCGTCGACCTGGCCGCCTGCACCCGCAACGCCGTCGCCGTCACCATCACCCCGGACGGCGCCCGGCGTCCGGTGGCGACCGCGACGCTGGCGATGCTGCTGGCGGTACTGCACAACCTGGTCGCCAAGGACGCCCTGGTCCGCGAGCACAACTGGTCGGAGCGGACGAATCTGATGGGCACCGGCCTGAACGGCCTGACCATCGGCCTGTTGGGGGTGGGCAACACCGGTGGCGAGTTCCTGCGGCTGCTGTCGCCGTTCGACGTGACCCTGATCGGCCACGACCCGTTCTGCCCGCCCGAGCGCGCCGCCGAGATGGGCGTCCGGCTGGTCGATCGGTCCGAACTGGCCGCCGCCTCCGACGCGGTGATCATCATGGCGGCCCTCACCCCGGACACCTTCCACGCCGTCGACGCCGGCTTCCTGGACGCGATGAAGCCGAGCGCGGTGCTGATCAACATGGCCCGCGGACCGATCGTCGACGAGGTCGCGCTGATCGACGCACTGAGCTCGGGCTCGATCCGGGCCGCCGGGCTGGACGTCTTCGAGGACGAGCCGCAGACTTCCGGCATCGAGAAGCTGCCGAACGTCACCCTGGCGCCGCATTCGCTGTCCTGGACGTCGGAGATGAGCCTGGGCAACGGCAACAGCTGCGTGGACGCCCTGCTGGCCGTGGCGGCGGGTCAGGCGCCACGATTCGTGGTGAACCGTGATGTGCTGGACAGCCCGGAGTTCCGGGCGCGATTGGAGGAATGGGCATGAAGATCTGTGTGCTGGGCCTGGGCAACATGGGGCTGCCGGTCGCCGTCAACCTGGCCCGCGCCGGCCACGACGTGACCGGCGCGAACATCGTGGACGTACCGGCTGCGACCGAGGCCGGCGTCGCGGTCTCCACGGACGCCACGGTGGCGCTGCGCGACCGCGAGGTGGTCTTCTGCCTGCTGCCCGATCTGCCCTACCTGGAGCCGATGCTGCCGGCGCTGATCGAGGGCGGCACCAAAGACCTGGTGGTGATGAGCACCATCTCGCCCACCGCCGTCCGCGGTCTCGCGGAGCGGCTGCAGGGCCAGGTCGACGTGATGGACGCCTGCATGTCGGGCGGCGTCGCCAAGGCCGAGGACGGCACCATGTCGATCATGTGCGGCGGCCCGGCAGAGATGTTCGACCGGCTGCGGCCGCTGCTCGACGTGATCGGCGGCACGGTCGAGCTGATGGGCGACGTCGGCGCCGGGGCGGTGACCAAGGCCTGCAACCAGATGGTGGTTGCCGGCACCCTGGTGGCGCTGGCCGAGGCGGCGATCGTGGCCAAGGACAACGGCCTCGACGTGGGCCACGTGCTCGACGTGCTGGGGGCCGGGCTGGCGGCGTCCGAGCTGTTGGACCAGAAGCGCGACAAGCTGGCCGACGAGGACTTCTCGCCCAGCGGTCCGGCGAAGTTCCTGGTCAAGGACCTCACCTTCGCCACCGACAGCGCCGCCGGGCGTCCGCTGCCGTCGCTGAAGGTGTCGCTGGACCTGTTCACCGGGCTCACCGACGCCGGCCTGGGCGACATGGACAACTCCGTCGTCCTGGAGTACCTGCGCCGGATCAGCTGAGCGCCGGCGCTGCCGGGCGTGTAAAGGGGCTTTACACGTCCAGCCGAACATATGAAGTTTTCGGCTGGAACTTTACATGTCGGGCCCGACCGGGCAGAGTGCCGCCATGGCTGATTGGCGTGCCGAGGTTCCGTACGATGAGCTCGCGCCACCGCCGGGGGCGGATGTCTTGGAGACCCGCTCGGTATTGAAGGCTGCGATCGGCGCCAACAGCGCGCTCGCGCAACTGTCTCAGGCCACGGCGTTGATCCCCAACCCCTCGATCCTGCTCGCTGCGATACCGCTTCTCGAAGCCCAGGCCAGCTCAGAGATCGAGAACATCGTCACCACTGCCGATGAGCTGTTCAGACACGCTGACAACGAGGCCGGCGCCGACCCGGCAACCCGCGAAACCCTGCGCTACCGGGCGGCGCTTCGAACGGGCGTCGAACAGGCGGTTACTCGCGGGGTGACCGCCGCTACCGCCTCGATGGTGTGCAGCATCATCCACGGTCGCGACATGAGTGTCCGCGCGCTGCCAGGCACCCGGATCGCCAATCCATCGACGGGCGAGATCCGCTACAGCCCACCGGAGGGACGCGACCGGATCCAGGAGAAGCTCAGCGACTGGGAGCGGTTCGTACACGGCACCGACGGCATGGACCCGTTGGTTCGGATGGCGGCGGCTCACTACCACTTCGAGGCGATTCATCCGTTCCCGGACGGCAATGGGCGAACGGGACGGATCCTCAACGTGCTACTCCTTGTCGAGGCCGGGCTGTTGCAGCAGCCGGTGCTTTATCTGTCGCGCTACATCATCGACACCAAGAACGACTACTACCGACTGCTGCTGGCGGTCTCGTCCGAGGGCGCTTGGGAGGACTGGCTGCTCTACATGTTGAAGGGAGTGGAACAGACCTCGCGCGAGACCCTGAGCAAGATTCGTGCGATCCGCGACCTCCAAGCAGACTTCGTCCAGAGGGCTCAGGTTGCCGGACGCTGGATATCCAACGCTGTGTTCCAGTCCGTGCTCTTCGAGTTGCCCTACGTGCGAATCAACACCGTCGTGGAGCGTTGCGGTGTCTCCCGGCCAACAGCCACTGCATGGTTGAGCGCACTCGCTGAGCTGGGGCTTTTGGACGACGTGAGGCTCGGCCGCGACCGGCTCTTCATCAACCGGGAGTTCCTCGACGTCCTCACCCGTCGGGAACACTGATCAAGCGCGCCGAACGTCAGTGGCCATCGCCCGCCGGACCGGGCGGGGAGCAGTCTCGGCTGCGGCTTCCCTACGACTGCACAACGCCGCTCCATCTGAGGATGGAGCGGCGTTCTGACCGGCGGTGGCGGTGGGATTTGAACCCACGGTGGGCAGGACCCACACACGCTTTCGAGGCGTGCTCCTTAGGCCGCTCGGACACGCCACCGTCGGCGATTCTATCGGCCTGTGCCGATCCTCTGCCAAATCCGGGACTCCGTCGGCCGGTAACGCAGCCCGCGCAGCACCACCTCGTAGCCCGCGGTGGCCACCTTCAACAACGGATGCTCACCGAACCGGTAGAGCCCTGCGGCATGCAGCTCGTCGGCACGCTCGGGGTGCTGCAACTCCCAGTACCGCTCGGCCCGGCGGGCGTGCAGCGGGTCGGAGACGATCCGGACGATGCCGCCCGGAGCTATCAGCGCGGCGGAGTTGCCGATGTTCTCCCAGGTGTTCGTCGCCGCGTTCTCGAGGGTGATCCGGGCCGGGTC
>WBZS01002060.1_pt2 | contig 10105 bp, 10 predicted proteins | sample 5204201 | NCBI WGS metagenome assembly WBZS01 (sample SAMN12344357, study PRJNA552823) | activated sludge metagenome | biome: Activated sludge suspended growth; feature: Nitrification reactor; material: Wastewater; isolation source: activated sludge from nitrification reactor of wastewater... | reverse complement strand
GTCTTTGAGTTGTGACACGTTTCTGATCAGCGACGATGGCCCACGTGCCATCACCGCCGCCGAGAATTGGCCACTCAAGCGAATTCGCATTCAGGGATCCGAGTTCGTCAGGCCCGATGTGCTGATTCGCGAAGCATGACCCGCAGGGGGCAAAAATTCCAAGACCTCTTCATCCAAATCAAAAACAGACCCCAAGGACCAAACCCAAACCAACTCCTAGCATTTATTCGTATCATAAAATAAGCATTAATTGATACGCAGGGTGAGTGAAGCGAAGCGCAACCCACCGGTGGTCTCTCGCTTTCGAAAGTCACGATCCTGCATTGCACCTCGGGCAAACATGGCGGAGCCATCGAGAGCAACGGCACCGTCACGGTTTCCGAATCCACCCTCGCCAACAATAAGGCTACGTTCGGAACCGGAGGAGCCATCGACAACGATCAAATTCTCACGGTGATCGGATCGACCCTCCATGGCATTTGACGAACAACACCGGCGGCGCGGGCGACGCGTCGAATCTAGGCCGGTTTCCTTGGCCGTGGTCGCCGTCCACGCCTCGGTTCCGTACGGACTGTCACGTACCACACTCCACCGATGGACTGCCAGTTCCTTTTCCGTCTCCGGTTGATGGACGTATCGAAGCCAATTTCTCGGACGAGCAAATGGTCCTTCGGCGAGGGCCGACAACGATTCCGAATTCGCGGCCCGGCCCCCTGCCCGATTCACGATATGGTAAACGTAACCCCTGGCCTCGAATTGCGCATCGTAGACGCCTTGGCATAACGATAGTAGACGCCAAGCTGTGGGTCGGGTCAAAAGGAAAAAGACTCCCGACCCTTTTTATGCTTCGACAAAGATAAGGGAAGTGCGCGGCAGCGACCCACGGCCACGTTGAACGTTGGCGGGTACTGTCTGGCGCCTGTTTAGAGCATGCCGAACCGTGCGAAGATGCCCTTATAGGGATCGACAGGGGTCGGAACCGTCGTGGTGTACGAAATCAAGTAGCGATTGTTCGGGCCCATCTTCAACGACGCCTGGTCGTGATTGATCCCCAGGTCCGTTTTGGTCAGGACGCCCCCGTTCGTCACGGTGTAAAGGTCAAGGGTTGGAACTTTGCTCGTCGGATTTACACGGTGCACGAATGCCAGCGCGAAACCTGAACCGACTCTGTTGGCGGCCACGGAAACTCGAATGGGATCGAGAAACTCGGTGAACGGCGGATCGGGGAATTGAAGGATTTGCTGGTGCTGAATAACCTGGCCTGTGACGCTGACTCGCCCTGTTTCGAGGAATATTCCTATTGGCGTCAACCTAGGATCACGATTTAATGTCAGCGCCACGAAGCGCCCAACGCCGTTTTCATCGACGGCAAGATCGTGAGTGACAATCGCTCCCGCCGCTACTTCGGCGTTCGTTCGGCCGAGCAAGTTCCCCGCCGCATCGTACCGATTGATCACAAAGACACTTCGTCCGTAGAAGTAGCCTGTCGACTTGTCCCTGTATCCTTCGTTGACAAAGCCTGTGACGTAACCGATCAGGAAGGAGCCGTTGGCGGCACGGGCGGCAACGCTCGTTCTTTCCAGCGCCCGTGACGATTGCGTACCCGCGAGGTCGATGTAGGATTTTTGCAGGATTCCCCATCGGCTGTACATTTTGGCGTCGATGCGGCTGTACTTGGTATAGCTGACCACGAAGGCGCCATCGGAGGCGGAGCCGGCCTTGTCGATGCAGGAGATACTGGCGTCTCTCTCGTTCGCCGATGTCGCCGCCACGTCGATGATATCGCCCCAGGCCACTCCCGGCGCGGTGAAACGCCGCATACGAACGTTGCCCGGCGTATATTTCGCGACGTAATCGTCCCAAGCCACGGCGACGATTCCCCTGGAGTCGATGCACACGCTTGGGTTGATTTGGTTGTGCGAGCCCGTCGCCACTGGAAACTGTCTACCCAGCTTGGACCCGTCAGCGGCAAACATCTGAGCGTAGATGTCGTAGTCGCCCGCAGGCGCGGAGGACTGCCAGACGACGACCGACTTGCCACCACTGGAGTACGCCGCGTCGGAATTGACCTGGTAAAGGTTTGTGCCGGTATTGACATGGAAAATCGGACCGACCGCCGGGGCGTCGCGACCTTCCAGCGTCTCCAGGCGTGGCCGAAAGGCGTGGTTGTTTTTCACGGACATCATGCGATCGAGAACGTTCAACATCATCGATCCCTTTCCCAAATGCGTTTCACCAGCGTTCGCCCGTGCGAGACCACGCCAGGTTGTTTTTTGAAGCGACCCAAGGTCGACAACTGCTCACATGCAACGCCTGCGAAAGCTCGATGAACTTGTGCCGCATTCTTCAAGAGATATGCCCATCGGCTTCATTTTCCCGACATGAAGCGGAGGAGAAAAAGGGAGTCTTTGGGCTTCCTTTTTCTCTAACCTGGCTTCGCGTGTTTGGGTCGGCCTCGCGGACGAAGTGTCGAATCTAGGCCAAGTTCCTTGGCCGTGGTCGCCGTCCAGGCCTCGGTTACGTACGGACTGCCCCGTAGCACACTCCGCCGAAGGGCTGACAGTTCCTTTTCCGTCTCCGACTGATTGACATAGGAAAGCCAATCGCTCGGACGAGCTACTGTTCCTTCGGCGAGGGCCGACCACCATTCCGAATTCGCGGCCCGGCCCACGCTGGACCAGCGCCAATTTTCCGCCCGACTCACGAAATTCGCACGCAACGGATTGCGTTCCACCTACCGGCACGAGCGAAGGCAGTGCTAGTCTTCTCCCGGCGTAATTGACCTGCAAGCGAACACCAATCTGTGTAATCTTCGAATTGGAGGTCGCGTTTCAATCGGTGGTCGCAGGTGGGTCGTTTTTCTCGATGGGAAAACGGTTCGCGAGGATGCGATCGCCCATGCGATTGCCGAACATTTCATCGATCACCATCAGAGGCGCGACGAAGCCCGGGATGAGAGCGTGACGTTGCCTTTTCGCGATCAAGCGAACAACACGCTCCACGACTTTTTCGACGGGCCAAACGCGAAAGGGCGGTTCGGGCGGAATCGGCCAAGGATTGCCATCGGGTCCCATCACGTTATTTCGAAGTGGCGTATCGACGAACGCGGGCGAGACGACCCCGACATGAACGCCGTGGCGCCGCATCTCAATCGCCAAGGCTTCATAGAGCCCTCGCACGGCGAATTTACTCGCGCCGTACACCGAGTACGAAGGCACCCCTCTTTTTCCCGTGATGCTACTTACCGCAACCAGCGACCCCTTCGCCTGAATCACATGGGGTAACGCGAAATGGGTCAGATGGAGGACGCCAAAAAAATTCACGCGAACGATCATTTCCATGGCTTCGAGCGTGCACGATTCGAACATGGCCCGCATCGACAATCCCGCGGAGCTGACGGCGATGTCGAGTTTGCCAAAATGTTCGACACACCTTTGAACCGCGTTCTGAACCTGCTGGGGAACCGTGACATCCGCCGGCAAAGGTATTGCGGCGGCACCGATCGCTTTGATCTCCCGACATACGCGGTCAAGCCCGGGTTGATTGCGTGCCACCAGGGCCAACTTGGCACCCTGCCGCGCCAGGCGCAACGCGGTGGCTTCCCCAATGCCCGAGGAACCGCCCGTGATCAAAACCACCTTATCGCGAAATTCGTTCATCCGAACATCCTACGACGTGATGCTTCACCGGCGAGTGAACGGGTTTCCTGTTTGCCTACAAAGCAGAGGAAACGTTCCGTCACGGGCAGGTTTGAATCTTTTCGAGCGGGTGATTCGAAACTACAATCGGTTGGTCATGAGCGACGCGAACGATACTCCCGAAATGCTCGGCACGAAGATTGCCCGTCTCGTTGAGGAGAGAGGGTGGAATCACGATGAATTCGCGCGGCTCGCGGAACTCAACCGTCTCACCGTCCGGGGCATCATGCAACGAACGCCCCGAAAACTTCATAACGCGACCGTCAGCGCGTGTGCCTCCGCGTTGGGGCTGACCGTCTCGGAGCTTAAATCGACTCCGCTCGAAAAGCTCTTGGTTCGCGTTCGGACGGACGATCCAAACCGGCCACGCTACCACGCCATTCTCCAACAAGCGACGCAACCGGAACTCATTGCCTGGATCGAGCGCAACGCCGAGCGAGCAAGCCACTTCTCCCAGGATGAAGCCGACGAATTGTTGTCGATGCAAGGTAGTGCGATGACCGCGTTCGGCGTGGCGCGTTGCGTCGAAATCATCGAACGCAAACGCAAACTCGTTGAGAAAGTGTACGTCGTCGCAGGTACGGAGTATATCGACCTTCTGGAACAGTTCGTGGATCTCTTATACGAAAAAGTCCGCCCCTATCGAGATCGAGCGGACGGATAAAAGTTTTTTGCCTCTGAACTTCTCCGCAGTTTGCGGAGAAGTTTCAAGAACCAAACAAGATCCAAGTACGAAAAAACCAAACAGCCAAGGACCGATTGGATTGTTTGAAGTTGGTTCTTATTTGGTTCTTGTCGTCTTGGTTCTTGTGCGTTGCGGCTCCGCCGCGTCAGGTGCCGTCAACCACATATCTTCAAAGCGTCGGCGGGTGAAATCACTTTTTCGTGCTCTTTACGATGTTTGCGGAACCATGCCATCACCAGTGACATGCCGTCGGCATGTTCGTACGGTTCGAGCAGGCTATCAAGGGATTTCTTGAAATAAATCGCTTGGAGCGCTTTCTGAGCGGCTCGTCGGGTTTCCAGATTCGTCGGCGCCAACACGACGCGAACGATACGGGCACCGTGCACCAGGTACCACCACCGTTGGCCTTCGAAACCTAGCTGGGGGTAGACAAACGACATCTCGCGTTGCGCATGTCGAAGGCGTGCTAATCGATCGCGGAGCCAAACCAAGGGTGCCCAACGGTCCCGGAGCACGGCGGCCCGTTCGAACTGTTGCGCCTGGGCTGCGGAAATCATGGCGTGTTCCAGCGCTCGAAGGGAGTCGTCTTCCATACCCAGCAAAAACCTTCGTGCGGCAGACACTTTGCCGAGATATTCGTCACGATTTGCCTTGCCCGTACAAGGACCTAAGCAGGTACCAATTTCCAGGCGTAAACATCCCGTGCAAGCTTCGGATTCGAACAGGTCGGGCTGATCGGAAAAGATCATTTCTTGCGGATGGGAACAATCGTGAAGCTGAAATAAGTCGTTCAGCTTGCGGATAGCCTCACGCGATTTCTCGGAATCGGGAAGCGGTCCAAAGGACGCCCACTGGGGCGAAGGCATACGCCGCGTCAAAAACGCATGGGGCGCGGGACCTTTCCCAAGGCATAAAAACGCGAGCCTACGGCGCAAAGGCTGGCCAACCACGTTAAAGCGTGGCCGCCATCGCCGAATCAGCTCCAATTCACGCCACAGGCTGGCAAATTCACTGGGACACGCTTCCCAGAGCAAGCCTCGCGTGTGGCGGAGGATTCGCGTTTCCTTGCGGTTTCGGCTGGCAGGACGGAAGTAATGCAAGAGCCTGGCGCGGATATCCTTCGCTTTCCCGACATAAAAAAGGGTGCCATGTTCGTCAACCATGCCGTAAACGCCCGGCACGCGCGGCGCCAAGACTCTCGCCTGCTGGACGATCTTGCGAGCGGAATTACCTTGAATCCACGAGATTTGCGAAGCCTGCACCGGCCAATAGGCGGAAGGCCCCCAAGAGAACGGCGTCGAAAGGGAAAAGAGGTTTTCCTTGGGCGACACCATGGTGACGATCTCCGTCCTGGAAACGTTAAGCCGGCGTCCATGAAGACCAAGCGTGAAAGGTAGCGTAGAAACCATTGTAACGTTTCCGACGAGAAAACGCATCCTAGAGGGGTAAGCGAGCGCAAAGCACCCGAAATGAGCGAATTTGGCGGTCGGGCGATTTAGTCCACAACCAGTACTGATTACTGAAAAAGTGCCAGGAGACCTCAGGCCGGCGGTGGACGCTTCTTAGTTTGCCGGGAAAGAAATCCCGTAACGCCGGGCGAGCTTTCCTTTTTGAAAAAAATACTTCGCGGTAGTGTACATTTTTGCAAAGGGATTTTTCACTAAGCACCGAGCGAACGCACGGGAAATTGCCGTCACCGTCGTAACAAGTTGCATAATTGGAAGTTAAAGCGAATTCAAACCTGGACGGTCCTTTCGAGGATTCAACTGGTATTGAAGTTGCCTATTAATTCACGGCACTTGATGGAAAAAGTTCTCATCGCCGTCCGGTGCGAAGGCAAAACGTGGATTAGAATGGAAGCAGCAAACGTCATCGGCATCGCTCGAAGGAGGGTAGCGACATGTTAGTTTTGAGCCGCAAGCTCGGTGAGAAGATCTACATCAGCGACAACATTTGTATCACCGTTGTAGATATTGATCGCGGCAAGATTCGTTTGGGGATCGAAGCACCCCGCAACGTACCGATTTTTCGCCAAGAACTCCTCGCGGAGACTCCGGGTGAAAAGAACGCGGACGCGCCAGCATTGGCCGCCAAAGGCTAAGCTCGTTTCCTGGCACGTTCACTCAAACAAGCCCGCAAAAGCCCGCCTGGACGGGCTTTTTTTCGTTTTCGCCTTTTCCTCCTTCGGACTCGGCTTTTCAAGCCAACGGCAAATAAAAAGGCCCAAAGGTGTTATTCCCTTTGGGCCAATGCATCAAGCTGCGTATTTTTTTTCTTCTGACTCAGCGCCTAACTTTTTTCGGTGAAGCCTTCCAGGCGCTGGCTTCGATTGGGGTGGCGAAGCTTCGTCAAGCTACGCGCTTCGATCTGACGAATTCGCTCGCGGGTGATGCCGTAGCATTTAGCCACTTCATCCAACGTGCGTGGTTGGCCATCTTTCAAACCAAAGCGAAGTTCGATCACTTCTCGTTCGCGTGGCGTCAACGATTTCAAAACTTCCGCGACTCGGTCTTTTAACAACGTTTGGTCAACGTTGTCGCCTGGCGTGGACGTGTTGCGATCGTCGAGGAATTCGCTCAATGCTCGTTCCGCATCATCTCCCATCGGTTCATGGAGGCTGACGGGGTGCCGAGCGACGGCTCGAAGCGAACGAACTTCGTCCGGCGTCGTGCCGAGAGTTTTCGCGATCTCTTCGACCGTGGGCTCCTTGCCGAACTGACTTAGCAACTCGCCTCGAATCCGTTCCATTGCCGCGATCACGGTGACCTGATGGCAGGGCACACGCACCGTGCGAGCGTGGTCGGCCAGGGCACGTTGGATCCCTTGGCGGATCCACCAAGTCGCGTACGTTCCGAACTTGAAACCCAAACGATGTTCGAATTTATCGACGGCACGCATCAGGCCGCGATTGCCTTCTTGAATGAGATCCGCGAACGCCAAGCCGCGACCACGGTACCGTTTGGCAATCGAAACCACGAGGCGGAGGTTCCCTTCCGCCAATTCTTGCCGGGCTTTGAAATACTGGCTTTGGCGACGACGAATCACGCGAAGCATGTCTCGTAGTTCATCTGTCGTGGCGGCCAACGAGATCGTTTGATCTCGAAGTTTCTTCACCGCTCGCGTCCGCATTTCGCGCACCGCCGAAGACCGCCCGGTTTGGTTCGCTTGGTGTTCGACTACGACCATTTCTTGCAGTGTGACGTGAAGGTCTTCCACCAACGAATCAAGCCATTCCACACGTGGCGAAAGTTCCTCAACCAACCGAATCGCTTTGCGAATTTGGCGGGCGCGAATCCTCCGACTTCGTTGGCTGGACTTCGCGGTGCGGCACTTTTGAAGGTTTGAAAAATCCTTGCCGGCTCGGCGAATCAGTTGCTCCAACGTCGCCAAATTGCATGGAAGTCGTTTCAGAATCGATTCGCGATCCAGACCCAGACTTTGCACGACATCGATATGGGGATCGATCGGCGATTCGCCTTTTTGAACCAACTTGAAAACGTCGTGGATCTTGCGAAGCGTCGGCCAATTGAACAAAACGGCACGACGGTACCGATTGCGTGCAAACTCGAGCTTTTTCGCCAACGAAAGTTCTTTTTCTCGGCTGAGGAGCGGAATCGCGCCCATCTGTTTTAAATACAGACCCAAGGCGTCGTCAGCGCCGGCGTGGTTGTATTCGTCCTCATGGGCGAGAGGCTCCGCCGAGAAGTCTAGATCAATGAATTCGAGGATTTCACTCGCTTTGGAAGGCATGGCTTGAACTCCCGCCTAGGGGCATCCCGGTAATGACGAGTTCGTCGAAACCTGAAATATCCGCCCTGATCAAAATCGTTTTCATCCAAACAGCAGAGCGGTATTCGGGGTAGGCTGTCTTCCCAAAGGGTTTTATCGCTTTAATTTAGGAGATGCGTTGTCGAACGAACGATCGACCCTTTGGTAGCAAACTACACCATTATACGCTCTTAAGCCGTCCTTGTGCCGTCAAATGCCGAAAAATGGGAGATTTACCGGTGGGTTCCCCCACGAAGATTTTCCGCCTATCGCTATCAAGGCAAATTTTCTCATGGAGTTGATTTCCCAAAAATATCAGGTGAGAAAGGCAGGCAGTATAGATAATTTTCGTCGTCACCCTTCAGTTTACAAATTCATGGAGGCGGGACCGTTGTCGAGCGTCAAGAATTTTTCACGTATGATTTTTTGTACACTCAACGCGCGGCGCGTTCGGAGTATGATTTTCCAGCAACTCCCCTTGTATCGCCAGCTGCACACCGATAACTTAAATTCGTTCACACATGACAAGTAAACGCGGCTACGCCTCGGCATGGAAGCCTGGGCCGTCGCGCAACGAGGCTCGGCGAAGGTCGCCTCGGAAACTTGTTCATCCTGTGAGGGGACTAACATGGATTGTCCTGCCTTCACGTTGACCCTTCCAAGCGAATCGCGATTTCTGGGAGTGGCTCGCCGATTCGTCGAAACCGTTTGCCAGAGTTACGCGATCGAACGGTCTCTCATCCACGGCCTGGTTTTGGTGGCTGGAGAGGCGTTTACCAACATCGTTCGCCACGCTCATCGGGATTTATCTGGCACCCGCCTGGAAATCCAACTCGCCGTTCGCAACGATCTTGTCGTCCTGACGTTTCTCGACCAAGGCGAGCCCTTTGACCTTTCCCAGGTTCCTCCGCTGAATCCATCAGACTTAAGGCTTGGCGGGCGTGGGGTTTTCCTCATGCGTCGCGTCATGGATGAGCTTTCTTGTGAACCTCGCGGCGCTGGCCAAGTTGGTAATGTGTTGCGCATGGTCAAACATTTGCGTTCCGATTCCTCCATCCGCAATTGTGGATAACCTCGGATGAATGGAATGTGAAGCGATCCTTAAGGCATTTCTCGGTTTTTCCTCGAACCGCGAGTTCATGAAACGGACTTGCCAACTACCCCGTTTGTGCGGATTGTCGGACAATTCGCCCCATCTTTCCACCCCGGTCTATTTTCGAATTGCCTAAATGTCAGGGTTTACCACGACGATAATCCAATCATCCTCACGAGGCGGCATGGCTGAAGCCTCGGTTCGGCAAGGGAAAGGTTACCTTTGTTTTTCTTCAAGGATTGATTCTTCCGACCGAATCACCCCATAATGTATCGACGGAGCGTTGCGAACGTTGCCGTCGGCGGAGAGAATCGTCAAATGCATCAACATGGCCCGGATGATCTCTTGGGACCCGTACGTGGAACTCCTTCCTGGTGGCGTGGCTTAGGTGCGCCTCCCGTCGAGGTTTTTACCGACGCTTCAGAGCCTCCCAAACAGGCGAAGAAACGCCGATACGCGAACGATCCCCATGTTCGACACGATTTGGTGGAACGGGTTCGGAGCGAAATCGCCGCGGGAACCTACGACACTCCCGAAAAATGGCAAGCTGTTCTTGATCGCTTGCTTGATCGGATCGACGAAGACTAATCCAATTCACGCCTCCCCGGCGGTTTTCGCCGGGGTTTTTCGTTGGATCGGCCTTCTTGGTTCGTTTTCGAAATCCGCAGCGGGTGTAAATACCACGAAATGTTCGTACGTCGTTTCCTGTTTCGTGAAAACGGCAACCCTGGCGAAATACGATTTTCTTCGGCGGATGCGACTTAGCTACGCCGAGTTTCGTAAGCAACGGAATCTTCTTTCTTGGCTCGCGCTCCAGACATAAGATAAGAGTGTAGGTGAAGGTGACCTAGGAGTTCCGTT
>WBZS01002782.1_pt1 | contig 10107 bp, 6 predicted proteins | sample 5204201 | NCBI WGS metagenome assembly WBZS01 (sample SAMN12344357, study PRJNA552823) | activated sludge metagenome | biome: Activated sludge suspended growth; feature: Nitrification reactor; material: Wastewater; isolation source: activated sludge from nitrification reactor of wastewater treatment... | reverse complement strand
GATCCTTGAGCGCCGGCCTCGTGCCGGCCTTGCCCTGGTGGCGCAGGTAGCGCAGCAACTCGCGCTTGAGTTCGCCCTTGGGCAGGATCGCGATGCTGGTGTAAATCGTTTGCTGTGACACCCAGCGTTCCGGTTGATCGGGATAGGTGCGCCGCAGCCAGGCGCCAATCTGCTGCGGCGAGTGACGCTGGCGCAGCTTGCGCAGCACCACTTGGCGCAGCCGATTATGCCCCCGGGCAGCCAGTTTGCGCGCCCGCCGCGGCCGTTGCCGAGCACACAGCGCCCGCTCGTGGGCACCGACCGCGCGGTAGCCGTGGCGGTGCCCATGGCGCGCGAGTTCGCGGCTGACGGTGCTCGGGTTGCGATCGAGCATGCGGGCGATCGCCCGCATGCTCGATCCTTGCGCCAGGCCCCGGCTGATATGTTCGCGTTCTTCAGCACTCAAGTGTCGGTATCCCATCGATTACACCTCCTCGTTTCATCTATTTTCTATCGGGGGTGTTGCACTTGGTGTTTGAGACTACGGCCGACCTGCCAAAGCGCGCCCTCAAGCGCCGAGCTTCTTCAAGGCATCGCGCACCGCGCCGGCGCGCTCCGTCAGCGAAGCGGTGTGCACGCTGACCACAAGCTTGTCCGGCCCGGCCAGCTTGTAGTGGCGGTTCTTCTGGATCAGATCGAATACCCGCAGCGGCTCGACCGGCGGATTGGGGATGAAGCTGAACTGGATCTTCGCTTCGCCGGCATCGATCTTGGCGATGCCAAGCGGTTTGGCGGCGATGCGCAGGCGGTGGGTTTCGAGCAGCGCCTGGGCCTGCGCCGGCAACTGGCCGAAGCGGTCGATCAGTTCTTCCTGGATCGCCTGCAATTCCTCGGCCGCTTCGCAGTTGGCCATGCGCTTGTACAGCGTCAAGCGCTCGTTGATGTCGCTGCAATAGTCGGCCGGCAGCAGCGCCGGCTCGTGCAGGTTGATTTCCGATACGACTTCGAGCGGCTGCGTCAGGTCCGGCACCGTTTCGCCCTTCTGCAACGCCTTGACGGCGGCATTGAGCATTTGCGTGTAGAGCGAGAATCCGATTTCCTGGATTTCGCCGCTCTGGTTCTCGCCGAGAATCTCGCCTGCGCCGCGAATCTCCAGGTCGTGCATGGCGAGGAAGAAGCCGCTGCCCAATTCTTCCGACATCTGGATCGCTTCGAGACGGCGCTCGGCCTGCTTGGAGGGTTTGGCGTCGCGGTCGGTCAGCAAGTAGGCGTAGGCCTGGTGGTGCGAGCGGCCGACCCGGCCGCGCAACTGGTGCAACTGGGCGATGCCGAACTTGTCGGCGCGATTGATGATGATGGTGTTGGCATGCGGGTTGTCGATGCCGGTCTCGATGATGGTCGAGCACAGCAGCAGGTTGGCTTTCTGCTGGGTGAATTCGCGCATCACGCGTTCTAGCTCGCGCTCGGGCAGCTGGCCGTGGCCGATGACGATGCGCGCCTCGGGCAGCAGCTCGGCCAGGTTGTTGCGCATGGTTTCGATGGTGTCGACTTCGTTGTGCAGGAAGTACACCTGGCCGCCGCGCTTGAATTCGCGCAGCACCGCCTCGCGGATCAGCCCGCGCGACATCGGGGAGACGAAAGTCTTGATGGCCAGCCGGCGGCTCGGCGCGGTGGCGATCACCGAGAAATCGCGCATGCCTTCGAGGGCCAGGCCGAGCGTGCGCGGGATCGGCGTGGCGGTCAGCGTGAGCACGTCCACCTCGGCGCGCAGCGCCTTCAGCGCCTCTTTCTGGCGCACGCCGAAGCGGTGCTCCTCGTCGATGATCGCCAGCCCGAGGCGCGGGAACTTCACGTCCTTCTGCAGCAGCCGGTGGGTGCCGATGACGATGTCGATCTTGCCCTCGGCCACCTGTTCCAGCGAGGCCGCCTGCTCCTTGGCACTGCGAAAGCGCGACAGTTCGGCAAGACGGATCGGCCAGTCGGCGAAGCGATCCGAGAAGGTCTGGAAATGCTGCTCGGTCAGCAGCGTCGTCGGCGCGAGTATCGCCACCTGCTTGCCGTCTGCCACCGCGACAAAGGCGGCGCGCAGCGCGACCTCGGTCTTGCCGAAGCCGACATCGCCGCAGACCAGCCGGTCCATCGGTTTGCCCGAGCGCATGTCGCCGATCACCGCGTTGATCGCGGCGAGCTGGTCGGTCGTTTCCTCGAAGCCGAAGCCGTCGGCGAATGCCTCCATGTCATGCTGCTCGAAGTCGAACTTGTGGCCCTCGCGCGCCGCGCGGCGGGCGTAGAGCGACAGCAGTTCGGCCGCGGTGTCGCGCACTTGCTGGGCGGCGCGCTTCTTGGCCTTTTCCCACTGGCCGGAGCCTAGCGTGTGCAGTTCGACCTGCTCGGGCGCCACGCCGCTGTAGCGCGAGATCACATGCAGTTGCGATACCGGCACGTAGAGCTTCGCTTCGCCGGCGTATTCGAGATGCAGGAATTCACTGACTTCACCAGCGCGGCCGTCGCCGAGGTCCAGATGCACGAGGCCGAGGTAGCGGCCGATGCCGTGGCTGGCGTGCACCACCGGGTCGCCGATTTTCAGTTCGGTCAGATCGCGCAGCCAGCCTTCCATGCTGGCCTGGCGTGCCACCGACTTCTTGCCTCGGGTGCGCGCGGTGTTCGGGTAAAGCTCGTTTTCGGTGATGAAGGCAAGCCCCGCTTGCGGCCACACGAAGCCGGCGGACAGCGGCGCGACGGTCAGGCCCAGCCTTGCCGCGCTGCCCGCGAATGCCGCGAAGTCGACCGTCGCCTCGGCCAGCAGCGCGTATTCCTTGAGGTAGTCGTGGATCGTCTCGCGCCGGCCGGGCGCCTCCGCGAGCAGCAGCACGCGGCCGTCGAAGCCGGCGCAGAATGCGCGCAGCCTGGCCAGCGGGTCGGTCGCCTTGCGATCGACCGATACGTCGGGCAGCGGCAGGGTGGGGCGCTCGTCCGCGCCGGCGCGGGCCGACAGATTGACACGTGAGAACGCCTGCAGGCGGACGAAGAAGCTCTCCTCGTCGAGGAACATCTGTGCCGGCGCGAGCAGGGGCCGGGCGCGATCCGACTTGAGCAGGTCGAAGCGGCTCCTCAGGTCGCGCCAGAAGTCGCCGATGGCGGCGGCGACGTCGTGGTGCAGGCAGAGCAGGGCGTCCGGCTTCAGGTAGTCGAACAGCGTGGCGGTTGCTTCATGGAACAGCGGCAGCCAGTATTCGATGCCAGCGGGCGCGATGCCGTTCGAGACATCCTTGTAGATCGTCGAGCGCGAAGGGTCGCCTTCGAACTCCTCGCGAAAGCGCTGGCGAAAGCGCGTGCGCGCCTTGTCGTCGAGCGAGAATTCGCGCGCCGGCAGCAGGCGGATCTCGGTGACCGGATAGATGGTGCGCTGGGTATCGACATCGAAGGTCTTGAGCGACTCGATTTCCTCGTCGAACAGGTCGATGCGGTAAGGCACCGTCGAACCCATCGGAAACAGGTCGATCAGCCCGCCGCGCACGCTGTATTCGCCCGGGCTGACCACCTGCGTGACATGGGCGTAGCCGGCCAGCGTCATCTGGTTGCGAAAGCCGTCCAGGTCGAGCTTCTGCCCCTGCTTGAGGAAGAAGGTGTAGGCCGCCAGATAGGCCGGCGGGGCCATCCGGTACAGCGCCGTCGAGGCCGGCACCAGCACCAGGTCGCAGCCGCCGCGCTGGATGTCGTAGAGCGTGGCGAGCCGCTCCGAGACCAGATCCTCGTGCGGCGAGAAGGAATCGTAGGGCAGGGTTTCCCAGTCCGGCAGCACGCGCACCGTCAGTGCCGGCGAGAACCAGCGGATCTCATCCTGCAGCCGCTGCGCATCGAGCGGGTTGGCCGTGACCACGACGCTCAGCCGGCCGGGCTGCGCCAGATGCGCGAGCCAGAGTGCGTCGCTGGCACCGGCCAGGTTCGGCAGGTCGAGGCGGGAGCCGGGCCGGGGCAGTGACAGGCCGGTGATCGGTGAGGGCAGCGGCGGCATCGACGAATCCTGAAAAGCAAAAAACGCGTCGGCGGACGATCGTCCGGCGACGCGACAAAGCAGGATTATAGGTCAGGCGCCGGGAGCGGGCCGGCGGCGCGTCACTTTTGCGGCGACGCGACTTGCTCGATCTTCTCGCCGGCCTTGCGGATCGTCCTGCCGGTCTTTTCGGCCACCGACTTCACGCCGGCGCTGGTCTTTTCGACCACCTTCTTGACCGCGGTTTCGGTCTTCTGGACCGCTTCGGTCACGCTGTTGCCGGCGCGCTCGACCGGGCCGGGCGGCTGGCTCGGCGACGGCGCTGCCGGCGCGGTAACCGCCGGTTCGGCCGGCGCGGCAAGCGGCGGCGACTCCGGCGGCTGCGCGGGCGCGGCCTCGACGATCGGGGCGGCCGATCGCTGTGGCGCGTTACCCTGGGCCGCCACGCGGTCGCCCGCACTGAGGCCGAGGCCCAGCCATAGCGCGGGCAGCATGGCTCGCAAATCGATCATGTTCGATCCTCCCGGCGTTCAATAGCTGCAGTTTATACGTCCCGCCGGCCCTCGCTGCCGGGCGGCGCGGCAGCAACGACTACAGTGCTGCCGGTGTCGTGCCGTAGTAAGGAGGTTCGCATCGGGTTTGCGCGCGGGTAACCGTCGGTAACCCTGTGCCCCCGGGAGGTCATGGCATTGAGGGTCGTTCCAGTTCGCACCAGCACGCCGGCAGCGGTATTTCGCGGCAAGCGGGTCCTGCTGGTCGACCGTCACCCGGCGGTGCGCGCATCGATGCGGGATCTGGTGTCGACGCTCGGCGTGACCTCCATCCACATGGCCGAATCGAGCAACTCGGCCAAGCGCCACGTCGGCAACCAGCACTTCGATGTCATCCTGTGCGACTACCTGCTGGAACAGAACAAGGACGGCCAGCAGTTGCTGGAAGAGTTGCGTCACACCCGCGCGATTGCGCTGTCGACGATATTCATGATCGTCACCGGAGAGCGCAGTTACCAAAGCGTGGTATCGGTGGCCGAACTGGCGCCCGACGATTACCTGATCAAACCCTTCACCCCGGAACATCTGGCGCAGCGGCTGCACAAGGCGCTTGAGAAAAAGCACGTCTTTCGCATTGCCCACGAACTGGTCGATGCCGGCAAGCCGCCGGAGGCGATCGGCGAGTGCGACCAGATCGCCCGCCTTCACACGCGTCATGCGCTGGATGCGATGCGGCTCAAGGCGCAATTGCTGATTGCGCTCGAGCGCAACGAGGCGGCGGAAGAACTCTACCGGGCAATCCTCGAGCGCAAGGCGATCCCGTGGGCGCGCATGGGCCTGGCGTGGGTGCTGTTCGCAAAAGGGGAACTCGATGCCGCCGCGGCCGCGGCCGCCGAGGTGATTGCGCAATCGCCTGCGTATTTGTCCGCCTACACCTTTCTGGCCGACGTGCAGGACGCCCAGGGCGACGCCGAATCGGCGATGCAGACGCTGGATCGGGCAAGCCTGCACTCGCCCAACAATGTCGCGCGGCTGCGCAAGCTCGGCCACCTGGCGGTCGGCGCGCGGGATCTGGATCGTGCCCGCCGGGCGTTCGACAAGGTGCTCGAACGCGCCGGCGATTCCGACATCGTCGCGCCGGACGACTACGCCAACGCGGCGCGGGTGTCGATCCAGCAGGGCAGCATCCAGGATACGGAAAAGTACGTTCAGCAATTGCGGCGGCGGTTTCGCGGCAAGCCGGAAGGCGATTTTGCCGCCGACGTGCTCGACAGTCTGTGCCTGGCGCGGCGCGGCCAGCATGCGGCGGCGCTGGCGAGCCTGATGAAGGCGCTCGATGGCGCCGAGGCGCTCGGCGAAGCGGTCTCGCCGGCGTTGCTGATGGACCTGGCGCAATCGTGCGTGCTGCACGACCGGCCCGCCTCCGCGATTTTGTTGCTTGAACGCCTAGACGCAGCCGGCGTGGCATTGCGTGCCGACATGCGCGACGTGCTGGTCGAGCATCGCCGTCCGCTGCAAGTCGCCGGTGCCGAAAGGGAAAATGTGGCCGACGCGGGGAAGGCGGTGCCGCAGGCCGATGCCGGCGACATCGATGGCGGGCGCGTTGCCGGCGGCGATGCCGCCGCAGCGCCGGCGGACCCCGACGATTTCGATCTCGAGGCCATTCCCGCGCAGGTCCGGCAGGCGGTCGGGCAGTCGAACGTGACACCCAGCGATTTCGACGCCGCCAGTGCGGCCGCGGCGGCGCTGCTCGACCTCCTGAAGCAAGGCGAGGCCGGAACCGGCAACGACCTCGTCTGCATGCGCGTGCTGCTGCGGCGGATGTTTCTGGCACGCTCGCGCCATCCGGCTACCGTGAGCATGCACAAGGAATTCAATGCGATGCGGGCAAACTCGGCTGCCGCCGGCTGAGCCCCGCTCCCTCAGCGATCCAGATCGGTGTACTTGCGGCTCGATCCGTAGCTGGTCTCGACCGGATACTTGAGCGCGTTCTTCTCCATCTTGGCGCGCAGTGCGGCGGCCAGGTCGATGCCCGCGCGATCGGCGATCAGCAGCAGGTGGGCCAGCACGTCGGCGCATTCGTCCTGCAAGGCGGTACGCGCCGATTCGTCGGCCGCCAGCGCCTCGATCGCCGGGTCGGGCTTCCACTGCGTGAGTTCGAGCAGTTCCGCGGCTTCCAGATTGAGCGAAACGATCAGGTTGCGCAGCGTGTGAAACTGCGCCCAGTCGCGTTCATCGCGAAAGCGCGTGATCAGAGCGGTGAGATCGGCGATGCTGGTGCGGTCCATCGATCAATCGTACCAGCACGCCGCGCGAGCGGGGCCGGGGGGATCGGACATGCGCGCGCCGGGAGCAACGGACGCCGGTTGCGGCGAAATCGCCGCGTCTCTGGAGAAGGATTGCGCGCATTTCTCGTTCGGCGCCGTAAAGACTGCGCCCGACGCGCGATCCGCGCACCGTGCTAGCCTTCGGGCAACTATGATGTCTTCAAGCTCAACATCGAATCGCTGTCGGTTTCGTCCTGCTACGCGGCCATCAAATCACGCCAAGCGCCCGGTGTGGCACCCACGCCCGAAATCGTGACCGCGTCGGATTCGGCGATCGATGATCTGGTGCGCGTTCTATCCGTTCTGGGTCTGGCGCTATGGTTCGCCGGTGGCGCGCTCGGCCAGACGGTCACCTTGCACACGTGCGTCAAGCGATCGCCGGGCAATGCGCAAGTGCTTCAGGCCGCGCTCGAGCGGTCGCTCGCCGGGCGCGCGCCGGTCGAGTTTCTCGGCGAGGGCGCCCCCTGCGACCACACCGGAGCCCTGCTGCGCGACTTGAAGCAACTGGCAGACGCGCGGTCTTTCCAGGGCATGAGGAATCACACCTTCGCCCTCATCAGAAACGACGGCAACCTGCTCGACGTCGAACAACTCGAACTGCGCAGCGAAGCCGACGCCATACGCGTGGCCAGCCGGCTGGCCAAAGGCCCGCTCGCCGTGACGACCAAATCCGGCGCCACCACCTACGAGTTTCTCAGGCACGGCCGGCTGCTCGTGCTTTTCGTCGCGCCCTACCGCGGATGGACGGCCGAAACCCGCGCGCTCGTCGATACGATCAAGAAGAACTACGAAGCCGCGGCGGCGGGGAACTAGCCGCCGGGGTCGCCGCGACTCGACGTGCCCGTCGATTTGCTGCCGACCGAAACGTCCTGGAAGTCTCGCGACACCCTGGCTGGAAGCCGCGTGGATTGGACTTCTACAGCCTGCCTGCCCGGAACACCGCATGGGATGGCGCTGCTGGCGATGCATCGCCGGAGAGCGCCTGTTGATGCGGGTTGTGGCGTGGGCCGCCGAACGAAGCAATTCGAACCTGGCCGAATTCAATGCTCATGACTTGGATCAATCACTCGCGTTTTGTTTCTCGCGAGCCAGCATTCTTACCGCGTAGCGCATAGCCCACGACACCCACCATTGCTGCTGGCAACCATACCCAACGTAGCTCTGACAGCATGACTGCAGCCCCGGCCGGCCCGAAAAAGTGACGGATATTCAGGGTAGAGACTTCGATGACCCGGAAGGGCAGGAAGTGCCGCTCGTCAGAGACTGGCCAGAAGTACGCGATTCCGTGGCCACCGTTCGTGCACATGTCCAGCAGTCCGTGTGACGCACACGATGCGAAGACAAATAGCCCCGCAACAACTGGTCGTGACCTTATCGAGTGCGCCAGTATTGCGGCCAAGGCGCCGAGCCCGAGTGCGAACGCAAGCGAGTGCGAAAAGCCACGGTGCCCCAGTTCATGACCGTAGGGGATGCCAAGGCGAAATGCAAGAACGTCCAGGTCCGGAACCATTGACGCTATGACGCCCGCAGCCGCTAAGCGCCACCCAATCCGCTGCCGGCCAAGCACCGTAGCGACGGCGATTGGAACGGCTGGGTGGGAGAAGATACTCGGCATCGTCTATGCGCCAAAACGCCTGGCCTCACGTGCCGGCGAACGCGCAGCTTTGGGACGCCAAGTTACAGAAACGCCAGGCGCTGACACGAAACAACTCGACGCAGATTCGTTCCACTCGCTTTCACGCTCCAAAGCAATTCGGCCAAGCGCTTCACTTCCTACGGGGCGCCGCGCAACGACTCTCGGCAAGAAACGCATTTCTCTGTGCCTTTATCGATAGTGCGTGACCGGTGGGAATTTCTGAGTAAAGCGCAATGGCCGAAGCATATCTCTTCTGGTCGAAAAGCGTGTTGGCTAAATTGAACAAGAGGGCTGCTCTGTCGGCGCCTGGGCATAGCGCGATGGCCTGACGGAAGCACTGTTCGGCCTTGCGTGGCTTCTTCAATTCGGCGTAGCAGTCGCCGAGAGCCCAGAACGCCTGGTAGTCGTCTGGCCACTCGGCAATTGCGGCTAGAAACCAGAGTGAAGCTTCTTTGAAACGACCTTGTTTCCAGAATGCGTCGCCCTTGAGATAGGCGGCATGGTTGGGGTCGTGGGTCATAGGGCGGCTTACGAACGAAAGGAAGTTCCTTGCCCCGAGATCGGCGTATTGAACGCGGGGCGGTAGTGCAGGGATGGGCAGCGCGAAGTGTCGTGACGACACTCTGAAACGGAAATGGCACGCCTATTATTGCCGTTGGCATCGATCTCGCCAAGCCCGTCTGTGCCGCTCAAGGTGACGGCCATGACGGCCGCGCTTTGCGGGTGGGTTGGACAGCTGCTCGCGACACGCTGCACGAACGAGTTGCCGCTTTGATGCGGCCGTTCAGGCGGGTTGGCGCGCCATGCGCACCGGAACGCGGCGCTGGCCGAAGCTGCCGGCGTAGTCGGTGTAGCGGCCGGCCACGGCGCTGCCGCAGCCGCTGCAGGTGCCTTGCGGCGTGATGCGGTAGTCGAGAATGCGGTACCAGTCGCGCACGATCAGCGGCCTGGCGCAAGCGGGGCAAGTCGTGGTGCCGCCTCGGGTGTCATGCACGTTGCCGGTGTAGACGTAGTGCAGGCCGTTCTTCAGCGCGATGTCGCGCGCGCGGGTCAGGGTGGGCGCCGGTGTCGGCGGTATGTCGGACAATTTGTAGTCCGGGTGAAACGCCGAGAAGTGCAGTGGCACGTCCGGCCCGAGCTCGAGGCGCACCCAGCGCGTCAGCGCCTCGATCTCCTCACTGGAGTCGTTCTTGCCGGGAATCAGCAAGGTGGTGATTTCGACCCAGACGCCGGTTTCGTGCGTCAGGTAGACCAACGTGTCGAGCACCGGCGCGAGGTGCGATCCGGTCAGCTTGAGGTAGAAATCTTCGCTGAAGGCCTTGAGGTCGACATTGGCCGCGTCCATCCGGGCGAAGAATTCGCGCCGCGGTTCGGGATGAATGTAGCCGGCGGTCACCGCGACCGTCTTGATGCCCAGCGCATGGCAGGCCTCGGCCGTGTCGATCGCGTATTCGGCGAAGATCACCGGATCGTTGTAGGTGAAGGCGACGCTGCGGCAGCCGTGCGCGGCGGCGGTGCGGGCGATGTCTTGCGGGCTGGCGGCATCCATCAGGCGGTCCATGTCGCGCGATTTCGAGATGTCCCAGTTCTGGCAGAACTTGCAGGCGAGGTTGCAGCCGGCGGTGCCGAACGAGAACACGCTCGAACCGGGCAGGAAGTGGTTCAGCGGCTTCTTTTCGA
>WBZS01002780.1_pt1 | contig 10113 bp, 10 predicted proteins | sample 5204201 | NCBI WGS metagenome assembly WBZS01 (sample SAMN12344357, study PRJNA552823) | activated sludge metagenome | biome: Activated sludge suspended growth; feature: Nitrification reactor; material: Wastewater; isolation source: activated sludge from nitrification reactor of wastewater... | reverse complement strand
CGGTCGAGCACAGTCGGTGCAGCGGGGCGACCGGCGACGGATCCGGGAGTCCAGAGCGCCGGGTAGCATCGCCGGATGACCACCGCGTTGGCGTCCTGGAGCAGGCGACGCTGGCTGGCCGCCCTCGGCGCGGCCGTCGTCACCGGCCTGGTCATCGGGGTGCCGACGGCGCTCATCCCGACCCCCGTCTTCGGCCGGGAGGTCCCCCCGACTGCTTGGTCGTGGCCGGTTCTTGTCGTGACCAGCGTGCTGAGCGGATTGCTCTTCGCGACCTACGTCCGCGAACCTGGCGCCGCGGGGGCGGGCGCAGCAAGGGCCGAAGGGGCGGGGGCGGCGGCGCCCGCCGCGGAAGGCACCCGAGCAGCCGGGATCGGTGGGTTGCTGTCGTTCCTCGCGGTCGGCTGTCCGGTCTGCAACAAGATCGCGCTGCTCGCGTTGGGTTATAGCGGTGCGCTGCAGTGGTTCGCGCCGCTGCAGCCGGTCCTCGCACTTGCTGGCGTCGCCTTGCTCGCCTGGGCCTTGCGGGCCCGCCTGCGCGGCGCCGTCACCTGCCCGGTCCCCGTGTCCTAAACGGGAGGGGCGACCGCATGACTGACCTCGACCCGAGCACGCCGACCAGCGGGATCGGCATCACCGAAGAGGTCAAGCAGGCGCGGCGCCTGGCCTTCGGCGGGTATGCCGCGGACTACCACCGGGTCCGCCCGGGCTGGCCTGCCGACGCGGTCGCTTGGCTGCTCGGCGAGCCGACGTCAACCCTGGACGTCCTGGACCTCGGGTGCGGCACTGGCAAGGGCACCGCGGCGCTGGTCCGGCTCGCCCATCGAGTTGTCGGCGTCGACCCGTCGGCCCAGATGCTCGAGGTGCTGGCTCACCAACCCGAGACGGCCGAGGTCCCGACGCATGTCGCAGGCGCGGAGGCCATCCCCTTGGGTGACGCCACGGTCGATGCAATCACCTGCTTCCAGGCCTGGCACTGGGTCGATCCGGACGCCGCTGCCCCGGAGTGCGTGCGGGTCCTGCGGCCCGGCGGCATCCTCGGGATGGCCTGGCACCGCCCGGACCGGTCGGTCAGTTGGGTAGTCGAGTTGGACGAGCGCGCCGAGCGGACCGACATGGGGTCCGGTTCCGAAGCGCTCGTCGTGGCCGGGTTCGAGCCCTTCGAGGAACGCGAATTCGCTTATCACCAAACGATGTCCGTCGATGACCTGGTCGCGACCGTGGCCTCGTGGTCACACGTGGCGATCAGCCCGCGCCGCGAGCGAATCCTCGCCGCAGTGCGCGCCCTGGGCGTCGAGGTGGCCGCCGTCAGCCCGGACGACACGCTCGTGTTCCCCTACCTCACCGACGCGGCGCGAGCCCGCCGCCTGTGACGTATGCCGCCGCGGCGGCATACGGGGAGCGCATGGTGGGCACACGGCATACGGGCGGGCACTGGGTATGCCGTCCGCCCGGGTGACGTGCGCGCGAAGCCTCAGACGGTGAGGTGCGGCCGGATGGGGCGCTCGCCCTGGTCATAGACCAGCTCGGGGCGGCCGACGAGCAGCGGGTCGGGGACGCCGACGACGTTGACGTCCTTATCGGGGTAGTCGATGCGGGACAGGATGACGCGCATTGCTTCGAGGCGCGCGCGCTTCTTGTCGTTGGACTTCACGACAGTCCACGGGGCGTCCATGGTGTCGGTGTAGAAGAACATCGCCTCTTTGGCCTGCGTGTAGGCGTCCCACTTGTCCAGGCTCGCCAGGTCGGTCGGCGAGAGCTTCCACTGGCGGACCGGGTCGATCTTGCGGCGCTCGAACCGGCGGACCTGCTCGGCGCGACCGACCGAGAACCACAGCTTGACGAGGATGACGCCCGAGCCGATGAGCATCTTCTCGAACGAGGGGCACTGGCGCAGGAACTCGAGGTATTCCGCCGGGGTGCAGAAGCCCATGACCCGCTCGACACCGGCGCGGTTGTACCAACTGCGGTCCATGAGGACGATCTCGCCGGCGTGCGGCATGTGCCGGACGTAACGCTGGAAGTACCACTGGGTGCGCTCTTGGTCGGTCGGCTTCTCCAGCGCGACGACCCGGGCGCCACGCGGGTTGAGGTGCTCCATGAAGCGCTTGATCGCCCCGCCCTTGCCTGCGGCGTCGCGGCCCTCGAAGACGACGACGACCTTGAGGCCCTGCTCCTTGACATGGTGTTGGAGTTTGAGCAGCTCGATCTGCAGGAGGCGCTTGGTCGCTTCGTATTCGGCGAGCTTGAGCTTCTTGGAGTAGGGGTAGTTCTGCTTCCACGCGATCGGGTCAGGGTCGAGCGGTTCGCCCGGGACGTAGCGCAGCTTGGCGTCGTCACTCTCTTGGTCCAGCAGCATCCGGTTGCGCAGCTCGTCCAGGGTCGCCGTCGCAGGAGTGAACGTCGATGTGGAGTAGGTGAACTCGCCGTCGGTCACCGCTTGGCCGAGGGTCTCGGACGGCTTCTGCTCCGGCGCGGGCGCGCCGTCGGTGGCCGCCCCGTCGAGGGTCTCAGCGGCATTGGTTGCTGCGGTGGATTCGGACATCATCGTCCCTTCTCGGCTGCGTTGTGATGAGGGTAGTGGGTCGCCTTTCCGGACGACAGGGCCACCCGTGGTTGACTGGCCCACATGACCGAGGGCATTGATCCAGGTGTTCGGCAGGGCGGTCTTCCGGGTGAGTTGGCGGGTGAGTTGGCGGGTGAGTTGCCGGGTGAATATGGACCGAGCCCGACCTCGTGGGTGCGCGACCAGGTGGCCACGATCGAAGCGGCCGGCGACACCGGGGCGGTGTCGATCCACGGGCTATCGGTCATGCTGCTGACGATGCGCGGACGCACGACCGGGTTGGTGCGTAAGGTCCCGTTGGTGCGCGTCGAGGAGGGCGGCCGGTATGCCGCCGTCGGCAGTCGCGGGGGCGCGCCGACGGACCCGAAGTGGGTGGCCAACCTGCGGGCCGATCCCGACATCCTGCTCCAGGACGGGACTGTGGTGCTGCCGGTCCGCGCCCGCGAGTTGCTCGGCTCGGAGCGCGAGGAGTGGTGGCAGCGGTGCGTCGCAGTGTTCGGCGACTTCGCGGCATACCAGACGAAGACGTCGCGCATCTTCCCCATGTTCGTGCTGGAACCCCGCTGAGGGACGGGGCGAGTGAGGCCGGATCAACAGGTGGGAACCAGCGGGTGATGGACGACGTCACAGGAATGTGATATCACTTAGATGTCACATATGTGATCTCGTCCACGGAGGCGTCAGCCATGAGCACCACCCCTACTTCTCCCACCTCTCCCACCGTTGACCCCATCACCGTGCCACCTGCCGGCCGCCCGGTCGGGCACGCCGGAGCCCGGGTCACTGTGACCGAGCGACCGGCGTTCGCCGTCGACGGCTTCCTCGCCCTGCTGGTCGGCCTCGTCCTGGTCGGCCTTGCGGTGTGGCGGATTGTCGTCCTGGCAACTTCGGGGGTGCGCAACCCGAGCGCGGGTGATCTCACGCCGATCGTGCTGGCGGTGGTGCTCGCTGCGCTGGTGTTCAGCGCGGTGGTCGTCATCCAGCCGGGCCAGACGAAGGTCGTCCAGTTCTTCGGTCGTTACGTCGGGACCGCGCGGCGCACGGGCCTGTCGATGCTCCTCCCGCTGACGACCAAGCGCAGTGTGTCGGTCCGGGTCAACAACTTCGAGACCAACGTTCTCAAGGTCAACGACGCCGAGGGCAACCCGGTCGAGATCGCGGCGATCATCGTCTGGCAGGTGGCCGACACGGCCAAGGCGTCGTTCGCGGTCGAGTCCTACAAGGACTTCGTCAAGGTCCAGTCCGAGGCAGCGCTGCGGCACGTCGCGACGAGCCACCCCTATGACGACCCGGACGGCCACGGCGAGTCGTTGCGCGGCTCGACCGATGTCGTCTCCGGTGAGCTTGCGACCGAGGTCGCCGAGCGGGTCCGGGTGGCCGGCGTCGAGGTGCTCGAGGTCCGGATCAGCCACCTGGCCTACTCCCCCGAGATCGCCCAGGCGATGCTGCAACGCCAGCAGGCGTCGGCGATCATCGCGGCGCGGTCCAAGATCGTCGACGGCGCCGTGGGCATGGTCGAGATGGCCCTGCAGCGGTTGGAGAGTCAGGACATCGTTGTCCTCGACGACGAACGCAAGGCGGCAATGGTGTCCAACCTGCTCGTCGTCCTGTGCAGCGAGGCCAAGGCGTCGCCGGTCGTCAACGCTGGGTCGCTCTATCACTGAGACCGGCAGCCCTGAGACCGACAGCACTGAGACCGACAGCACTGAGACAGGCGTCCCCATGACCGAGCCCACGGCGCAGCCACCGGAGTCTCGCCGAGCCAAACCGGCCCGGCATGCGGTGCTGCTCCGGCTGGACCCGGCCGTGCACACGGCGGTCGCCCGGTGGGCGGACGACGAACTGCGTAGCGTCAACGCGCAGATCGAGCTCATCGTCCGCCGAGCGCTCACCGAGGAGGGCCGTATGCCGCGCGAGGCCCGCCCGCTCCCCCGCCGCGGCCGCCCAACTCAAGAGTGACCTTGGCGAGTAACCGCTTGAGTGTTGGCGATTTCACGGATTCTGGCCCGAAGTTCGTCGAATCGCCAACATCGAAGCGGTTACTCGGGCTGGAAGAGCGATGCGGCGCACCCACTGGGTCGGACACGCTGAAGGGGCGCCCCCGCACTGAGCGGGAGCGCCCCTTCCTTGATGTGCCAGGTGTTCGTATCCGGCTCAGACGAGCGCAGGCTCTTTGCGCTCGACCGTCGTCGGGGTCACCGTGGCCGCATGCCGCAAGCCGAGCAGGCCGAGCACGAACAGCATCGCGGCGCCACCGAAGGCGGCGTAGGCGGCATACATCGCGATCGTGCCCATCGTCCCGAAGGCGTAGGCGTTGAGCAGCAAGCCGCGCAGCGTTGAGCCCATGAACAGGGACTGGCGCAGCTCACCGAGCTTGGCTACCTCGGCCTGGTCGGCACCCGCTGTGGCCTTGAGCTTGTTGTACTCGGCTGAAACCTCGGCGTAGGTCTTGCCGCCGGACGACTTGTTCATGTGGACGAGGATGTAGTGGTCGGCGTAGGCGCGCGCCTGCTCGCCGTTCTCCATCGGCTGACCCGCGAACTGGGTGAGATAGGGCTTGATGAGCGGGTCCTCGATGGCTGGGCCAGCGGGCATCGTGATGTGCTGGTCGGCCAGTTGGGTGCGAACGTTCTCGGCGACGAAGTTGCTGGCCCAGGTGAGCAGACCGCCTGCGACGAGCAGAACGGCGGCCATGACCAGGCCGGTCCAGGAGATCAACTTGTCGAGCATCTTGCGCATCGGGATCGTGTCCTTGTCGTTCCGGCAGGGCCGGAGTCGGGTGTCTGGTTGACATATCAATCGTCAGCGAGACGTCCCGACGTGTCGCAGGGCCGTTGGTCCCACGTGGTTGAGTGTTGAATCACATGGCGAGGTCGCGCGCCGATCTCAGGCTGAACGGGTCACCGTCATGGCGCTGTCGATCTGGTCGTCGACGCGCCAGATCGCCCGTGGCGTGGCCACGGCGACAGCCAAGAGCGGCATCCCGGCGTCACGGCATACCCTCGCGGCGGCCTCGTGCCACTCACGGTCGGCGTCGACGGTCTGCACCCGCCCAGGCCGGGCGATGATGACGACCAGACCCAGGTCGGGGAAGTGCGTGAACGGCGCGAAAACCGCGGCCTTGTTCTGGTATGCCGTGTCGCCCAGATCGGTGATGACGCACGGTTGGGCGAGCCGGCCGTCGGGTTCGCACAACAGGACATAAATGGCGCCGGCGCGCCGGTCTGCCTCGCTGGCCAAGAGGTCGACGGCGTCGGTGAAGATCGCCGGATCGGTTATGGGTCGTTGCGGCCAGTCGGCCGGAAGGTCCTGAAAGCTCATACCTGCACTGTGCCCGGAACCGCGATCACGCTGCAGAAAGTTTTCCACAGGGTCCGGTTCCCCTCCGCCGAGATTGACGTTGCGACCAATCAGCACGGCGTGTCCTGCACCCAATGTCAATCTCGGCGAGTGAAAAGGAGGGGAAGGGGAAGGGGGAGGGTGAAGGGGAAGGCGGAAGGGAGGGGGAAGGCGGGAGGGGGACATGACAGCGGGTGGGGCCGGGCTTCCCCTCTGGCCCCACCCGCTGTGTCTCGGGGTGGTGTGGCGCCCCATCCACACGGGGCGCCCAACTCACATCAGCTGCAGCCGCTGGTGCTGCCGCAGCCTTCGCAGACGTAGCAGGAGCCGGCGGGGCGCATCTTGGTCCCGCAGGTCATGCACATCGGAGCGTCGGCGGCCTTGCCCTGGAACTTGGCCAGCAGGTCCTGCGACGAGTGGATCTCGATCGACACCTCGCGGGCCGACGCGGCGCCTGCACCAGAGATGACCTCGTCGGCATGGTCGACCGACTTGCCCGCGGCAGCCGTCGCGACCCCCGGAGCCTGCGCCGACGACCCGCCCGCCGCTGCGCCAGCACCAGCCGTGGCCGGCTTCTCCGGGGCCACCGGCGAGTGCCGGACCATCGACTGCGCCGAGGCTTCGAGCTCGTCCTCGTAGTCGTCGTCGGAGGCGTCGGGGGCGGCATACGAGCCGGTCTCCAGGTGACGCGCGCGCTCCTCGGCCGTGTGGATCCCCATGAACGAGCGGGTCTCGAAGTCGAGGTAGTCCAGCGCCAGGCGACGGAAGACGTAGTCCATGATCGACTGCGCCATCCGGATGTCCGGGTCGTCGGTCGGTCCGGCTGGCTCGAAGCGCAGGTTGGTGAACTTCTCGACGAAGGTCTCCAACGGCACCCCGTATTGCAGGCCGATCGACACAGCGATGGCGAACGAGTCCATCACGCCGGCCAGGGTCGAGCCCTGCTTGCCGAGCTTGACGAACAACTCGCCCAGACCGTCGTCGGGGTAGGACCCGGCGGTGAGGTAACCCTCCGCGCCACCGACCGAGAAGGAGATCGTCTGGCTCGGGCGACGCTTGGGCAGACGCTTGCGGACCGGGCGGTATTCGACCCGCTCGACCACCTTGACGACCGGCTCAGCAGCCGCGGCCGCCCCTGCGACCTTGGCGGCAGCCGCGTCCTTGGCGGTCGACCCTCCGTCGGACAGCGGCTGACCGACCTTGCAGTTGTCGCGGTAGACCGCCAGGGCCTTGATGCCCAGCTTCCAGCCCTGCATGTAGACGTCGGCGATCTCCTCGACCGTGGCCGTCTCGGGCAGGTTGACCGTCTTGGAGATGGCACCGGACAGGAACGGCTGGCAGGCCGCCATCATCCGCACGTGGCCCATCGGCGAGATCGCCCGGGCACCCATGGCACAGTCGAAGATGTCGTAGTGCTCCGGCTTGAGACCCGGGGCGTCGATGACGTGACCCTTGTCGGCGATGTACTCGACGATCGCCTCGATCGACTCCTGCTGGTAGCCCAGCTTCTTCAGCGCCCGCGGGATGGTGAGGTTGACGATCTGCATCGACCCGCCACCGACGAGCTTCTTGAACTTGACCAGCGAGAAGTCCGGCTCGATGCCAGTCGTGTCGCAGTCCATCATGAAGCCGATGGTCCCCGTGGGGGCCAGCACCGAGGCCTGCGCGTTGCGGAAGCCGTTGCGCTCTCCCAGCTTGACGACCGCGTCCCAGGCCTTGGTGGCCGCGTCGTGGATCTCGCGGTCCATGACGTCGTAGGTGCGGACCGCGTCGTTGGCGCCCTGGTGCTTGCGCATGACTCGCTGGTGGGCCTGCGCGTTGCGGGCGTAACCGGCATACGGACCGACCACGGCCGCCATCTCGGCGGAGCGCTTGTATGCCGCCCCGGTGAGCAGGCTGGTGATGCTCGCCGCGAGCGAGCGGCCACCGTCGGAGTCGTAGCCGTGGCCGGTGGCCATGAGCAGCGCGCCGAGGTTGGCGTAACCGATGCCCAGCTGGCGGTAGTCGCGGGTGGTGATCCCGATCGACTCGGTCGGGAAGTCGGCGAAGCAGATCGAGATGTCCATCGCCGTGATGACGAGCTCGACGACCTTCTGGAAGGTCGCGGCATCGAAGGTGTCGTCGTCGCGCAGGAACTTCAGCAGGTTGAGCGAGGCGAGGTTGCACGAGGAGTTGTCCAGCGACATGTACTCCGAGCAGGGGTTGGACGCGGTGATCCGGCCGGTCTCGGGGTTGGTGTGCCAGTCGTTGATCGTGTCGTCGTACTGGATGCCCGGGTCGGCGCACTCCCACGCGGCCTTGGCGATCTTGTCGAACAGCTCCCGGGCGTCGACCTCGCGCAGCACGCGGTTGTCCATCCGGCCACGCAGCCCGAAGGACGTGCCTTCCTCGACGGCCCGCATGAACTCGTCGGAGACCCGGACCGAGTTGTTGGCGTTCTGGTATTGGACGGACACGATGTCCTTGCCGCCCAGGTCCATGTCGAACCCGGCGTCACGCAGGGCGCGGATCTTGTCTTCCTCGCGCGCCTTGGTGTCGATGAACTCCTCGATGTCGGGGTGGTCGACGTCGAGGACGACCATCTTGGCCGCCCGCCGGGTCGCCCCGCCGGACTTGATCGTCCCGGCGGACGCGTCGGCGCCGCGCATGAACGACACCGGACCGGAAGCCGTGCCGCCCGAGGAGAGCAGCTCGCTGGAGGCGCGGATCCGGCTCAGGTTGAGCCCGGCACCGGACCCACCCTGGAAGATCTTCCCCTCCTCCTTGTACCAGTTGAGGATCGAGTCCATCGAATCGTCAACGGAGAGAATGAAACACGCCGACACCTGCTGGGGGCTGGGCGTGCCGACGTTGAACCACACCGGGGAGTTGAACGAGAACACCTGGTGCAGCAGCGCATAGGTCAGCTCGTGCTCGAAGATCTCGGCGTCCTCGTCGGACCCGAAGTAGCCATGCTCCTTGCCCGCCTTGGCGTAGGTGAGCACGACGCGGTCGATGAGCTGGCGCAGCGACCACTCGCGGGCCGGCGTGCCGAGCGCGCCGCGGAAATACTTCGTCGTGACGATCGCGCCAGCGTTGACCGACCAGAAGTCGGGGAACTCCACCCCGCGCTGCTCGAAGATCGTCTCGCCGCTCTTCCAGTTGGTCTGGACGACATCCCGTCGCTCCCAGGTCACCTCGTCATACGGGTGCACGCCGGGCGTGGTGTAGATGCGCTCCACCGTGACGCCCTTGCCGCGTGGGCTCTTGCGGGCGGTCGACCGGTTCGCGGTTTCCGTCATGACTGGGGTCCTCCCTGACTGTGCTGTCTTCGTCTTTGGTGTCTTCGTCGAGCTCGTATCAAGTCCATCACCGACCACCGACAGCCCTCCCGTGCTTGTCCGGGTGTCGGGGCCGGGCCGTTCAGTGGGGTGTGACTGGGGTGGCGCCGGGTCCCGCGCCCGGTCCCGCGCCCGGTCCCGCGCCGAGTCTCGTGCCGGGTCCCGCGGAGCCCGCGAGCGCGCCTGAGGTGGTGTGCGGCATACCAGCGGGGTATGCCGTCCCGCCGAGCAGGTGGGCCGGCTCGCGGCCGGTCGCCTCCCGTTCGGCACGCAGCAGGGTGATCGCGGCCTCGAAGTCCTCGAGGCTGTTGAACGCCTGGTAGACCGAGGCGAACCGCAGGTAGGCGACCTCGTCAAGCTCGCGCAGCGGCTCAAGGACCGCCAACCCGACCTCGTGGGCGTCGACCTCGGCGCTGCCGGTGGCGCGGACCGACTCCTCGACGCGCTGGGCCAGCAGGGCGAGCTGATCCTCGGTCACCGGACGGCCCTGGCAGGCCTTGCGGACGCCGACGAGGACCTTCTGGCGGCTGAACGGTTCGGTCGCCCCCGACCGCTTGACGACCGACAAGCTGGCCGTCTCGACCGTCGTGAACCGTCGTCCGCACTCGGGACACTGCCGACGTCGGCGGATCGCGGTGCCGTCGTCGGTGGTGCGCGAGTCGATGACCCGGGAGTCCCCGTGGCGACAGAATGGACAGTGCATGTGCGGACCCCCTCCCCCTCGACTTTTGCGTCAGACTGCGTCCCTGTGGACATTCCTGGGGATGTCCGGTGGACGACCCTGGTATGCCGTGTGGACAGCGTGTGGGTAACTCACCTGTGCTTGTGGACTACATGTGGATGAGTTACACGCCTGTAACTACTAGATGTAGGGGTAACTGTGACCTGTCG
>WBZS01002779.1_pt1 | contig 10119 bp, 10 predicted proteins | sample 5204201 | NCBI WGS metagenome assembly WBZS01 (sample SAMN12344357, study PRJNA552823) | activated sludge metagenome | biome: Activated sludge suspended growth; feature: Nitrification reactor; material: Wastewater; isolation source: activated sludge from nitrification reactor of wastewater... | reverse complement strand
GCAATATCGGGGCAAGCAGAAGGAATTCGTGACGGTCGTGAAACTAAAAGGAGGCGTGGAACCTCAATCGGCCTCGTTGGAATCGCAAGACTTCAAGGCCAACGATGGGGAGGTTTTGGCGTCTTGGAAAAACGTCGATCTGCTGTCGTTTCGTGCCTATCACGACAAAGGAGAGAGCGTGATCGGCAGCAAGAGTTGGGCTGGCCCGCAGCCCAGGTTTCGTAAGGTGTGGTGGCAAGGAAGGTGAACGCCGTGCCCCTACTACCTCGAAATCCCAAGGGTAAAGTGGGAGTAGCGAGGAAACAAGGCAAGCGCCGATAGGAAAGGGAAAAAGCCGCCGCAAATCGTTGACTCGCAGCGGCTCCTAAAGCTACCCGGCCTGGATTCGAACCAGAACAAAGAGAGCCAAAATCCCAAGGTGCCGAATCACAAATCCTCGTCAGCAAAGAAGGTTACGTCAAACGCCGAGCCTGAGCGCACCCCCGGGCGCACCAAAGAAGGCGAAGGGGTTCCTTTCGACCCGGACTTGGCTTCGCTCGTGGCTGTGTGGCCGACGCTGCCGGATCGCATTCGCGCCGCGATTCGGGCACTGGTAGGAATCTAAAACCGGAGCGATGAAGATGCAAAGGACAAAGGCTGTTTCACCGTGCGACGAATGCGACAGGAAGATAAGAAAAGTCAATTCGCCGCCTGAAAACGAGCGCCAACGGCGGTTCCTTGACGCCTACCGGCAACGTCCAACCGTCGCGTCTGCTTCCAAGTTGGCGGGAATCCACCGTTCGAGCGTCTACCGATGGTTGGCTGATCCCGCCTTCGCTGCCGCGATGAAGGACGCTTCCGAAGCGTTCTTTGTTGCGCACCGGGCGAAGGTTTTGGCGGATGTGGCTGCTCGACAGCGCTGGCGAGCGGAACGAGAACGTGCCCGCCATCCGATACGCTGCTTCCATCTGGCCCGAGCCCGGGCCGCGAAAAGTCGGTAAATTCTCGGTACATGACGCCAATGGTAGCGCGACTGGCACTTCTCGGCGAAAGGGAGCCCACACCAGCTGAAAAACTCGAAATTTCCCATTTTGCAACATTTTAAGTAAAAGCAATTTAATACAAATTCAATCTCAGATAATCTTTTTTTTGAGCGCCTCGCGTGCGAAAGTGGCATCAGCCGGGACGGCCTGATAAGTTACTTCTTTCACGCCGTCACGCACCTATCGGAAGCCAAACATGGCGAAAACGAATGGAAACCAAGGCAACGGTGCCAACCTCGGGTTCGAGACCGAGCTTTGGCGAGCCGCCGACGCCTTGCGATCCAACATGGATGCAGCTGAGTATAAGCACGTCGTCCTGGGCCTCATTTTTTTGAAATACATTTCCGATGCGTTCGAGGAGCATCACGCCAAGCTCGAGGCCGATCGAAAGAATGGCGCCGATCCCGAGGATCCGGATGAATATCGAGCCGTGAACATTTTTTGGGTGCCACCCGAAGGCCGGTGGTCCAATCTCAAGAACCGAGCCAAGGACCCGATGGTCGGCAAAATCGTCGATGACGCCATGCTTGCTATTGAACGCGACAACCCATCGCTTAAAGGCGTATTGCCGAAGGACTATGCCCACCCTCGGCTCGATAAACATCGTCTCGGTCAGCTGATTGATCTGATTGGCAACATCGGCCTTGGCAGCACAGAAAACCGCTCTAAAGACATCTTGGGCCGTGTTTACGAATACTTCCTTTCTGAATTCGCCAGTGCCGAAGGAAAGAAAGGGGGCCAGTTCTACACTCCCCGTTGTGTCGTTCGCGTACTGGTCGAAATGCTCGCCCCGTACAGCGGTAGAGTGTTCGATCCCTGCTGTGGTTCTGGTGGGATGTTCGTGCAATCGCTGAAGTTTGTGGACGCCCACAAGTCCGGCAACGGCAATGGCGGCAAGACAAAAGGCGACATCGCCGTTTACGGCCAGGAGTCGAACCACACCACCTGGCGGCTGGCCAAGATGAACCTCGCCATTCGCGGGATCGACTCCAACCTCGGCAAAGAGCACGCAGACAGTTTCCACCGTGACCTGCACCCGGACCTCAAGGCCGATTACGTCATCGCCAACCCGCCGTTCAACGACAGCGACTGGCGTGGCGATCTGCTCAAGGACGACAAACGGTGGAGGTTCGGCACTCCGCCCGCGGGTAATGCCAACTACGCCTGGGTGCAGCATTTCATTCACCACCTCGCACCGACCGGCCTAGCCGGGTTCGTGCTGGCCAACGGCAGCATGTCCTCGAACCAGTCCGGCGAAGGGGACATCCGCAAGGCGATCATCGGGGCCGACCTCGTCGACTGCATGGTCGCACTGCCGGGGCAACTGTTCTACAGCACGCAGATTCCCGTCTGCCTCTGGTTCCTAGCTCGCAGCAAAGGCAACGGCCGTTTCCGAAAACGGCCTGGCGAGACGCTCTTCATTGACGCCCGCAAGCTGGGCACCATGATCGACCGCGTCCACCGTGAGTTGACCGAGGAGGACATCCTCACCATCGCCGAGACCTACCACGCTTGGCGTGGCGACAAGGGAACGAAGAAAAAATACGAGGACGTGCCCGGCTTTTGCAAAAGCGCCACGCTGGACGACATCCGCCACCACGGGCATATCCTGACGCCGGGCCGCTACGTCGGGGCTGCCGACGTCGAAGACGACGGCGAACCGTTCGAGGACAAGATGGCCCGCTTAACCGCCGAACTCCGCGAGCAGTCCGGCGAGGCCAAACGGCTCGACAAGCTCATCTGGGCCAATCTGGAGGACATCGGCTACGGAAAATAAGGAACCGAGGCCTTGCATGCGATCCACCGTACCTGAAAAAGTGCTTTCAATCCTCGATGAGATCGAGCTTCACGGCCACGCGGAGCAAACTCGACTTACGGTTTTGAAGAAATGGTTTGAACTCTCTCACCGGCGATCCGCGTTCGGCCTGTGGATCGCGTGCAAGGCAGCAGGTCGAAAGGGAAAAACCAAGGGAGATGCCGGTATTCTTTTGAACGAAGCGCGCCGGGCACTTTGTGCATCCGCGAACCCAAAAGAGATTTTCAGGAAGATCGATCCCACTACAGCAAGATCATTATACGATCGGGCCGTCGCCTTTCAGAATCGACACGAAAAGCACCGCTGGGCGAACGTTCGCATCATCGAATGTTGGCCTCTTTTCCTTGTTGAACAGGGATTGGCTTTGCACCTGGGCCTGCAACTAACTCCCACCGATGCGTATCGGTTAGCAGCGAACTGGGCGAAGAATTATGACTCCAAATTCGGCACCAATCTGAACGGCCCTAGTACCGGGAAGTTGCACGAACTCGTACGGTTCATGTTTGAAGTCGAAGCCCTCGAGGACATCGGTTATGGCGATTGAACCCTTTGGATTGCCAGATCCTTTCAAGGATCTTGAGACGTGGTCGCGGGCGCACCCTGTCGTTACCAAGGCACACTACTATCTGAAGGAGATCGACGTTGATTTCGATGTCGATGGCCAACTTGGCGCGATACGTCAACTGATAAATCGCAATCGGGGTGCTGAAGCTGAGCTAAGTAAGGAATACCAACGGATTGCCGAGGACCCCAGTTTCAACGGTGATTATGTCGGAGATTGCTTAGAAGGCTTGGCGTATGAATCGGTTTTCCAAGACGCGGCCCACAGCATGGCAGCAGTTGGGATGCTCGCCCCCTTCTTGGAAACGGTGTTCTTCCAGTGTTTTCGCGGGATCGGGAAACATTGGCTGAACGGGCAGAATCCTGTAAGTGGGCATGATCGATGGCAAGCGACCCAGACACTGATGTGGGATTGCCACAACGTCATTAGCAAAGGACGTTGTCGAACCGACTTAGTGCGGGGAATATTGCAGCTTGCCGACGAGATTGGGCTTCGGTCGAAGTTGCCTACAGACATTGAACCGATCCTGACATCGCTTTTCGCATACCGGAACAAGATGTTTCACTTCGGTTTCGAATGGCCGCTCGAAGAACGTATCGCATTTCAAAAACGGATTGAAGAGGAAAAGTGGCCACCAGCATGGTTCTCTCGCGCCACGAGCGCTGATGAACCGTGGATTTTCTATATGTCTGACGAATTTATTGATCTTTGCCTTGAAGCGACTAATCAAGTTCTAACAGCGTTTGGCGAGTTTGTGCGTGATGGTCTGCATCTAGGCGGTGCTACCGATTCGGGCAAGGAGGACACGAATGTCCAATGAAATCTCGGCTACGCCGCCGGATTCGCCGATTCTTATCTAAAAGGATTGCAGGCAGACCTAAACCGTCTGGGTGCCACAGCAGTTGATAGTCGAGTAGTTTGAGGTCTCCGAAAGGACCGCTCATTAGCGCCTCGTGAGCATTTATGACGAGGTTGAATTCACTGCCAGAAGGCGGTCGGAGCTTGAATTTGATTTTACAAGCAATTTCGCGAGATTGTGTTTTTCAACCACAGGTCATAGATGTCTAAGCCCATTCATCCGATCAACGTAGAAACCGAACTCATGCAAGCCGTGACAGATGGCCAATGGGTGACGCAGGCGTTTGCGGCAAGAATCCTGGGTGTGTCGGTTTCCACGCTGAACGAACATATAACCTCCCTTCGAGTGAGCGGAACGGTCAATGAATCGGAATTGACATTGAAATCCGCCGAAGGAAGACGCCTTGTTAGTCGGAAAAAGAAATGTATCGGCATTACTACCCTACATGCAATAGCGATGAAGGCCCGGCGATATGACATTGCTAATTCGATTCGTTCGTCATTCCCGAACGATCAACTCGTCGCAACTGTAGTCCAACGTCCTGAAATGGACTTCTTTTCCCTCCTTCAGATACTTTCAGGCATCGTTGATGTTTTGCCGCAAGAGAAATTTGGACGGTATGTCGTCGATTTTTACCTGCCCCAAGTGCGTCTTGCGGTGGAATATGACGAAAGGAGGCATCGCTATCGCATTGACAAGGATTTGACGCGTCAATCAGAAATTGAGACCAAATTCCAGATCGCTTTTGAACGTGTACAAGAAGGAGAGGAAATCGCAGGACTGACCCGAGTAACGACACGCGTATTTCGAGCTTTGAAACCAAGCGAATCTGGCTTTCCACGACGACCAAATGTTATGCCACCAATTGCGGAGGCACTTTCATGAACACACTCGATGTAATACCGGAAAAGCTTGCTCCGTCGAATGAGCTTCGCAAATGGGAAGCCGCTGGACTAAGTGAGCTAACTGTCGCTGATTTTACGACATTTCGTTTGCAAATACGAAAACCTCGACCAAGCGAGCCTTGCTTCAAATTCAGAAACCTCGACATCTACGCCACCAGCATCGACTATGACAAGGACTCGCCGATCACGCGGGAGTTCTTCGCCACCGTGCAGAACAAACTACACTGGGCGATTCACGGGAACACCGCCGCCGAGATCGTGAAGTTGCGAGCCGATGCCGCCAAGCCGCACATGGGCCTGACCACCTGGAAGAACGCCCCCACCGGGCCGGTGCGCAAGGCCGACGTGACCGTGGCCAAGAACTACTTGACCCACGACGAACTCGACGCGCTCAACCGCATCGTGTCGATGTACCTCGACTACGCCGAGGACCAGGCCCGCCGCAAGAAGACGGTGACGATGGCCGAGTGGGTTGCCAAGCTCGACGCCTTCTTGCAGTTCAACGAGCGGAACATCCTCACCCATGCCGGCACGGTGTCGAAGCAGTTGGCCGAGGAGCACGCCCACGGCGAGTTCGCCAAGTTCGACGCCGACCGCCTGCGCCGCGCCGCCATCGAGCCGACCAGCGACTTTGACAAGGTCGTAGACAAGGTGAAGCGACTCGAAGCACCTCCGCCCCCTGCGCCGAAGCCGAAGAAGCCAGGCCGCGAGAAGAAGGACGGTGGAGAGTGAGCCTGCTTCAAACTCCAAGCGAGTTGCAGCATATCCCACTGGGATGGCGATGGATGCGGTTAGATACTGTTTGCGGTGACGCTGTTTTCGATTGTCCGCATTCAACTCCGATAGTAACTGACGAAGGTCCGCTGATGGTCCGTACCCAGGACATAATCACGGGCATTTTTCGTTCTGAGAATGCGGCTCATGTTTCCGAGGAGACCTACACAGAGAGAATTCGGCGAGTCGAACCTACTTACGGAGACTTGGTTTACAGTCGTGAAGGCACCTATTTTGGAATCGCGGCAGAAGTCCCGAAAGGAGTACGCGTTTGCCTGGGGCAACGTATGGTCCTCATGCGACCATCGTTGACGAACGCCCACTTTCGGTATATGCGATACTGGCTCAATAGCCCGATCATGGCGCGTCACATTTATGGTTTCCGCGATGGTTCGGTCGCAGAAAGACTTAACCTTCCAACAATCCGCTCGCTCCCAATTCTGATCCCTCCCCTCCGGGAGCAGCAGGCCATCGCGTGCATTCTCGGGGCGTTGGACGACAAGATCGAGTTGAACCGGCGGCGGAACCGGACGCTGGAGGCGATGGCACGGGCGATCTTCCAGAGTTGGTTCGTCGATTTCGACCCGGTGAAGGCCAAGGCCGCCGGCCGCACACCTCCCGGCCTGTCCCCCACCCTCGCCGCCCTCTTCCCCAACCGCTTCGAGGATTCCGCCCTCGGCCCCATCCCCGCCGGCTGGCGGGTTACGTCGTTGGCGGACGAGATCACCGCGAGAAAGGGGCTGAGCTACAAGGGCGACTTCCTCGCAGAGTCGGGCGAGGGGTTGCCAATGCACAACCTCAACTCGGTGTACGAAGGTGGCGGATACAAGCACGAAGGACTGAAGTGGTACACCGGCGAGTATCGCCCGGCGCATCTGCTGAAGCCCGGTGATGTGATCGTCACCAACACCGAACAGGGTTTCGATTACCTGCTCATCGGCTATGCGGCGATCGTCCCGAAACGCTACGGCGACAAGGGGCTGTTCAGCCACCACACCTACCTCATTCAGGCGAAGGACACGAGCTACCTTCCGACGTGGTTTATCTACTTGCTGTTGCGGTCGCCGGTCTTTCACGAACTCGTCGCCGGTCACAGCAACGGCACCACGGTCAACATGTTGCCGCTTGACGGTTTACAGAAGCCGCGATTCGTGCTGCCCTCCGAACAACTGGTGCGCCGCTTCGGGAAGATGTACGAGCCGACCCAGCAGCAACTTGAAGTGATGCACGACGAAAACGTCACCCTCGCGGCGTTGCGAGACACGCTGTTGCCGAAGCTAATCTCCGGCGAGTTGCGGGTGCCGGACGCCGAGCGGATCGTCGGGAGGGCCGTGTGATGGCAATTCCCACAAACGACGAGATTCGGGCGTTACTCGACCAACTCGATCATGGCCGGTGTGCAGACGACCTGGAATCCGCGTGGCTGGACTTCAAGGCCTACGGCGACCCCAAGGAAGAGAAGAAACTGGCCCTGGAATACGCGGTCTGCTTTGCCAATGCCGAAGGTGGCGTAGTCGTCTTCGGCGTTTCGGACAATGAACGCGGTGGCCGGGCGAAAGCCATCGTCGGTTCCAAATCCATCGATTCCGACCAGTGGAAACGGGACATCTTTCAAAATACCTTACCGCACCTGACGGTCGATGTGGAAGAGTTGGTCGTGCCCGAGGGTACGGGGCGACTTGTGATCCTTCGAGTTCCGAAGGGGGAGCGGCCACCCTACGGGACGTCAGGCGGTGTATTCAAGAAGCGGATCGGCAAGAACTGCATGCCGATGGACTTTCAAGCGGAAGCCCTTCGAAGTGTATCCACCGGGGTTGTTGATTGGAGCGGTCAAGTTGCGGAGGGAGTCGATCGAAACTCGCTGGATCCGGTCGAGATTGCACGAGCGAGAAATTGGATGCGAAAGGTCCGACCAAGTTCCGGATTGATCGCGGCCAGTGATGAGGAATTGCTGACTGGGCTTGAAGCGTTGCAGAATGGAAAAATCACTCGGGCAGGCTTGCTACTCTTTGGTCGTGAAGATGTTCTAAAGCATCACTGTCCCCAGCACGCGGTGCAGTATGTGTACCAACCCTCGGCCACATCGGTCTCGCGAAATGAAGTCATGCATTTCGGATTGTTGCGGATCTTGGAGCAGATTGAGCAAGCGTTTACTGGTCCTGTAAATCCTGAACAGGAACTCTCGATTGGTTTGTTCAAGATTCGGATACCCGCATTTCCCGTCGAAGACACAGTTCGAGAAGCCGTACTGAACGCCGTTACCCATCGAGATTACACCGATCCGGGGAGAGTGCTGGTCCGCCATGAGGCGCAAGAGTTAGTTGTCAGTAACCCCGGCGGCTTCATCTCCGGCATCACACCGCAGAATATCCTTCGACATGAATCGAAAACACGGAACCAGAAACTCGCGTTCATGTTTGTGAAGCTAGGGCTCGTCGAGTCCGCCGGAGTCGGACGAAAACGTATTTTCATTCCGACGCTATCGTACGGAAAGCGGACACCGGAATACTCGACAGACGGATCGAGCGTAACCCTGCGCATCTTTGATGGAAGTTTCGATGAACGGATGGCCCGCCTGGTTTCAAAATGGCGGCAGGAGGGCCGGGAGATCAGCCTTGATGCTCTCCTGATACTGACGCATCTTCGCGAACACGCCTTCATTAACACCATATCTGCATCGGAACTCTTGCAGATTTCTCGGAACGAAGTCCGTGGCATTTTGGATCGCTTTTCTCAGCCTGCGACGGGCCTGCTGGAACGGCGGGGATACACTGCGGCAGCGACGTTCCACCTCACAAAGGCGGTTGCTCGCGATCTTCTCGGTAAAGCATCCTACACCAAGACGAAAGGGATCGACCCCGCTCGCTATGCTGAAATGGTTCGAGCTTTCGTACTCGATCACGGTTCGATTACTCCAGCGGAGTGCCGCGAACTTTTTGGAATAGGCGAATCCAACTCGGACCGAGTTGCAGTTTCGACCCTACTGAAAAAGTGGTCTGGACCAGACGGTTTTCTCCGGCGGGACGGGAAGCCACCTAAAGTGCGGTACTATCCACGCGAACAGTGTTAAGGGGAGTGTTAATAACTCTGCTGGTCAGGATTACGGGCCCCAAAGCTTTACAATTCAGAGATTTGCGTCGCTAGGAGTGTTAAGTGAGTGTTAATTGAGGCCCAGACCATGGCCACCAATTTCACCGGATCGAAAGGCGTCCTCGTGTGGATGGAATCCCTCGGTTACGGTCCGGAAATCGGCTGCGGACAACCGGGGGCTAAGCGTGACGATAGATCGCAGGGCGTCCATGATGAGCGTCTGCGGGACGCTTTTTACCGAAGCCGATCTCCGGCGAGTTACGGGTATCGGACGTCGAGCGGGTCGCTGGGAGGGCGGTGTGATGAACGTGCGTGTTCGTGTCCTCTTCAAACCCCCAACAGCGGAAGATTGGGAAGCAATGCACGCGGTCGGGCGACGGCTGACGAACAACCCGGACAGTATCGCCGTGTCGGCCGACGACGATCCGAATTGGCTGGTCGCAACATTTACGATTCGGACCGAACCCCAGCATCAAGCGGTGGACAAGGTCGCGCGCGCCATTTCGTTCTATGTCGCTAATCGCCGCGATAGCGCCATCGGCTTCCCCTACACCGACGCCGAACGCGCCCGAGCGGACCGCAAGAACGCGCGACAGAGGGCAAAGCGCCTTGCACGGAGAGAAGCCAATGGCTAATTCGGTCTCCCACGAGTTGCGGGTGAGGGACGCCGAGGGGATCGTTGGGAGAGTCGGGTGATGGGTGAATTTGGGCAGATTCAGAATGATCGCTTGGAATTGGTCGAACAACTCGCCGAGACCATGTACCGGGCGCTCGTCGTCGTCGTGATCGCAGACATCCGGGCGTTGCCCGAAAATTGCCGTCAGAGTGGGGACGAGTCTAGCCTCGCGGATGTCTGGGAGGAGTTCAAGTATCAGTTGCAAAGAGAACAATCGTTTTCCTTCGACGCTTATGAGCACACGATTCAATCTCTCTGCCTCAATCGAATCAAGGACTTCGACGCCGACCGCCGTTGCCTTCTTTGGCTCTTCAGCGAAGGGTATCTTGATCGTTGGGCGGACGAGGAATCGGTCGGGCTGGGAGACCTGAATCTGAATGCAATCGTGGAAGAAGTCTATCGCCGCGTCTGCGAC
>WBZS01002778.1_pt1 | contig 10124 bp, 7 predicted proteins | sample 5204201 | NCBI WGS metagenome assembly WBZS01 (sample SAMN12344357, study PRJNA552823) | activated sludge metagenome | biome: Activated sludge suspended growth; feature: Nitrification reactor; material: Wastewater; isolation source: activated sludge from nitrification reactor of wastewater treatment... | reverse complement strand
GGCCAGGAAGTTGCCATTAGCGCCGACGATGAAGGCCGTCTTGTCATCATCCCGGTTGAACAGCTACGTTCGCGTCTGCTTGAGACCTTTGGGATGTGGAGCGACCGGACGGATACGGCAAGGGATTGATTGACACTGACATCGTGATCGATCATTTCCACGGCCATACAGCGGCCCTGGATTACTTCGCCATGAACCTTGCGGCCGGAGAGGCGTTGGCGATTTCAGTCGTGACACTCACGGAAGTCCTGAGCGGGGTACGTTCGGGCGAGGAGAAACGTACCGAGAGCCTGCTCCAGCTCTTCACCATCCAGCAGGTGACGGAAGCAATAGCACGACAGGCAGGCGTTTACCTCCGTGAGTTTCGTCGTAGTCATCATCTCGAATTGGGCGACGCACTGATTGGGGCGACCGCATCCCAGTTAGGAGTAGCCCTTGTCACGCGCAACCTGAAGCACTATCCCATGACGGATATCCAGATTGTCGTGCCCTATGAACGCGGACGGCGATAGCATGCGCACCCCCGACGCGATGAACGTTCTTCAACTGCGGGGCGTGGAGGGGGCGCGGGCGGCGACGGGGGTGGCGGTGGTCATCGACGTGCTGCGCGCTTTCACCTCGGCGGCCTACGCTTTTGCTGGTGGCGCGGAGCGCATCCTGCTCGTCGGCACGGTCGAGGAGGCCGAGGCCCTCCAGGCGCGCTACCCCGACGCGCTGCGCATGGGCGAGGTGGGCGGCCGCACCATCCCCGGCTTTGCCCTCAACAACTCGCCCAGCCACGTGCGCCGGGCGGACCTGCGCGGGCGGACGATGATCCAGCGCACCGGCGCGGGCACGCCGTGCGCGGTGGCGGCGACGGGCGCGGACGAGATTCTGCTCGCCAGTTTCGTCGTCGCGGGGGCGACGGCCCGCTACGCCCTGGGCCGCCGCGCATCGGCGGTCAGCCTGATTGCCACCGCCGCCTTCCAGCCGCCGCCCAACGAGGACGACGCCTGCGCGGGCTATCTGGCGCGGCTGCTGCGCGGCGAGTGGCCGGACGCGGCCCACGCCCTGGCGACGGCTCGCGCCGCCCCCACCACCAGGCTGTTCGTGGACCCTGACGAGCCGGACTTGCCGGCCGGCGACCTGGCGCTGGCCTTCGACATCGATCGCTTCGACTTCGCCATGCCTGTCGTGCGGGACGGCGACCTGCTCGTCGCGCGACGGGTGGACGGGCCGTGACAGGAGCGGCTGGGATGCGCGAGGCTCTGCCCAGGTGGTTCGTGTACCTCATGGCGACCGTCGCCGTCGTCTGGCTGTTCCAGCAGGCGTGGTATGCCGTCAGCATCCTGTACGAAGTCATCCTGCTATTTTTCCTGGCCTGGCTGCTCGGCTTCATCCTGGAGCCTCTTATTCGCCGCCTGGCTGCGGGCTTCGGTGGCTGGGGTGGACTGCCCCCTACCGCCGCCATCGTCATCGTCTACCTGACGCTTCTGGTTTTGCTCATCATTGGGCTGGTGGTGTTCATCCCCGCGGCTGCCCAGCAGATTGCCCTGGTCGTGCGCCAGCTGCCGTCGTGGGTCGCCCATATCCCTGACCAGACGACTGAGGTCGAGGCGGCGCTGGCGCGGCTGGGGTTGGAGGTGGATATCGCGCCCTACATTCGTCGCCTGGACCTGATGGCGACCCTGCAATCCTTCGGCGCGACGGTCACGGCTGAGCTATTCCGCCTGGTCACGGGCGTCGCCGGTGCGCTCACGGCTACCCTGCTGACGATGGTCATCAGCTTCTACATGTATCTCGACTCGCCGCGCATCCGGCGGCGTATCGAGCGTCTCGCCCCACCCACCTGGGCTGAGGAACTCACGTACCTCGATGCCGTGGTGGATCGTGTCTTCGGCGGCTACCTGCGCAGCCAACTGGCGATGGCGGGCCTGACGGCGGTGGGCACACTGCTGGTGATGGTCGTTGCCCAGTTGCCCTTCGCCCTGGCCGTCAGCCTGATTGCCGGGCTGTTGATGCTCATCCCCTATCTTGGCCCGCTGATCGCCTTCAGCATTCCTGTCATCATCGGCTGGCAGCGTTCGCCCTTCACCGCCCTGGTGCTTGCCATTGCCCTGCTTTTGGTTCACCAGACCATCTCTCGTATCATTATGCCCCGCATCGTGAGCTACACGACGGGCCTGCCGGCCGTGTTGGTCCTGGCGGGAATGCTGACGGGGGTGCGCCTGGCCGGGCTGTGGGGGGCCATCTTCGGCGCGCCGATCGTGGGCATCCTGTACACGATGGTAGTCTATGTCTACGAGCGCCGCGTGCTGCGTCGCAGTCCCGAAGAGACCGCCGATGCCATCGAGAATCTTCCCCCATACTGACTCGTTTCTTCCCGGCATCGTCACAGAGCGTATCTTAATGTGAAGGCTGTACGTCTTATTTCTTGCAGTGCATATCGTTAGCCAGACCTGAGCCGTATGTCAGTCAGGGACAGGCGTTAGCGCGTGGAGCGTAGCCCGGAACTGCGCCCGACGCGCCAATGCTACCCGCCGCGGACCATCCACATCCTTACCTGATGCGCACGCGCCAGCCGCCCTCGCACTCGCCCTCTTCTCGCGCGGCCGGCCATTGCCCCTACCCCCAACCTGTAAGGAGGTTCGTCCCATGTACAAACGATGGCTGGCAGTCTTGACCAGTCTGGGGTTGCTGCTTGGCGCGGTAGCCCTGGTCTGGCAGGCGGATCAAGCCGGAGCCGCCGCGCCACCGCGCCAGATGTTCTTCCCCCTGATCATGCGCGGGGCTTTCGCCACCGGCACCCCCAGCAGCCTGGCCGTGAGTGTGAGCGGCCAGATCGGGGCCAACGGCAATATCACCTATCGCGTTACCATCACCAACCGGGGCGACAAGACGGTGACGGTGCTGCCGCTGGATTTTGGCTACAACACCGGCAGCCTGGCCTTCCTGTCGGCCCAGTATACGCCTGACCAGCGCGGCCCGGGCGGTCTGCGCTGGAACAACCTGACCGAGTTTCCCGGCATCGGCCCCCTTGCCCCCAACGCGACCCGCACCCTGGACATCGTCATGGATCCCGTGGTGTGTCCCGAGGGCGGCGTTATCACGGTCCAGGCGCTCATCAGCGGCGCGCTGGACGCCAGTAACCAGGTCATCCCGCCCGCCAGCACCACCGTCGGCCAGAAGCTGTGCACGAGCCTGACAGTGGTCAAGTCTGTCGTCGAGCCGACGAGTGGCCAGGCTCTGGTCGGCGACCCCCTCACCTTTGATATTGTGGTCACGAACCCGCCGGAGAATGCCGCCGCCCCGCCGAACCTACAGAACGTGCGCGGCATCCAGCTGACGGACCGCTTCAACCCGGATATCATGGCCTACCGTCGGGCGCTGCTGGACGTGGGCAACGGGTTCATCCCCATCAGCCCCACGACGCCTATCACCACCACGCCGATCGGCTCGCTGACCTTTAGCGATGCGCTCGCTAATATCACCCTGCGCCCCGGCGACTCGATGCGCGTGCGCATCACCTTCGAGGTGCGGGCCTGCTCGTCCGAGGCAGGTACGGCGAACGTTGCCGAGGTGGGCAGCCCCGGCGCGGGCGGCGCGCTCGTCACGCAGGCGCGCGGCCAATCGCCCACCATCCGCATCATCTGCCCCAACATCCAGGTGACGAAGAAGATTCTCGCACCGCCGGGTGGGGTGGTGGCTCTCAATGAGGGCATCACGTTCACCATCGCCGTCAAGGCGACCGGCAACCAGCCTATCAACGTCATCCCGATGCAGGACGTCTTCGACCCCACGGCGCTGGCCTTCGTTAGCTCCGACCCGCAGCCGTCGGGTCGGCCCATCGCGGGCACGGTCGAGTGGGACGACCTCAATAAGTATCGTGGCTCGTCGCTACAGCCGGGTGAGACCTACACGGTGACGGCGGTCTTCCGCGCCGTCGGCTGTCCCGTGGGCGGCCGCACCGCGAACCGCGCCCGTATCGGTAACGCCATCGCATCGGGCGGTGGCTATGGCTTCAACGCGCCCCAGGCGTCGGATACCATCGAGTTCGATATCGCCTGCCCGCGCGTCGACGTGACCAAGCGCGTCGTCACGCCGCGTAGCGCGCTCATCCAGGAGTTGGGCGGCCAGGTTACGTATGAGGTGATGGTTCGCAACTCTGGTAATCTGCCGCTGGTTACGGTCCCGCTGACCGATACCTACGACTCGGCGTTGTTCGACTTCGTCAGCGCGTCTGTTGCGCCGTCGAGCCAGTCGGGCGGGTCGCTGGCCTGGGCCAACCTGGCTGCCGGCGCGCCGCTGCAACCCGGCGAGAGCGTCGTGGTGCTGCTGACGCTTAAGACCAAGATCTGCCCCGACCCGACGAAACCCATCACCAGCGTCAACCGCGCCGGTGTCAGCGGCGCGCGGGCCAGCTTCCGTACCACGCTGCTGGATGTGCCGCCGGACTTCGACCAGGCGGAGGTGGACGTCGTCTGTGCCCAACTGCGTATCAGTAAGACCCTGGTCAGCCCGCCCAACGGGGCGGTATCGCCGGGCGTCGTCGGGCGCAATGAGATGACCTTCAAGATCGAGATCTCCAACACGGGCAATATCACTGTTACCCGGCTGCCACTGCTAGACGAGTGGGACCCGGCTTTCCTGGAGTTCGTGCGCTCGGACATCACGCCGGACGTACCCGGCCAGGGCACGCTGAGTTGGGAGAATCTGACCGCGCCTGATCGCGGCGGGCCGCTGCTACCGGGGCGCAAGATCACCTTCAACATCATCATGCGCGCCATCGGCTGCCCGGCCGACCAGATCGTGTTCAACAAGGCGTCCATCGTGGGTGCGCTGGCGATCGCGGGCGGCGCGGGCGTGCCCGCTCCAGTGCCCAACGTCTACGCCTCGGATGACGGGCGCGTGGCGTGCCCGAAGCTGGAGATCACCAAGCGGCTGGTGGCTGCCCCTGACTGCGATATCGTTGGCATCAACCAGAACATCGGCTTCGATGTGACGATTCGCAACGTGGGCAACAGCACCATCGCCACCCTGCCCCTGACCGATACCTACGAGGCGGAGTACCTGGCGTTCGTCAGCGCAACGCCTGCGCCGAATGGGCCGCCTACCTTCACTGGCAGCGGCCAGTTCCGTAGCGGGACGGTGGCATGGGCAGACGTGACTGGCCCGGCCCCCAATGGCTTGGGGCGTGATTTGCCGCCGGGCGAGAGCGTGACGGTGCGGGTGACCTTCAAGACGTTGAAGAGCACCTATGACATTGTCCGCTCGCCCAACAAGAATACCCTCAACCGTGCGGGTATTACCGGCGCTAAGGACGAGTATGGCTTCACCGCCCCGACAGTGTCGACGCCGCCGGTGCCGGTGCGCATCGCCCAGGCCGACCTGCACATCGAGAAGGTTCAGGAGACTCAGTTCGCCGAGGTGAACGTCAACGCCAGCACGCAGCTGACGGCGACGCTGCCCATCGGCTATCCGATCCTGCCGCTTACGTCGCAGATGAGCAACAAGGTCGCCGTCCCCGGTGAGGTTATCACCTACACCGTCAATTACCGCAACACTGGCCCCGATGAGGCGACCTTCGTTCGCATCACGGATGTCATCCCGCCAGGCACAGAGTACCTCGGCCATACGCTGGCCTCGTGCCACGGTCGCGACATCCGCGAAGGTTGCTACATCGGCGAGATCGCGCCGGGGCAGACCGGTCAGTTCAAGGTCATGGTCCGCCTGCCGCGGGTGACGGAGAGCGGCTTTAGCACGCCGCCCGGCACGACCCTCACCAACACCATCCGCATCGAGTCTGGCTTCTCGATCGCGGGGCCGACGTGCGGCATCCCCGACTACTTCGACACCGACAACACCTCGTCGTGGGCCAGCGACGTCATTAGCGACTTCGGCGACGCGCCCGCCACGGCGCAGGATGGCCTGCCCGGCTTCGGCGCACAGGTGACCGCCGCCTACAGCGGCAACGGCCTCCACGAATGGTTGGGCCGCAGCGTCAGCGCCGAGCGTGGCGCCAACGATGCGAAGGACCCCGACGGGGCGCCGAACCTCAACCCGTACAACTACGACTTCCACGACGATGGCGCGCTGTATCGCAACCCATTCAACGCGGGTGTGCCTTCCAGCCAGCGCTACTATCAGCCGGGCGAGTTCGCGGCCGGGACGAAGGTCATCATGTCGGTGTCCGACGCCAGCGGCAGCCGCTACGCCAACAGCGCCGACAAGCGCATCTACGTCGAGTCGTGGGCCGATGCCAACCGCGACGGCAAGTTCGGGGACGACGGCGATAAGCTGATGTTCCGCTGGAACGGCGGCCCCGGCCTGATCGGTTCCGACGGCAAGCTGTGGCCGCTAGGTCAGCCCTTCTACATCCTGGAGGCCACCGACCTGAACATCCAGGCACCCGCCAGTCTGGGCTGGATGTTTGTCCGCACCCGGCTCAGCTATGGCGCTCAGCCGTCGATGAGTGGGCCGATGGACTACGGCGAGATCGAGGATAACCTGATCGGCGTCTTCCAGGGTGCGCCGCCTGAGAGCGGCAACCCGCCCGGCCCCGTGCAACCACCCACGCGGCCGTAACGGGCACACTGTCCGTGAATCGAAAGGCCCTAAGGGTTTCCGAAACCCTTAGGGCCTTTCGATTGTGGTCGCGTTACGCTGCCGCCGCCTGCGCAGCCCGCGCCTGCGCGGCCTCGTACTCCGCTAGCGGCATGGCCTGCACCTCGGCGCTGATCTTGATGTCGTCGCCGACCAGCCAACCGCCCGTCTCCAGGGCCGCGTTCCAGTTGAGATTCCAATCTTTGCGGTTCACCTTCGTGTCGGCGCTAAGACCCCAACGCTGGCCACCCCACGGGTTCGTACCGCGCCCTTCGTCCACCACCTTGAACGTGACGGGCTTCGTCGTGCCACGGATGGTGAGGTCGCCGGTGACCTTGTACTCATCACCGCGCACATGCTCGACCTTCGTACTCTTGAAGGTCATCGTCGGGTGCACTTCGGCGTGGAAGAAATCCGGCGACCGCAGGTGATCGTCGCGCTGGCCCTGGTTAGTGTCGACGCTATGGGTGTAGACCGCGCCTTCGACGGTCGAGTTCTCGATGTTGTTGGGATCAAACTCGATTCGGCCCTCGAACTGGTTGAAGCGGCCGCGCACATTGGTGATCATCATGTGCTTGGCGGAGAATTCCAACTGGGTATGGGAGGGTTCGATGATCCAGATTTCGCGCTCGGACATGGGGTCATCTCCTTTACGATGCGGGCAGTTGCCCTGGTCTGACGTGACGATGGTACGGGTGTCCCGTTTAGGGATGGATAATTTATACGGCAATATTACAGCGATGAACGAATGCGGCAAAAAAAACTCAGTGGGTCTGGGTCAGATGGCGCAGTAGCGCGGCCAGTCGCGCGCGGTCCTCAGCCGACAAGCCCTCTACCAGTTCCCGTTCCGCCCTGGCCTGGGCCGCCTGCCCCGCCGCGTAGGCCGCGCTACCCTTATCGGTCAGGACGGCCCGCACACTGCGGCGGTCCTCTGGGTCGGGTGCGCGCCGCACCAGGCCGTCGGCCTCCAGGCGGTCAACCAGCTGGGTGATGTTGGACTTAACGCAGGCCAACTGCTCGGCCAGATAGCCCAGGGGCGCAGACCCGCCCGCGTCCACCAGGCTGCGGAGGACGCCTATCTTGGCGATGGACAGGCCAAAAGGCTCCAGCGCGCTGTCCAGGCGGTGGTCGATCATGTGCCCCGTCTGAACCAGGCTGGCGACAAGGTCGCTGGTGGCGACGAATTCTTTCTCCTGCATTTCGTTCATGCATGAATTATACAGCATTAAAGCAGACTTGTCAAGTCCCCAGGCGATCAATTTCTCGGTTTGTGGCGCGCAATGCTGCATACAAGGGAAAATAGATGTCGCGGTAGGCCCGTTCGTATAGGTCAGCATGGGCCGGATTTGGCGCGATCAGCTGCGCCGGGAAGGCTGCCCGTGTCAGCATCGCCTGGGTGTCGGCGTAGACTCCCGCGCCTAGCCCTGCCAGAGCCGCTGCCCCCCATGCGGTCGCCTCGTCGACGGCCACAACCCGTAGCGGCCGCTGCATCACGTCGGCGCGGATCTGGAGCCAGGTGGGGTTGCGCGCCCCGCCGCCGATGACCAGCATCGCCTCGGCCCTGACGCCTGTTGCCGCCTCCATGCTCTCCAGGAGCGTCCGCGAAGCGAAGGCCATGCCCTCGAACACGGCGCGGGCGACGATTGCGCGGCTCGCGCCGGGCGTCAGGCCGACCAGCGCGCCGCGCGCCGTGGGGTCGTTATGGGGGCGACCCGCGCCGCGCAGGTGGGCCAGGAACACCACGCCGCCGCTGCCGGGTGGCGCGGCCGCGGCGAGGGCATTGAGCCGCCGGTAGCCCGGCTCGCCCGGCTCGCCGGGTGCGAGTAGCTCGCGCGCCCATTCCAGGGATGCCCCTTGCCCGGCGACGCCGCCGGTGGTGTAGTAGCGGTCGGGGGCGGCGTGAATGCCCAGGTGACCGCGCTGCTCAAACAGGGCGTCGGTCAGGGTCGGGGCGCGCAGCGCCAGCACCATCGCCTCGGCCGTGCCTAGCGAGTTGAGTAGGATGCCCGGCTCGGTCGCGCCCACGCCGAACGCGCCGACGATGTGGTCGTGGCCGCCGGCCGCTACCCCTGTCCCCGTCGCCAGCCCCGTCAGGGCCGCCGCTTCGGCGGTGACTCGCCCCACTACCCCGCCGCTGGGCACGAGCCGCGCCATGAGCTGGGCGGGCACGCCCGCCGCGTCCAGCATCTCGGCCGACCACACCCGCCGTGTCACGTCCAGGGCCAGCGTGCGCGACGCCAGGGACAGGTCGGTCGCCGGCTCGCCCGTTAACCGATAGGCGATCCAGTCGGCGACGTTGAGCCAGGCGGCGGCGCGAGCGAAGGCGTCGGGGAGGTGGCGGCGCAACCACATCAGCTTGCACAGGGAATAGATGGGCTGAGGCGTCTGACCGGTGATGTCAAATACCCGCCGCGCCCCGAACACGTCCGCCCACCAGCGGCCCTCGCCCAGGGTGCGCTGGTCGTACCAGGCGATCATGGGCGTGAGGGGGCGGCCATCCTCATCGACGAGGACACCCGCCTCAGCCATGCTGGCGACAGCCAGCGCGGCGATGTCGTCCGCTGTGTAGCCGGCGTCCGGCAGTTGCGCCACGGTTGCACGGATGACAGCCGCCACGGCGCGCCACAATTCGTTGGCATCGTGCTCGGCGCGGCCGGGCGCGGGTGTGGTCACCGGTGTGGCCGCGCGGGCCTGGGCGATGAGGTGACCGGCGGGGGTATAGGTGGCGGCCTTGCAGTTGGTGGTCCCGACATCAACGCCGAGGAGGAGAGGGTCGCGCATGATAGACGGATTATAGCGGAGCAGGGCGACCACCGACAACTGACGAGCGACGGCGGACCACTGGCGACCGACCACGGACCACCGACGACGGGTCCAGCCTGGGCGAATGATCATCCGCGCATCAGTCATTTGGTGGATGCGGGGGGGCGGGCGGGCGTGGTACACTGGGCGGGAGCGAGGAAGCCCCGTTGCGCGCCCTGGCTCGCCGCGACCGAAGACCGTACCGAGACTTGAGAGACATTCCAGTGATCGTAACCGCTATCCCAACCCTTCTTCTTGCCAGGCCCGCCGCTGTCGCGGGCGCTCGGCGTTGGGGAGGCATGGCGTAGCGTTACCACGCGACTCGCGCGTCAGCGGCGCTTCCCCACGCGGGGAGGCGTTTTTTATTGGACCGAGGACGAAGGACCAGGGACCAACAAGAGACATCTCCTTCGTCGTTGGTCCTTGGTCCTTCGTCCGCCATCCGTCAGCACTCACAAGGAGACGACTCACATGGGACTCGCGTAACCGTACCCCCCTATGACCCCGCCGAGATTCAGGCGCGTTGGACGGTGCGTTGGGCTGAGACCCACGCTGACCGCACGCCCGACCCGGCCGCCGCGCCACGCGGCAAGTTCTACTGCCTGGACTTCTTTCCCTACCCGTCGGGCGCGGGCCTGAGCGTCGGCCATGCCCGTAATTACATTCCCACCGATGTCGTGTCGCGCCTGAAACGCCGCCAGGGCTACGCCGTGCTGCATCCCATGGGCTGGGATGCTTTC
>WBZS01002777.1_pt1 | contig 10124 bp, 7 predicted proteins | sample 5204201 | NCBI WGS metagenome assembly WBZS01 (sample SAMN12344357, study PRJNA552823) | activated sludge metagenome | biome: Activated sludge suspended growth; feature: Nitrification reactor; material: Wastewater; isolation source: activated sludge from nitrification reactor of wastewater treatment... | reverse complement strand
GCGGCCGCCGCGCTCGACCGGGTCACGGGTCGGCCAGGACAGGGCGGCGCCGTAGGGGTTGGCGGGGTCGCACGCGGCCAGGACGAGCGCGGGGGGAACCGAGCGAGGCCCGTCGCCCACCGGACGCGCACCCGCGCGCAGCCGGTCGACGGCCCCGGTCGACCCGAATTGCGCGGCGCCAAGCCCCTCGATGAAGTAACCCCGGCGCACCCGCCCAGACTCCTCCGCTGCGGCCAGCACCCGGTAGACCCCGGCGAAGCCGCCGGGGACATCTTCGGCCGCGACCGAACCGCGGGTCAGCACGCCATAGCGGTCCAGAAGCACCTCGGCCCTGGTGTATGCCGTGACCGTCGGGTCGCTCTCCCTCGCCGGCAGGAGGGCCCACCGTCCGACGACATCCCCTGCGGTGGGAGTGAACCTTCCCTGCCGTCCCGGCCCGCCGGCCGTGGCAGCGGCGGGTCCAAGACCGGTGGGGGTGCGGTCGAGAACGGACGAGCGGGCGGCATACCGGCCGCGCGGTCCGGCCGTGGGGCGGCGACGATGGGCGGTTCGCCCCCCGCCGAGCAGCGCGCGCAGGGGAGCCAGGGTGTCCCCGCTCACCCGGCCACCCCACACGATCTCCCAGAGGGCGGCCCGGACCAGCTCATCGCTGGACGGGCCGACAGCGGCCGACACGGCGTCAGCCAAGGTGCGGAAGAAGTAGGCACCACCGTTACTGAGACAATCGAGGATGGCGCCATGGACTGGCCCGAGGCCGTCTGGGTCGCTCACTGCCGTCATCGTCACCGGGGCGAGCTCGGCGAGGTGTAGAGACACCCACCCGTCGTCGCCGGGGAGTGATCCGTGGCCCTGCCACAGCACCTCGCCCGCAGCCAACAGCTCGTCCAGCCAGGCCGATTGGTATGCCGTCACCCGGGATGGCAGAACCAGGCTCTCCAGGGCGCTGGCTGGGACGACCGCCCCGCTCAGTTGCTCGATCGCCCGAAGCAGGCCCTCCGGACCGCGAAGCGAGCCGCCGACCCCCTGCCAACTGGGCAAGAACCGCGCATAGTCGGCGGTCGACACCGGCTCGACCTCGGCTCGCAGGGCCGCCAGGGACCGGCGGCGCAGGGTCCGCAAGACTCCGGCGTCGCAGTAGTCGGTGCCACGGCCGGTCGCCCCTGCGTCCGGGGTACCGTCCGGTCGAAGCTCACCCTCGACCAATCGGCCTGCTGCAACGAGCCGGCGCAGGGCATCGCGCACGACCGCCGGGCCGAGACCGAGCCAACTGGCGACCGCGGACACGCCGAAGGGCCCGTGACTGCGGGCGAACCTCGCCACGAGATCGCCCAACGGGTCTGGCACGGGGGCGAGGAAGGCGTCGGGGACGCCGACGGGCAACGATGCGCCGAGCGCATCACGCAATCGGCTGGCATCCTCGACAGCAGCCCAGCGCTCGTGTCCCCCGATCCGGACCCGGATGATCCGACGAGCCACCTCCAACTCGACCAGCCATTCGCCGACGATGCGCGCGTCTGACGTCGTGCTGCGGGCGACGAGACCGTCGAGGTCGATGGGCCCAAGCACTCTGATGAGGTCGGCCAGATCCTCCGGGTCGCGGGCCGCGCGCTCGGGCACCAGCCGCTGCAACTCGGCTTCAGTGGCCGCGACGGCGGCCGGATCGAGCAGATCCCGCAGCGACAATCCTTCGCCGTTGCCGAGGAGTTCAGCCAGCAGGGTCGGGTCCAGGGCGAGCGCTGCCGCACGGCGCTCGGCGAGGGGGGAGTCCCCCTCGTAGAGGTATTGCGCGACGTAGCCGAAGAGCAGTGACCGAGCGAAGGGCGAGGGAGCCGGGGTTTGCACGGCGAGGGCGCCGACCTCGCGGGACTGAATGGCTCGCATGAGGGCGACCAAGCCGGGAACATCGAAGACATCCTGGACGCATTCGCGGACGGCTTCCAGGACGATGGGGAAAGACGGATATTGGCTGGCCACCTCAAGCAGCTGGGCGGCTCGTTGGCGTTGCTGCCAGAGCGCCTGACGGCGGTCGGGCCGCCGTCGGGGCAAGAGCAGGGCGCGTGCGGCGCATTCGCGGAACCGGGCCGCGAACAGCGCCGACCCGCCGACCTGGGCGGTGACCAGATCGGCGACCTCCTCGGGATCGAGCAGAATCAGCTCGAGCAATTCCTCGGTGAGCCCATCCGCCGTCTTGCCAGCTGAGCTGGATGACCCCTTTCGAGCGCTGCTGCGGTGGTCCGGGTCCAGAGCGAGGTCATCGTCGGCGTCCATCGCAAGGTCGAGGTCGGGCAGCCGCAAGACGATGCCGTCGTCGCCGTGCATCGCCTGCACGTCAACGCCAAATCGTTCGCGCATCCGCGCTGCCACCGCCAGCGCCCAGGGGGCGTGCACGGGGCTGCCGAACGGCGAGTGGACGACGACCCGCCAATCGCCCAGTTCGTCACGGAACCGCTCGATAACGATCGTCCGGTCGGTCGGCAGTTGAGGAATCGCTTCCCGCTGCTCGGCCAGGTAACCCAGCAGGTTGTCGGTCGCCCAGTCGTCCAGTCCCGCTGCGCCGACGCGGGTGCGGGCAGTCGCCGTAGGGAGCCCGCCGATCTCGCGGACAAACGCACCGACCGCGGCCCCCAACTCGGCCGGGCGTCCGAGGGTGTCGCCTTTCCAGAACGGCAGCTTGCCGGGCTGGCCGGGGGCGGGCGTGACGAGCACTCGGTCGTGGGTGATGTCTTCGATCCGCCAGGTCGAGGTGCCCAGGGTGAAGGTGTCGCCCACCCGCGATTCGTAGACCATCTCTTCGTCGAGTTCGCCGACCCGCCGGCCCGGTCCGTCGCCGGAGGCGAGGACCACGGCATACAGGCCGCGGTCGGGAATGGTGCCGCCCGAGGTGACTGCCAGACGCTGGGCGCCCTTGCGCCCGTGCAGTGTGCCGGTGACCCGATCCCAGACGATCCGCGGGCGTAGCTCGGCGAACTCGTCGGACGGATAGCGCCCCGACAGCATGTCCAAGACCGACTCCAGCACCAACCGGGACAGCCCCGCGAAGGGTGCTGCGCGCCGGACCAGCGCCTCCAGGTCGTCCACCGACCAGTCATCGAGGGCACACATGGCGACGATGTGTTGGGCCAACACGTCGAGCGGGTTGGCCGGGACGCGCATCGACTCGATGGCCCCGGCTCGCATCCGTTCGACGACCACGGCGGTCTGGACGAGGTCGCCGCGGAACTTCGGGAACAGCACTCCCCGGGAGACGGCCCCCACCTGGTGCCCGGCGCGGCCAACCCGCTGCAGGCCGCTGGCGACCGATGGTGGCGATTCGACCTGGACGACGAGGTCGACGGCGCCCATGTCGATGCCCAGCTCCAGGCTGCTGGTTGCGACGACGGCCGGCAGACGGCCGGCTTTGAGCTCTTCCTCGATGACCGAGCGCTGCTCCTTGCTCACCGATCCATGGTGGGCCCGCGCCAGCAACGCGGGTGCGCCTCGGGCGGTGCCTGCCTGCGCCATCAGCTGCGCGGGCATCCCACCGGCGGGCCCGGTGCCCCGACCCGGCGCCGGTATGCCGGGTGCTCCCGTCCCAGCCCCAGCCCCGGCGCCCCGGTCGTCCCGGCCACGGCCGGTGTCCTCGGACCCGGCCCCGGGATCGGCCGCCTCGTCGAGGCGCTCCTCCCAGATCTCGTTGAGCCGGGAGGTCAACCGCTCGGCCAGCCGCCGCGAGTTGGCGAAGACCAGCGTGGAGCGATGGGCTGCGACGAGGTCGACGATGCGTTCTTCGACATGGGGCCAGATCGAGGCCCGGGCTGGCTCACCGGCGGCCGGACCGGACAGGTCCCCAGTGGGAGCCCCCAGCTCGCCGAGGTCGGGCACGGGGACGACGACCTGCAGGTCCCATTCCTTCGTCGAGGGTGGCGCGACAATGTCGACCGGTCGGCCTCCGGCGAGGAACCGTGCGACCTCGTCGATCGGGCGCACCGTGGCGGACAGGCCGATCCGCTGCGCGGGCCGCTCCAGCAGGGCGTCCAGCCGCTCCAAGGTCACCGCGAGGTGGGCGCCACGTTTGGTCCCCGCCACGGCATGAACCTCGTCGAGGATGACCGTTTCTACCCCGGCCAGCGATTCGCGTGCTGCCGAGGTGAGCATGAGGAACAACGACTCGGGCGTCGTGATAAGGATGTCCGCCGGGTCGCGGACGAACCCGCGCCGGTCGGCGGCCGGAGTGTCGCCCGACCGGACGGCCACGCGGACCTGGGGGAGCGGCATACCCAGTCGGGCGGCGGCGTGCCCAATCCCGACCAGCGGCGAACGAAGGTTGCGCTCGACGTCGACCGCGAGTGCCTTGAGGGGCGAAATATAGAGGACCCGGCACCGGCGGGTCCGGTCCGCCGGCACCGGCGCGACGGCGAGCCGGTCCAAGGCCCACAAGAACGCGGCGAGGGTCTTGCCTGACCCGGTCGGTGCAACGACCAAGGCATGGTGGCCCGACGAGATCGCCTCCCACGCCCCTGTCTGAGCGGGCGTGGGCGCGACGAACGACCCCCGGAACCAGTCCGCGGTCGCGGGGGAGAAGCGGGTGAGCACGTCGGTGGTCATGTCGGGGTCCACCCTGTCACGACCCACCGACAACGCCATGAACGTGCCCGGTCTAGCGGCCGGTCAGTCCGTTCCCGGTCTACCGGCCGCTCAGTCCGTCGATGAGCGGATTGACCACTGTGAGAGATGGAAACCAGGAGAAGTCGCGGTCCACCGACCAGAGTGCGTCGACTCCATGCGCGAGACAGATTGCCGCGACGCGGGCGTCGTGCACTCGGGGGCCGACAACGGCCCCCGAGGCCAAGAGGTCGGTCAACACGCCCAGATGGCCCGGCCCTTCCCCGATGACATGAATCGATGGGACGTCAACGAGGGCCTGCACTGCAGACAGGGCGGTGACGACGGGCGTGGGCGGGTCGTAGATCCGCGGGTGGGTGACGACAGCAAGAAACTCGTGCAGGCACGGCCAGGGAATGGCGACGCCACCGGCCGCGGCGACCGCATGGTTCAGCGCGATGCGGGCCGTCTCGTGGTGCGGTGAATCCTCACGGTGGGCGTAGACGAGCAGATTGGTGTCAAGGGCGATCACCGAGACGAACCCGTTGCCGCAGCGAAGCCGTAGGAGCGATCGATGACGTCCCAAGGGGCAAGATCCGCGACGAGACCGTTGCCGCCAATCGTGGGAAAGACGAAGTCGACGCGCGGCGGCGTCCTGCGTCGCTGCACCTCGGCCCGCAGCCCGGTCACGACCAGATCGCGCAACGTCACGCCACTCTCTCGGACGAGCCGTTTGGCATCCTCAGCCAGGGCGTCCGGAATGTCGATCGTGGTCTTCATACGGGTCACCGTACCACGCGACCCGTACTCCCGTATCGCCCGAGGATCCCTGTGGCGCCGCGCGGCGGCGATCGACGGTGGCAGACTCGCCCGATGCGGTATAGCGAATTGGCCACCTTGGTCGCGCAGGAGTTCGGCCAGGGGTATGCCGCGAGCCTGCTTCGCTCCCACGTCCTGGTCGCCCTGGGGAACCGCACCGCCGACGCGGCGTTGGCGGACGGCATACCTCCCCGGCAGGTCTGGGCGGCGCTCTGTGACGACTTCGACGTCCCAGCGGAGCGGCGCTTCGGCCGGGACCGACCGAAGCGCCGCTGAGGCATGCTGGGCTGGCTGGGGTCGCAGCCCGAGGAGGTCAGTCCTCGTCGTAGTGCCGCTCCTCTCGCGGCATCCAGTGCTCGCCGGTGTGGCCGACGTAGACCTGGCGGGGGCGGTAGATGCGGCCCTTGGGGTCGTCGTGGATCTCTTTCCAGTTGGCGATCCACCCGGGCATCCGGCCGATAGCGAACATCACCGTGAACATGTTCAGGGGGATGCCGATGGCCCGCAGGATGGTGCCGGAGTAGAAGTCGACGTTGGGGTAGAGCTTGCGCTCGACGAAGTAGTCGTCGGACAACGCCGCATCCGCGAGCTCTTGGGCCAGATCCAGCAGCGGGTCCTCGATCTTCATCGAGGCCAACAGGTCGTCCGCAGCCTTCTTGAGGATCTTCGAACGAGGGTCGAAGTTGCGGTAGACCCGGTGACCAAACCCCATCAGCTTGATCCCGGACTGCTTGTCCTTGACCTTGGCGACATACTCGCTCACCGGCATCCCGCTCTCCCGGATCTTTTCGAGCATCTCGATGACCGCAACGTTCGCGCCGCCATGCAGCGGACCCCATAGCGCACACACCCCCGCGGAGCACGAGGCGAACATGTTCGCCTGGCTGGAGGCGACCATCCGCACCGTCGAGGTCGAGCAGTTCTGCTCATGGTCGGCGTGCAGGGCCAGGAAGAGGTTGAGCGCTGCGGACACCTCCGGGGTGGGTTCGTAGTCGCGGTAAGGAACCGAGAACATCATGTGCAGGAAGTTCTCGACGTACTTCATGTCGTAGCGCGGGTAGACGATCGGCTCGCCCACCGAGGCCTTGTAGGAAGCCGCGGCGATCGTGCGGACCTTGGACATGAGCCGGGCCGCGGCCTCCTCGAGGTCGCGGTCGTCGTCGATGACGACCGGCTCGTGGGTCGACAGGGCGTTGATCATCGCCGAGAGGATGGCCATCGGGTGGCCGTTGGGCGGGAACCCCTCGAAGTGCTTGCGCATGCTCTCGTCGAGTCGGCTGCTCTCGGTGAGCAGGCCGGAGAAGCGCTCGCGGTCCTCGATGGTGGGCAGGTGCCCGAAGATGACCAGCCAGGCCGTCTCGACGAACGAGGACTTCCCGGCGATTTCCTCGATCGGTATGCCGCGATAGCGCAGGATCCCCTTGTCGCCGTCGATGAAGGTGATCGCCGAGGAGCACGACCCCGTATTGCCGTAGCCGTCATCGAGCGTGATGTAGCCGGTTTGAGCGCGCAACGAACTGATGTCGATCGCCAGCTCCTTCTCGGTCCCCTCGACGATCGGCAACTCGTAGGACTTGCCGTCGAGTTCGAGCTTGGCCATGCGGGACATCGGTACGCCTCCAAACGCCGTCGAAATGGGGTCCCCCGCATCGTATCCGCGGGCAGGCGGCGCCCGAAGCGGGGTCTCGCCGCGGCATACCTCGTCTCGCGGCGGCATACCTCGGCATGCCTCCCTGCGCGAGAAAGCGCGGGCGCGATGTCGGCCCGGGTCGCTAGCCTGTCGCGGGTGACCGCCCGCGCCGATGCCGACAGTCCGCCCGCCCTCATCGAGGCGAGCGCGCTCACCAAGCGGTTCGGTGACTTCACTGCGGTCGACGCCATCGACGTCCAGGTCCACGCGGGGGAGTCGTTCGGGTTCCTCGGACCCAACGGTGCCGGCAAGTCCTCGACGATGCGGATGATCGCCGCGGTGTCCCCGGTGACGTCTGGCACGTTGCGGATCTTCGGCCTCGACCCGGCCACCCATGGTCCGGACATCCGCTCCGCCTTGGGCGTCGTCCCGCAGAAAGACACCCTCGACGAGGAGCTCACCGTCGAGGAGAACCTCTGGATCTATGGGCGCTACTTCGGCCTGTCGTGGGCCGAATGTCGGCGCCGCACCGTCGAGTTGCTCGACTTCGCCCAGCTCAGCGAGCGCGCCAGCGACAAGGTCGAGCCGCTCTCGGGCGGCATGAAGCGCCGCCTCACCATCGCCCGCTCGCTCATCAACGAGCCGCGCATCCTCCTGCTCGACGAGCCGACGACCGGCCTGGACCCCCAGGCCCGACACGTCCTGTGGGACCGGTTGTTCCGGCTCAAGCGTCAAGGAGTCACGCTCGTCGTCACGACGCACTACATGGACGAGGCCGAGCAGCTGTGTGACCGGCTCGTCGTCATGGACCACGGCCGGATCGTCGCCGAGGGCTCACCGCGCGCCCTGATCGAGCAGCACGCCACCCGCGAGGTGCTCGAGCTGCGCTTCGCCGACGAGGACAGCGCCGTGCACCTGCCCTCAGTCGAAGGCCTGGGCGAGCGGGTCGAGGTGCTGCCCGACCGGCTGCTCGTCTATGCCGACGACGGCGACGGGGCGCTGGCCGCCGCTCACTCCCGGGGCGTCGAGCCGCTGTCCGCGCTCGTGCGCCGCGCGTCGCTGGAAGACGTGTTCCTGCACCTCACCGGCCGCACGCTGGTCGACTGATGGACCCGCAGACCGGCGCCCGCGCGCGGACCCAGGCGGACGGCATACCGGATGGGGGGTATGCCGCCCTCCCGCCGGACCCGCGCGCGACCCTCCCGCCCGCGCGGCGCTGGCTGCCCGTTCTCGGCTACCACGCGCGGGTGTTCCGGCGGGTGTGGCGCGGCGTGGTCTACAGCCGGCTTGGGTCGCCGTTGCTCGCACTGCTCGCGGTCGGGTGGGGCGTCGGGCTGCTCGTCGACCGGGGCGGGCGCGGCGGGGTGCCCTGGCACGGGGTGACCCTCCCGTATGCCGTGTTCGTCGTCCCCGCCATCCTCGCCAGCACCGCGATGATGACCGGCTTCGGCGAGTCGAGCTGGCCCGTGTTCGGGGCGATCAAGTGGCAGGGGACCTACTACGCGATGCTCGCGACGCCGATGCGCACCCGCGACATCCTCGCTGGCCACATCGCTCAGGTGGGCTCGCAGCTGGCGGCCGGTGCGGCGGCCTTCGTCGCGCTCGCGGCGCCGTTCGGGGTGTGGCGCTCCTGGTGGGTGCTAGCGGCCGTGCCCGTGGCGACGCTCACCGGGCTGGGGTTCGCGACCGTGATGACGGCGGTGGCGGCCCGCAGCGAGACCGAGGGCTGGTTCACCGCGATCTTCCGGGTGGTGGCGACGCCGCTGATGCTCTTCTCGGGGACGTATTTCCCCATTGAGTCGCTGCCCACGGTGCTGCAGCCGCTGGCCTGGGCGACCCCGCTGTGGCACGGTGTCGAGGCCTGTCGGGCGTTCGCGACGGGGCTGGTCGACGGCGGCGCGGTGCTGGGGCATGTGGCTGCCCTGGTCGGGTTCTGTGCGGTCGGGGTCGCCTGGTCGGCCCGCGAGCTGCATCGGCGGTTGGTCCGATGAGCGGGCGGTTGGCGGTGCCGCGACCGGCCGGGGCGGGGCTCGCGCGGATGCTCGTCGAGCGCAACGCCCTGTCGTTCCGGCGGCAGTGGGTCGCCTTCGTCACGGGGTTCACCGAGCCGGTGTTCTATCTGTTCTCGCTCGGGATCGGGTTGGGTGCGCTCGTCGGCTCGGTCACCACCGACGGCGGGGCTGATGTGCCGTATGCCGTGTTCGTCGCCCCCGCGATGCTCGCGACCTCGGCGATGAACGCCGGGGTGATGGACTCGACGTTCAACGTCTTCTTCAAGCTCAAATACGCCAAGCTCTACGACTCGGTCCTGGCGACCCGGATGGGGCCGCGGGACATCGCGATCGGCGAGGTCACCTGGTCGCTGCTGCGCGGCGGGACGTATGCCGCGGCCTTCCTCGTCGTGGCTGCGGTGACTGGGGTGGTGCCCTCGTGGTGGGGGCTGCTCGCGTTGCCCGCGGCGGTGTTCGTCGCGTTCGCGTTCTCGGCGGTGGGGATGTTCGCGACGACCTACATGCGTTCGTTCGTCGATTTCGACTACATCAACCTCGTCGTCCAGCCGATGTTCCTGCTGTCCGCGACGTTCTTCCCGCTCGCGGCATACCCCGGCTGGGCCCAGTGGCTCGTGCAGGCCACGCCGCTCTATCACGGGGTGGCGCTGTGCCGGGCCCTGTGCCTGGGTGAGGTGGGGCTGGGACTGCTGTGGCACGTCGCCTACCTCGCGGTGATGGGCGCGGTCGGCGTGCTGGGTGCCGCGCGGCGCGTGGACGTGCTGCTGCTGCGCTGAGGGTGCCGGTCGCCCCGCTGAGGTGGGCGTGCGTGGCGCGGCGTGTCGCCGGTTTCTCGAACACCCGTTCGGTAATGTCTGTCCACAGGTGCCTGCACCGTCGTCCCATTGTCCACAGGGTGTATGCCGTGGGCCTGGCTCTGTCGGTGTCGTCGCCTAACGTCCGACTCGACAACACGGGTGCTGGGCTTGTTCGGTCGGATGACGGCCGGGGGAGTCGCCGGCCCGTCGCGCGGGTCGCCTATGGACGGCCGACTCTCGAGACGAAGGATGGTGGGTGGCGTGGCCACAGCGCAGGACAAGGGCAAG
>WBZS01002102.1_pt2 | contig 10124 bp, 5 predicted proteins | sample 5204201 | NCBI WGS metagenome assembly WBZS01 (sample SAMN12344357, study PRJNA552823) | activated sludge metagenome | biome: Activated sludge suspended growth; feature: Nitrification reactor; material: Wastewater; isolation source: activated sludge from nitrification reactor of wastewater treatment... | reverse complement strand
GGTACGGGAAGCGGCGCATCCAACCCAAAGAATCACCCCGCCATCACCACCCTTCCATCCGCACTCAAAAACGCCGCCACCACCGCGTGCCCCGGATGAATCAGCGCCACCGCATCCCGATACCGCGCCAGTTGCGCCTGCAGCAGCGGATCGCGCTCGGGCCGCGCGGCGCTCTTGTAGTCCAGCACCCACCAGGCCTCGTCGCCATGCGCGCCCGCGTGGCGGCGCACCAGCCGGTCGATGCGCAGGCGCTGGCCCTGGTGGACCAGTTCGATTTCGTTGAAAGCCTCGGCGATCTCGTCGCCCGCCCAGGCCCAGGCCGCTTCGCCACCCAGGATGCGGCGCGCCAGCGCTTCGGCACGCGCGGCCTGGTCGGCATCGATGCGAAAGCGCCGCCGGGCCTGCGCCACGCGCTGCGGCAGCCAGCCGTCGGCCGTGTCGGCGGCGTGTTCCAGCAGCCAGTGCATGGCTTCGCCCAGACGCGAGGCGTCGGTGTCGGTATCGGCTGAACGCGGCGCCTCGATCACTTCATTTTCGATAGCTTTCGGCGCTTGCTGGACAAGTGCCAGCGGCAACTCGAGCATCGAAAACCCCGTTGGCTCCGCGACCGCCGCGGCCACCTCCGGCGGCGCTGGCCACGGTTCGGCCAGCGGCTCGATGCGCTGCCACCAACTGCTGGCCGGCTGGCTGTGCGGGGTGACGCCCGACAGCACCAGCCGGCCGCGCGCGCGCGTCATCGCGACGTACAGGGCGTTGAGCTCCTCGCGCGCCTGGGCCTCGGCCTCCTGCGCCGCCAGTCCGGCCGCGCCGGGCGGCGGCGCGTTTTCGCTTTCCAGAAAAACCAGGCGTGTGGGCGCCGGTTGTTCGCCCGGCCAGTCGATCAGCACGCCGGGGCCACCACCGCGCGGCGATGCGCTGGCCGCGTCCAGCAGCAGCACCTCGTCGGCCTCCAGACCCTTGGCGCCGTGCACCGTCAGCAGTTGCACCGATTCGGGCGCGGCGTGGCGCGGTGCGGGCAGCCGCTGGCGACGCAGCGCGCGCAGCCACTGGTAGGCCGTCAAGAAACGCCCGCCCTGCACGCGCAGCGCGGCGGCCAGCAGCGCGCGCAGCTGCGCCACCGTGTGCGCGCGCTCGGCCGATGGGGCGGCGGCGGCAAAGCGCGCCAGCACGTCGCGATGGCTGTAGATGGCCTGCAGCGCATCGTGCGGAGGTAGGCTGAGCAGCCATTGCCGATACAGCATCAAATCGGCCACCAGCGCTTTTCCATCCAGCGTGGACAGCTCCGTTTGTGATAGCACGTCGAGCCAGGCGGCGCGCGCCTCGCCCGACGCACGCACGGCCAGCGCAATGCGCACCAGGTCATCGTCGCCCAAACCGAACAGCGGCGACTTGAGCGCGCGCGCCAGCGCCAGGTCGTGCCCCGGCGAGACCAGCGCATCCACCAGCGCCAGCACGTCCTGCACCGCGGGTAGTTCACCCAGCACCTGCTGCTCGGGTTGCTCGCAAGGGATGCCGAGTTGCCGCAGTTCGGCCTGCAACAGCCCCAACGGTTGGCGCTTGCGCGCCAGCACCATCAGGTGCTCGGGCGCCACGCCACCGGCGATGCGGCCGGCGATCCACCGCGCCGCCTGGCGGCATTCGAGCGTGCGCAGGCTGTCTTCGGGCTCCACGCGCGGCGTCGTCAGGCTGTCGCGCCAGCTCAGCGCGTCGTCTTCGGCCCGCGCGCGTTCGGGGCGCGCGATGAGCGGCAGCGCGCCGATGGCGCCGTGCGCGGTCGATTCGGTGCTGTGGGCGCGAAAGCCGTCGAAATGGCCGTCTGCCTGCGCAGCCTGCATGACCTGGTTGACCGCATCCAGCACGATCTTGGCGTTGCGGTGCGTGTGGTCGCACGCCAGGCGGTCGCCGCCGAGTGCCTGCACCACGAAGTCCTGCGCGGCGATGAACACCTGCGGGTCGGCGCGGCGAAAGCGGTAGATGCTCTGCTTGGGGTCGCCGACGATGAACACGCTGGGCACGTCCTGCCCGCCGCCCGCGCCGGCATAGGCCGCCAGCCAGGCGTGCAGTGCCTGCCACTGCAGCGGGTTGGTGTCCTGAAACTCGTCGATCAGCAGGTGGCGCACGCGCGCGTCCAGCCGCTCCTGCACCCAGCCGCTGAGCACCGGGTCGGACAGCAGCGTGAGCGCGGCGCGCTCGACATCGGTCATGTCGACCCAGCCGCGCTCGCGCTTGAGCGCGGCAAACGACTCGATCAGCGGCCGCGTGAGCCGCGCCATGCGCTGGTGGTACTGGCGCGCGGCGTGCTGCTGCTCGGCGGCCAGCAGGGTCTGCAATTCGGCCTCGGCCTGCTGCGCGGCGTCGAACTTGCGCAGGTGCTGCGTCAGCCGGTCTTCCTTGGCGACGAAGAAGGCCTTGCGCAACGCAGCCATCCGGTCCGCCGCGTCGGGGCAGGCCATGGCGTCGATGACGCGGGCGGCGGCGGTCTGCGGCGTCTTGTTGCTTTCGGTGCCCAGCGCGCGGGCGCGTGCCAGCCAGCGCGCCTGCGCCGCGTCCGACATCAAGGCGTCGGCCGGGCGCGCGAGGCCCGCAAAGGACGGATACAACACGTGCGCTGGCGCCACCGCTTCGTCAACGTGGCCCTTTGCATCGGCCAGCAAAAACTCCACGCGCCGCGCCAGCGCGCCTTCGAGCGCGGCATGCGCGCGGTGACGGCCGAGCGTGGCGACCAGCGCGGCGTAGTCGGCCGCCAGCGCCGCATCGCCCGCCACATGGCGCAGGTAGCGGCGCCAGACTTCGGCCACGGCGTCGGCATCGTCTTCCAGCAATTCATAGGCCGAGGGCAACCCCAGCGCTTGCAGCACCGACAAAGGCGCGCTGCGCAGCAAGGCCGCGAACCAGCTGTGGAAGGTGCGGATCTGCACCGGCCGGCCGTGGTCGAGCAGTCGTTGATACAAATTTTGTAGCTGCTCACGCTGATGGGGCAAGCGCTGCGGCTCGATTCCTCTTGCCATCAGTTCATTGTCCAGGCGCTGCTGCCATTCGGCGTGCGTTTCGGCCGCCCGATGGTTCGCGGGGTCAGCGGCGCGCGGCGCGGCAAAGTCGGCCAGCCATTGCTGCAGCCGCTGGCGCATCTCGCCGGCGGCTTTCTTGGTGAAGGTGATGGCCAGGATCTCGTGCGGCGCGGCGCCGTCGAGCAGCGCACGCAGGATGCGCGACACCAGCATCCACGTCTTGCCCGCGCCCGCGCAGGCCTCCACCACCACGCTGCGCCGCGGGTCGCAGGCAATGGCGTAGAAGCCGGCGCGGCTGCAGGGGGCGCCGTTGTGTTCGTAGGCGGGGGTCATGGGGCGAATCTGTAGAAAACCAAAACCCTTGAACGCAAAGTGCGCAAAGGTTTCGCAAAAATCGCGAAGAAAAAAATTGAAAGGTTTTGTTCCGCGCCTTTTGCGCAATTTTTGCGACTCTTGCGTTCAAAAAAGGCGCCCCGAATATTCACGATCCACTCCAAAAATCCTTGCGGCACAGCCCGCGCGCCTCGCACCAGTCGCACACGCTGCCTTCGCCCAGCGCGGGCAAGGGGTCGCCGGCGGCGATGCGGGCGACGTCGTGCGCCATGCCTTCGTACAGCAGCGCGGCCAGTTCGGGCAGGTGCTTCAGCTCTTGCAGGGTGGGCGCTTCGCGCTCGGTCAGGTTGAGGTAGGCGGCGCGCGGGGCGTCGGCGCCGGACAGCAGTGCGTAGAAGGGCAGTTGCGTGTCTTCGCTGCCGGCCTTCACGCGGTCGCGCGTGCGCGCGGCCGGCTCGGTCTTGTAGTCGATCAGCAGCGGCGCGCCGTCGGCAAGGTGGTCGACGCGATCGATCTGGCCGCGCAGCCGCAGCGCGCCGCGTTCTGCGTCAACGGGCAGCTCAGCGCGCTCGAACACCGCACCGCCGGCTTCGTGCATGGCCAGCCATTCCAGGTAGGCATCGCGCAGCGTGGGCCAGGCGACGGCGAAGGGCATGAACTCGGCGGGCTCCACGCCCTGCCCAACCGCGCGTGTGGCTTCTTCCGCGGCGGCGGCCATCAGCGCCTGCCGGTCGGCGTGCGGTGCGGCGCACAAGGCCTCATGAAACGCGCGCAGCACGGCGTGCACCCAGTTGCCCCAGTCGCGCTTGTCGACGTCCACGTCCAGCTCGCTCTCGTCCGCCAGGCCGAGCTGGCGCAGCGCGAAGAAGCGGTACGGGCAGGCGCGCAGCATTTCGTAGCCGCTGGCCGACAGCGGCTGCGCGGGCAGCGCGTCGCCGCGCGGCAGCGGGCGCGGCACCGGCTGGATGGGAATGAAACGGGGCGTGCGCGCTTCAGCAGCGGGCGCAGACAGCTCCTGAATTTGTAGCGATTGCACCAAGGCCGATGGCAGCAATGGCTCGCCGTTGTCGTCGCCCTTGCGCCACAGCACATCCACCTCGGGCACGCGCAGGGCCAGTTGCCAGGCGGCGGCCTGCGCGTGGCGCAGATCGTCCCGCGTGGGCAGGTGCAGCGCCTGACGCTGCGCGGCGCTCCAGGGGCCGGGCGGCTCGGGCGCGGCGGGCAGGCGCTGCTCGTCGGCGCCGGGCAGCACCAGCGCGGCGAAGGGGCGGCCGGCCAGCAGGTTCATGGGCAGCACCACAACCTGCGCCTGGGCCGGGTGCGGCGGCCGAAAGCTGGCCGCCTCCAGCGCGTCGCTGACCCAGCGCGTGAATTCGCTCAACCCCATGCGGCGCTGGGCCGCAGGCCAGTCGCGCCAGTCCGCCAGGCCTTCGTCGTCCAGGGCCAGTGCGTCGATCACGGCGCAGCCCGCCACATCGGCGGACAGCGCGGGCCACAGGTCGCACGCCTGCAGCAGCGCGCGCAAAGCGGCCAGCCAGTCGACCAGCGGGCGCGCCGCCGCCATGGGGGCGCGCAGCGTCTCGATAAGGCCGGTGAGCGCATCTTGCTGCGTGAGCAGCGCGGCCTGCGGCCAGCCGCGCACGGCGTCGCGGCGCAGCGCGCGCTCCAGGCGCCGCTGCTGCCCGGCGTCGAACACCGGGGCGAGCTTGAGCCAGTCGAGCACGTCGTCGGTCGAGGCGCGCGGCGCGCAGGCGCGCAGCGTGGCCATCAGCTGTGCGGCGGCGTGGGTGGTCGACAGCTTCCAGCCCGTCTCGTCGCGCAACTCGGTGCCCGGCCGCACGCCGCGGGCGGCCAGCAGCGCACTGATGCGGCGCGTCAGCAGCCGGTCACCCGACACCAGTGCCACCGGCACGCGGCCGGCGTGCAGGTGGCGCAGCACGCAGGCGGCCGCGCGCTCGGCCTCGTCCTCGGCATCCTGGCAGGCGTGCAGCGCGATCTGGCCGAGTGGCGCGTCCCAATGGGCAGGCAACAGCACGGCCTTTTCAAAGAAATGCTGGGCCAGCGTCTCGGTCAACGGGTCGGGCGCCAGGCCGGGCACGATGAACAGCGCGTCCAGCGCGGCGTCCACGCGCGGGCCGAACAGCACGTCGGTGGCGTAGTCCGAATGGCTGGCCCAGGCGATGGCGATGCGGCCGAGCGCGGCTTCCAGCGCCAGCGGGCCGTCGCCAGGCAGCGCGCCGCGCGCCTGCGCGGCCCAGCCCGGGCGCAGGGGCGGCGGCAGGCTGCCGGCCACGGTGCCGAGTTGGCTGGCCTGCTCGACCAGCGGCCCGGCCAGCAGCGTGCGTTGCGCCGCCAGGCCCGCGCCTTCGAGCAGCGCGGCGGCGGTGAGCAGGTCGCGCCCATGGTCGAAAGTCAGGTCGTGCGGCCCCGGCGCAAACCCCGCGGCGCTTGTGGCCCAGCTGCGGGTGGTCTCGAAGCGCGGCGCGATGCTGTCGGGGAACTGCGCCGCCCACTGTTGCGCGGCCAGCGGCAACAGCTGCGCATAGGGCAGAAGCACCACGCTGCGCGCGGGGTGCGCCGCCAGCGTGCGCAACTCGGCATCGACCCGTGCCAGCAGCGCGCGCCAGTGCGCCAGCACGCCCCCCGGCGCAGCGGCGGGCGCGGTTTCAGCTATCGCGGTCATAGCGAAAGCCCCTCATCGGCGTGGTGTGGGGAAACGACGTTTCTGTCACAATGATTGGCACTTTATCCGCTCAGCGCCCGCCTTTGCCGGGCCTACAGACCATGGCCAATGAACTGATCAAACACGTGAGCGACAGCTCCTTCGAAACCGACGTCCTGAAGTCCGACAAGCCCGTGCTGGTGGACTTCTGGGCCGAATGGTGCGGCCCCTGCAAGGCCATCGCGCCCACCCTGGACGAACTGGCCACCGCCTACGACGGCAAGCTGCAGATCGCCAAGGTGAACGTGGACGAGAACCGCGCCGTGCCGGCCAAGTTCGGCATTCGCGGCATCCCCACGCTGATGGTGTTCAAGAACGGCCAGCTGGCGGCCACCAAGGTGGGCGCGCTGACCAAGGCGCAGATGACGCAGTTCATCGACCAGCAACTGGCCTGAGCCGCGGCGGCCCGGCCAGCGCGGCCGGGCGCCTTTATTTCCTGTCATAATCCCCATCCGAAAGCTGGCGACCGAGACAAGCGCCAGCCGGTGCGCTGGCTCTCAGCGCGCCAAGTGCGAGGCAGCCCTTTTTGCGCGCCTCGGCCAACTTCCCCGATTCTTCTCTCTTCATTCCATCTTGATGGGCGGGTCCGCCGCAGGATCGCTGTGCACCGCCAGCCGCCGAACGCCATGCACCTGAACGAACTGAAAGCATTGCACGTTTCCGAACTGCTGAAGCAGGCCGAAACGCTGGAAATCGACAACGCCGGCCGCATGCGCAAGCAGGAGCTGATGTTTGCGTTGATCAAGAAGCGCGCCAAGGCCGGCGAGCAGGTGTTCGCCGATGGCGTGCTGGAAATACTGCCCGACGGCTTCGGCTTTCTGCGCAGCCCGGACAGCAGCTACACCGCCAGCACCGACGACATCTACATCAGCCCCAGCCAGGTGCGCCGCTTCAACCTGCACACCGGCGACATGATCGAGGGCGAGGTGCGCATCCCCAAGGATGGCGAGCGCTACTTTGCCCTGACCAAGCTGGAGATGGTCAACGGCGCGCCGGCCGAGCAGAACAAGCACAAGGTGATGTTCGAGAACCTGACGCCGCTGTTCCCGCGCGAACAGATGCGCCTGGAACGCGACGCCTTCAAGGGCGATGAGAACATCACCGGCCGCATCATCGACGTCATTGCCCCCATCGGCAAGGGCCAGCGCGCGCTGATCGTGGCGCCGCCCAAGAGCGGCAAGACAGTGATGATGCAAACCATCGCCCACGCCATTTCGGCCAACTACCCCGACAGCCACATGATGGTGTTGCTGGTGGATGAGCGCCCCGAGGAAGTGACCGACATGCAGCGCTCGGTCAAGGGCGAAGTGATTGCCTCCACCTTCGACGAGCCCGCCGCGCGCCACGTGCAGGTGGCCGAGATGGTGATCGAGCGCGCCAAGCGCCTGGTCGAGCTCAAAAAAGACGTGGTGATCCTGCTGGATTCCATCACGCGTCTGGCGCGCGCCTACAACAACGTCGTGCCCTCGTCGGGCAAGGTGCTGACCGGCGGCGTGGACGCCAACGCTCTGCACCGCCCCAAGCGTTTTCTGGGCGCCGCGCGCAACGTGGAAGAAGGCGGCAGCCTGACCATCATCGCCACCGCGCTGATCGACACCGGCAGCCGCATGGACGAGGTGATCTTCGAAGAGTTCAAGGGCACCGGCAACAGCGAAATCCACCTGGATCGCCGCCTGTACGAAAAGCGCGTGTTCCCGTCGATACAGTTGAACCGCAGCGGCACGCGCCGCGAAGAACTGCTGCTGGCACCCGAGGTGCTGCAGAAGACCCGCATCCTGCGCCAGTTCATGTACAACATGGACGAGATCGAGGCGATGGAAATGGTCATCAAGAGCATGAAGGCGACCAAGACCAACGTCGAGTTCTTTGACATGATGAGAAGGGGCGGTTAACCCCCTGAGTCGCCTGAGGCGCCTTCCCCCTTCTGCTGCGCAAGGGGACATCGCTGGTCTGGCCTGCTCCGCGGCCATTTGATTCGCTTTGAGACCGGCTTTTCGGTATAATGCGCGGTTTCGTGGAAAGTACGCTGGATGGGCCGGCGCGGCTGCCGCAGCGAACACCTTTAGGAATTCATCATGCGTGAAGGCATTCACCCCAACTACCGCGAAGTGCTGTTCGTGGACCTGTCCAACGGCTTCAAGTTTGTCACCCGTTCCTGCGTGAACACCAAGGAAATGGGCAAGACCGACGACGGTCGCGAACTGCCGCTGTTCAAGCTCGATACGTCGAGCGAGTCGCACCCCTTCTACACCGGCACGCAGAAGTCGGTGGACAACATGGGTGGCCGCGTCGAGAAGTTCCGCAACCGTTTCGGCAAAGTCGCACGCTGATTGCGCCTGGCCCTGCACAGGGCCGGACATCACAAAAGGCAGCACGCCAGCGTGCTGCCTTTTTTTCTGGCGCCATAGGTCTGCGGCAGAATCGTCTTTCCTTCCCTCGTCCGCCCCGCAGCCGTTTCCTTGAGCAAACCCAGCCCCGCCATCGTCACCCAGGACGCGGTCCGGCGCCTGCCGCGCTGGGCCCTGCTGCTGCTGTGCGTGGCCTACGTGGTGCCGGGGTATGTGGGCCGCGAGCCCTGGAAGAACGCGGACATTGCCGGCTTCGGCTACATGTTCACGCTGCTGGACGCCACCCACTGGCGGCAGTGGCTGAGCCCGACCCTGATGGGCATGGTGCCAGAGAGCAGCGCCCTGCTGCCGTACTGGCTGGGTGCCTGGGCCATGCAGGTACTCGCGCCGCTGGGTTGGGCGCCCGATTTCGCCGCCCGCGTGCCATTTGCGCTGATGCTGGCGGGCACGCTGGCCGCGACCTGGTATGCGGTGTATCACCTGGCGCGGCACCCCGGTGCGCAGCCGGTGGCGTTCGCCTTCGGCGGAGAGGCCGAACCGCTGGACTACGCGCGCGCGCTGGCCGACGGCAGCCTGCTGGCGTTGATCGCCACGCTCGGGCTGGCGCAGTTTTCGCACGAAACCACGCCGGCGCTGGCGCAGCTGTTCTTCGGCACGCTGGTGTTCTATGGGCTGGCGGCCTTGCCGACGCGGGCGCTGAACTCGTCGCTCGCCCTGCTGATCGGCCTGCCGGGGTTGACGCTGTCGGGCGCGCCGGCCACCGCGCTGATCTATGCCACCTTCAGCCTGCTGGCGCTGGCGCTGCCCAGACATGCCCATCTGGACGAGGCCGCGCGCCGACGCGGGTGGCTGTTGCTGTCGGCGCTGATCGTCGTTTGCGTGGCCTTGTCGCTGGCGCTGTCGCTGTTTCGCTGGGACATCGCGCCCTGGCGCACCCGATGGGCGGATTGGCGCGCGCTGGTCAAGATGGCGGCGTGGTTCACCTGGCCCGCCTGGCCGCTGGCCTTGTGGACCTTGTGGCGCTGGCGACGGCAACTGCTGGCGCCGCGGCAGCAGCGTCACCTGGGTCTGCCCTTGCTGATCGCCGGCGTGCCGCTGCTGACCACGATGGCAACGCTGGCCGGCGACCGCGCGCTGTTGTTGGCGCTTCCGGCGCTGGCGGCGCTGGCGGCGCTGGCCTTGCCCACGTTCAGCCGCAGTGCGTCGTCGCTGATCGACTGGTTCACGGTGCTGTTCTTCACTGGCTGGGCCATCGTGATCTGGGTCGTGTGGACGGCCATGGAAACGGGCGTGCCCGCCCAGCCAGCGGCCAACGTGGCGCGGCTGGCGCCGGGCTTCGAGCCGGTATTTCAATGGCCAGCCTTCCTGGCGGCCGCCGCGGGCACGCTGGCCTGGATCGCCCTGGCGCGCTGGCGCACGGGCCGTCATCGCACAGCGCTGTGGAAGAGCCTGGTGCTGCCCGCCGCGGGCGCCACGCTGAAGTGCGAGGCGAGCGCGAAGTCCGCGACCGAGAGCGTCCCGGCGAGGTACTCCCGCTCGCCGATCGACGCCTCCAGCACCGCGCAGGCCTTCCGCACCTCAGCCAAACCCGCCTCGATCGCGACCGGGTCCGGGGTCCCTTGCCCGGTCAGCTTCTTCACGATCCGCTCGAAGGCGACCTGGCGGATCGCCGGTCCGAGGTGCGCGAGCTGCCAGCTCATCCACCGATCGACC
>WBZS01001994.1_pt1 | contig 10124 bp, 13 predicted proteins | sample 5204201 | NCBI WGS metagenome assembly WBZS01 (sample SAMN12344357, study PRJNA552823) | activated sludge metagenome | biome: Activated sludge suspended growth; feature: Nitrification reactor; material: Wastewater; isolation source: activated sludge from nitrification reactor of wastewater... | reverse complement strand
CAGCAGGGCGGCGTCGCGGGCCAGGACCACCACGAAGTGGCCAATGGCAGCCAACCACACGAACAACCCCAGGAACATGAGGACGGTCGCCACGCCCCCGTCGGTCACCGCCTTGCCTACCGACGCCGCATCATTGAACGCCGTCCACTGCCGCCAGGTCGTGACGTTCATGAGCGACTCCATCGTGGCTCGAGTCAGCCCACCGGCGGCGGCCGTGACCGCGACTGCGTAGCCGACCCAGCCAGCCACGATCACCATGAACTGGCCGACGCCGAGGACGGCTCGGCCGAGGCTCTTGGCGTCTCCCCGCAGCACGGCGATGCCGAGTTGGATCATCATCATGATCACCACCAACACCCCGGCGATCCAGAACGTGGTCCCGTACAAGGCATGCCCTGGGCCGTCGCCGGTCAGATCCGGGGTGAGCCAGGCGTCCATCCAGCCCAGCGCCAGCCGCAGCAGCCACAGCCCCGCCCACCACACGCTGAGGCACGCCGCGATCCAGGCGTCCGCCGCGATCTTGGCAGCTTCCGAGCCCAGCTTTCCGAACGGATCGATCCAGTCCCAGATGAACATGATGAGGGTGCGGCCTTCCTACTTCTGTGTCCAGGTGAGCCAGCCGGCCTCGACGGCTAGCGCCGACCCGGGCCACACAGACGGCGCCGCCGCAGGAACCGTGCCGGCCGCGATCATCCACCGGCCGTCGATCCACTGCATTCGCTGGCACCAGCCGTAACCCATCCGGGATTCCACGGTGATCGCGGCCCGCACGTCGGCCAGCACGCACGCCACCGTCCAGTCCGGCCCATCGGTGCCCTTGACCAGAGCGGCGGCTGGGGTCACCGACACCAGGGTCGTGATGTCCTTCTCGGTGCCTGTCTGCTTGGCGGAGGTTAGGAACGACTGCACGTTCCGAGTCAGTTCCCAACTCTCGAAGCTGGGCCCCGTCGGCGCCACCCATGCTTGGTGGACCGCCTTGGCGGTCGGCAGGCTCATCGACTCCAGCACGGCCTTCTCGATGGCGGCCAGTTGCCCCACCGCGCCCTGCGGAGTGTGGGGAAAGCCTGTGGGCACATCGGCCTCACCCAGGTCGACCGTCGCGGACGGGATCATGATGGAGCCGACCTGCCGGGTGGTTACGTCCGGGGTGAACGCCGCCGAGCGGTCCACGGCCAGCATTGGTCGGGCAGCGATCTCGTCGCGTGGATCGCCGGAAGCGGCGGCTACGGAGGCAGCCGAGCTCGATTCGGAGTCCCGTGGCGCACGCGATCCGGTGCCGGTCACTGCGTACCACACGGCGAGTCCCAGACCGGCCACCATCAGCCCCGCGGCCGTCACCAGCGCACCGAACAACAGCAGGAGCCGTTGACGCTCCCATGGTTGCGAGGCTCGCGCCAACCGGGCTGCGCGACGCTCGGCGCGCACCTGACTCCGCCTGGCGAACATGGTCAGCCTGCGATGCAGCCGTTGCCGAGCATCGACTGCACGATGCCTGGGCCGACCAGGTACGCGACGACTGCGAGCAGGATGACGAATAGGCCCACGACGCCTGCCTTGGAGGCGTGCGGCATGCTGAACACCTTCCCTGCGACGATCGCGCCCACCATGACGATCACGCCGACACCGAACAATGCGATGACGCCCCACAGCACGTAGCCGGCGATCTGGTCGGCGTACTTCTGCGCCCCAGGTGGCGCGACGGGGCAGATCTCGAGCGGCCCGATCATCGGGGTGAGCGCCCCGAGGGAGCGTGCGGCGGCCCCGGACGCGGCGGTGGCGAGTGTGGTGAGGATGGACACGAGGGTTCCCTTCAGTGTTTGACGATGTCCGCCACCGCGGCCGTGACGGCCGTCGGCAGGGGTTCTGGGGTTAGCCCGTCCACTGCGAGGACGGAGACGGTGGGTACGCACACCAGCCGGTCGGCGATGCGCAGCTGGCGCAGGGTGGGAGTGAGTGCCTGCGCCAACGCCTTGGGCCAGCGCTTGCCGATGCCGACCACGACTGCCACCGACCGGTCGGCGCCGGCCAACTCAACGGCGGCATCGAGACGGCGCAGGCCGGGCAGAGTGCCGCGGGTGACGAACACCACCAGCGGGGCGGTGCGGAACGCGTCACCCAGCCAACCGTCATCGGCCGCCAGCACGTCGATGTCGAAAGAGCTATCCAGCACCGTGACCGGTTTGGTGCTCGCCGCCGGGATGGGCATGTCCGCCACGCTGACGATCCGGTCTCCGCGGCGTTCGATCACGACCTGGTCGCGGCGACCCGACACCCAGCCGTCTACCGTGCCCAGTTCCGCACTGGTGGCGCCGCACAGCCCCGAGGACGCCACGGTGCAGCACTCCACTACCCGCGCCTCTCCCGCGGCTGTGGCGAGCGCGAGCGCGATCGTGGACGCGCCCGCCGACCCTATGCAGCCCGCAACGAGCAGCACCCGCCCGGACGGCTCCCACACCGCCCGTCCCGCCGACGTAGCGGATACGGCCCCGGTGCGGAACGCACCGCGCTGCACGGCCTGGTACGCCGCCCGCAACTCTTCGATGGCCACCGGTCCGCTCACGACTGCCCACCGCCCGCCAGGGCTGCACGACGCCGTTCCATGGCGGCCCGGACGACCTCTGCCGGCAGGGCCGCGAACGCCCGCTTGGCCTGCTGGATTTGCTGCAGGCGCTCCGTGGTCCGCTGCAGGGCGTTGACCTCCTGCGGTTCGCTCGCGATCAGCGCGAACAACCGCGACGCCTCATCGTTGCTACTGGTCATGGCCTCGTTCCTCCCCGTCGCCGTTGTGCTCCCCCAATGCCGTCTCGGTCGGGTGATCGGGACAGGTGCTCATGCGACGCTCCGCAGCGCCTGGTAATGGCCGGCCAGCGCTCGCAGGGACGCGGTGGTACGCCGGCGGACGGTCCGACCGTCGACGCCGCGGATCATTCCGACGTGATCACTAACCTGCTTCGCCCAGGGCGTGACGTAGCCGCCGTCGGCCCAGCTGCCTGCCGGCTCGGAAGCGACCGCCACCACATCGAGCAACAGCGCGCGATCCTCGGCGCTGATCACCCCTTCTTGACAGCCGCTCTCAAGCACGGCCACCAGTTCGGCCATGGCGTCCCGGTCGGGTACGAGCGCCGGACCCACCAGCCGGTCCGCCGCCTCGCCAACGACACCTCGGGACGGCTCGCACAATGCCGAGAACGGCAGCTCGGCGCGGCCCTGCCTCAACGTGTCCACCAGGTGGCGCCGGACCAAGCCCGCCAGCCGTGGAGCCACCTTCGCGGTCGATCTCCACGGGTAGCTGCGCACGTCGATCCACAGCTGTGCGGCCACCTGGTCATCGCTGATTCCACACGGGGCCAACCGCCGGGCCAGGGCCTGGGCCGCCGGCAGCATCACCCACGCCAGCACGACAGCGGCGTCGCGATCATCCGCGCCGTCGACCGCCGCCAGCCAGGTGAAGGCCCGCAGTACCGTGTCGGCGCACGCAGGGCCAGAGGCGAACAGCCACTGGTCCAGGCCCGCCGGCTCGTCGACATCGGCGAGTTCCGGCCGCCGCTGCAGCCAGTCAGCCCACCGCAGCCCGATCACATCCTGCACGTCGGTCCGGCACACCTGCAGCGCTGTCGCCACACTCATGTTCGTGTCCTCCTGGTCGTTTCTGACCAGGCAAGAGCACCGGGCGGGTGTCACCACAGGGGTCACCACTACATGTGTGGATAACGTCCCTCCATCCACAAATTGGGCCATCACCCCTTGCCAAGGGCACGTCCCTTATGTCCACCAAGTCGATGCTCGGAAGGGTTGCGAGGCCGGGCTGGTGCCGGGGTCCGGGGTGATATTCCACGGAATAATCAGCCCTTAGTGAGCCAAAACCCCTTGTGGTGGCCTGGTTGGACATTGCCACAGGTGGGCCCTAGCCCAGTGAGCGGCGGGTGGTTGGACATCGGACTAGCGGGTAGCTTGCACGTCCACTCGGAGCCGCTTGGCGAGGGCCGTGAGGTCTAAGGTGCGGGCCTGGCCAGGCCGACTAATCCGCTGGAATAGTGAGACTCCGAGTATTAAACGGCCTTGTGAGAGCCGAATCTGCCGTCGCACGAAGTATGCCCACGCTCCGGTGAGGCTGATGGTTGGACGTCCCGGTCCGGGCAACGTCCAACCCTTACCTATCGTCGCTAACTGGCTCGGGACTCCGTCTCCAGCCACCGGTGGGTGCGGAGGATTGCCTCTGCCCGTTCCGACAGGTCGGCGCGCGGCTCGCCGTTGCGGCCGCCGATGACCACGGCCTTGGCGATGGCGGCGGCGGCCTCTGGGTTCCCTGCGCGGTTGGCAATGGCGGCAAGGTCGAGTTGCGGGGTGGTTTCGTCCGGGGCGGTGAGGGCGGCGAGTTCAGCTGCGGCCCGAGCCTGGTCGAGTTCACCGCCGGCAAGGAGGATGGTGGAGACGGTGTGGGCGACGTCGACGACGGCGCAAAGCAGATGCTGGTCGAGACGGTTGTCCGCCAGCCACACCCCGCCCTTGGCCCTGATGCCGTCATAGGGGGCTCCGTGGACGAGTCGTAACGCCATCTTCAGGTCGTCGAGTCCGTCGGCGCCACGGGCTTCGCCCCGCAGCCGCAGACGACGGAACAGGTCGGCGTCACACAGCAGATCTTCCACGACGTACACAGCTGCGCCGCCGCGCTGCTGGCCGGCCCTGCTCGCGGGCGGCAAGAAAGGCTCACCCGTGGCCGGGTTGATCCCGAGCCAGCCACGCACCAGCGACGCATCTTTGCGGACCCGCTCCTGGCTGATGCCGAGGGCGTCAGCGACGTCGGCGGTGGTGGCGCCGCGGGGTCGAGTGTGCAGGTAGGCGACCAGTTCGGTCGCGAACCCGGCCCGGTTGGCCGCCTTGATGGCCTGCCCGGTCCGTCCCAAGCGCACCTTGACCTTGCCCAGCACCTGCAGTCGGGGACGGTCAGACGACTCTGCCCACCACTGCGCCACGTCGGCGTCCAGGTCGGGGTCGGCGCTTTCGACCCGTTCGCGCACCGTGATCGGCACCTCAGGTGCCAGCGCGGCTAGATCCTCGGCGGTGTTGGCGGTGGTCGCCACATACACCTCGTCCGGTTCCGGTAGGACGCTGCTGGTGCCGCCGACCTCACTGCCGCGCGGCACCGTCTTGTCACTGCGTAGCGAACCGGCCTCGTTGCACCAGCCCGTCCATTTGGTGTCGCCAGCATCACCTTGCTCCAGGGCGACAGGGATGTCCGCCTCAGCCATGTCCTGACCAGCGGCGAGCACCGCCACACAGCCACGAGCCTCCGACTCCGTCAACCCGTTGACGACGACATTGAGCTCCAGCGCGGGCACCAGAAGTCGGCCGTTCTCGCTGAGCCGTAGTTCGACCCCGATCGGGGCGACCTCCTCGCCGAGCAGTAACACCGAGGTGGCGCTCCGCCCAGGATGGCCAGTGACGAGCCGAGTGAGCACGTCCAGATGGTCGGCGTTGCTGATGGCGCTGACCAGGACGCGGGTCTCCCACAGATCATCGTCGGCGAAGCCCGCCCGGGCGGTTTCCAGGTTGCAGGTGGCGGCGGCGTTGAGACGGTCCATCGTGCCAACGGCGGCAGCGACGACGTCGTCGACCACGGCACTGTCGCGATGGAAGCGGATCCGGTCCGGGGCGAGTCCGGGGAGTTCGTCGCACACTGCCAGGCAGTCGATCTCCACATCCCGAGACCATGGCGAGACCGCCAACTCGCCGACCAGGTAGCGGGCGAGATCCCTGGCGTAGACGAGGTCGCCGGTAAGGCTGACCACCCCCAACGCCTCAAGGTTCACCAGCCGCCAGCCTGCGGCGTCCGAGCCAAGGGTGACCAGCTGCGGCCAGGGGGCGGCGGCGTCAGGATTGAACGGACCGACCCCCGCCAGGTCGGCGGTGGCGCTGATCCGCCACACCTGCGGATCGACCGCTGTGAACGGGTCCGGCAGATCGATCGGGCGGCGGAACCGCAACGTGAGCCCCGCGTCCGGGGCGGCGTCCACGCCTACCAGGTTGGGCAGGTCGACCTCGTGTGCGAGAAAGTGCGCGGCCAACCGGCGCAGCACCTCGTCGATGCGGACCACCAGCTGCGCGATCGGAGCCCCTTCGCGGACGACGGTCTTCTCCACCGGCGCCAGATCGGCATCCGGCGCGACAATGGTCCGCCCGGGGCGGCGGCTACGGAACTGGGCAGCCCGCCGGCGGCTCAACGCCACCCACAACATTCCGGCTAGCAGCGCACCTGCGCCGGCCAGACCCGTCAGCACCCATCCTGCCGGCGAGGATGCCGCCTGCTGCTGGGCGGCCATCTGCGTCGTGGAGGGCGCCTGGGAGGACACTGTCGAGGCGGCCGAGGTCGGCGTCGCGCTGGCTGGCGAAGCTTGCGGGCTGGCCGTTGCCTGGGGTGTCAGGGTGGACGAGGTCTTCTTGGCCTTGGAGGTGCTGCTCTTGTTCGCGGGCTTGCCGTGCTGGTGGGTGTCGCCGGGGATCGTGAGTTGCCAGCCCACGTCGATCACGTCGGGATCGCTCAGGTGGTGTCCGCCCGGCTGGGTGATCGACTTCGACGCCTTGAAGATCGCCGGGTAGTTGGACGCCCTGCCTGTGTGCTCCAGTGCGATCTCGCTGAGCGTGTCGCCCTTTTGGACCGTGTAGGTGCTCGACCTCGACGCCTTGCGATTCTCGCTGTGCTTGCCCTGGGCCTGATGGCTGATGTCGTGGCGGACGGACGCCTGAGCACCCTGCGCGGCTGCCGGGGTGGGGACCGGGTCGGCCATCGACGGGGCTGCGATGCTGATCGAGGCGCCTGCCACGAACAGTGCCGCTGCGGCTCCGACAAGGCGGCGGGCGAACGTCTGCGGCAGCCGCAGGCCGGGCAGCCGAGGTGTCGGCATGCGGCGCAGCCTGGCGGTTACCTCGAGCACGATAGATCCGGTCAGGACCGCCCAGGCGAGCCATCCGACCAGTTTGAGCAGGCCCAACAGCAACGTGCCGTCGTCCGGTCGAAGGAGCGCCTGCCAGATGCCCTGCACGCTCCACCCGACCCTGGGTACCCCCACGCCGCCTACGGCGATCAGCAGCCACGGCAGACCGATCGCGATGGCGGCCAGGCCGAGCACGGCAGCGGCGCCGCTGAGCTTCTTGATCATCGCCGGGCCTGTCCTTCCAGGGTGCGGATCGTGTCGATAGAGGCCTCGCCGGTGACGGTCAGGTCACCGACCCCCACTCCGGACAGGAACGCCGGCCGGTAGGTGGCGGTGGTGGTGACCGTGAGGGTCGTGCTCGACGTCATCGTGGCCGACCCAGTCATGCCGCTGGCACGGATGTAGGCCACCGCTGCCGACCGTGCCCGGGCCGGGTCGACAACCACCCGCTGGCCGGACATGTAGGTGTCGGTGTCGATCTGCTGCCCGGCGACTCGCGCAGCCTGCGCGGCCACCTCGTAGGCCTGCCGCTTGGCGGCGAACTGCCCCGCCAGGTCGAAGGCGACACCAAACATCAGGACCACGGCAGGCACGATCAGCACGATCCACACGCTGATCGCCAGGCCCCGCTCATCACGCATCCGTTCCACCATCAGCGGCTCATCGCCTTTCCCTGAACGTGTCCAATGGTGAACTCATGGCCCGCTCCACTCGCACCGAGGACACCCCGATGCCGGGTAGATCCGCCAGCCGCACCTGGCACACCACCCGAACCTCCACCTGAGCGGGTGTGCCAACCGGCACGGAGAAGCCGGACACGTCCACCTGGACCTGACTCGACTCACAGTCCAGATCTTGGTTGGCCAGGGACGCCGCGGCCGCCTTAGCGGCAGTGGTCCTGGCCTCGCTCGGGTTGCGGGCCAGCGACGCAGAGCGCGCCGCATCAGCGGCAGCCTGACCGACGGCCCCGTTAGCCAGACCAACACGGGCAGCCGCCACCACCCCCATCAGGAGTAGCAGCAGCACCGGCACGACCAAGGCCAACTCGACCCCGGCGGACATACCCCGCTCGTCACGTATGCGCCTCATCGGGTAAGCCTCTCCACCGGCATTGAGGCGCTTTGCGTGACCTGCGGCGACCAGCCTGGGACCAGGCTCAGTGTTAGGCCGGTGATGGTGGCAGTGGCAGTGGTGGCGGTTCGGGTGCAACTGATAGTGACCTGGGTGAGTGCGTCTGTGCTGGCCAGCAAGGTCTGAGCCGCCTTCCTGCAAGCAGCAACGGTGCCGTCTTGGGCTGCCCCGGCCGATGCGGCAGCACCGGCCACGTTCACCGCGACGGAACGGCCGTAGCCGTATATCGCGACGGTCATCGTCAACCAAAGCGTCAACAGGACGCAAGGGAAGACCACTGCTGCAGCCACCGAGCCGGCAAGCCCTCGCTCATCGGCAAGCATCCGGTCACCTCTTCCTTCTGGAGCTCGTCCGGGTGCCGGGGTTGAGCACTCCCTGCACCCGCGGTTACGCTACGGGCCGATCCCGGCGCCGGCCATCTTGCTGGTCACGTACACGGTGACTGCGGCGACCACACCTATGGCCAGACCGACGGCCCCGACGACGAGCAAGGCGTTCTCGGTCGACTGGGACAGGCCGCGCTCGTCGCGCACCTTTCCGATCAGGAGCTGCACCCAGGCACTCAGGTAGTTCTGAATCATTTCTTCCTCCTCGTGGGGGTCGGGTTCTTCTTATCCGGCCAGGAGCCGTAAAAGTGCAGGGGTTATCACCAGCGTGACGAGCACCAGCGTCATCGCTGCGATGGGGAAGGCGATGCGTTCGCCGTCCGCGTTGGCTTTGCTCAGGTCTGCGGCCAACAGCTCGGTGCGCAGCGCCGCCGAGCGGCTCCGGAGCGTGTCGTAGACCTGAGCAGATTCCTCGCCGGCCATCCGCATCGTGCCGGCGAACTCGTCCAGGGTGCTCAGGCCCAGATCCTTGGCCAATTCGGTCAGCGCATCCCAGGCTCCGGTGCCGGCGAAACGGCTGCGCGTCAATGCGTCGGCGATGCGCCGGTACGGCCAGGTATCGCCGACCCGGGCGGCGTTCTCAAGCGCCTGACGGATGCCGGAGCCGCCCGCCTTGCGTTCCAGCGCGACCAGGTCGATGTAGGCGCCTAGAGCGGCGTTGAACTCGGCCCTCGCTGCAGCTGCGGCATCCTTTAGGGCGATGTTTGGCCACGACCAGGCGAAGGCGGCGGCGGCGATGGTGAACAGAACCGGCACGTACAGCGGGAACCGCACCATCACCCACACCAGCAGGCTCATCAGCGGCACCGCAGCAGCTGCGATGGCAACGGCCAGCACCTTTTCGCCGTAGAACACATGCAACGGCCTGCCCAGCAACGCCAGGTCCTGCGTCGGGATCTTTATCCGCCCGGCCGGCAGGTGACGTTGCGCCCACAGCCCGACTCGATCAGTCAGGTCGAGATCAGTACTGGTGTCGGTGGCTCGACGCGGCCGGCCTGTCGGCGACAGCCGGGTCATCACATCGGACAAGTCGGGTTGGGCGGGGGCCAGGAACCACACCAGGCACGCGACACCGCCGCAGACGAGCATGCCCGCCAGCATCCACAGCTGCAGGCCCGTCATGACTGTGCCCCCGCCTGGCGCGCCCGCTCGCCGAGGATGCGTGGCGGCCGCGAGGAGCGCGACAGGCGACGCAGCCAGGCCAAGCATGCGGCGAAGGCGGTCAGAAGCACCGCCAGAAGCACTTGGCCGACGTCGGTGGCGTAGGGGGCGAGGTAGACCCCGGTCAGCGCTAGCCCTGCCAGCAGAGCCACATAGACTCCGGTGATGATCCTGGCGGCGTTGCGGGGTTTGGCCCGGTCCGCCTCGATCTGGCGGCGAGCGCGAACGATCTCCGCTACCGACTCCGCCAGTCCGGTCAGGATCAGCGACAGCCCGTCGCCACGCTTGTCCGCACCAAGAATGAGCGCGGCCGTGACCAGATCCCCCGTCACATCGTCAACGTCGTCGGCGAAGGCCCGCAGCGCCTGCTCGGTGGACCAGCGTGCCCGCATCCGGGCCACCAACCGGCCCACCTCGGGCCGGATCGGTGCCGGCGTCGAGCGCAGGCTCGCCGTGATGGCACCCTCCAGGCCCTGACCTGCCGTCATCACCCCGGCCAGAGTACGAGTCCACT
>WBZS01002776.1_pt1 | contig 10132 bp, 8 predicted proteins | sample 5204201 | NCBI WGS metagenome assembly WBZS01 (sample SAMN12344357, study PRJNA552823) | activated sludge metagenome | biome: Activated sludge suspended growth; feature: Nitrification reactor; material: Wastewater; isolation source: activated sludge from nitrification reactor of wastewater treatment... | reverse complement strand
CGCTCCGAGCGGCTGAGGCCCCCGTGCCGAATCGGCTCCCCTCCGAATCGCGCTCGTAGTCACGGCTGGGCTGGGGCACAGGGCCGACACAGGGTCGGGCTCGAGGGTCGAGGCATCACGCAGTCCGACGATCGCACCCCCCGCTGACCAAGGAGAGACCCCGATGACCGAGCAGCAGCCGACGACGACCGAGCAGGATCCGTCCACCCCCGAATGGGCCAGGATCACCGACGACACCCAGGTGGTGCCCACCGCCGTCACCCACGAGCAGCCCGCGGTGGCCGTGGCGATGGATGCAGTGCCGGCCGAGCCGCTGGGCGAGGCCGCTGCCGGGCAGTCGGGAACGCCGGCCGCGATGCTGGCCGAGACCACCGCCGAGGCGCCGGCGACACCGGCCGGGCAGCGATGGTCGCTCAAGAAGAGCCTGCTCGTGGCGGCGGCGGCTTTGGGTATCGCCTCGGTCGGCGCGGCCGGTGGCGCCGCCGCGGTGGCGCTGGGCAGCGATGCGGTGAACGTGGGCAACGGCACGTCGCAGTTCGGCCCGGGTGGCCAAGGTGGTCCCGGTGGCCAAGGTGGCCCGGGCGGGCCCGGTGGCTCGGGTCAGTTCGGTCCAGGGCGCGGCCACCACGACGGTCAGCCGGGCGGCGACCAGGGTCAGTTCGGGCCGAACGGGGGTCCCGGCCAGGACCCGAACGGGGGCTCCGGCACGAACCCGACCGACGGGTCCGGCCCCTCCACCTGAGCGACCGCCCCGCCGACCCTGCACGGTCGAGGTGTTCCCGCCCCTCGCTCGGGAACACCTCGACCCTTGTTCACGCAGGGCTCAGAACTGGCCCGCCAGCTCCTTGAGCGCCCCGCCGAGGCTCTGCTGGAGCCCGGCGGACCCGAACGTGACGAGCTCGAGCGCCCGGTCGATCCCCAGGACGGCGATCGGGTCGTCGAGTTCCTCGAACCCGCGCTTCCTCGGTGGCCAGCGGAACGGCCAGTTCGGCGGGCAGATCTCGCCGTCCCAGTCGGCGAGCAACGACAGAGCGCCGACCTTCTGCTCCGCCCCGGCCTTCTCGCCGCTGCGGGCCACGCGGGCCGAACGCGCCAGGACCATGGCGTGCTTGTCGCCGATGACGGCGCCGACCTGGCGCACCACCAGGGATGCGATGACCGCGTCGAGTTCGTGGGCGAGGCGGGCGCGGATGAGCAGCTGCCACGGCACGTGGTCGGCGCCGGGGAAGTCGTCAGGTGTCCACATGAGAAATCCTCCTTGGGATGCCACCGGCCGATCCGGCGGTTCACGGGAGAAGAGCAATCCACGCGGGATCTGATACGTGACGATCGGGTATTGGCGATCGCGTTGTGGCGTGGCCTCGCCCGTTCGGGCCCCCGCCTTCCGTGCGTGAAGAAGTGTCGTGTTCACGACACTTCTTCACGCACCCAACGGAAGGGAGGGCCCCAAAGGGGCGCGGGGCGGCCCGGGGGGAGCGATCCTGCCGGACAATCTCCCGTATGCCGTGTGCCGCCCGCTTTCGTATGCCGTGTGCCGCCCGCTTCCGTATGCCGTGTGCCTCCCGCCGCTCCCGGCGCCCCGTCGGGGCCCTCGCGGCACTCGTCGCCGTGCTGACCCTCGCAGGGTGCAGCCTGCTCGGTGGGGGCGGTGGGTCGGCGCGCTTCGAGGCGGGGACCGCATACACGTTCGGGGTGATCGGCGACCTCCCCTACAGCAAGGCCCAGCTCAAGGACCTGCCGGGCTGGATCGCCGCGATCAACGCCGCGCGGCCGGACTTCACCGTGCACGTCGGCGATACCAAGGAGGGGGGCGATGAGTGCACGAAGGGGCACGACCGGGAGATCCGGGACGCCTTCGACTCCTTCGACGCCGCGCTCATCTTCACGCCGGGGGACAACGACTGGGCCGACTGTCACAGCAAGGCCGCGGGCCGCCACGATCCCTTGGAGCGGTTGGCGGAGCTGCGGTCGATCTTCTACCCGGTGCCCGGTCGCACGCTCGGGAAGCGCCCGCTGGCGGTGACGGCCGCTGACGGGTTCCCCGAGAACGTGACCTTCGCCCAGGGCGGAGTGCGGTTCGCGGTCGTGCACCTGGTCGGCAGTCGCGACGGACTCGAACCGTGGAGTGACCTCGGCGAGAAGGCCGTGACTCCGGCCCAGGATCGAGCCGAGCGGGAAAGGGTCGCCAGCGACGTCGCGGTGCTCGGGGCCGCCTTCGCGCAGGCCCGGGCGGCCGGAGACCGGGCCGTCGTCGTGCTCACCCAGGCCAACCTGTTCCGCGACGAGGCGCCGACGGATCGGTTGCGCCCGGTCGTCGAGGCGCTCGTCGCGGGCGCCACGGGCTTTGCCGGGCAGGTGGTCCTGGTCAACGGCGACACCCACGAGATGGTGCTCGGCGACCACCCACTCGCCAGCGGATCCCGGTGGCTCACGGCCTACGGGGTGAGCGGGAGCGCCGACGGGTTGACCCAGGTGGTCGTGCCGGGGGACAAGGTCGCCGGGCAGGGGTGGATGGAGTTCGCGGTGCACGAGGCGGGCGCGGGCGCCCCGGTGACCTGGCGTCTGCTGCCCTACTGACGGGCCCGACCCGGCGCGGATCGACGGCCGGCGCGGGTCAGCGCAGGGACTCGGGCCAACGCCCCGGGCCCGGGCCGCGAGCGGCGAACTCGTCCGCTCGGTTGTAGATGGGGCAGGACCGCAGCGACAGGCACCCGCAGCCGATGCACGACTCGAGGCCGTCGCGCAGCACGGTGAGCGCCGCGATCCGGGTCTCGAGCACCTGCTGCCAGCGACGGGACAGGCGCTGCCAGTCCCGTTTCGTCGGGGCCCGATCCGCGGGCAGCGCCGAGAAGGCATCCGCGATCTCGGCGAGGGTGAGGCCGAACCGCTGACCGGCCCGGATGACGGCCAGCCGGCGCAGCACCGCCCGATCGAACTGCCGACGCCCGGCCGCATCCCGGGTCGAGGTCACGAGCCCCGACTCCTCGTAGAACCGAACCGTCGGCACACTCACCCCGGCTCGGGCCGCCACCTCGCCGATGCTCAGCCGGTCGCGGGTGTCCACGGTGGCAACCTACCCCGCATCCGGCCTCCGGTCCTCGTGTTGACCTCAAGTGCACTTGAGCTCCCAGACTCTGGGCATGTCTCTCGCTGCCACGGTCGCGCCCTCGACGTCGGCCTCCCCGTGGGACCACGCCCATCGCCGACTCACCGCGGGGATCCTCGCCCTCGTCGTCCTTGGCGCGTTCGAGAACCGGGCCGTGCTCTCGATCCTGCCGACGATCGCCGACGCCCTGGACGGCCTCGGGTGGTACGGCGCCGCCAACGCGGCCGCGACTGCCACGCTCACCGTGGCCACGGTCCTGGCCGGCCGGTGGACCGACCGGGTGGGCGCTGCCCGAGTGCTCCGCGTGGGTCTCGTCCTGTTCATCGGGGCGCAGTTCCTCGCGGCTGTGGCCCCCACGATGGCCGTCCTGGTCGCGAGTCGGGCGGTCAGTGGCATCGCCGAGGGGCTGCTCGACGTCGCGCTGACCGTCGTCGTGGCGCGCAGCTACCCCGAGCACCTGCGGCCGAAGGTGTTCGCCGCCTTCGCCGCCGCCTGGTTGTTGCCTTCCCTGCTCGGGCCGGCCCTGACCGGCCTCATCGACCATCTCGCCGGCTGGCGGTGGGTGTTCGCTGCGCCTCTGGCTCTCGCCCTGCCGGCCTGGCTCGCCGTGCGGCCCGGCCTCCGCGGACTCGCCCCGGCCGACGGTGGCGGCGCCCGGACGTCACCGGCGCTGGTCCGCGCCGCCCTCACGGTGGCGGCCGCCCTCGCGGTGGTGACCTCGGTCGGACCGTGGCTGACCCTGCCCGGCCCGATGCGCACGATCGGGTATGCCGTGACCGCCGTCGGACTGCTCGCCCTCGCCGGCGGGGCGGCCAGCGTCCTCCCGGCGGGCAGTTTGACCCTGCGCCGGGGCGCTTCGGCCCTCGTCGGGTTGCGGCTGCTCGCGGCCACGGCCTTCCCCGGGGTCGGGACCTTCCTGCCCCTCATGCTGGCGATCACGCAGGGCGCGGGTCCGGCGCTCGCCGGGGTCAGTCTGTCGGTGACGGGGTCGATGTGGGCCCTCGGCTCGTGGCTGCAGAGCACCGCCGCCCTCCAGGCGCGCACCGACTCGTCGCAGCGGTTGCGGCTGGGGTTCGTGCTCATCACGGTCGGTGCCCTGGGGCCGTTCGCCCTGGCGCTCGGCTGGGTCGCCCTGGTCCCGGGGATGCTCGGGTGGGCGGCCTGTGGCATCGGGATGGGGATCCTCAGCCCCACCCTGACCACGGCGGCCCTGGCCCTGGCCGACCGGAGCGAGGAGGGGCAGGTGTCCTCGGCGCAGGTGCTCGCCGGATCGCTCGGCTACGCCGTCCCCACGGCGGTGGGCGGGGCCCTCATCGCCCGTTTCTCCGACCACCTCACGGGCCCGGTGTTCGCCGGCCTGATCGGGATGTCGGTCCTGGTCGCCCTCGCGGGCGTGGCCCTCGCCGGTCGAGTGCGCCCCTGACGACTGGACTCTGCACCGACACCACGACGAAGGACCCCCGTCGGGAGCCGCGAGGGCTCCCCGACGGGGGTCCGAGTCTCGATCAGGCGAGGTGGGCCTTGAGGGTGGCCAACTCGTCCTTCATCTGGGTGGGGAGCTTGTCGCCGAACTTGGCGAGCCACTCCTCGATGAGCTCCAGTTCGGTGGCCCACTCCGCTGCGTCGACCTTGAGCGCCTTGGCCACGTCCTCCTCGCTCATGTCCAGGCCGGTGGTGTCGAGCGCACCGGGCGCGGGCACGATGCCGACCGCGGTGTCGACGCCCTCACCGGTGCCGTCGAGGCGCTCGGTGATCCACTTGAGGACGCGGGCGTTGTCGCCGAAGCCCGGCCACAGCCACTTGCCGTCGTCGTCGCGACGGAACCAGTTGACCTGGTAGATCCGCGGCAGCTTGCTCGCGTCGGCCTGCTTGCCCATCTCGAGCCAGTGGCCGACGTAGTCGGCGGCGTTGTAGCCGATGAAGGGGAGCATCGCCATCGGGTCGCGACGGACGACGCCGACCGCGCCGGTCGCCGCGGCGGTGGTCTCCGAGGAGAGGGTCGCCCCGACGAAGACGCCGTGGTTCCAGTCGCGGGTCTCGTAGACCAGCGGGACGGTCGTCCGGCGCCGACCACCGAAGAGGATCGCGTCGATCGGCACACCGTTGGGCTCGTCGTACTCGTCGGCCATCATCGGGCACTGCTTGGCCGGGGTGCAGAACCGGCTGTTCGGGTGGCTCGACACGACGCCGGACTGGGGGGTCCAGTCGTTGCGCTTCCAGTCGGTCAGGTGCGCGGGGGCCTCGTCCGTCATGCCCTCCCACCAGATGTCGCCGTCGTCGGTGAGGGCGACGTTGGTGAAGATCGAGTTGCCCTTCTCCACGGTGCGCATCGCGTTGGGGTTCGTGTTGTCCCCGGTGCCCGGGGCGACGCCGAAGAGGCCGAACTCGGGGTTGACGGCATACAGCCGACCGTCCTTGCCGAACCGCATCCAGGCGATGTCGTCGCCGACCATCTCGGCCTTCCAGCCGTCCAGGGTGGGTTCGATCATCGCGAGGTTGGTCTTGCCGCAGGCGCTCGGGAAGGCGCCGGCGATGTAGTGGTCCTTGCCCTCCGGGGAGGTGAGTTTGAGGATCAGCATGTGCTCGGCCATCCAGCCCTCGTCGCGGGCCATGGCGGAGGCGATGCGCAGCGCGTAGCACTTCTTACCGAGCAGGGCGTTGCCGCCGTAGCCCGAGCCGTAGGACCAGATCTCACGGGTCTCCGGGAAGTGGGCGATGTACTTGGTGTCGCTGCACGGCCACCGCACGTCGGCCACGCCCTCGGTCAGCGGGAAGCCCACCGAGTGCAGACCCTTGACGAAGCGGGCGTCGTCGCGCTCCATCTGGGCCAGGACCGGGGCGCCGATGCGGGCCATGATCCGCATCGAGACCACGACGTAGGCGGAGTCGGTGAGCTCCACGCCATACATCGGCTCGTCGGCCTCGAGGTGACCCATGACGAACGGGATGACGTACATCGTGCGGCCGGTCATGCACCCCCGGTAGAGGTCGGTCATGATCGCCTTGAGCTCGGCGGGGGCCATCCAGTTGTTCGTGAAGCCCGCGTCCTCCTGCTTCTCGGAGGCGATGAAGGTCCGGTCCTCGACCCGCGCCACGTCACTGGGGTCCGAGGCGCACCAGAACGAGTTCGGCTTCTTGTCCTCGGCGAGACGCACGAAGGTGCCGGCGTCGACGAGCTCCTGGTTGAGGCGGTCGCGCTCCTCCTCGGAGCCATCGACCCACACCACTCGGTCGGGGGTGGTCAGGGCGGCGATCTCGTCCACCCAGGCCTGCAGGCCTGCGTGGGTCGTGCCCTGGGTCTGCATCGTGGTCATCTCGGCTCTACGTCCTTCCGCGCCCGGGGGTTGTGCCCCGGGTCTCGTGGGCTCCCGCTCGCCCCGAACGGGGGCGCTTGCGGACCCGCCGTGGACCGAGCTGCTTGACGGATCCACCGTACTCCGCACCCGATCGACGGGTTGCGACCGGGTGGGATCCGGATGTGGTGCGGCTTCCGGTCGCGTGCAAGGGCCACACGGCCGGAAGCCGTTGTCCCCCAACGTAGTGAGGGAGTTCTCGGGGGCCGGACGGCGTAAAGGCTTCCGCAGCTGTTGAATGCCTCACACCGCGGCCCGGCCGGGGCTTTGGCGGAGGCTCGGTCGATGGCTGGAGCGGGGGTATGCCGTGGGGCCGGTCGGCTGCGGAGGCGCCGGATTTCTCGGGCTGGCGATCGGGCGGGTACGATTCACGATCGTTGCGTCGACGCGTGCGTCGTCGGCATCTGCGCCTGTAGCTCAACGGATAGAGCATCTGACTACGGATCAGAAGGTTAGGGGTTCGAATCCCTTCAGGCGCGCTCTGTGTTGAGACAGACGACGGGCCCCCGACGAGCGGAAACGCGGTCGGGGGCTTACTCGTGGGCCGGCGCCGGTCGAGCTCGTGGGTCGGCGCCGGTCGAGCTCGTGGGTCGGCGCCGGTCGAGCTTGTGGGTCGGCAGGTCGATCTCGATTGTGCAGGTCGAGATCGAGTTGGTGAGGCCGTATGCGGCCGCCCGGATGCGAGATGGACCTGCCAAACGGGTGGGGGCGAGATCTGGAGCTGATCTCGCCCGGTCCGAGCCGCCGCCCTCGATCGCCGGGCCCGGCCGCCGCCATCGATCGCCGGTCCGAGCAGCAGCCCTCGATCGCCGGGCCCGTGCTGGCGCCATCGATCGCCGGGCCCGTGCTGGCGCCTCGCTAGGCTGGTCCGGTGCGCAGCCGGTGGCAGTCGGGACGGGCCGTCGCCGCCGCAGCGACGGCGGTGACGGCGATGGCGATGGCGTTGTCGTCCGCGTGCGGCACCGGCCCGAAGCCGCTGGCCACCCGGTCCCCGAGTACCCCCGACCAGTCCACGACGACCTCCGCCGGTTCGCCGCCAGCCTCGTCGTCCCCGGCGTCGTCCGCGAACTCGACCACCGCCTCGCCCGGCGCCTCCGCCACCAGCACCCCGACCGCGGCACCGATGATTCCGCTCACCCGCGACGTGGACCTGCCGCGCCCGCCGATCTGGGGATTCACCAAGACCGAGGGCTGGGACGTCGTGGTCTTCGACAGCCAGGGACGCAACCAGCTCAAGAACGCCGCCGGCTGCATCCTGACCACCCTCCAGCAGGCCGGCACGATCGCGGACATCCCGGGGAGCATCCCCGGGGTCAACGACCAGCGGCCGACGGACGCGACGGCGACCAAGCGCCAGCTCGAGCAGATGGTCGCGGAGGCGCAGCCGCAGGCGAGGGACTTCGCCGTGGGCGGTCCACCGTGGAGCCTGCCGATGACCTTCGGCCAGAACGGCGCGCAGCGCATCGAGTTCGCCGCGATCGACGTCACCTACGTCCCGAAGGCCGGCGGCCAGCAGACCCACACGCTCCTCGCCGCCCGGCTCATGCCCAGGCCGGCGAGCCAGTTGCTCCTCGACCTGACCTGTCCCGCGGGTGCCTTCGAGGCCGGTCGGTCGATCCTCGGCCAGCTCCGGGTCCTCGCCGGCTGAGCGAGCGGTCTCCCGGCTGCCGGGAGCCGGAAAGTACCCGATACGGTAAGTACCGAATAAATAGGGTATGCCGTGGGCTCCCCACCCCGGCCGCCTCACCTCGCGCTGTCGGCGCCGTCGACGGTGCCACCCATCGAAGGGATCCAGTGGCGATGCCCACGTCCTCCACACTCCAGCGGGCCGGCCTGCGCGCCCTCGGACGCCTCGGCGGCCTCCCCGCCCTGGCTGACAAGGAGCGCCGCGCCGCGGTGTCCCGGTGGCTGAGCCGAGGCGCCCAGGGGGCGGTCGACGCCCAACTGGCCGCGGGGCGCGCCTTCGCGGGGCGCCGGGGCGGCGCCGCACCCGAGCGACCTGCGCCGGCGACGCCGCGCGGGGTGTTCGACCTCACGCCGACCGAGGACCAGCAGATGCTCCGGGAGGCCGCGGCCCAGCTGGCCGACGACGTGCTCCGTCCGGCCGGCTCGGCCGCCGACGCCGCTCGCGCGGTGCCCGCCGACGTCGCCACCGCCGCCGCGGACATGGGCCTGGTGCTCCTGGGCGTGCCCGCGGCCCTCGACGGCATCGCCGAGGAGCGTTCGGCGGTGACCGGAGTCCTGGTGCTCGAGGAGTTGGCCCGCGGCGACATGGGTCTGGCCGTGGCGGTCATGGCCACTGGTGCCGTCGCGACTGCGTTGTCGCTCTACGGCTCCGCCGACCAGCAGTCCACCTACCTGCCGCATTTCACCGGCTCGGAGCCCGTCGCGGCCGCGGCCCTGGCGATCCAGGAGCCGCAGCCGTTGTTCGACGCCCTGGCGCCGCGCACCACCGCCCGCCGCGAGGGCGACCGCCTCGTCCTCAACGGGACGAAGGCACTCGTGGCCCGAGCCGACGCCGCCGAACTCTTCGTCGTCTCGGCCCTGCTCGACGGCGCGCCCCGCCTGATCCTCGTCGAGGCCAACACCCCCGGGCTCACGATCGAGGACGACCCCGCCATGGGCGTGCGCGCCGCGCACACCGGGCGCCTGGTCCTCACCGAGGTGACCGTCCCCGCCGGCCAGCTGTTGGGCACGACCGAGGACCACCTCGACGCGATCCGCCGGTCCCGACTGGCGTGGGCGGCGGCGGCGGTCGGCACGGGCCAGGCCGTTCTCGACCAGGTGAGCAGCTACGTCCGCGAGCGCAAGGCCTTCGGCGAACCGATCGGACAGCGGCAGGCCGTCGCCTTCCTCGTCGCCGACATCGCCATCGAGCTCGCCGGGCTTCGCCTGACCACCTGGCGCGCCGCGGCCCTGCTCGACCGGGAGCAGGACGCGGCCCGGGTCGTCGCGCAGGCCCGGGCGCTGACCGCCACCCACGCGGCGCAGATCGGCTCGCACGCCGTCCAGCTGCTCGGGGGCCATGGCTTCGTCAAGGAGTTCGACAACGAGCGCTGGTACCGCGACCTGCGCGGGGCCGGCGTCCTCGAGGGCGTCCTCCTCGTCTGATTCACGGCATACCCACGAATTTCGTTCCCAGACAAGGACAATGACGATGATCGATCTCGAGGTCCCGCGGAAGTTCGGCGGTCTCATCGAGCACGCCCGGGCGATGGCGGACGAGGTGTTCCGGCCGATCTCCCGCAAGTACGACCTCGCCGAGCACGAGTACCCTGCCGAGCTCGACCTGATGGCCGCACTCATCGACGGTGCGAGCAGGACCGGGGCGAGCGCGGGCGCCTCGTCCGTCGGCAGCGCCACCAGCACGGCGGCGGCCCCGGGCGCCCGCAACGGCGCCAACATGTCCTCGGTCCTGTCCATCCTGGAGACCTGTCGTGGGGACGTGGGCCTGACCCTCTCGCTCCCCCGTCAGGGGCTGGGCAATGCCGCGATCGCCGCCGTTGCGAACCCCGAGCAGAAGCAGCGGTATGCCGGCCGCTGGGCGGCGATGGCGATCACCGAGCCCGAGACCGGCTCGGACTCCGGCGCGATCCGGACGACGGCCACCAGGGACGGGGACCACTACGTCCTCAACGGCGAGAAGATCTATGTGACGGCCGGGGAGCGAGCA
>WBZS01002775.1_pt1 | contig 10132 bp, 9 predicted proteins | sample 5204201 | NCBI WGS metagenome assembly WBZS01 (sample SAMN12344357, study PRJNA552823) | activated sludge metagenome | biome: Activated sludge suspended growth; feature: Nitrification reactor; material: Wastewater; isolation source: activated sludge from nitrification reactor of wastewater treatment... | reverse complement strand
ACCGACCGCGGTGGTGGCCACCAACCCCCTGGGCAGATCCCATGGCCACCACCGGGCAGTTCTCGTGGCCGTCACTGGGCAGGTTTCATGACCGCCTCCGGGCAGAAACCAATGGCCCTTGACACACCAGCACCACACACACCCACACCCACAACCACCCACGCACCCCAACCGAGCGACCCGACCTGGCCGCCGACCCCGGCGCCCCACCCCAGCCCACCCGATCACCAAACCCACCACCACCCCCACCCCCCGGCCACGGCTCAACACTGCCGATGCACACTCGTGACACTTGGAACGATCAAAATCAGCGTTTCACGCATCGACCGTGCATCTACAGTGTTCGGTACCTTCCACCCACCCCACTCGGCCCGAAGGGATCTCCAGTGCCGGTGTTTCTCGACTACCTCGTCGCCGTCACACCGGCCACGGCACTCGTCGCCCTGGCCGTCGCGCTCATCCCCACGCGTCTGGTCGGGGCCCGAACCGTCACGCTCATCCTCGGCTTCCTCTTCGTTCGCGACATGATGACGCCGGCAGGCCTGTGGTCCTTCGCCACGAGCCCGCGCGGAGTGCCGTGGATGCGATTCGGCGCCGACCCCATCGCCTACTGGTTGCTCGCCGGCACGTCGCTCGCGCTGATGGCCGGCGTCGTCCTCGGGCTCGGGCGAAAGGCCCGCTCGCTCCTGGTCCTCACCCAGGGTCGGCCGTGGTCGGCAGCAGCATGGGGCGTCGGCGGAGCGGTGCTCATCGTGGCGTCGATCGCCGCCTTGAACGCCGGCACCCCGTTGTCAGATCGCGGCGGCCCCGTCCCGATCGCTGCCCTGCCAGCGATCCTCGCAATGGCCGTGGTCGGCAATGCGCTCGAGGAACTCCTGTTCCGCGGATACCTCCAGGGTCTCCTCGTGGCGAGCCGTTCAGACCTCTCAGGTACGGCCACGCCAGAAAGTCGCGGACCCTGGCAGAAGGAACTCCGCGCCGCGGTGGCGACCGGCGTCCTCTTCGGCACCGGACACCTCCACCTGGCATTCCTGGTGACCGACGTGGGCGTGCCCCTCATCCTCTTCACTCTGTTCGAAGGGATTGTGTGCGGCATCGTGCGCTGGCGCAGCGGATTGGTCGCCGCGACACTGACCCACGGCCTCGCCATCGTCGCCCTGGCATCCGGCCTCGTCTAGCTGCGCCGTACCCCCGCCCAAGCCAAACCCAGGGCCACGCTCCGAAAGTCAGTCATCGAGCGGGCGATCGAAGTCGGGAGAAGTATCGAGGGTCACGGGTACGGCCGAGACATCCGCCGGCATCGGCATCTGGCTCCCCGGCAGTTGAACGGCAGCAGCCCCGAACGCGACGGCGGCACGAAGGGCCTCCTCACCCGAGCACTCGGCGGCCGAGGCATGCAGGTACCCGGCGAGCAGCGAGTCCCCCGCACCCACGGTTGACAAGGGGTTCGACACCGACGCCTGGGCATGGATCGCCGTACCCGCATCCACGAGCAAGGCCCCGTCGCGGCCGAGGCTGACCACCACCGTACGAATCCCTCCCGCCACGAGATCCCTGGCCGCCGCGACGACCTCGCCCACGGTGCCCAGCGGGCGTCCGACCACTTCGGCCAATTCGATCCGGTTGGGTTTGACGAGATCCGGGGAGGCAGCCAGCGCCAGCGACATCGGTTCGCCCGAGGAGTCGACGGCGACCCGTACCCCCGCGTCGCGGCAGCGCCGTACCAAATCCGCGAAGAACGCCACCCGCGCCCCCGGCGGCAGCGAGCCGCATCCCACGACCCACCGGGTGTGCGCGTCGACAACGGCGAACGTCGCGTCGTAGAGCGCTGCCACCTCGCCGGCGGACAGCCGCGGACCGGCTTCGTTGAGCTTGGTCGTGGTGCCGTCCGGCTCGACCACGGCGATGTTGATTCGGACACCGCCGGTGATGGGTACGGCGCGCACCGCAAGTTCTTGATGACGCAGGAGGTCGAGCATCATCTGTCCGGACGCGCCCCCGATGGGGAGTACGGCGATGGTGGCCGTACCGTTCTGCGCCAGCGCCCGGCTGACATTGAGGCCCTTGCCGCCGGGGTCTTCGCGGGAGTCGATCGCTCGGTGAACCGCGCCCCGCTTGAGCTTCTTGACCGAGATCGTGCGGTCGATCGAAGGATTCGGGGTGATGGTGACGATCATGCGCGGATAACCTCCGGTCCAGCGAGGGTGAGTTCGTCGGTGAGAGCGTTGTCGAGGCCGGAGTCGGTGATGATCACGTCGACCTGGTCGAGCGAGGCGAAGCGACACAGCTGGCTCAGACCCATCTTGGAATGGTCGGTGAGGCACACGACCTGCTTCGCGGCCGCGATCATGGCAGCCTTGACCCGGGCTTCGTCGGCATCGGGCGTTGTCAGGCCGTATTCCGGGGTGATCCCGTTCGTACCCATGAACGCCACGTCGATCACCAGCTCCCGCAGCACAGTCGTCGCCGATTCGCCGACCGTCGCGTGGGTGATGCCGCGCATCCGGCCGCCGAGCACGACCACCTCCACGCGGGAGAAGTCGGCCAGGATGGCGGCCGCGGGCAGGGAATTGGTGACCACGGTCAACGAGATGTCCGACGGCAGATGACGTACCAACTCCAACGTCGTCGTGCCCGCATCCACCACGATCGAGCCCCCGTCGGGCAGCAGGTCGGCCGCCGCGCGCCCGATGCGCTCCTTCTCGGTGGTGCGCTGCTCGCGCCGTACGGACACCGAAGGCTCGTACCCGAGTCGTTCCACGTGTACGGCTCCGCCATGGATCCGTCGGACCAGGCCCCTGCGTTCTAGCGCGCTGAGGTCTCGGCGGATCGTCTCGGCGGTGACCTCAAGTTGCTCGGCGAGGGCCGCCACTTCGACGCGGGGGTGGGTACGGACCTCGTCCAAGATCCGGATGTGGCGCTCGTGCTGGTGCAGTCGCCCTTCGTCGTCCGACATGCGCACCAATATACGCATGAACAGACACGAACGCAGCTATTCGGACATATCTCGTGTGGGGTCGGCTTTCGGTGTCCAGACGAGCGAGGCAACGCCAACACGACGCGAAACGGGAACAAACGGCAGACCCGGGTCCAGATCGTCGATCAGGGACCCGAGTCGTCCAACCGTTGGCGGTGGCGGTGGGATTTGAACCCACGGTGGGAAGAACCCACACACGCTTTCGAGGCGTGCTCCTTAGGCCGCTCGGACACGCCACCGCGGGAGAGTGTAGCCACCTGCTCGCCGAGGGAGCCAATCGAAAGCCTGGCAGAGTGTGCCTGTGAGCCGGTGGGACGCGACCATGCGCGAGGCGCTGGCCCTTGCCCGTACGGCCTTGGCCGCCGGTGAGCCGCCGGTCGGGGCAATCCTCCTCGACTCCGACGGTGTTGTCGTCGCGAAGGCAGCGAACGAACGCGAACGAACCGGCGACCCGACCGCGCATGCGGAGGTGCTCGTGCTGCGGCGTCGAGCCGCCGACCTCGGCAGCTGGCGGCTCGATGGGCACACGCTGGTGGTGACGCTGGAGCCGTGTACCATGTGCGCCGGAGCCGCCGTTCTGTCGCGCGTCGATCGCATCGTCTTCGGCGCCTACGACCCCAAGGCCGGGGCCGTCGCCTCACTGTTCGACGTCGTGCGCGATCCCCGGCTCAACCACCGCCCCGACGTCGTCGGGGGGATTCTCGCCGACGAATGCGGAGCGGTCCTGCGAGAGTTCTTCACCGGACACAGATAAGCCGCGGGCGTCGGATTCTCGCGCGTTCCATGATCTCCCCCGCATGTGCGGTCGACGAAAGCACATGACACGATGGGGGCGGCCGAAAGGAGCGCCGATGAGCAGCGACGAGGATATCGAGATCGATCTCCGCGATCGCGACGACGACCTGCCCGGCTACGACCCGATCGACTTGGACGACGAGGTCGATGACGACGACGCAGACGACGCAGACGTCGAAGACGCGCTCGAAGAAGACGTCGACTTCATCCTGGCCCTGTACCGCGAGGACGGCACCCCCGTCGTCACAGCCCTGGACGTCGAACTGGCCAACGACCTCGACGAGTTGATCGCTCAGTTGCAACGCCTCCCGGGCGATTCGGGCGCCTTGTCTCTCACATCGGTCGCCGGAGAGTTCTTCGCCGCCGTCCGCGTGCGCGGCCAGCATGTCCACGTGGTGCTCAGTGACGTCTACGCCGCCGAGAACTGGTCGCTGGCTCGCGACATCGTCGATTACTTAGGCATCGACATCCCTGAGGAAGACGACGAGGACGGGCTCGTCGGCGACATGGACATCTTCGCCGACCTCGGCGTCAGTGAAATGGATCTCGAAGCGATCTGCTCCGACCTCGACGAAGACTCCGACACCCTGGCCCTGCGTGTCGCCGACCAGATTCACTTCGGTCCTCAGGCTCGCAAGGCCGCTCGCAGCTTCGACTGACGCTGGCCTCACCACCCGTATTCGGGAACGATCGCCGCATGTGCGACAGTTCCGTACGTGGAACTGCGCGTCATCGATCATCCCCTCGTCACTCACAAGCTGACCCTCCTGCGCGACAAGGCGACCGACTCGCCGACATTCCGCCGCTTGGTCGACGAACTCGTCATGCTCCTCGCCTATGAGGCCACCCGCGAAGTCCGCGTCGAGCCCGTCGAGATCGAGACGCCGGTCTCGCCGACCAGTGGCGTGAGGCTGTCGAAACCGCGGCCTCTCGTCGTACCCATCCTTCGCGCCGGACTCGGCATGCTCGAAGGCATGAGCCGCCTCATGCCGACCGCCGAGGTCGGGTTCGTGGGCATGGTCCGCGACGAGACGACGCTCGAGCCGTTCACCTATGCCGAGCGACTGCCCCACGATCTCTCCGGGCGTCAGTGCTACGTGCTGGACCCGATGCTGGCCACCGGCGGCTCGTTGGCGGGGTGTGTGCAGTTCCTCGTCGACCGAGGTGCCGACCACATCACCTGTATCTGCCTGATCGCCGCCCCCGAGGGCATCGAGCGCATGCGTCAACTGCTCGCCGAGGTGGACGTGCCCTGCACGCTGGTCGTCGCGGCTGTCGACGAGAAACTGAACGAGGTCGGTTACATCGTTCCTGGGCTGGGCGACGCGGGCGATCGGCTGTACGGCCTCGCCGGCTAGTCAGGACCGGTGGCGCTACTCGGACCCGATGGGGGCGACACCACCGAGGTTCCCGCTGACGGCCCGATGTCAGGTTCCGCCGCTGCCACGGCTCTGCCTGGTTCGCCAGCCCGGGAGGGCTCTGACCGGACGCTTCGTCGCTTGATCGGCAGGCTCGCGACGACGATCCCGAACGCGGCGATCGCGAACGCGATCGACCCGACGAGCCAGACCGTGAATGGCCCGGGCAAGCCGTGCCACCACCATTCGACTTTCTCTCCGACCACTTGCGGGCCGTCGTACCCCGTGACGTACCGCCGCAGTTCCGTCATCAGCGCCACCGCTTGAGCGCCGACCATGGCTGCCCACACGACGGCAGCCTGCACAGGGGTGATCCCAACCGGCGGCCGACGCCGTACCCCCACCGCGCACAGCCCCACCACGACCGGAAGCAGCGGCAACAGGTATCTCGGCTGAACCACCTCCCCGACCCGGAGCTTCGCCCCCATCAACAGGTACAGGGGAACGGCCACCAACATCCCCGCGGCCAGCCCGAGCGCCAGGAACTTCGAGATCGACATCTCCCGAAGCCCCGCCAGACACAACCCTCCGGCGACCATGAGCGTCGGCACCCACACACCCGTCGGCATGGGCGTGTCGAGCCACCCCAGGTGCCACGTTCCGTAGCTCCCCGAAATCAGGCCGGGCAGCTTCTCCAGATTCTCGACCAGCAACTCGCTCCACACTCGGGTGGACGTGTCGTACCCCTCCGCCGCCGCCATCCCCTCTCGCGTGAACCCGGAAACCATCGTTCCGCGCAGGAACGTCACCGCGCCCGCGATCGCGACGACGGCCGGTCCGATCAACTTGAGGGGCGACGAGCGGTACCGCCCCCACACCGCGATCACCGCTGCGACCGCGATCATGCAGAGGTACGGCCCCGCATCGGTCCGCGCGTTCCCGGCGAGGACTGCCCCGATCACAGCGAGCACACCCGACCCGATCGCCTCGGTGCGCCGTACAGCCGCCGCCAGGCCCATGAGCCCCAGGAAGGCTGTGGCGACCCCTGTGACAGCCCAGCTCGACGGATTGGTGGAGGGGATGACGAACAGACCCAGCGGTACGAACGAACCCAGCACCGCGTAGGCCATGAGACGACCGACCGCCCGCCCGCCGAACGCCCAGACCCCGAACCCCAACATCACCGCGACCAGGACATTCACCAGTCGCATGACGAGCACCGATCGCACCGGGTTCGTCGACGACGTGAATAGGTGCATGACGTGGTAGAAGCCACCTGGGTACGACCCCACGTCGAATCGAGACGTGCCGGTCGGACTCGTGCCCTCCGGGCACGCTGCGGACGTGTCGGCATCGAACCGGAAGCACATCGACTGCAGTGACACCGAGTACGGCACCACCGCCACCGGCTTGCCCTTGTCATCGGTGGTCACCGTGCAGCCACTGGTCTCGATCGGAGGCGGGCACCAGATGCTCGCCAGGTGGTAGTCGTCGTCGGGCGACGACCCGACCGGTGACGACACAGCCCAGGCTGCGCCCACGGCGAGCGCGCCGATCGCGATCACCACCGCGATCACCCACGCGCGCCAGCCTCTGGTCATGGGTGAAACGCTATCGGCCGCCGCCGACAGAACCTCGCCCACCCGGCCACCACGCGCACAGTCTCACGCGCGCACGCGCGTGACATCACCCCAGGGCCGACCCGACCGTCCCCACCGAGGCCGGAAGCCGTACCCCATGTGCCTGCACATCCCGAGTTTGAGCGTTCAAACCCGATCGGATCCCGATCCAGAGGCAGTTTGCGTACGCACTCGGCCGCCGACCACACCCGAACACCCAATCCGGGACACGCAAACCCGACCACCCAACCCCGCGCACTCGCGCCCGAGCGCCGGCCCTACTCGGGCAGCGCAGCAGCGTAGGACCTCAGCCGATCGGCGTGGCGAGCGAAGGAGTCGACCAGCGCCATTTGCGTACCCGCCCGCTCGACGTTGTGACGCGGACGGGTCACCGGGTAGTAGACGTCGCCGTTGAGGTAGTCGGCCAGGAACCGGTACGCGTTCTCCAGCGTGATCACCTGGGCCCCGTCAAGGAGGCGTTCCCGCTCGGCCGGAAGCAACGAACCGCCCGTTCCCTCGACGAAACCCCTAGCCAGCGCCTCGTACATGGGAATCATGACCTCGACCGCACTTGCATCCGGCTCGTCCTCGGCCACCGACATCGTCGCCGTCCGAGCTAGGTCGCCGAAGTCGTACAACGACACCCCCGGCATCACCGTGTCAAGATCCAAGACGCACACGGCATCGCCCGTCACCTCGTCGAGCAGCACGTTGTTGAGCTTCGTGTCGTTGTGCGTGACCCGCTCGGGCAGTACGCCGGCCGCCTGCAGGTCCACCAGCGAGCGTGCCATCGGCACGTGCTCCTCCAACCAGTCGATCTGAGGTCCGACATCCTTGACGCGCCCGTAGGCATCCGCCGCCACCGCCTCGCGGAACTGCCGTACCCGGTTCGGCGTGTCGTGGAACTGCGGAATCGTCTCGTGGAGCCGTGGGCCGTCGTAGTCGGCGAGCAACAACTGGAAGTCACCGAACGCGCGCGCAGCCTCGTACGCCTGCTCCTCCGACGCCACGACGTCGTACCCCACCGCTCCCGCGACGAACAGATAGATCCGCCAGATCTTGTCCTCGTCGTCGACGAGGTACGGCTCCCCCGCCTTGGTCGGCACCAGCGTCAGCACGCGCCTGTCGAGGTCAGCGACGCCTCGCTCTGCCAGCCGATCCCGTACGTGCATGGTCACCCGGCCCACGTTGTCCATCAACTCCCGCGGCCGGGTGAACACCAGGTCGTTGATCCTCTGCAGGAGGTATCGACGACCCCGATCGGTGACGACGAGGTAGGTGAGGTTGATGTGGCCCGACCCGTACCTCCGACACTCCACCACCCGCCCGTCCAGGGCGAACTGACCCGCGACGGCAGCCGCGACCCCGGCGCCCGAGGAAGACTCCCCCCCGCTCACGACACGCTCCACAGGTGCGCCGGGTACGCCCCAGCCTCCACCAGGGAACCGATCGCCTGCCGTACCTGCGCCGCGTCCTCGCGGTACGTCACCCCGAACCACGACTCCGGCGACTCCAGCACCGTCACCGACGCCTCCCCCCGCTCGACCAACCGGTCCAGCACCGCGGGCAGGTACAACTCCGACTTCGGCTCCGCGCCATGCGCATCGAGGAACTCCACGAACTCCTGCTCCAGCCACCCGAAGACGTCCGGACGCAACCCCCACATGTTCATGCTCACCGGTTCTGCCCCGGTGAACCGTCGGCCGGAGACGTCGCCGATGCCGTCGGTGTCCCGCCCGATCCCGGTGTGCTCGACGACCCGGCGCAATCGGCCGTCCTCGACGTCGCACACGCCTCGCGACACCGTTCCGTGCTCCGACAAGGTGCGATCCAGCCGGAACGCGACCATCCCGTACTCACCCGGCTGCCCTCCGCCGTCCAAGAACCCAGCCAACGTCCCGTACGCCGCCCTCCCGTAGAAGTCGTCTGCATTGATCACGACGAACGGATGCGCTACCTCCGCTGCGGCCGCGAGCACAGCCTGGCCCGTACCCCACGGCTTCGTCCGCCCCGAGGGTACGGCTCTGCCGCCGGGCAGGTCGTCGAGCTCCTGGAATGCGTAGGCCACGTCGAGGACCCCGGCGTAACGCCGACCGATCTGATCCACGAACGCCTGCTCGATGTCACGCCGGATCACGAACACGACTTTGCTGATGCCGCTCGCGACGGCGTCGTAGACCGAGTAGTCCATGACGGTCTCTCCGTTCGGGCCGACGGGTTCGAGCTGCTTCAGCCCGCCGTACCTCGACCCCATCCCTGCGGCCATGACGACCAGTTCGACCGACACTGATTCTCCTCCCGACGTGGCGACTTCATCCTTGCATCGTGGGAGGGGTGGGGGCGCACTTGGGAAGCGGGACAAAACACGACCTATCTCTCCGTAGTAGCCCCTGAGCTCGGCGTGTCCCCAGTTGAGGTCGCGTTGTGTCCCGCCTAGCGGTTCCCACCTCGACTCCGCCCACGAGCGCCGGACCCTAGGCTGCGCTGCATGAGCAACCCGTTCCGGCCAGAGTTGTGGGATGTCGTCGACGGATTCGACTTCACCGACGTCACGTATCACCGCGCGAAGGAGGTGCCGGCCGTACGGATCGCCTTCAACCGACCCGAGGTGCGCAACGCGTTCCGGCCGCACACCGTCGACGAGCTCTACACAGCCCTCGAACACGCCCGAACCAGCCCCGAGATCGGCTGTGTGCTGCTGACCGGCAACGGACCCAGCGCCAAGGACAGCGGCTGGGCCTTCTGTTCCGGCGGCGACCAGCGGATCCGCGGCCGAGCCGGTTACCAGTACGCCGACGGTCACACCGCCGACGCCGTCGACCCGGCCAAACTCGGACGCCTCCACATCCTCGAAGTCCAACGCCTGATTCGCTTCATGCCGAAGCCCGTGATCGCGCTCGTCAACGGGTGGGCGGCCGGCGGCGGTCACTCGCTCCACGTCGTGTGCGACCTGACGTTGGCCTCGGCCGAGCATGCCCGCTTCAAGCAGACCGACGCCGACGTGGGCTCGTTCGACGCGGGCTTCGGTTCGGCCTACCTCGCCCGCCAGGTCGGCCAGAAGTTCGCCCGGCAGATCTTCTTCCTCGGTGAGACGTACGACGCTGCCGATGCGGTGGCGATGGGTACGGCCAACGCGGTCGTGCCACACGCCGACCTGGAGGACGCCGGCCTCGATTGGGCGGCGAAGATCTGCGCGAAATCCCCGACCGCGATCCGCATGCTCAAGTACGCGTTCAATGCCGTCGACGACGGCCTCGTCGGGCAGCAGTTGTTCGCCGGTGAGACCACCCGCCTCGCCTACATGACCGACGAGGCCGTCGAGGGTCGCGATTCCTTCCTCGAGAAGCGCCGGCCCGACTGGTCGAAGTTCCCCTACTACTACT
>WBZS01002774.1_pt1 | contig 10138 bp, 7 predicted proteins | sample 5204201 | NCBI WGS metagenome assembly WBZS01 (sample SAMN12344357, study PRJNA552823) | activated sludge metagenome | biome: Activated sludge suspended growth; feature: Nitrification reactor; material: Wastewater; isolation source: activated sludge from nitrification reactor of wastewater treatment... | reverse complement strand
GTGGCAGGCCTTGTTGATCGCCGCGGTCAAGGCGGCGGCCGGCTTCTTGGTCTCGCGGTCCTCGACGAGTTCCATTGCGATCATCGCGCCCCGACCCCGGATCTCGCCGACCTGGGGGTGCATCTCCCCGAGCTCGCGCAGGCGCGCGGTGAGCCGCTCGCCGATCGCCGTGGCCCGGGCCGCGAGTCCATCGGCGGCCATCGTCTCGATCGACGCGAGGGCGGCCGCACACGCGACCGGGTTCCCGCCATACGTCCCGCCGAGCCCACCGGGGTGGATCGAGTCCATGATGTCGGCCCGCCCGGTGAGGGCGGCCAGCGGCATCCCGCCGGCGATGCCCTTGGCCGTCGTGATCAGGTCGGGGACGACGCCCTCGCCGTCGCAGGCGAACCAGTCACCGGTCCGGCAGAAGCCGGACTGGACCTCGTCGGCGATGAAGAGGATGTCGTGCTCGGTGCACCACGCGGAGAGCTCCCTGAGGAACCCCGCCGGCGGCACGATGAACCCGCCCTCACCCTGGATCGGCTCGATGATCACGGCGGCGGTGTTGTCCTCGCCGATCTGCGCGTGGATCTGGTCGGTGATGTAGTCGAAGGCGTCACTCTCGCAGGCCTTCTCGCCGCCGGGCCAGCGGTACGGGTAGGCCATCGGCACCCGGTAGAGCTCGCTGGCGAACGGGCCGAACTTGTTCTTGTACGGCATGTTCTTGGCGGTCATCGCCAGCGTCAGGTTGGTCCGTCCGTGGTAGGCGTGGTCGAAGGCGACGATCGCGTCGCGACCGGTGTAGTGGCGCGCCACCTTGACGGCGTTCTCGACCGCCTCCGCGCCGGAGTTGAAGAGGGCGCTGCGCTTCGGGTGGTCGCCCGGGGTGAGCTCGTTGAGCTTCTCGCAGACCTCGACGTAGAGCTCGTAGGGGTTGACCATGAAGCAGGTGTGGGTCAGCTTCTCGATCTGGTCCTGGACCGCCTTGATGATCCGCGGGTTGCCGTTGCCGACGCTCGTCACGGCGATGCCGGAGCCGAAGTCGATCAGCTGGTTGCCGTCGGCATCGAGGAGTATGCCGTCCTGCCCGGCCACGATGTAGGCGGGCAACCCCGTGGAGACCCCCGCGGACACGGCCTGCAGTTTGCGGGCCTGCAGTTCCTTCGAACGTGGCCCGGGGACCTCGGTGACGAGGCGGCGGGCTTGCTCGATGGTCATCGGTCCTCCATCCCCCACGGGGATCCGTATCCCGCGGGCTTGTCCGCCGCGAGCAGGTCGAGGAACGGCACGGCGTCGAAGGCCTCCGGGCCCTTGACGCCCGCGCCGGCCCACGAGCCGTTCGCGAGGAGTTCGAGTGCGACGATCGGGTTGATCGCCGTCTGCCAGACCACGCACTGGGCGTCGTAGTCCCGCATCGTCACCTCATTGTCGGCGACGTGGTACAGGTAGGTGCGCCGGGGCTGGCCGTCCTTGCCGAGACCGGTCACCCACACCCCCGCGCAGGTCTTGCCCTGCAACTGCTTGCCGATCGTCGCCGGGTCGGGCAGGGTCGCCGCGACCAGGTCGCGCGGCGCGATGTCGACGCCCTTGATCCGGATCGGATCCGTGCTGTCCAGGCCCAGGGTGTTGAGGGCCTTGAGGATCGAGATCATCTGCTCGCCCAGGCCGTACTTGAAGGTGACCCGCTCGGCGTCGAGCCAGCGCGGCATGAGGAGCACCTCCTCGTGCTCGACGTGGACGCACTCCACCGGGCCGATGCCCTCGGGGAAGTCGAAGACCTCGGGCTCACTGAACGGCGGCAGCGTGAAGAAGCCCGCCTCGACGTCCCCGCCGTTCGCCGCGGCCCGCTTCTTCTCCCACACGACGGGCGGGTTGAGGCACTCCTCGATGATCGTCCACATCGAGAAGCCCGGGGCGAAGCCCTCCGAGCCGTCGGGCCGGAAGTAGGCGAGGTTCGCGCCGTCGCGGGTGCCGAGCTCCTCGACCTGCGAGAACAGGTGGTCCACGGCATACCGAGCGAAGACGTCGGACATACCCGGCTCGACCCCGATCCCCAGCAGGGCGAGTTGGCCGGAGGCCTCCCACTGCGGCGTCTTGGCGAACTGGAGGTCACCGAGTTTGAGTCCGGGCCGCTCGTAGGGCGCGTCCGGGTGCGGGGTGGACAGGCTCATCGCCATGTCGAGGTAGCTCGCCCCGGCGGCCAGGCACCCGTCGAAGATCGGCATGACGAAGCGCGGGTCGACGGCGTTGAGGACGTGGGTCGCGCCGGTCAGCCGGATCAGGGCCGAGACGCTCTCGGCCTTCGAGGCGTCGACCTGGAGGGCGTGGAACCGTTGCTCCCCCGGGCGGCGCTCCACCACGCTGTCGACCGTGCGCCGGGCCCGGTCGAGGTCGTAGTCGGCGACGACGAAGACGTCGAAGAAGTCTCGTTCGACGGCGATCTTCGCGGCGGCGTCACCGACGCCACCGGCTCCGATCATGAGGATGCGCATGGCGGTTCACTTCTTTCGATGGTGGAGAAGAGAGGGCCGGCGAGCACGCGCCGCAGGCCGATGACACGCACGAGGGGGCCCGTCAGCTCTCGATGTTCGCCATCACGTGCTTGATCCGGGTGTAGTCCTCGAACCCGTACATCGACAGGTCCTTGCCGTAGCCGGACTTCTTGAACCCGCCGTGCGGCATCTCCGCGACGATCGGGATGTGGGTGTTGATCCACACGCAGCCGAAGTCGAGACCGGCCGACATCCGCATCCCCCGGCCGAAGTCCTTGGTCCAGACCGAGGAGGCCAGCCCGTAGTCGACGTCGTTGGCCATCGCCAGCGCCTCGGCCTCGTCGGTGAACTTCTGCACGGTGATGACCGGCCCGAAGATCTCGTTCTGGATCGCCTCGTCGTCCTGGCGCAGGCCGGAGAGGACCGTCGGCTCGATGAAGAACCCATCGCCCAGACCGGAGGCGCGACGGCCACCGGCCGACACCGTCGCGTGGTCGGGGAGCCGGTCGAAGAACCCGGTGACCCGCTCGAGTTGGTTCTTGTTGTTGACCGGGCCGAAGAGCACGTCCTCGTCGTCCGGCATCCCGGTCTTGGCGCTGGTGGCGGCGTACTCGGCGAGGGCCTTGACGAAGTCGTCGTGGACCCCGGCCTGGACGAGCACGCGGGTGGCAGCCGTGCAGTCCTGGCCGGCGTTGAAGTAGCCGGCGATGGCGATCCCCTCGACCGCGGCCTCGAGGTCCGCGTCGTCGAAGACGACCACCGGGGCCTTGCCGCCGAGCTCGAGGTGGACCCGCTTGAGGTTCGCGGCCGCGCTCGCGGCAACCTCGGCCCCGGCGCGCACCGACCCGGTGATCGCGACCAGGGCGGGGGTCCGGTGCTCGACGACGAGTCGGCCGGTCGTGCGGTCACCGGTGATGACGTTGAACGCGCCGGCCGGCAGGAACTCCTGAGCGATCTCGGCGAGCAGCAGGGTGGTCTCGGGCGTGGTGTCGCTCGGCTTGAGGACGACGGTGTTGCCCGCGGCCAGGGCCGGAGCGATCTTCCACATCGCCATCATCATCGGGTAGTTCCACGGGGTGACCTGGCCGACGACCCCGATCGGTTCCCTGCGGATCCAGCTCGTGTGCCCGGGCATGTACTCGGCCGCGGCCTTCCCCTCGAGCACCCGCGCGGCCCCGGCGAAGAACCGGAGCTGGTCGAGCATGGGCGGCATCTCCTCACTGGTCGTGAGGGCGTGCGGCTTGCCGGTGTTCTCGCTCTCGAGCTTGACGAACTCGTCGGCGCGCGCCTCGATCGCGTCCGCAAAGCCGAGCAGGGCCTTCTGTCGCGCGCTGGGGGTCGTCCGGCCCCACTGCGCGAAGGCGGCGTCCGCGGCGGCATACGCGGCGTCGACATCGGCCCCGTTGCTCACCGGCGCAGTGGCGACCACGGCGCCGGTCGCGGGGTTGACGACGTCCTGCGTGGACTCCCCCCGGGCCTCGACGAACTCGCCGTTGATGAAGTTGCGAAGTGTGCGAATGGTCACTGCGGTCTCAGCTCCCCTTTGAGCGGTCGGTGTCTGGGAACTCTAGCCCGCTGACCCATCGATTGACCACCCTCGGAGCCATCAGACCGGGGCAAACCGTAGAACTACGACGGTGTGGGCGACGGAATCCGTCGCCCACACCGTTTCATGGGTCGACGTGGTCAGTTCTTGGTGACGTCCCCGTCGGCATCCTTGTGGTACACGTCGCCGGTCGCCGGGTCGATCGCCGTGGCCCCGGCCGGCAAGTTCGAGAGGTCCGGGGCGATGACCGTCGCTTCTCTCGAGTCCGGCAGGGTGATCGGTTCAGCCCCGATCGGCGCCTCCCCGGCGAGGATCAGGTCGCCGTCGAAGCGCTTGGGGAGCGTCTCGCCACGGAAGTAGGCCGGAGCCACTGCCCGCTGGATGGCCAGGAAGACGAAGCCCATGAGCAGCGAGACAATGCCGACGACGGCCACCGCCCCCAGGCCCCAGATCGTCACGTTGTCTCCGTTGTCGTCCGTGAGGTAATCCGGTGCGGCATACGTCTGGAGGGCGTAGGCGAACATGACGAAGAGGAAGATGCCGCCGACCAGCGGGATGATTCCCCGGTTGACCAGGTGCCGGGTCGACGTGCCCAGCGTGCGGCGGTAGAACCAGGCGCAGGCGATGCCGGTCAGTCCGTAGTAGAAGGCGATCTGCAGGCCGATGGCCCCGATCAGCGCCAGCAGGATGCTGGGGCTGATCCAGGTCATGAGCAGGTAGAAGGCGGCGGAGACGAAGCCCATGCCGATGGTCGACCAGGTGGGGGTGAGGTACTTGGGGTGGATCGTGGCGAACTTCTCGGGGACGGCCTTGTAGACCGCCATCGAGAGCGTCGTCCGGGCGGTCGGGAGGATCGTCGTCTGGGTCGAGGCCGAGGCGGACGTCAGGATCGAGATCGCCAGGAGCGACAGGCCGATCTTGCCCAGCAGGCTGTCGCCGTAGAGGGACGGGCCGATGGCGCGGAAGACGTCGGCGGCGTTGTCCGGATTGGACAGGCCGTGCTCCGTGTCGCCGACGCCGGCGAAGGCGACCGCGGCGACGCTGACCAGGACGTAGGTGACGAGGAGCAGGACGGTGGAGATGACCGCGGCCCGCCCGGGGGTCTTCCCCGGGTCGTCGGACTCCTCGTTGGTCGTCACGGCGGTGTCCCAACCCCAGTAGATGAAGGCCGCAAGGAGGACGGTGGAGGCGATGACCGACATCGACAGCCCGCCGGGCCAGAGCCAGGACAGACTCGGCGTGAGGTAGCCGTCGGGGGCCGTGCCGCCGTAGACACGGATCAGGGCGAAGACCGCGAACCAGATGAGCGTGACCATCTCGATCCCGAGCAGGGCGTACTGCAGGCGGGCGGACACCTCGATGCCGCGGTAGCAGATGTAGGTCATCAGGGCGATCCAGACCAGGCCGGCGATCGTGCTGGCCGTCGTGTTCTGGTCGAGCTCGTTGTGGAGTCCGAGCTCGTTGGCGAGGGTGAAGGAGTAGGCGCCGGCCACCTGGGCGAGGTTGGCCATGACGATGACGTCGGCCACGATGATCCCCCAGCCGCCCATCCACCCGACGATCGGCCCGAAGGCCCGGGTCGCCCAGGTGAAGGTCGTGCCGCAGTCGGGCTCGGCCTCGTTGAGTTCGCGGTAGGCGACGGCGATGAAGTACATCGGGATGAAGGCGAGCAGCATGATGGCCGGCGCCTTCAGCCCGGCCCCGCCGGCGACGACGAAGCCCAAGGTGGCGGCCAGCGAGTAGGCCGGAGCGGTCGAGGCCATCCCGACGATGACACTGCCGACCAGCCCGAGGGCACCGGCCTTGAGGCCCTTTCCGGAGGGCGGCCCGCCGTGGTGGACCTCGGACGTGGGTGAGATCGTGCTCATGTGGCAATCCCCTGGTCGCGTCGTTGCGAGTAGTACTGAACGTGCGCACTGTAGTCGCGGGACCGGCCTATTGCCTCGTTTTTCGCCAGCGAGTTCAAATCACCCTCATGATTCCTTCGTCGCAGGCTGCAAGAATGGCGGATTCCGTTGATGCAACCTTGTCTTTTGTCGACCCCGTGGGACAGGATGCAGGGATGGCAGCGACCTCTCGTTCCCGCCGACCCGAGGCGGCCCGTCTCGATGTCAGCGCCAAGCGCATCATCGAGTTGCTCCAGGTCGACGGGCGCCTCTCCTACGCGGCGATCGCCAAGGAGGTCGGCCTGTCCGAGGCCGCCGTGCGCCAGCGCGTGCAGCGGCTGCTCGACCAGGGCGTCATGCAGATCGTCGCCGTCACCGATCCCCTTCAGGTGGGTTTCCGTCGCCAGGCGATGATCGGGATTCGGACCAACGGCGATCTCGCCAAGGTCGGGGACGCGGTCGCCGCGATCCCGGAGGTCGCGTATGTCGTGACCACCGCCGGCTCCTTCGACCTGCTGGCCGAGGTCGTCTGTGAGGACGACGACCACCTGCTGGACGTCCTCACCCAGGAACTCCGCACGATGGAGGGCGTCGTCTCGACCGAGACGTTCGTCTATCTCAAACTGAACAAGCAGCACTATGACTGGGGCACGCGATGACCATCATTCCCGACGAGGTGTGGGAGCCGGCTTCCAATCAACGCACTCCCGCCGGCACCCTGCTGGCCGAGGCAGCCCGTGACCACCTGTGGATGCACTTCACCCGACACTCGGTCTTCGAGGACAGTTCCGGCGGCGGACTGGGCCACTCGGTGCCGATCATCGTCCGCGGCGAGGGCCACCGGATCTGGGACGACCGCGGCAACGAGTACATCGACGCCCTGGCCGGCCTGTTCGTCACCAACGTCGGGCACGGACGCACCGAGATCGCCGACGCGATGGCCAAGCAGGCCCGCGAACTGGCCTTCTTCCCGCTGTGGTCCTACGCCCACCCGCGGGCGATCGAACTCGCCGAGCGCCTCGCCGCGCAGGCCCCCGGGGACCTCAACCGGGTCTTCTTCACCACCGGCGGTGGCGAGGCGGTCGAGACCGCGTGGAAGCTGGCCAAGCAGTACTTCAAGCTGACCGGCAAGCCGGGCAAGACCAAGGTGATCTCCCGGTCGATCGCCTACCACGGCACGCCGCACGGGGCCCTGTCGCTGACCGGCATCACCCCCGCCCGGGTGCCGTTCGAGCCGCTCGTCCCCGGCGCGTTCAAGGTCCCCAACACCAACATCTACCGGGCCCCCGAGCACCTTCGCGACGACGAGAAGGCCTTCGGCCGGTGGGCCGCGGACCGGATCGAGGAGGCCATCCTCTTCGAGGGGCCGGACTCGGTCGCCGCGGTCTTCCTCGAGCCGGTCCAGAACTCCGGCGGCTGTTTCCCGCCGCCGGCCGGCTACTTCGAGCGGGTCCGGGAGATCTGTGACGAGCACGACGTGCTCCTGGTCTCCGACGAGACGATCTGCGCCTTCGGCCGGATCGGGTCGATGTTCGCGTGCCAGGACTTCGGGTACCAGCCCGACATCATCACGACGGCCAAGGGGATCACCTCCGGCTACGCCCCCCTGGGCCTGATGATCGCCAGCGACCGCCTCTTCGAGCCCTACCGGACCGGGCAGAACTTCTTCCCGCACGGCTACACCTGGGGTGGCCACCCGGTCTCCTGCGCCGCGGCGATGGCTAACCTCGACATCTTCGAGCGGGAGGGCCTCAACGACCACGTCAAGGCGAACGCGCCGATCTTCCGGCAGACCCTCGAGCGGCTGCTCGACCTGCCGTTGATCGGCGATGTCCGCGGGGCCGGGTACTTCTACGGGATCGAACTGGTCAAGGACAAGGCGACGAGGGAGACCTTCGACGCCGACGAGTCCGAGCGCCTGCTGCGCGGATTCCTCTCCAAGGCCCTCTTCGACGCCGGGCTCTACTGTCGGGCCGACGACCGGGGCGACCCGGTCATCCAGCTCGCGCCCCCGCTGACGATGGGGCCGAGTGACTTCGACGAGATCGAGCGCCGGCTGCGTGGCGTGCTCATCGAGGCGCAGAAGCACATCTGAGCCACGTGGGAGACCGGCGGGCATGAGCGGCACCGATCCGCTGTGGTGGGACGGGTATGCCGTCCCAGCCGAGCCCGTCGACCTGCCGACGCGAGCCGATGTGGTCATCGTCGGCGGCGGCTACACCGGCCTCTGGACGGCATACCACCTGCTGCGCTCCGACCGGCAGGTGGTCGTCCTCGAGGCCCGGCACGTCGGGTTCGGGGCCAGCGGCCGCAACGGTGGCTGGGTGTCGGCCCTGTGGCCGGTCTCGCCCGAACGGCTCGCGGCCCGGCACGGGCGCGCCGCCGCGCTGAACCAGCTGGCGGCCCTGCGCGGCACCGTGGACGCCGTCGGCGACTTCTGCCGGGAGTGGGCGCCCGAGGCCGGATTCCGCAAGGGCGGCACCCTGCTCCTGGCGCGCGGCCCGGCCCAGGCTGCCCGGGCCACGGCGTATGCCGCCCACGGGAGGTCGTGGGGTGATGGCACGGTCTGGCTCGAGGCGGACGAGGCCCGGGAGCGGCTCAGGGCCGAGGCCCTCGGGGCGACCTTCAACCCGCACTGCGCCCGGATCCACCCCAGGGCCCTGGTCGAGGCCCTGGCCGCCCGGGTGCGCGCTCTCGGCGGCGTGATCGCGCCGGCGTCACCGGTCGCGGCGATGTCGCCGGGACGCGCCGTCCTGGCCGACGGTCGGGTCATCGACGCCGGGACGATCCTGCGGGCCACCGAGGGCTGGTCGGCCGGTCTGCCGGGGAGCCGTCGGGCCGTGGCGCCGGTGTACTCGCTGATGGTGGCCACGGCCCCCTTGTCGGCGGCGCACTGGGACCGGATCGGCCTGCGGGACCGGGAGGTCTTCGCCGACCACGGCCACGTCGTCACCTACGGCCAGCGCACGGTCGACGACCGGATCGCGTTCGGGGGGCGCGGGGCGCCCTACCACTGGGGCTCGCGCATCGAACCGTCCTTCGACCACGAGGAAAAGGTCTTCACGGCCCTGAGGTCCGGTCTTCGCGCTCTGCTCCCGCAGGTGGGCGACGTGACCTTCACCCATGCCTGGGGTGGCCCGTTGGGGATCGCCCGCGACTGGCACCCGAGCGTGCACTTCGACGCGAACACCCGGATGGGCGCCGCCGGGGGCTACGTCGGGGACGGGGTGGCTGCCTCCCACCTGGCGGGCGCCACCCTCGCCGATCTCGTGGTGGGCCGCACCACGGCCCGGACCACATTGCCCTGGGTCCACCATCGGTCCCCTGCGTGGGAGCCCGAGCCGCTGCGCTGGCTCGGGGTCAACGCCGGTCTGCTGCTGGCCTCGGCCGCCGACGCGGAGGAGCGTCGGCTGCGCCGACCGGCGCGGACGGTATACCTGCTCGATCGCCTCACCGGCGGCTGACCCTCCCCCCAACCCCACCTACTGAACAGTTTCGGGAGTTCTTGCCGCCCGGACTGCTCACAACTCCCGCACACGCAAAGGCCGCCCGGCGTCCGAACGGACGGGGCGGCCTGCGGTCAGAGCGGCCCGGTGGCCGCTGCGATCAACGGGTCTCGCGGTGGTCGGTGTGCTTCTTGCAGCGCGGGCAGAACTTGGCGAGCTCGACCCGGTCGGGGTTGTTCCGACGGTTCTTCTCGGTGATGTAGTTGCGCTCCTTGCACTCCGTGCACGCGAGCGTGATCTTGGGGCGAACGTCGAGCGACTTCTTGGCCACGGGAGGAACCTTCTTCGTGAGCGTGGTGCGGTGCAGAGATGATGGGTGCCCGAGCACGGGCAACCTGACAAGGGTACGCGAGTCGCGGCCCCTTCGAGAAATCCCGACGTCGGGGCCGGGCCCGGACGGGAGTCCGCAGTAGCGGGAGCGGGGCTCGATCCCGCGACCTCACGATTATGAGTCGTGCGCTCTAACCAGCTGAGCTACCCCGCCAGGGGGTTCGACCGGCGTCCCCGCTCGTGACGGGTCGACCTGATGTCGGACCAGAGCCCCCTGTCGGAATCGAACCGACGACCTTTTCCTTACCATGGAAACGCTCTGCCGACTGAGCTAAGGGGGCGGGCAAGCGTGGCCCCGGGGGGTCACGAGTGCGTCGGAGACACTACACGGTGAGCCTCGCCGAGATGAAATCGAGGTATGCCGTCCGGACCCGACGGGACCGGCCTCAGAACGTG
>WBZS01002773.1_pt1 | contig 10140 bp, 5 predicted proteins | sample 5204201 | NCBI WGS metagenome assembly WBZS01 (sample SAMN12344357, study PRJNA552823) | activated sludge metagenome | biome: Activated sludge suspended growth; feature: Nitrification reactor; material: Wastewater; isolation source: activated sludge from nitrification reactor of wastewater treatment... | reverse complement strand
AATGGAGAAGCAACGACATTGCTCGCGAACTTTTCCGAACGCTGAAGGAAATCAACGCGCCGGAAGCGAAAGGAATCGCCCTACGCGAGTTGTCGACCCTTCTCATCGAAGCCAATGAACCTGAGATTCTCGTCGGGTTGGCGACGAACCTTCTCGCGGATCTTGGCACGCGCAAGCACGATGTCGAAGCCCAACGCGTCGCGGTCTTGATCGCGAAAGGGCGTGATGAAGTCGCCGCGAACATGCTCAAACCGCCGGTCTTGCAGGGCAAGAAAACCTACCTCGACATGGCGACGCGGCTTGCTTACACCGAGGGATGGGTGCGTGCTGGGAAACTCAACGAAGCGAAGGAACTCGCCACGCAACCGGGCTCGCCGTCAGAAATCGTGGACGCGTGCCTGGGTGCCGCCAGCGTGATCCTAAGTGATCGCACGAAATCCCCCTCGGATGCGGCTCCGTTCGTTCAGGAAGCGATGAAGTTCGTGGAGAAACGCGCCGATTGGTCGCCTTGGACGTTGATCCAACTCGCGCGGGTATGTTCCCGCACGGAAATTGGCGAGGACCGCGTGAAGACCCTATTGCAGGGGAAGTCCGTCGCGGCGAGCGTGAAGATGCGCGGGCAATACGAATTGTTCTCGGGACGAAGCCAGCGAGCCGACAAGGCGCTCGGGCTCGACGTGCTCGATCCGCTGATTCAAGAACCCGCCGACAAGGAAAGTCCCGCCATCCCGCTCGCGTGGTACGCGCTGGCGCAAACGAACGCTCGCTTTGGAGCCGTGACGAATCTCGAAGAGTCGGCGAAGCAAAAGAATGACGAACGCCTCGTCACGATGGTCCGCCTAGGCCAAACCGTGGCACCTCCCGCGAACCGCTGACGGGCGAGGCACCAGGTTCCCGCTCCGAAGTCAGCTTCGGATTCATTTCACACATAGGTTCGTGCATGATCCAGCATGGCTTTGTTCGTGTTGCTGCGGTGGCGCCGCCTTTGCGCGTCGCGGACCCCAAGGGAAATGCCCAACGGATGCTGCCCTGGCTCGAGCGTGCCGAACAAGACCAGACGCATCTCGTCGTGTTTCCGGAGCTATCCCTTTCAGGTTACACTTCAGCCGATCTTTTCCATCAGAACACGTTGATCGAAGCGTGCCGAGCCGCGCTTGAATCCTTGATCCGCGAAGCGAACGAGCGGTATTCGGGGTTGGTCGTGGTGGGTTTGCCGTGGTTGGTGGAAGATCAACTCTTCAATGTCGCCGCGGTATTTCAGAAAGGCCGACTCCTGGGCGTGGTGCCAAAGTCGTACTTGCCGAACTATAAAGAATTTTACGAAGACCGCTGGTTCGCTCCCGCGCATCGGGCACGGACGAAGGCCGTGCATTTCAACGGTTTGGCGGTTCCATTCGGAACGGATCTTCTTTTCGATGCCGAGGCACAGGTACCCGGTTTCGTCGTAGGGGTCGAAATCTGTGAGGATATTTGGGTGCCGATTCCGCCAAGTTCCTTTCAGGCTCTCGCGGGTGCCAAGGTGTTGGTGAATCTGAGTGCGAGCAATGAGGTTCTGGGGAAGGCGGGCTACCGGCGCCAACTTGTTGCCAATCAGTCGGGCCGTTGCGTCGCTGGCTACGTTTTTTCCGCGTGTGGACCGACGGAATCGTCGACCGACCTGGTATTCGGGGGCCATTTGATCCTCGCGGAAAACGGTTCCGTGTTGGCGGAATCGCCCCGTTTCGAACGTGACGGCGCATGGGTCTGTCAGGATCTCGACGTACAAAGGCTGCAAAACGATCGCCTAAAGATGCCCAGTTTCGGGGAAGCGTGCTCGCTGCTTGGTGAGCGAACGTTTCGCCGAATCCCATTTCGCGTGGACCACGCACCCCAGCGATTGCTGCGAAGCATCGATGCCCACCCGTTCGTTCCACGTGGGGAAGAATCGCTCGCGGAACGGTGCCAGGAAATCTTTCACACTCAAGTCGCCGGGCTCGGCCAACGGCTTAACCACCTTGGTCGACCTTCCGTAACGATCGGCGTTTCCGGTGGTCTTGATTCGACACTGGCATTGCTCGTCGCCTGCAAAACCATGGATCTTTTGCGGATTCCCCGTGCCACGATCCAGGGCTTCACCATGCCGGGCTTTGGAACCACCAAACGCACGTGGTCGAACGCCCTGGCGCTCATGCAACATCTTGGCGTGACCGCTCGGCAAATCGACATTCGCGGGCTCTGTTTCGAGGAGATGCGCGCCTTGGGCCATCGTCCGTTCGGCATCTCCTTGGACGAACTGGATGTCGAATCCTTCGCGACGAAGCTCGGTGAAGTGCCGGTGGAAAATCAGCACGATCTGATCTTTGAAAATATCCAGGCGCGTATGCGAACAAGCCTGTTGATGAACCAGGGCTTCGTGATCGGGACGGGAGATCTGTCGGAACTTGCGCTTGGGTGGTGTACGTACAACGGCGACCACATCAGCATGTACAACCCGAATGTGAGCATCCCGAAAACCTTGGTGAAATTCCTGGTTCGCTGGGCAGCGCTCAACGAATTCGAAGCCGGTCCGCGTGCGACCCTCTTGGATATCGTGGGAACGAAAATATCGCCTGAGCTGTTGCCCGCGGGGAAAGATGGCACCATCACCCAATCCACGGAGAGCGTGGTAGGGCCCTACGAACTTCACGATTTCTTTTTGTTCCACTTTCTCCGCTACGGAGCGTCTCCCGCGAAAATCCTCTTTTTGGCGGAGCATGCCGAATTCGAACAGACCTACCCACCCGAAGCGGTTCGAAGTTGGTTGCGCGTGTTCCTTCGGCGGTTTTTCGCGAATCAGTTCAAACGTTCATGCCTGCCCGACGGACCCAAGGTGGGCACGATCAGCCTGTCCCCCCGAGGCGATTGGCGCATGCCGAGCGACGCGGTCGCCGACGCGTGGTTAAAGGATGTGGAAGATTGAACGAATAAATAACACGATTCACTTTCCATTCGAACGTACCGAGCCGTGAGAATTCACGATGCGCGTGGGCGTTCAAGCATTAGATTCGAAACCAAGGCATTTGGCGTCGATGCGAGGCCGATCATGAAAACTCCGTTTGCCTTTCTTCGTTTCGCTGCCAGGGTGGCGCTTTCGTCCTTCGGTCTGGGGATGGCGGCGGATTTCGTGGCGGAGCTTCTGCCTGCCGTAGTCGACGACCTTCGCCGACTTCTCGGAATCGACCTCAACGCCGACGACGGTGACATCACGGGTGCTTCGGTACAAATCGCCCATTCCCTGGAACGACCGGACGTTCAAACCCGACTCCGTGAAAGCCTGGAATCCTTGGCGAAAGAACCTCCGGATTCCCTGCGGCCCATCATCAAAGAAGTGACGAAAGAAGTCGCGAAAGGGCGGACGCGGGAGGAACGCCAAGCGGTGGCGAATTATTTGGTGAAAGTGCACCGGAATCTTCGCAAGGCATGGATGCGCGACGAGGATCCCACGGGAACGACGATTCCGCCCCATTTTCAAATCGCGACGCCCGAAGAGTTGATTGGACTGCTTCCCAAGCTTGGTGACGGGGCCAAAGTCGCTGAAAAGATTGGTAAGGACGAAGCAGGGATTGAACTGACGGTGATCGGAGGCGTGCATCGTGGCAAGAGTTACACGTTCAAGGGGCACGACACGTTTTTGGTGGGCCGATCGAATCAGTGCCATTTTCGTTTGCCACGTGACGATCGGTTTTTCTCCCGCGTGCATTTCATGATCGAGTTGAATCCGCCGCGCTGTTGCTTGCTGGACATGGGGAGCCGAAACGGCACGTTCGTGAACGGCAAGCGGGTGCAGGCACCGGTGGAGTTGAAAGATCGAGCGCTCATCAAGGCAGGCAAGACATTGATTCGAGTGCGGGTCCGAGATTTACCGGATAGTGAAAAACCGACCAAGCCATTGCCGGCGATGCCTGCGAAACCTCGCCCGATCGCGGATACGGTGGCGTACACGGGCCCCGTGCTTGCCGAGCCGGCGCTGTTTCTCGAACGTGGCGTTTGTCCTGGCTGCATGAGCATGCCGAGCACCACGGGTGTCGTCTGTTCCGGCTGCTTGGAGCGGGCCCGAAGAACGCCGAGTTTCGTTCCCGGGTATTGGTTGCTTCGGGAACTGGGCAAAGGCGGCATGGGCGTGGTTTCGTTGGCGCTCAAGGAACCGGGTAAAGAATTGGCCGCCGTCAAAACGATTCAACCGGCGCAATCAGGATCGCCCGCGTTGGTCGAGCGCTTTCTTCGCGAAGCACGGATTTTGGAACAACTCGATCACGCCAACATCGTCGCGTTTCGGCGAATGGGGCAGCAGGATCATCTTTTTTATTTCGTGATGGATTTTGTCGCCGGCGCGGATGCCGCCAGGGTGGTGAAAAAGGCAGGACCGATGTCGGTACACCGAGCGGTGAGCATCGTGTCGCAACTGCTCGCCGCGCTGGAATACGCTCATGGCAAGGGCTTCGTCCATCGCGATATCAAGCCGGGGAATTTACTCGTGGAACGTCGAGCGGATGGTGGAGAACATGCTCGCCTGGCTGATTTCGGCCTGGCGCGTGTTTATGAACGATCCACGCTCAGCGGGCTGACTCTGCAAGGAGAGACGGCAGGGACGTATGCGTTCATGGCACCGGAACAGATCACGCGGTTTCGGGATTCGAAGCCTTCGGTCGATCTGTACGCCGCCGCTGCCACGCTTTATTACCTACTGACGGGAAAGTATATTTTTGACATGCCCAAAGACGTGGGCAAGCGGGTGCAAATGATTTTGAACGAGAAGCCGACGCCGATCGATCGGCATCGCCCCGAGATTCCGATGGCGCTGGCGCACGTGATTCATGGAGCATTAGCCAAGGACCCGAACGACCGTTTGCCCGACGCCGCCTCACTTCGCCGAGCGCTTGAAGTCGCGGCACGCGGATAAACGGTCCCTGGAAAGCCGAGCGGCGAAAGCCGCCGGGTTATGTGGATTCCGTAACCCCGGCGGCTTTCGCCGCTCGGCTTGTTCGGATAGTTATTTCGAGATTTTTCGCAAAAGCTCGCCCGCGGCGGTTTTGGCATCCTCAGCAGCGATCACCGCTTGGCTGACGGCAATTCGGTTTCCGCCCGCGGCACGGATTTGATCGACATTTTCCACGGAAATTCCGCCCAGGGCGAACATCGGCAAACTTGTTTCCGTCAATGCCTCACGAAGAAACGCCAAACCTGGAAAGTCCGTAAAAGTTTTCGTCCCCGAGGGAAACATGGGGCCAACGCCAAGGTAGTCTGCGCCCTCTCGAATCGCGTTTCGCACTTGTTCCAGATCATGCGTGCTCACGCCGACCAACGCTTTCGCACCCAAGATTCGCCGACAGTCGCGCACGGTGAGATCGTCTTGCCCGACGTGCACGCCGTCCGCGTCGCACAATTTCGCAACATCGGGTCGATCGTTGATGATCAAGAGCGCGTCGAATCGGCGTGTCAATGCGCGAAGGTCGCGCGCTTTTGCCAAGAGGGTCCGATCATCGTCGTTTTTTTCCCGGAGCTGGATGATGGAAGCGCCGCCTTCGAGCGATTCGCGCACCGTGCCGGTGAGAGACGCTCGACACGCTTTCTCGGTGACCAAGACATACAAACGCGAGGATGCCAAACGCTCGTGGATTTCGGTCGAATGGAAGAGGGTCTTTTCCAGCGTGTAGGATTTATATCGTAATTTTTCGATCTGTCGGGCGAAATCCTCGCTCCAGATTTTGCCGAATTCTTCCAGGGTCCGCAACGCTTCTTGAAGCCGTGCCCAGTTGGCGCGCATGACTTCACCAGGGCCGCTTCGTTCCCATTCCTGTTCGGTGGAAATACGCGTACCCACGTCCGCTTCGGTATCCCGTGAGGCAAGCAGCATCGATACGGGAACCATGTCCATGGCGTGGGAGAAGTCATGGCGAAGTTGTTTGAGTTCCCTGGTAAGAAAGCCATCGTCGCGGAGGAACCGAACGTAATCCTCGAGCACGCGAAGCGCTTCCCTCGCGCGATTCGCCGACGCATCCATGAGCCGAGCCACGGCGAGCTGATCCGAATCGTCATCGTGAAGGTCGGGCGGCTCCTCGACAACCCGAATGGGCACATGGGTCGCAATCAACTGCTCGAGTTGGTCCATTCGCAAGCCCATTTCCACCAAGTTTTCGCGGAGGCGGTTCTCCTGTTCGAGTAGGGCGAATAGGACCTGGTCGGTTTGAATGGTTCCCTCATCCGAATGGACCAGCGCCAATTGTTCAGCCGCCGCGAATATGGCACGGACAGAGCGTGAGATGGCCAAATTCTCGAGGGAGGCATTTTCAAGGGAAATGATGGGAAAGGTGGAGCGTAACACCGGCTCCGCGATACCTGCTTGAAGCAGGTAGGTGAAGGGTTTGCCCTCTTCCTCGGCAAGCAAGCCATGCAATAGATGCGCGGGTTCGATGGCGGTCCGTTCGTTTTGCCTCGCGACGGCGGCTGCACGACGCATGGCGAAATCCAGCGCGGGCGTTGGTTCGTAACGCAAAGAATTCTCCTACTTTCAATTCCAGTCCCAGGCCATGCCCACCTTCGAAACCTTTTCTATATTAAGCGTGGGCGGATGCGATCGTCGGCATGGTGCCGGCCTCCGCGTAAAAGCCGTTCGATGCGCGCGAAGTCGCGACTGGTCCAAGGTGAGGCATTCATGCGAACGTTGATCACGGGCGGCGCGGGTTTCGTAGGCTCTCACCTTTGCGATCGTTTTCTTGCCGAGGGGCATCACGTCGTTTGCGTGGATAATTTTATCACGGGGAACCGTGAGAACATCAAACATCTCCAAAACGAACCTCGATTCGAGTTGGTGGAACACAACGTTTCCCAATACATCGAGATTTCCGGTCCGATCGACAACGTCCTGCATTTCGCCTCTCCCGCCAGCCCGGTCGATTATCTCCGCCATCCCATTCCCACCCTCAAGGTCGGTTCGCTCGGTACGCACAACACGTTAGGGCTGGCCAAGGCGAAGGGGGCCAGGCATCTTTTGGCGAGCACCAGCGAAGTGTATGGCGACCCGCTCGTGCACCCACAGACCGAAGATTATTGGGGCAATGTCAACCCGATCGGCATGCGTGCCGTCTACGATGAAGCCAAACGCGTCGCCGAAGCGCTCACCATGGCCTATCATCGCGAACACAAAATCAACACGCATATCGTGCGTATCTTCAACACCTACGGCGAACGGATGCGCCTGGACGATGGCCGAGTCGTACCGAACCTGATGGGGCAGGCCCTCCGGGGCGAACCGTTGACGGTGTATGGCGATGGCTCACAGACGCGAAGTTTCTGCTACGTCTCGGATTTGGTGGAAGGGATTTTCCGCCTCTTAGCCACGGACTTTCCCGAACCGGTGAATCTTGGCAACCCCAATGAAGTGACGATCTTAGACTTCGCGAAGGAGATTTTGGAGCTGTCGGGAAGCAAAAGCCAAATTGAATACCGTCCTCTGCCTGCGGATGATCCCAAGGTGCGCAAGCCGGACATTACGCGAGCGCGCAAGCTGTTGGGCTGGGAGCCCAAAATCGATCGCCGCGAGGGAATGGCACGGACGCTACGATTTTTCGCCCATCGCGTGTAGAAAACTCACGAAGGCAAGCCGGCTTCCGTAAGGAGCCCGAGCCCCAAAGTCGGCGAGGCATTCGAATCCATGTTCACCGAGCCCTGACGGGCCTCGGATCGCCAAGGCTTGCGTTGTCGGTCGATCAATCAAAAAAGTCCCTGGATCTTTTCCAAATTCTTTAAATTTCCTTCCAAGCACACCCTTCCGTGAAATCTCGCTAATTTCCAAATCTCTCCCATTTTCCAGTGTGGCCATCCTCCGGAATGGTCGATTCACGAAAGGCGGCGTGGTCTAGGGTCAACCCCGTGAATTTCCACGTCGAACCGTTTCCCCCCCAATTCGGCACGTAGGCTGTCACGCGGATCAGGAAGAGGAATGCGCATGAACGATCTCCCCAGAATCGTGCGAAACCTGGCACTGGCCTTGACGATGGTGTTCGTGGCGAGGCCCATGTTGGCGCAGGAGAAGAAAGACCCGACCCCGGCGGCAGGCAAAGCGGACGGGAAAAACGGGGTGGCTGAAAAGGCGGAAAAAAACGGCGACCCAGCGAAAAACGACAAAAAAGAAGAAGCCGCGAAACCCAAGCTCCTGCCGCCGGTGGCGAGCGAGATTTATGGCGGGCCAGCCGGCGCTCCCTTGACGTTGAATGAATTGATCGATCTGGGTATGCAACGACAACCCGCCTTGGCGGCGGCTCGAGCTTCCCTCGGGGCGGCGGCGTCGGGGCAACGCGCGGTGAATAACCTCGGCCTGTTTGGCCTTTTCGCCCGCGACCTGCCCATTCGCAAGGAACAATCATGCTACGGCGTTACCATCGCCAGGGCGGGGTTGGAGCAAGCCGAATGGGAGACACGTTATGCCGTCACCCGGAATTTTTACAGCGTTCAATATGCGCGTGCCCAAGCCGGGCTACTGCAAGACATCCTGAAGAAGCTTTCCGGGGCGCGCAAAAAGGTCGTCGCCAAGTTGGAAAACGCCGACGCGGATACCAAGGTCACGAAAACCGACCTTCAGTTGCTGGACCTCAACACCAACTACCTCAAGACCAAGACGGCGGATGCGGAGAATGGGGAACGCCGAGCCGTGGCGGCGCTGCGCGAGGCGATTGGCGTCAATCCAGACTTTCCGCTAGCGGTGGCGTTCGATCGGTTGCCCGCGCCGCAGCCGGGTTTGAATAAAGAGGAATTGATCAGCCAAGCCTTGGCGCATCGGCCCGAAATCCAGCAGGCGTTTGCTGCCAACCGTGTCACCGAATTGGAGATCATCGCTCAGTACCAACAGATCTTCAAACTGCAGACGAAGACGTTTGCCGCGGCTTCCGATATTCACGCCAAGCCGATTCCCCAGGGCGTGAGCAACACCGACTATCGGCCAGGTGCAATTGGGATCGAAATGCCCGTCTTCCTGGTCGGGAAACGTTGTGACCGAACCGATCGCGCCACGCAGCTCAACGAACGCTCGGTGGCGGTGGTGGAGAAAACCAACAACCTCATCGCGTTAGAAGTCGAAGCGCTCTTTCTGAAGTATTTGGACGGAATCGAACGTACGAAAAATCTGGATCCGGTCGTGAAGGAAGCTGACGACCTGTTCAAGAAGATCGACGAGCGGCTTCAAAACGGTGAAACGGGTAGTGCCGAATACATGAACGTCTTGGGATTCGCGGAACGCGTACGGGCGGAATACAACGAGGCCCTTTACATGCACGCGTTGGGCCTTGCGGGGTTGGAACGCGCCACGGCGGGCAGCTTCCGCATGACTCGTTAGAACGGGGCTCGGGAACGGAGCCTGGTTCGAATCCATGAAACAGCAAAGAAACCAGTGCGGCACCGAGAAGCTTTAACGTGAGGGCAGGCTCTATGAGTTTATTGCGAACGACTTGGTCGTGTGCGTTCCTTTCCTTGCTATGTATGAACTCGCTGCCGTTGCCTGCCGGAGCGGAAGCTAACACATCCGTTGGTACCATCCAAATTGGTATGGTTCAGTCCTTCTTCGTGGATATTCCCCAAGCATTCGTCAATCTCGCCACCGAGCCGTTCGGAATGGTGATGCGCGAGGCCACCAGCTTGGACGGCCGACTCCAAACGGGCGGCACGCCCTCGCAGGTCGCCCAAAAAATCCAAGACGATAAACTCAACCTGGGCGTCTTTCATGGCTTCGAGTATGCGTGGATTCAGCAGAAACACCCGGAACTCAAACCCTTGATGGTCGCGGTCAATAAGCTCCGCGAGGTGCGTGTCTTCCTGGTGGTGAAAGCGGATTCTCCCATTCAATCGGTCGCCGACCTGAAAGGGCAATCGATCGGTATTCCCAAAAAAACGAAGGAACACAGCCGTGTCTTCCTCGCCAAGCAATGTCAGGATTGTTCCCAGTGCGATGCCAAGGATTTCTTCAAGACCATCGTAAGCCCCGTTTCGATGGAGGCGGCGTTCGATGATCTTTCTCGCGGGAAATACGCGGCGACACTCGTCGACAACTTGGCGATCGATTATTACAAGGACCTCAAACCGGGTGTTTTCAAACGCCTTCGAATCCTCAAACAATCCGATCCATTCCCACCC
>WBZS01002772.1_pt1 | contig 10146 bp, 7 predicted proteins | sample 5204201 | NCBI WGS metagenome assembly WBZS01 (sample SAMN12344357, study PRJNA552823) | activated sludge metagenome | biome: Activated sludge suspended growth; feature: Nitrification reactor; material: Wastewater; isolation source: activated sludge from nitrification reactor of wastewater treatment... | reverse complement strand
GACGGCATCGGCGCCCTGAGTGACGTCAAGATCGTCGGCCTGAAGAACTACCAGGACGTCGCCACGATCTACCCACCGTTCTGGCCGGCGGTGCAGCACAACCTGATCTGGCTCATCGTCATGTTCGCCTTCTCCACCCCGCTGGGAATGTTCCTCGCGGTGCTGCTGGACAAGGAGATGAAGGGCTCTCGGCTCTACCAGACCTCCTTCTACCTGCCGGTCGTGTTGTCCCTGGCGCTCGTCGGCTTCATCTGGCAGCTCATCTACTCCCGTGACCAGGGCCTGATCAACGGTCTGAGCGGCAGCACGATCGACTGGTACGGCGACCCGGGCTACAACCTGTGGTCGGCGCTCGTCGCGGCGAGCTGGCGGCACACCGGCTACGTCATGTTGCTCTACCTGGCCGGGCTCAAGGGGGTCGACCCGTCCCTGCGGGAGGCCGCTCGCGTCGACGGGGCCAACGAGAAGCAGACCTTCTTCAAGATCGTCTTCCCGGTGCTCAGGCCGATCAACATCATCGTCCTCGTCATCACCGTCATCGAGTCGTTGCGCGCCTTCGACCTCGTCTGGGTGATCAACAAGGGCCGCAACGGCCTCGAGCTCATCGCCACCCTCGTCACCCAGAACATCGTCGGCGAGGCGAGTCGGATCGGGTTCGGCTCGGCGCTCGCGACGATCATGCTCGTCATCTCGTCCATCTTCATCGTCATCTACCTGCGCATCGTCATGAAGGAGGACCGGGGATGAGCACCGACTCGGTCGTGCGGCCATCGGCAGTGTCCGTCCCCGCACCCAAGGAGGGCGGGCCCGGCAGCAAGGGCGCGAGTCTGGGCGTTCGCATCTTCCTCGCCCTCATGGCCCTGGTCTGGTTCTTCCCGATCGGGTATGCCGTCCTCAACAGCTTCCGGGACTACGCCTACACGGCCAAGAACGGCTACGTCTCCTTCGGCGGCTTCACGCTGGCGAACTACAAGAACGCCTGGGACCAGGCCAACTTCGGCCACACGCTGTTGAACTCGCTGCAGATCACGGTGCCGGCCGTGCTGCTCACCCTGTTCCTGTCGTGCTGCATCGCCTTCGTCGTCTCCCGCTTCTCGTTCCGCTTCAACCTTGCCCTCCTGGGCCTGTTCACCGCGGCGAATCTCCTTCCCCCGCAAGCACTTCTCATCCCGGTCTACCGGATGTTCCGGGCGATCGAGGTGCCCTTCTGGGTCAGTGACTCCGGGACCCTGCTCAACAGTCACTGGGGGCTGATCGCCGTCAACGTCGCCTTCCAGACCGGCTTCTGCGCGTTCGTGCTCTCCAACTACATGAAGACGATCCCGCGCGAGCTCTACGAGTCGGCCGTCGTCGACGGGGCCGGTGTGCTCCGCCAGTTCTTCCAGTTGACCCTGCCCCTGTGCCGTCCGCCGCTCGCGGCGCTGGCGACCCTGGAGACCACCTGGATCTACAACGAGTTCTTCTGGGCGACGGTGCTCCTGCAGTCCGGCGACAAGTTCCCGGTCACCAGTTCGTTGAACAACCTGCGCGGCCAGTTCTTCACCGACAACAACCTGGTCGCCGCCGGCTCCGTCCTCGTCGCCCTGCCGACCCTAATCATCTTCTTCCTCCTGCAGAAGCAGTTCGTCTCGGGACTCACGCTCGGAGCGACCAAGGGATGACCGCCCCTGCCGGTGCCGACCCCGACCCCGGCCTACACGTCATCCGCGGCGGCGGCGCGGCGCTCGCCCTGATCGCCGATGCAGGCGGGCTGCCGGAGGTCCTGCACTGGGGCGCCGACCTCACCGACGGGGATCTCCGCGCCCTCGTGCCGCTCACCGGAGCGCCGGTGCCGCACAACGCCCTCGACGAGCCATGGCCGCTGACGATCGCCCCGAACCCCGGCGACGGCTGGCGAGGCACCCCGGCGTATGCCGTGCACCGGGCAGGTTCGGCGACGACGCCGCGCTGGTCGGCACAGGTCACCCGGACGAGCACCGAAGCCGGCCAGGCCCCCGGCGGGAGCGCCACGCAGACCCTGACCACTCGGGCGCTCGCTGCGAACGCCGACCTGCTCCTGACGATCACGCACACCCTCGACGAGCACGGGGTGCTCACGGTCGAGACCGCGCTGACCAACACCTCGCAGGACGACCACCCGGTCGACGTGGCGGACCTGCGGGCCGTGCTGCCGCTGCCACCGCGGGCCGTCGAGGTGCTCGACCTGGGCGGCCGCTGGGTCCGGGAGCGGGCTCCCCAACGCTCGGTGCTTCGCGAGGGCACCTGGCAGCGCGCCGGACGGCGGGGACGCACCGGCCACGACGCCACCCTGCTGCTCGCCTGCGGCACCCCCGGATTCGGCTTTCGCACCGGCGAGGTGTGGGCCGCGCACGTCGCCTTCAGCGGCAATCACGAGACGTATGCCGAGCAGCTCGCCGAGGGCGCGGGCCGACACGCCGCCGTCCTCGGCGGCGGGGAGCTGCTCACCCCCGGCGAGGTCCGCCTGGCCCCCGGCCAGACGTATGCCGCACCCCCCGTCGTCTTCGTCCACAGCACGCAGGGGCTGGACGGACTGACCCGGGCGCTGCTGCGGCACCAACGCAACCACCCGGCATACCGTCGAGGTCCCCGACCGATCACGCTCAACACGTGGGAGGCGGTCTACTTCCAGACCGACCTCGAGCACCTCAAGGAGCTGGCCGATCTTGCCGCCGAGCTCGGGGTCGAGCGCTTCGTCCTCGACGACGGCTGGTTCGGGAGCCGGCGCGACGACACCCGGGGCCTGGGGGACTGGCAGGTGTCCGCGGAGGTCTGGCCGAAGGGCCTCGGACCGCTCGTGGATCACGTGCACGGCTTGGGGCTGCAGTTCGGGCTCTGGTTCGAGCCGGAAATGGTCAACCTCGACTCCGACATCGTCCGTGCCCACCCCGAATGGGTGCTCTCTCCGCGGGCCGGCCGCCCCCGGGAATCCCGACACCAACAGGTGCTCGACCTGACGGCACCGGGCGCCTTCGCCCATGTCCTCGAGGCGATCAGCGCCCTGGTCCAGGCCTACCGGATCGACTACCTCAAGTGGGACCACAACCGGGACCTGCTCGAGGCCGTCGGCAGCGGCCCCGACGGGAGCGATCGACCCCGGGTGCACGAGCAGACCCTGGCGACCTACCGGCTGCTCGACGCACTGCGGGCTCGGCACCCCGACCTGGAGATCGAGTCGTGCAGCAGCGGAGGGGGCCGGGTCGATCTCGGCATCCTCGCCCGCACCGACCGGGTGTGGACCTCGGACTGCAACGATGCCGTCGAGCGGGTCGACATCCAGCGCTGGACCGGGCTGCTCGTCCCGCCGGAGCGGATGGGGACCCACATCGGACCACCCTTGGCGCACACCACGTTTCGCACGGTCGACCTCAACTTCCGGATGCTCGTCGCGCTCATGGGACACGCCGGCCTGGAGTGGGACATCACGCAGGCGAGCGAGCTCGAGCGGTACGCCCTGGCCCGCTGGACCGCCCTGCACAAGGAACTGCGACCGCTGCTGCACGGCGGTGACGTCGTGCGCGCAGACCTGCCCGACGATCGGCTCCGGGTCGACGGAGTGGTGGCGGCCGACGGGTCCGAGGCGGTGTTCACGATCCTCCAACTGACCAGTGGGCCGTGGGCCAGCCCCGGCCCGGTGACCCTGCCCGCTCTGGTGCCCGACCGCCGCTACCGGCTGCGGATCCGCGACGAGGTCGGCCTGCCCCTCTTCGTGCAGGCCCGCCCCCCGGCGTGGTGGGCGGCGGCCCTCGGCGAGGGCGTCGAGGTCAGCGGCCACGCCCTGGCCACCGTCGGACTGGCCGCCCCGGTCCTCAGCCCGGCCCAGGGCTTCCTGGTGCACCTGACCAGCTGAGCGCTGGCCTCCAGCATCCCCGATCCTGCCTAGGCTCTGGCCCATGGAGTCCCGCATCCGCCCCGCCGAACCCCGTGACGTCGACGTCCTCGTCGACCTGGTCCGCGAGCTCGCGGTCTACGAGAAGGAACCGGACGCGGCGACCGCCACCCCCGAGCAGTTCGCGGCGATCCTCTTCCCGGCGCAGGGGGCTCCCACGGCCCACGGGCATGTCGCGGAGGTCCGCCCGCCCGGCGGCGACTGGGAGGTCGCCGGGATGGCCCTGTGGTTCCTGTCCTTCTCGACCTGGACCGGCACCAACGGGATCTGGCTCGAGGACCTGTTCGTCCGTCCCGAGCACCGGGGCCTCGGGCTGGGACAGGCCCTGTTGCGCACCCTCGCCGCGATCTGCGTCGAGCGCGGCTATCACCGACTCGAGTGGTGGGTCCTGGACTGGAACGAACCCTCGATCGGCTTCTACCGCTCGATCGGTGCCGAGCCGATGGACGAGTGGACCCGGTTCCGCCTCGATGGCGCCGCACTGGAAGCCTTGGGGGAGTAGGGCGCTCAGGCGTCGGGGACGTTGCGCTCCAACTCCTCGAGCCAGATCCGGGCCGAGGCGTCCGAGGGCATCCGCCAGTCACCACGCGGGCTCATCGTGCCGCCCGAGACGACCTTGGGACCGTTGGGCAGCGCGGAACGCTTGAACTGGTTGGCGAAGAAGCGCCGGTAGAACACGCCCAGCCACTTCTTGATGGTCGCCAGGTCGTATGCCGTCCGCTCACTCTCCGGGTACCCCTGAGGCCACTCCCCGCGACCGGCGTCTCCCCACGCGTGGTGCGCGAGGAAGGCGATCTTGCTCGGTCGCGCCCCGCGCCGGATCGTGTGGAAGAGGGTGAAGTCCTGCAGGGAGTAGGGGCCCACGGAGTCCTGAGTGGACTGCATCTTCTCGCCGGGCTTGACCGGGACGAGCTCGGGGCTGATCTCCTGACCCAGGATGGCGAGCAGCACCGCGTTGACACCCTCGGGCGCCGGGGACCCGTCGGGCGCGTTGGCCTCGAGCTGGGCGCTGTTGACGACCCACCGGATCAGGTGCTGCATGAGGGTCTTGGGGACCCCGGCGTTGACGCCGTAGTGCGACATCTGGTCACCGACCCCGTAGGTGCACCAGCCCAGGGCCAACTCGGAGAGATCGCCGGTGCCCAGGACGATGCCCTGGCGCTGGTTCGCGGCGCGGAAGAGAAGATCCGTGCGGAGGCCGGCCTGGACGTTCTCGAAGGTCACGTCGTACACCTCCTCGCCCCGGCCCGCCGGGTGGCCGAGATCGGCCAGCATCTGGCGGGCCATCGGGCGGATGTCGATCTCCTCCCAGGTGATGGCCAGCGACTCCATGAGCCGGATCGCGTTGGACTTGGTGCCGGTGCTCGTCGCGAAGCCGGGCATCGTGAAGCCCAGGATGTGGGTGCGCGGGAGGCCGAGTCGGTCGCACGCCTTCGCCGCGACGATCAGGGCGTGGGTGGAGTCCAGACCGCCCGAGACGCCGATGACGATCCTTGGGGCGCGCTTCGGGTCGAGCGGCAGGCCCGGGATGCCGCCGGCGATGGCGCGCAGCCGCTGCTCGAGGCCGGAGACCTGGATGTTGTAGGCCTCGTAGCAGTCCTGGGCGAGCCGGGTCGCGTCGTCGGGAACGAACGGGAACCGATCCAGCGGCCGCCGCAGCCCGAGGTCGCCGGTCGCCGGCTTGAGCTCGAACTCGACGACCCGGAACAGCTCGCCGTCCTCGGTGCCGATCAACTCGCTGCGCCGGTTGTCGTCGAAGGACCCCTGCCGGATCCGTTCCTGGCGCAGCCGGTCGAGGTCGACATCGACGATCGTCGCGCGCGGGGAGTCGGGGAAGCGCTCGCTGGCCCCGAGCAGATCGCCCAGCTCGTAGACCATCGTCATGCCGTCCCACGACAGGTCGGTCGTCGACTCCCCCTCGGAGGCCGCGGCATACAGATACGCCGCGTTGCAGCGGGAGGAGGCGGAGCGGGCGAGCAGGTGCCGGTCCTCGGCGCGGGCCACCGTGATCGGCGAGGCCGACAGGTTGAGCAGCACGTGGGCCCCGGCGAGGGCGGCCCGCGCACTCGGCGGGATCGGCACCCACATGTCCTCGCAGATCTCGACGTGGATCGTCAGGTCCGGCAGGTCGACCGCGCGGAAGATCAGGTCGGGACCGAACGGCACGTCGCCGTCCTCGTCGGCTCCCGGCCAGTGCGGCCGGGCCAGCATGGTGCCGCGGGCGTCGTCGCCGCTGGCGAACCATCGCTTCTCGTAGAACTCGCGGTAGTTCGGCAGGTTGACCTTCGGCACGACCCCGAGCACCTCACCGCGGTGCAGGACGACGGCACAGTTGTAGAGCCGGGCGCCGCTGCGGATCGGCGCGCCGACGACGACGACCGGGCGGAGCTGGGCCGTGGCGCGGGCCAGGTCGACGACCGCGGCGTCGACGGCGTCGAGGAGAACGTCCTGGAGGAACAGGTCGTCGATCGCGTACCCGCTGAGCGAGAGCTCGGGGAAGAGCGCGACGGACACGCCCTCGTCGTGGCAGGCCTTGACCTGGGCGACGACTCGGTCGACGTTGCCGGCCGGGTCGACCATGGACACCGGCTGGGTGCAGGCCGCGACCCGGACGAACCCGTGGCTGTGCAGGTTCCGAAACTCCATGCCCGCGAGCCTAGCCGCGCCGGTGCGCGCGGACGTCAGGGGCGGATGAGGACCTTCCCGGCGGCGCGCCGCTCGTCGAGTTCGGCGATGGCCGCGCCCGCCTCGGCGAGCGGGTGGATCGTGCCGATCGGGGGGTTCAGGGCGCCCGAGCGCAGCAGCGGAAGGAGGTCGGCCCACTGCTCGGCGAGGAACTCGGGCCGGCTCATCCAGTAGGCACCCCAGCCGACCCCGACGACCGAGACGTTGTTGAGCAACAACCGGTTGACCTTGACCTCGGGGATCGACCCGGCCGTGAAGCCGACGACGAGCAACCGTCCGAGGGTGGCCAGCGACCGCAGCGAGTCGGTGAATCGGTCGCCGCCCACCGGATCGAGCACGACGTCGACCCCGCGACCCCCGGTCAGCTCCTTGACGGCGGCCAGGAAGCCGTCCGCGAGCACGACCTCGTCCGCCCCCGCGGCCCGCGCGACCGCGGCCTTGGCCTCGTCGGACACCACGGCATACACGGTCGCACCCCACGCCTTGGCGAGTTGGATCGCCGCCGTCCCGATCCCGCCGGCCGCGCCGTGGACGAGCACGCTCTCACCGGCGCGCAGGGCGCCGCGGGTGACGAGGGCGAAGTGGCAGGTGAGGTAGTTCATCGGCAGCGCGGCGGCCGCCTCGAACGACACCCCCTCGGGGAGGCGGAAGACGAAGCCGTCGGGCACGGCCACCTGCTCGGCGAACCCGCCGAAACCGGGGAACGCCGCGACCCGGTCGCCCACGGCATACGCCGACCCCTCGCCGACCGCGCAGACAACCCCGGCGACCTCGCAGCCGGGGACGAAGGGGGGTTCGGGCTTGAGTTGGTACTCGCCCCGGGTGAGCAACACGTCCGGGAAGCAGACCCCGGCAAACGCCACGTCGACGACGACGCCCCCGGGGGCCGGGGTCGGGGCGGGCAGGTCGTTGACCTCGACCGCGGCCGGACCGTCGAGCCGGGTGATCTGGGCAGCACGCATGCTGACACCTCACCACATGCGCTCACTCATCCGTGAGACCGTCTCCCGGTGATCACAGCCCGCCAGCGGACCCTGGCGACCGCCGCGCTCGTCCTGGGCGGAATCGCCATCGGCGTGAGCGAGTTCGTGAGCATGGGGCTGCTGCCGGAGATCGCCGCGGGCGTGGGCGTCACGATCCCGCAGGCCGGGCACGCGATCAGTGCGTATGCCGTGGGCGTCGTCATCGGGGCCCCGGTGATCGCTGCCTGGGGTGCTTCTCGCCCCCGCAAGGGGTTGCTGCTCGGGTTGGCGGCCGCGATCGTCCTCGGCAACGTGCTGACGGCGATCGCCCCGACCTTCGGGTGGCTGCTCGTCGCCCGGGTCCTCGCCGGACTGCCGCACGGGGCCTACTTCGGGGTCGCGACCCTCGTGGCGATCGACCTGATGCCCGCGGGCCAGGCCGGTCGGGCGGTCGGCCGGGTCATGCTCGGGATCCCGATCGCCAACCTGCTCGGGGTGCCACTGGCGACCTGGCTCGGCCAGGCGCTCGGCTGGCGCTCGGCGTACTGGCTGGTCGGGGTGCTGGCCGGGTCCGCGCTGGCGCTCATCGCGGTGACCGTGCCGCGGATCGAACGGGTCGACGCGAACTCCGTGCGCCAGGAGTTGCGGGCGTTCGCGTCCGTGCAGGTGGCGCTGACGTTCGTGGCCGGCGCGATCGGGTTCGGCGGGATGTTCGCGATGTACTCCTACGTCGCGCCGCTGGTGACCGAGGTGACCGGCGTCCGGTCGGCCGTGATCCCGGTGTTCCTGTTCGCCTTCGGGCTCGGCGGCTTCGTCGGCAACACCCTCGGCGGGCGGCTTGCCGACTGGTCGGTGCTCCGGTCCATCGTCGTGGGGTCGCTGGCCACGGCCGGTTCGCTGGCGGTGTTGGCGCGGACGGCGCGCTGGTTCGTGCCGACGCTCGTGTTCATCTTTCTCGCGGCCGTGTCGGCGTCGATCATGGCGGTGGCGGTCATGCTCCGCCTGATCACGGTGGCCCGGTCGGCGCAGACGCTCGGCGCGGCGAGTTCGCATGCCTCGCTCAACATCGCCAACGCGCTCGGCGCGTGGCTCGGTGGTCTCGTCATCGCGCCGGGGTACGGGTACGCCGCGCCGAGCTGGGTCGGGGTGGGTCTGGCCCTGGCCGGGCTCGTCGTCTTTGGGATCTCGATCCGCAAGCATCGCCTGGACCTCGCGGCGCCGGGGACTTGACCCGACCGTAGGCTGCGGACATGGCCGACCTCGTCACCTGCACGATCCTCGAGTCCGACGGCGCCCGGATCGCCGACGTCCGTCTCAACCGGCCCGACAAGCTGAACTCGCTGACCCTGGACCTGCTCGAGCAGCTCCAGGCCTGCGCCGAGTCCCTCGCCGAGGACCTGAGCCTGCGCGGGGTGTTGATCAGTGGTGCGGGCCGATCCTTCTGCGCCGGACTCGACTTCGCCTCGGTGCTCGGGGAGCCGGAACGGTTCAGGGCGGTATTCGAGCCCGACCCGGCGCGGGGCACCAACCTCTACCAGGAGGCGCCCTGGGCCTGGCGTCGGCTGGCGGTGCCGGTGGTCGCCGCCGTCCACGGCCACTGCCTCGGTGGGGGCCTGCAGATCGCCCTCGCCGCCGACTACCGGTTCACCACGGGGGAGGCGACCTGGTCGGTGCTCGAGGCCAAGTGGGGCCTGATCCCGGACATGTCCGGAGTCCATGCCCTGTCCCAGCTCGTCCGGATCGACGTCGCCAAGCGCCTGGCGATGACGGGGGAGATGTTCTCCGGCGAACGGGCGGTCGCCCTCGGGTTGGCCAGTGAGGTCGCCGACGACCCGTATGCCGCGGGGCTGGCGCTGCTGACCCAGATCGCCACCCGCTCGCCGGACGCGGTGAGCGCGACCAAGGCGATCTTCGACCAGACCTGGGTGGCCGGCGCGGACGAGACCTTCGCGCGCGAGCGCGCCGAGCAGTCGGTGCTTCTCGGTGCGCCGAACACGGCTGTGGCGCAACATCGTTCGATGGGCGGAGACGCCCGCCCCTACGGTCCCCGAGGGGGCTGAACCGAGATGGGAGCCGCGAGGGTAGCCACGATGGGAGCCGCGATGGGAGCCGAGACGGAAGCCACGACGGGAGCCGAGACGGAAGCCGCGATGGCGGGCCGGGGTGAGCGGACGGCATACATCACCTGCGTGCTCTGCGAGGCCAGCTGCGGACTCCAGGTGACCTTGCGGGACGAGCGGATCGAGTCGATCCGGGGCCACGAGGGCGACCCGCTGTCGCGAGGACACGTGTGCCCCAAGGCGATTGCCCTGCAGGACCTGCACGACGACCCCGACCGGTTGCGGCGCCCGGTGCGCCGAGTCGGCCAGGAGTGGGTCGAGCTGGAATGGGACGAGGCGATCGCCCTCGTCGCCGAACGACTGGCAGGGGTGCAACGCGCGCACGGTCGGGACGCGGTCGGTGTCTACCTCGGCAACCCCAACGTGCACTCGCTCGGAGCGCTCACCCACGGCGTGAACCTGGTGCGGACGATCGGCTCGAAGAGGGCGTTCAGCGCGACCTCGGTCGACCAGTTGCCCCACCAGTTGACCT
>WBZS01002770.1_pt1 | contig 10149 bp, 12 predicted proteins | sample 5204201 | NCBI WGS metagenome assembly WBZS01 (sample SAMN12344357, study PRJNA552823) | activated sludge metagenome | biome: Activated sludge suspended growth; feature: Nitrification reactor; material: Wastewater; isolation source: activated sludge from nitrification reactor of wastewater... | reverse complement strand
CGGCTTGCCAAACAACTGGGAACCGCACTGCGGGCAAAAACCGCGCCTTGCCTTCTTGCCGCTTCCGCCAGCAATTTCGAAATACTTCACTTCCCCTTGTATCGATATAGCATCTTCCGGAACAAAGAACGTCGGCGCATAAGCGCTACCGGACGCCCTCTGGCAATCCTTGCAGTGGCAGTTACCGGAAATTACCGGCTCAGCCGAACACTGGTACTTGACTGCCCCGCAGAGGCATTGGCCTGTAAGTTTCATAACGTTCTCCTCAAATCAAAAATGACCAAGCTGGGCAGCGAGTTGGAGCGTAAATACGCTTCAACTCGCAAAGTTGAGTTCCACGCCATTGTTGGCCGGATCCCTGAAAAAGAGCTGAATCTGACCCGTTTGTGGAACGCGGGCCACCTTAAACTGAATGCCATGTTCGGCCAGCCTACGCTCAAACGCCATGCGATCACTGCAATTGAACGCCGCGTGGTCGAAAGTGGTTACTGCTTCCGTTGATCGTGTTTCGCCCGGCGTGGATTCCGTAAGGTGCAAGACGTCCCGTTCGCCGACGTAGAGCCAGTAGCCTGCGCTCGCAAATGGCGGCCGATAGCCGACCGCAAGGCCAACGACTTCACAGTAGAAGAGGCGCAGCTTCTCCATCAGCTCGCGGGAAGATCGTAGGTTGTAGTGGCTGAAACCAAGCGTGGGCATGAGGTCGATTAACCGAGCGGTCGAAGGAAGGTTTTCACAAACGCATTCTGCGGCGACCCGGCCGGGCTCACAAGAGCATCACAAGATGCGCAACGAGGTTGTGGAAGTAGCACTTTCACCAGCGCACCTTGCTGCGGACTGAACAAATCAGCAAGGCTCCAGTCTGTGGTCCTTCTGGCGTGCAATTCATGGTTCACTGCAAGCCCATGGACACGTGCATGCACTTGATTGCTGTCGACAGCCTTTTCATGCTTGTCGTTATTAACGCATAGCGTTACTATTCGCACATGCCGATCAAGAGCTTCAAATGCAAAGACACTCATGCGCTTTTTCTCGGTCAGCGGGTGCGTCGCTGGGTCAACATTGAGCGGCCAGCCCTGCGAAAGCTTGAGCAACTGGATTGGTCGATGGTTCTTGAAGATTTGCGTGTTCCCCCTGGCAACCAACTGGAAGCACTGAAGGGAAATCGCAGGGGGCAATACAGCATCCGCATCAATGAGCAATGGCGCGTGTGTTTTGTTTGGACTGCGGAAGGCCCGAAAAACGTGGAGATCGTCGATTACCACTGAAGGAGTATTGACATGCGTACCGTTCCCCCTGTTTCTCCCGGCGAAATGCTTTATGAAGAATTCCTGAAGCCGCTTGGCTTGACAAAATACCGCCTGGCCAAGGATATCGGCGTCCCTCCACAACGCATCGGAGATATCGTCGCAGGCAAACGAGCCATTACTGCCGACACCGATCTGAGACTGTGCCGGTACTTTGGGCTAAGCGATGGATGGTGGCTGCGCGGGCAGGCCAACTACGACACCGCGATCGCGCGTGAAAACATGGGTGACATCCTTTTACGCATACGCCGATGTCAATCGCTGGTTGCCTAGCAGCCTGTCGGACTAGCCCCAGTCGGCTGCAAAAAACGGGCCGCATGGCAACCAACTGAAATTCCCCTTGCGTCATTTTCCAACATTCAGAAAGGGAATTGGAGCGCCGGCATAGATTGCCGTCGGCAACGCACCGTTCCATTTCTCCGCTTTGGTTTTTTCGACCTCGATACGCCGTAGTTCAAGCACGTCCTTGTTCTGCGCGAGGGCGGCATTCTGAACGCGCAGTGCCTCGGCCTGCGCTTTGGCAATAGTGAGATTGGCATAGGCTTCCCCGTCGGCTTGCGCTTTCCTGGCGTTTGCTTCCGCCTCAGCAATTGCAACCTTTTGCTTTTGCTCGGCCTCAACCGTCTTCAGTCTGTTTTCAGCGGCAAGGCGAAGTTGTTCCTGCGTTACCTTGTCATTGATGGCGTGCATGTAGGAGTCGGAAAATGCGAAGTTCCGCATGTCGATATTGATTACTTGAGCGCCATAGAGCGACAATTTGTCGCGTAATGCCGAGTTGATATCGCTTGATACTTTGGCGCGCAGCGCGATCAAATCGGGCGCCGTGTATTTCGCCGTCACGGCCTTGAAAATTTCCTGCGTCGCGGTCTGAACATAGGAAGACAGATTGCCGTCGTGCGAGTATTTTTCGAAAACCTCCGAGACCCGATCCGTGGCGATGCTATACCGAACAGTCATGCTCACCTTCACCGGTTGCGTGTCACTGGTGCTGCCTTCAGCGTTCTCTATATCGGCCTTCTCAGCCCGAATGCTAAAGTTGGACAGCTTTTGCCATGGCGGCAATACGGCCAGACCCTCTCCTTCAATGCCGACAATCTTTCCAAATTGCGTGACGACACCTCGGCTTCCTGTGGGCACGGATTAGAACGGCCACAAAACGACAAGCAGAATCAACGCGACGATACCAATGCCAATGCGATTTAGTGGGAATCTCGAAATCATCATCTCAGGTAGCTGCATATTCCATTCCTTTCACTATCGGCAAAATTAGACATCCTCATGTGTCCACCTATTTAGGTCAAGACCACTGATCCGGCGGCGTCGCTCCGTAAGAAAGCCTATGGTTTCTCGCGGGCGCCATGCTCTTCCAGGTAGATCATCATCGCTTCATCCCTGGCCTCGATGGCCGCCAACAGGGGCGTGTTGGCCCCCGGGCGACAGTTCACATTTACACCCGCCTCGACCAACAGATGCGCGATCTTGGTCTGACCCGACTCGATCGCCATAACCAGCGCGGTCTCGCCACCTACGGCAGTGCGCTTCACGTCGAGAATGGCTTGCACGACCTGCGGGTCCGGGTGCAACATCGCCACCAAGAGCGGCGCCATGGTGCCAACGGCATGAGCGCGCGCCCCCGTGCCTGAGCCCTCGGACGCGCCCCACGCCGCATCCGGATTCGCGCCGGCCTTCAGCAAGGCCCGGATGATCTCCACTTGTTCGGGGTGACCCGTCCGAAACAGCTGCAGAGCCATGCTCCAGGCCGAGCGGGAGTGACCCTTGTGCTCAATCATCTTGTTGGGGTCGGCGCCGGAGGAGAGCAACTCATGCACTCTGGCGACGTCGCGCAGCTCTGTCGCCGCGACGAGCGCGCGTTCGGGGTCGCCGCCCTGGGGTGGGGTCTCGATGCGTGAACAGCCGAGCACGAGCGTTATGAAAACAAAGCCGATTACCAGTCGGCTCATCGTTGGGGCTCCCGGGCTCGCAGTGCAACGGCTACCGCATCCAATGCGCGCAATCGCGCGGCGTCGCGCTCCTCTGAACGTGCGGCGTCTACGACTTCGAGGACAGTCTTGCCATCGGTACCGCGAACACCCAAATCTGCCCCCTGCTTCAGCAGGTAGCGGACGAGATCGGCATGGCCAAACACGGCCGCCCGGAAAATTGCCGTTTTGCCGTCGATGGGCGCTGCGGCATCGATCCGACCGCCGGCGGCCAGGGATTGATCCACGCCCGCGAAATCCCCATGACGCGCAGCGCGAAAGAGCCGTTCGTCGGCGTCGCTGAACTGAAAACGCGGCAAGATCACAAACCACACCAGTATCGCTGGCACGGCAAGTACGAACAGCACTATGTACAGGATTCGTCCGGCCCGGTTCAGCCCGAGCAACGCGGCCAGCAGAGAGGACATGCTCATGACGATCGAAGTCGTTTAACGACGCTTAAGAAAGTGTCTGTTCATCCGCGCATTTTGCGGTGTACCGAATGGAATATCAACGGCCGATTGGGTATCACCTTTTCCCTACCGAGCATGACACGCCACAAAGTGATCGACACCAGCTCCATTTGCGGGAATTGACACCCGAAACCACAGCGACATATGTGGTGCAGTGATCTTCCGGCCAACTTCGCTGTGGCGCCTCCGCACCCACTGGAACTGGGGGCTATTTCAAGACAAAGCGGCACTCCGCCATGGTGTTGATCAAGGCCTGAAACTCTGCAGTCCGCTCCCGGTTGTCATTGTGAAAGCGTTTCCACTTCCGAGTGACCGAGTCGTAGTAAAGCGTACTCCCGTCGATGTCGATGGAACGCCCTTTGAGTTCCAGAATGAAGCGCCCGTCGCCATGATGAAGGGTGCCGCTGCGTATCGCGCCTGACCTCTCCAGATATGAGTTCAGCGCGGCGTCGGCCACATACCTGCCGTCGGCTGGACAGGAGGTGGGTGCGCTGACGTGCATCTGGCGCACCCAGGTCGCGATTTCACGCTCAAAACTGGTCATGCTGATCGACTCCAGTTTGGAGAACAGCAAGAAGGCCAGCACCACGCCGAGCGGCAGAGCGGCGAGTCGGCCGGCCGTGCGCCACCAACCCGCCAAACGGCGCCCGCGCCGTCGAATGAAGACGAGATCCCCGGCGCGAAACACCAGGCCAGACATGGAGACAAGCAGCACGAGCAAGAGGGGATGCAGCTCGTAGGGCCAGGCGGTGGCGAGGCCATACGCCGCCCACAGCGAGAGGCCCGTCCAAGCCAGCAGCCATGCAGCACTGAGTCGCCGCGGCCAAACCAGAAGTGCCGATGCATCTGCGGGAAGCTGCGCCGGCCCGGGCGAAGCGGCCGCTGGGCTTATTTCCATGTGCCGCGTTCCGTCAGCAAAGCCTGGCGGCCCGCTCTAACTTCCAGCGTTCCTTGTTCACCGTCCGCGTCTTCCCACACAAGATAAACGTGCTTGCCATTGCGGAAACGGTAGCCCAGAAAGCGACAAGGCGTCACGCCATCGGCACAGGGGCGATGCATCGTCTCGCCGCGCAAGGTGATCGCCGCGCCCGTCTTCTTGTTGACGCCCTTGTAGATCACCCGATCGCAAGTCACATAGCCCTCGGGACAGCGTGAAGTGATCTCGATGATGTGGTCTTCTGTCTCCAGTGTGAACTTGGGAAAGACTTCCGTCGCCGTCAGAACGGCGGCGGGAACACACAATGCGGCGATGCCGAAAATGATTTTCATCGGAAAGACCCACAAAACGAAGGAAGAAAATCCGCGCGTATAGTGCCACGAACTGGTGGCCTCGAATTGAGAGGCCATCTATTGCAGAGCGATTGTGAAAGCCGGTTCTAGAAGCAAAGAGAAGCAAAGGGGCCAGGCTCGAACAACTGTGATGTGGCAATCAATTCGAGCCTGGCCCCTTTGGCCTCCGCCGAGACGGAAGCACGCCAGATGCACATTTTGAACGACTTCGTCAGCTGCAAACTACTGCTAGCAGCCACGTTCTCGTTGCACAATTTCCTTCATTTTGCCGAGATCATTTTCGATAGCTGGCCGTAGAGCCTTCCACCCTGTATCGATTCCCTCAATGTACTTGGGAAGCGATTTGGCGGGAATAACGTCAACCCTGCAACTGGCGCCCCGGCTTGCCGTACTCGCCTGAAGCAATACACCGCGTTCAATTTCCTCGAGCTTGAGCTCGCCATTGTCGTCGAGATACGACTCAAAGAGCAGCCCATTGAGGACAACGATGGGCAGCGTCACTTGAATCGGGTTGTAACCCTTCAGACCTGTAGCAACGCTGTATTCGTCCTCCTTCCTATTCAGTCCGATTGATGCACTTATGACTGAATGGACCGCGTTGAACGCAATATCGTTGTTTCCCTGCAGGGAACACGTAATTCCGTGACCAATTCGATCCGGCTGCTCAAACAAGTAGTTTCCCTCGAAAACGTGCTTTACTGCCATTTCCAGCAACATAACGTTTCCGTTTTGGGTCGCCGGAAGTGTGCACATGGCCAGACTCTCGTCGTACGTCTTCGACTTTTTATGTGTAAACATAACCCACGGCTTGTCTATTGAGTGCTTGCATTCAACTACATATACAAACTCGACAATTGCTTTGCCGACCTGTGCGAGGTGACGGGCCACAACATCGATTTCGCGCAGTTTCTCCGTAATCGGGTCACTATAGTATTGGCTTTGATCCACCACTGAGCAAGTTGCTTGAAACGACTTTGCCACGTGCATTTCAAACGTGAAGCCCTGCTTCGCCATCCACTTTTCGACCTCGGCCTTCAAAACGTGTACCAAATCTGTTCCTCTGTGTTCGCTAACGACGTTGTAGAAAAAGTCTATTCATCTGCGCATTTTGCGGTGAACCGAATGGAATATCAATTATCCAATGGGCATTTCCGTATGGATGCCCGACATGGCCCGCTGCAAAGTCATCGATATCCGCCCGCGTTTTCAGCTCGTTCAGTTCACTTTGTCCGGCCCCGCCCTCATCCGCCGGATCAACTTCAGGCTAAGGATCAGGACGCCCCACAGGATGTAGGTCCGTTGGCGCGACGAGAGACCAGCCTGCGTGGCGGCGCTATTACCGGTGGCAGCACCCTGCCCGGCTTGCGCCTGTTCGAGCTGTGCCAGCTCGCGCTGGGTAAATCCGGGAGCCACTTGGTTGAGCGGCTGGCTGGTCGGTGTCGCACCGGCGCGACCAAGACTCACGGTGTAAGGCGGTGTGCCGCCGACGAGAAATACCAGCGTCGCCGCCTGCCATGAAAGCCCACAAGTATGAATAGGGTCAAACACGATTCGGAGATTATCATGTCCCGGATCTGGTACTGCGAATCGGCGAAGTCTTTCGGCAAGCAATCGAAGCCATTGAGCCGGATTCATTTCGATTTCGCGGCCGACTCGCGCGCCACGAAGTACTCAAGCAATGCGCGGTGAATGAACGCGTAGCCGCCGCCGATCCGGCGCAACAGCCGAATCTTGACCGCGCTATCCAGATAGCGAATCAGCCGTAGCGGCGTGCGACCCGAAAGCCAAAGAATGCATCGCAGCGCGTAGTGATTGATGATGTCGATGCCGCCGTACCAGAGTGCACCGACCACGGCGAAATAGCTGCCGACGACCCATCCGATAACCAGGCCGGCCAACGCGGCCATGGCGGCGCCGGTAGTCTGCGCCATGCCTCCCGATACCACCAGCCAGAGGAATCCGCCGGTGACGGCTCCGAGTAGCGCGCCGCCGCGCAGCATGCTGCGCTTGAACAGGCGGATGCCTTCGTTAGGGCGCACCTGCGTGGCAATGGTATTGGCGCGCCAGCCCATGAACACCGCACCGATCAGACCGTAAAGCAAGGCCGTCGAACCGGCAATGATGATGCTGGTGGACGCGGGATACTTCGACATTTCCTCGGTAACCGCAGGGAAAGCCCCGATGGCGGTTGGCACGACGAAAACCGCTGTGGCGATCGCCACGCCGAGCATGAATCCCTTACCGGCCGAGCGCCAGGACCAGGAGCGGATATCGGGTATTCTGATGTCGTGGGCAATGCCGCCGCCTCGACTTCTGAGACCGACGACCAAGGCCCAGACGATCCCGAAACCGGCACGTTCCCAGGCGTGCCATAGCGCCCAGTTTGCCGCAGCAAACAGGGCAAACAAGAGCAGCACCAGCGCCAGACTGACGGGCCACGAGGTTTCTTTCCGCTGCGGCTGAGCTTGTTCGCCAGCGCCATCGGCAGCCAGACGGCCCTGCCGGAAAAGATCGATGAGCCCGGCTCCCAGGCCGAACAAAAGGCCGACCGACACGCTTCTCAAGAGGGCTGTTCCAAACGAGGCCTGTGCCCACGAAACGAGGCCCAGGTAGATGCCTTCGGTCAATCCGAGCACCAAACCGACCACGATGCGCGTCAGCAGGAAGTACGCGGCGCGCGTGATGCCGCTGAGCTGGCTTGGCTGCAGCGCGTCAACCTGGAATACATTGCCTCCCCCTTCGATGATTCTCCTGGCAACCCAGCCGAGCCGGGTCAGCACATCCTGCCTGTGGGATTCTTCGACGCCATCGGCAGCGAGTCGGGCTTCGACGTAGCGGGCGACCACGGCATCGGCGAGCGAACCTGAGCGCGTCTGCTGAATTCCGGATTCCAGCGTGTCTTGCGAGGTGGCCCGCATCAGGTTGAGCATCAACGGCGAGCCGGCGATCTCGGCCATTTCAGGTGCTGCATCGAGGATCTGCTGCAAGCCCCGCATCGGCTGTTCCGATGACGAGAGGATGGCGCCGATCTGCGCCGTCGAAAGTGCTTCGAGACGGATCGCTGCGTTGACGCGAAGCTTCGTCGTCAGCGTGTGGTATTCCGCGCGGCGCGCACAGATCGCGATCCCGGGAACGCCCACGGAGCCGACAAAGGCGTTGATGCTCTGCACGCAGGCGCTCTGTTCAGCGGGCTCGACCTCGTCGAGCCCGTCGAGCAGCAGGACGATGCGGTGTTCGCGCAGCCATTTTTCGAACAGATCGCCCGATACGTAGTATTTGCTCCGCGCTTCGAGAACCAGCCATTTCTCCAGCGGCAGCCGGGCAGACCACGAACCAAGATGGAACACGACGGGGACCGGCTCGCTGGCAATGCCGCGCGCCTGTTCGATCAGGTATTGCGCAAGCTGAAGCAGCGTGATCGTCTTGCCCGAACCCGGATCGCCCAGAATCAACAGCAGACGCCCTGAGTCCTCGAAGATGTCCAGGATCGACTGGCCGGGCGCCAAGGGTTGTTGCGTGGGCAACTCGGGAGTGGATCCGTCGCGCCAGTGCTGGTCCACGGCATCGGGTTCCGGAATCATCGTCAATGCGTAGATGCCGACGCTGCTTGCGACATTGGCCAGAACGCCGGATATCCAGAACTGTTTGCTGCGTTCAAGGAGCGTGGTCAGGTTGCGCTGCTCGGGGGTCTGCGCACTACCCTGAGTAGCGCGTTTCGTGGTTGAACGTTCGTAGCGCTGGATACTGGCGAGCACGCGCGCCGCCAGATCGTCCGGCGTCGTGAAGGTTGAGCGCACGAGCAGTTTGTCCATGCGCCGCTTGAATTCATCAAGCCGCGCGGCAGGCACACCCTGGTCCCGCAGTTCCTCCGGCCACGGAAAGCCGGGGTCGACGAAAAAGCAGAAACAGGGTTTCTTCAGTCGCTGCGCTTCGGAGAATTCCAGCTCGGTAATTGAAACGCCAGAGTCGCCGGGAACGTACCCGTAGCGCCATGCATAGATGCCCACGAACAGATCGGCTTCGCCCACTTCCCGCAAGCAGGCGCCCAACGGCTCTTCCGGCTGCGCCGCGAAGTGCTCCATGCCAATCGGGCTGAGACCGGCGTCGAGCAGGGACCGCTCAAGCGCTTTCCGATGCTGCGCCAGATCCAGCGAGGTGCTCGAAATGAATACGGTCAGAGGCATATGTCCGGTTGACCTTGTTGGTGTTCATTCAGTTCGCCTTGTCCGATCCCGCCTTCATTTGCCGGATCAGCTTCCACGCCATTCCTCCCAACACGGCAACGCCAAGCAGCAGGACGCCCCACAGGATGTAGGTGCGCTGGCGCGCTGACAGGCTGGCTTGCACAGCCGCGCTGTCGCCGGTTGCCGCCACCGGGCCGGTCTGCAGGGTGCCGGCATGCGCCTGTTCGAGTTGGGCCAGTTCATGCGGGGTGAATCCGGGCGCCACCTGACTGAGCGGCTGGCTGGTCGGCGTCGCGTCGCTGCGGCCGAAACTCAAGGTATAGGGCGGCGTACCGCCGGCGAGAAAAACCAGCGTCGCGGCCTGCCAGGAAAGGCCCAGTGCGGGCCGGGCCGTCGCTGCGGGATTGAGCGGGCGTATTACCCATTCCGCCTGATGCCGGAGGGCAATGCTGAGCGCGCCGGAACGGCGGGTCTGGCTATCCTGGGTGATCTGGTAGAAGGTGGCGTGAGTGACCGGCTGAAAAATCCATTCCGTCGACTTCCCGCCGTGGCGACTGGGTCGCTCGACGTAGTACCCCAGCGCGACCGGGAAAACGATGTTCGGCTCGCTCAGCCTGAGGCTGACCTGTTCGACCGGCAGGGCGATTCCGGCCGGGTAGATCAGCTCGCCAGCCTGCTGGCCGGCCTGTACGCCGGAGCTTTTTACTGGCTCCGGAGCGATCCACAGTGTCTCGCGCACGGGTTCGCGGCTGGGCTGGGTGAGCGTTTCCGCGTCGATCGACGAAAATTCGGACGGCGCTCCGCGACGCCAGATCAAGCGCGCATAGCGAAACGTCTGCGGGCTGAATTCGAGGCGGTCGTTGGCCAGAGTCTGGCCGCTATCGTTGGTCAGCCAGCTCAGTTCGGCGGCGCCGATGGT
>WBZS01002768.1_pt1 | contig 10152 bp, 9 predicted proteins | sample 5204201 | NCBI WGS metagenome assembly WBZS01 (sample SAMN12344357, study PRJNA552823) | activated sludge metagenome | biome: Activated sludge suspended growth; feature: Nitrification reactor; material: Wastewater; isolation source: activated sludge from nitrification reactor of wastewater treatment... | reverse complement strand
ACGTGCCAGTAGAGGGCGGCCGCCTGCACCCCGAGCCGCGCGGCGACCCGGCGCATGGTGAGTCCGTCGAGGCCGTGTTCGTCGAGCACCTCGAAAGCAGCCCCGACCACCTGTTCGCGGGTCAGCCCGCGTCCGACACCCCCGGCCTTGATCATTGAACGATGTTAAGGCACACTCGAACTCGACAGCATTGAACATCGTTCAATGGAGGTTGCCATGCGCGCAGCTATCGTCACCGCTCCCGGCGCCACCCCGGTTGCCGGAACCTTCGCCGAGCCCGAGCTGGGTCCCGGTTCCCAACTGGTCGACATCGTCGCGGCCGGCATCCATCCGGTCGTCCGCGGCCTGGTTTCGGGTCAGCACTACGGCTCGACCGACACCTGGCCGAAGATTCCCGGGGTCGACGCGATCGCCCGCACCGCGGACGGCAGCCTGTGCTACACCGGCTTCACCGCCGACCCCTACGGCACGTTCGCCGAGCGCGCCGCCGTCCGCCTCGTCCTGCCGCTGCCGGCGGACGCCGACCCGGTCACGCTGGCCGCCGGGATGAACCCGGGCATGGCGTCCTGGCTGCCGTTGACCGCCCACCTGGCCGCGCCCGCGCAGGCGTCCGTGCTGGTGCTGGGCGCCACCGGCAGCGCCGGACGCCTCGCCGTGCAGAACTGCCGTGCACTCGGCGTCCGGAACGTGCTCGCCGCCGGGCGAAACCCGGACGCGCTGGCCCGGACCGCCGAACTCGGCGACTGCGCCACGGTCTCGCTGGACGCCGACGCGCTGGGCGACGCGGTCGCCGAGCACCAGCCCGACCTGGTGCTCGACTTCCTCTGGGGGCCGGTCGCCGAACGGACGCTGACCGCGCTGGGCACCCGCGGCCTCGCCACCGTGGCGCACCCGGTCACCTACGTGGAGATCGGCTCGGCCGCCGGGGCCACCGCCGCGGTGCCGGGCGCCGTTCTGCGCAGCCGGTCGGTGACCCTGATCGGCAGCGGCGCGGGATCGGTGACCCACGACGTGCTGGCCCGCGCGGCGGTCGGCTACGCCGAACTGCTCGCCTCGGGCGCGGTGCGGGTCGACGCCGTCGCCTACCCGCTGGACGACGTCGCGGCCGCCTGGGCGGACACCTCGGCCGACCACCGCGCGGTCATCGTCCCCTGAGGACGCCCCCGTCACCGGGCCGGGGTTGGCCCGTCATCCCGGGGCTCGACCCGGGACCTCATCGAGCGCGAGTCGCCGTGAGATCCCAGCGTGCGCCGGGATGACGAGCACGCCGGTGAATGCCGTCGCTGGTCCAGCTCGTCGAACCCTCCGACCCATGGCTTCCAGGTCCAGACCGGCGGTCTGGCCACTCCGGATCGCCGACACTCTCCCACCCCGGCCCCCTCGGAGGCGTCATGATGGCCGCATGATCCGCGCCGTCGTCTTCGACCTGGGCCAGGTGCTGGCCTCGCCACCCGACATCCATTCCCACCCCGCCGGGTTGCTCGGCGTCGCCACCGACGATTTCGCGGCCGGCTACTGGGAGGGCCGCCGCGACTACGACGAGGGCGCCACCGACGACGCCTACTGGGGGCCGATGCTGGTCCGGCTCGGGCTGCCGGCGTCCGCCGAGAACGTGGCGTTGCTGGCGACGACGGACGCCACGATCTGGACCCGGATCCGGCCCTCGGCCGAGCAGCTGCTGGCCGACACCAAGGCGTCCGGACGGCTCACCGGCCTGCTCTCGAACGCGCCCCGCGTCCTCGGTGAGGCGATCGAGGCGGCGCCCTGGCGGCGTCATTTCGACCGGGTCTACGTGTCGGCGCTGATCGGGGCGGCCAAGCCCCGGCAGGAGATCTATCGGCACGCCGCCGCCGATCTGGGCGTCGCGCCGGCCGAGATCGCCTTCATCGACGATCGGCCCGAGAACGTGGACGGCGCGCTGGCGGCCGGCTGGCAGGCCCATCTGTGGGTGGACGACGACGACACCCGCGCCTGGCTGGCCGGGTTCGGCGTGCTCTGAGCTCGATCGGCGAGGCTCAGCGCCCACCCGGTGCGCTCGTCGTCCCACGCACGATCAGCTCGGTGGGCACCAGCACCCGCTCGGGCACCCGGCTGGCCTTGCTGCCGATCTGTTCGACCACGAGCCTGACCAACTCCTGACCGATGGTGTGGAAGTCCTGCCGCACCGTGGTGAGCGGTGGGAAGAAGAACTCACCGAGGGCGATGCCGTCGAAACCCACGATGGAGATGTCGCGCGGAACCCCGCGATCGTGCTCGTGCATCGCCCGCATCACGCCCGCCGCCATCTCGTCGTTCGCACAGAACAGCGCCGTGACCGACGGGTCGGCGGCGATGCGTTGCCCGAGCTGGTAGCCCGATTGCGCGCTCCAGTCGCCCCGCCACGGCCCGGGTGGACGAATGCCCGCGTTCTCCAGGGTCCGCCGCCAGGCGGCGAGCCGCACGTTCGCGGGATCGGAGTCGGCGGGTCCGGCCAGGTGGTGGACGGTGCGGTGCCCGAGGTCCAGCAGATGCCGGGTGGCGTCCCGGCTGCCCTGCACCTGATCGCCGCCCACCGCGGGGTACTGGTCGACGAAGCGGGAATCGGACACGGCCACCGGCAGGGTCTGCGGCAGGGCGAGCGTCTCGAAATTCTCCACCTCGACCCGGATGATCACCAGGCCGTCGATCGCCTGGTGCGACAGCCGGCTCGCGGCGCTGGCCCAGCCCTCCGAGCCGGTGCCCTGCACGCTGACGATCGTCACCGCGAAGCTCCGCTGCTCGCAGGCGGCGATCACCCCCTCGGTGATCAGCGCCTCGCCGGTCCGTTCGAACCGGTGCGCCATCAGGCCGATGGTCTGGAACGCGCCGTTGCGCAGCGCCCGGGCGGCATGGTTGGGCGAATAGCCCAGGTGGTTCATGGCCGCGATGACCCGTTCCCGGGTGTCGGCACGGACGTTCTCGGCCCCGGTCGAGACCCGCGACACCGTCTGCGCCGAAACCCCGGCGAGCCGGGCGACGTCCTCGATCGAGGGGCCCGTCTTCTTCCGCCCCCGGCGGCCCGTCCCTGCCACGCGGCCAATCTAGCGGCCCCCGATGGCTACGTCACCAGTACGGAGCACCCGGCGCTCCCCTAGGTGGAATCCCTTGACATCACATGCGGCCCAATGTTGAGATGTTTACGTAAACATTCGCCCGAGGGAGAGCCAGTGTCCACGTTCGAGATCGGCACCACCGACTTCTTGCTGGACGGCCGGCCGCTGCGGATCATCTCCGGCGCACTGCACTACTTCCGGATCCACCCGGCTCAGTGGGGGGACCGCATCCGCACGGCCCGGCAGCTCGGCCTGAACACCATCGAGACCTACGTGGCCTGGAACTTCCACTCCCGCCGGCCCGGCGAGTTCTGCCTGGACGGCTGGCGTGACCTGGGCCGCTTTCTCGACCTCGTCGACAGCCACGGCATGCACGCCATCGTTCGCCCCGGCCCCTACATCTGCGCCGAATGGACCAACGCCGGGCTACCGCCCTGGCTCACCGCCCAGCCCGGGATCGCGCTGCGCAGCAGCGACCCCGCCTACCTCGCGGCCTGCGCCGACTTCTACCGCGCGGTGCTGCCCACGATCGCGTCCCGCCAGGTCACCCGCGGCGGCAACGTGCTGATGGTCCAGGTCGAGAACGAGTACGGCGCCTTCGGCGACGACCCCGGCTACCTGCGAGCGCTGGTCGAACTGATCCGCGCCCAGGACATCGAGGTGCCGCTGTTCACCTGCGACCAGGCCGACGACGAGATGCTCGCCCGCGGCGGCCTTCCCGAACTGTTGCGCACCGCCACCTTCGGCTCACGCTCACGCGAGCGCCTGGAGATCCTGCGCCGGCATCAGCCGACCGGCCCGCTGATGTGCGGCGAGTTCTGGGACGGCTGGTTCGACAGCCGGGGTCGCCACCATCACCTGACCGACGTCCGCCGGAGCGCGCGGGATCTCGACGAGCTGTTGGGCGCCGGCGCCTCGGTGAACCTCTACCTGGCCCACGGCGGCACCAACTTCGGCTTCACCAACGGCGCCAACCACAAGGGCACCTACGCGCCGATCGTGACCTCGTACGACTACGACGCGCCGATCCGCGAGGACGGCTCGCCCGGGCCCAAATTCGACGCCTTCCGCCAGGTGATCGGCCGGCACGCCCCGGTGCCCGCCGAGCATCCCGCGACCGTTCCGCCGGCCCCCCGCTTCTGCGTCGAGCTACGCCGCCCGCCGGCCCCGGACGACCTGCCCACCGGCCCGGACGCCTCGCTGGACCATCTGCCGACGATGGACGAGATCGACCCCGGCGCCATCGTCGCGCTGTACGAGACCGACATCAGGGCCGACGACGAGGTGCTGGTGCTCGACGGCGTCCGGGACCACGCGACGGCCTTCGTGAACGGGCGGCGGATCGGCGAACTCGACCGTCAACGGCACCGGCGCGCCCTGCCGCTGCCCGGGGTCGCCGGAACCCTCCGGCTTCTCGTCGAGGACCTCGGCCGGGTGAACTACGGCCCCCGCCTGGGCGAACCCAAGGGCCTGATCGGGCCGGCGTCCACCGCCCGCCGCCGGCTCACCGATTGGCGGGTGTCGGTGGTGGACGTCGCCGCCATCCCCGGACGCGTCGATCACGCCTCGGCCGCGGCGGCGACCGGCGCGCTGGCCGGCCCGGTCGTCCTGTCGGGGCGGTTCGACACCGAGCCGGGCCGCGACCTCTTCCTCGACACCTCCGGATGGCAGCGCGGCGTCGCCTGGCTGAACGACTTCTGCCTGGGCCGGTACGACTGCGCCGGACCGACCCGGACGCTGTACGTGCCGGGTCCGCTGGTGCGAGCCACCGACAACTCGCTGGTGGTGTGGGAGTTGGACGCCTGCCCCGAGCCGGTCGCCCGGTTCGTCGCCGGTCCGGCGCTGGGCCACACCGAGGAATAGGGGGACGACGATGTCAACAGCCGAGCAGGTGCTGCGACCGCCGCGACGCGACTGGCGGGGATGGATCTTCGTCGCCCCGTTCGCGCTGTTCTTCCTGATCGTGTTCATCGCGCCGCTGCTGTACGCGATCTGGCTGTCGTTCTTCCAGCCGGTGATGGTCTGGGGCGTTTCGCAGGGCGAACAGTTCGTCGGCCTGGACAACTATCTGAGGTTGTTCGCCGACCCGAACTTCTGGTCCGGTGTCCTCGGGGTGAGCCTCTTCCTGGTCATCCAGGTTCCGATCATGCTGCTCATCTCGATGTTCCTGGCCCTGGCGCTGGATTCCGGGCGACTGCATGGCGCGTCCTTCTTCCGGGTGTCGGTGTTCCTGCCCTACGCGATCCCGGCGGTGGTGGCCACGCTGATGTGGGGATTCCTCTACGGCACCCGCTACGGGGTGATGGCCTCGGTCAACGACCTGCTCGGAACCTCGGTGGACCCCTTCTCGACCCAGCTGATCTGGGCGTCCATCGGCAACATCGTGACCTGGGAGTACATCGGCTACAACATGCTGATCTTCTACTCGGCGCTCAAGACGATCTCGGCGTCGCTGTACGAAGCCGCCGCCATCGACGGCGCCGGCGAGTGGAACATCATCCGGGCGATCAAGCTGCCCGCCATCCGCGGATCGCTGATGATCGCGGTGATCTTCTCGATCATCGGCACCTTCCAGCTGTTCAACGAGCCGAATGTCCTCAAGGAGATGTCGGGCAACGTGATCACGACCTATTTCACGCCGAACTTCTACGCGTTCCACCTGGCCTTCAATGCGCACAATCCCAACTATTCGGCTGCCCTGGCGATCGTCATGGGCGTCCTCACGGTGATCGTCGCCTACGTCGTCCAGCTGTGGGGAGCGAAGGGGGACGTACGATGAGCGTCCGGACCATCGACACCGACACCGCCCGCCGGGCGGAGCGGACGCCCCGCGCCCACCGGCGTCCGGGGCGGTCGATTCCGCTGACCGTCGTCACCGCGCTGTTCGCCGTCTACGCGCTGATGCCGCTGGTGTGGCTGCTGATCAACGCGACCAAGACCCAGGAGGACTACGTCTCCACCTTCGGGTTCGCGTTCGGCAACTCGTTCGCGCTGTTCGACAACATCGCGCAGACCTTCGCCTACCGCGACGGCATCTTCGTCCGGTGGTTCCTCAACACCCTGCTCTACGTCGTGGCCGGTGCCGGCGGCGCGACGCTGTTGGCCGTGCTGGGCGGCTACGGCCTGGCCAAATACCGTTTCCCCGGACGCCGTGGCGTGATCGCGGTGGTGATGGGTGCGATCGCGGTGCCCAGCACCGCCCTGACCGTGCCGCTGTTCCTGATGTTCAGCCGGGTCGGCGTGGTCAACACGCCCTGGGCCGTCATCGTGCCCAGCCTGATCACCCCGTTCGGCTTCTACCTGATGTGGGTGTTCTCGCAGGAGGCGGTGCCCGACGAACTCATCGAGGCCGCCCGGGTGGACGGCTCGGGCGAGCTGAGCACGTTCTTCCGGATCTCGCTGCCGCTGCTTGCGCCCGGCATCGTCACCGTTGCGCTGTTCGCCATCGTCGCCACCTGGAACAACTACTTCCTGCCGCTGATCATGCTCACCTCGGAGGAGTGGAAACCCCTGACCACCGGCCTGAACGACATCAAGCTCCAGACCTATTCCGCGGCCGGCGGCACCCAGCCGCTGCAGAACGTGATTCTCACCGGATCGTTGCTGACGATCATCCCCCTGGTCATCGCCTTCCTGTTCCTCCAGCGCTATTGGCAGTCCGGTCTGGCGGCCGGCAGCGTCAAGGAATAGGGGGTCCGCACTGTCGTTCAGCTCCCCGCTCCATGCACCGCTCCTGACATAGAAGAAACTCCGAAAGGACAACAATGAAGTTCGCGAAAGGCGCCGTGGCATTGGTCGCCGCCGGCCTCGCCCTCACCGTCACAGCCTGCGGCGCACCGGCCGCCTCCACCACCGCCTCGGCCCCGGCCAGCGCGTCCGGCCCCGTCGAGATCACCGTCTGGGCCTGGGAACCGACCCTGAAGGACGTCGTCACGGCGTTCCAGGCGGCCAACCCCGACATCAAGGTGAATCTGCAGAACGTCGGCGGTGCCGGCGACACCTACACCAAGCTGGACAACGCGCTCGCCGCCGGATCCGGCGCGCCGGACGTGGCCCAGGTCGAGTACTACGCAATCGGCCAGTACGCCATTCCGGGCAAGCTCGCCGACCTGACCCAGTTCGGCGCGGCCGACCTGCAGAGCAAATTCACCACCGGCACCTGGAATGCCGTCACGCAGGCCAACAGCGGCAAGATCTACGGCCTTCCGGTCGATTCGGGGCCGATGGCGCTGTTCTACAACAAGGCCACCTTCGACAAGGCGGGCGTCACCAAGCCGCCGGCCACCTGGGAGGAGTTCTACCAGGCCGCGAAGAAGATCCACGCGCTCGGCAAGAACTACTACATCACCACCGACAACGGTGACGCCGGATTCGCCACCTCGATGATGTGGCTGGCCGGGGCGAAGCCGTTCGGTGTCGCCGACGGCCAGGTCACCATCGACCTGGGCGACGCGGGCGTGGTCAGCTTCGCCGAGTTCTGGCAGAAGATGATCGACGAGGGCCTGATCAACACCAAGGTCGGCGGCTGGTCCGACGACTGGTTCAAGGGTCTCGGCGACGGCACCATCGCCAGCCTGATCACCGGCGCCTGGATGCCGGCCAACCTGATCGGCTCGGCGCCCAAGGCGTCCGGCGACTTCCGGGTCGCGGCCACCCCGGTGCCCACGGCCGGCTCGACGGCCAACTCCGAGAACGGCGGGTCGTCGCTGGCCGTCCTGGCATCGAGCCAGAAGCAGGCAGCCGCCTACAAGTTCCTGCAGTTCACCAGTGACGGCGACGGCGTGGCGATCCGGCTCAAGGGCGGCAACTTCCCGTCCACGACCGCCGACCTGGCCAGCGCCGACTTCCTCGGCCACACCGACAAGTACTTCGGCGGCCAGGAATACAACAAGGTCCTGGCGCAAGCCGCCAAGGACGTGCTGCCCGGCTGGAGCTACCTGCCGTTCCAGGTGTACGCGAACTCGATCTTCGGCGACAAGGTGAAGGACGTCTACGCCGGCAAGGGCACCCTCAAGGACGCCTACGCCGCCTGGCAGACCGACCTGGAGAAGTACGGCAAGGAGAACGGCTTCATCAAGTAGCCAGCTGACCCGTTGGTTGAGCTTGTCGAAAACCCTTGCCAGCACATCGTCCGAGGGTCTCGACAAGCTCGACCAACGAGGGGCGAGCGCCTACTTGCGGCTCCGGGAAGGCCGCGGGCTCGGCGTATCGGACGCACCCGGCGTGGGCGTCGCCGTCCCGTCCTCCAGCACCGGCGGCACGCACAGCTTCGGCGCCAACCCGAACCCGGTGGTGAAGATCAGCGGGGGCTGCAGCACGGCATGGCACACCTCGGCGGTCAGCTTGCGGCTGCCGGTGGCGGTGAAGACGCCGTTGCCACGGCAGCCCGCGTAGCGCACCACGACGTCCGACCCGAGTGACGGGACGGAGCCGTCCCACAACCGGACCAGCGCGGCCGTGCCACCGACCGCGTCGCAGGAGGTGTCGTCCGGTCCGGCACCCTTCGGCGCCTTCGCGAGCGCGGCCATGACCTGCCGGGCGTTGTAGTCCACGCGATCGTCGCGGTCCGCCAGTGCCTTCGACGCCAGCAACTGGGCGGGCGACACCGCCAGGTCGTACTGGCACAGCGTGACCGGCACCAGCGCCCTGCCGGCCACGGACGGATTCGCGGCGGCGGGCTCCAGGGCGCTCCGCACCGGGCAGCCGTTCGGATCGACCTCGCCGATCGGGCGCACGGACGCGACGATCTGGTCGGCGACCGTGGCCAGCCCCTCGTTGTGCACCACCTCGACCACGTAGCCGGCCACCTCGGCGCTGACGGTCGCCGTCCAACCGGCCGGCAGATCCCATCCGTGATCGGTGGCGGTGACCGGACGGACCGTCACGAACGTCTGCAATTCCTTGGCCGGCAGCTCCCGCGGGCACAGGATCAACGCCACCGGTCGCACGTCCGGCGCAAGGTCGACGAAGGGTCCGGACGGCCGCTCGATCCGGCCGGCGCACCAGTCACTCGCGGGCGCCCAGCCGTAGTCCCAGATTTGCGGCACCTGGTAGCTGAGCACCCGGTAGGACTCCCATCGCCAACCCGTCCGGGCCGCGCTCGGTTCCGGCGCGGACGGCGAATCCGCCGGCCCCCGCTCGGGAGCCGGCGCCCCGGCGGGCACGGCGGACGACGACGAGCCGCCCCGCAACTGGTTGATGGCAAGCGGAATCGCCACCGCGGCGACGAGCACCACGGCCGCCGCGACCGGCAGCCAGCGGGGCAGCCCGCCGCGACCGCGGGCGGGGGTCGGCGGGTGCAGCGGCTGGAAGTCGGGCTCGTCGGCATGCCGGCGCAGCCCCTCGCGGAAGGCCCGCTCGGCCCGGTCGTCCCGGTCGTCGTCGTGCTCGTGGCGCCCGGTGGGTTCGCTCGGCTCAGTCATCGGTGTCGTCCTCGATCAGTCGGGTGCGCAGCCGGGTGAGTGCCCGGTGCACATGAGAGCGGGCGGTGGCCTCGGCACAGCCGAGGATGGAGGCGATCTCGGCATACTCCAGGTCGTCGTAGAAGCGCAGGGCGACCGCGGCCCGCTGCAGTGGCGGCAGGCTCTCGCACAGCTGCCAGGCCAGCTCGGCGTCCGTCACCGAGGCGGCGTGATCGGCGGTGACCGCCTGCACGTCGTCGCTGGCGTGCTCGCGACCCGAGCGCCGCCAGCGGCTGATGCCGGCGTTGACGATGCTCCGCTTGACGTAGGCGTCCACGTTGCCGGTGGCGCTCACCCGCGCCCAGCGCGGGTACAGGCCGAGCAGGGCGTCCTGCACCAGGTCGCGGGCGTCCTCGGCGTTGCGGGTGACCAGGTAGGCGAAGCGCTGCAATGCCACCGATCGGGCGGCGACGTAGTCCTCGAACCGAATCGCGGTCACCGGCGCCTCCTGTACGAGCGTCATACCCTGCAGACACGTGGCAATGGGGTGCAGCGTTGCACCACCGGGCATGATCGTCCCATTCAACCCCACGAACAGGATTGATCCCGCCGAAACCGAAGGAGGCCCCGATGCTGCTCGCCGAGGACGTCCTGCTGCTCGCCACCGACGACGCCAGCGG
>WBZS01002767.1_pt1 | contig 10153 bp, 9 predicted proteins | sample 5204201 | NCBI WGS metagenome assembly WBZS01 (sample SAMN12344357, study PRJNA552823) | activated sludge metagenome | biome: Activated sludge suspended growth; feature: Nitrification reactor; material: Wastewater; isolation source: activated sludge from nitrification reactor of wastewater treatment... | reverse complement strand
GAGGGAGATGACGAGGACGACGAGGACGAGAGTGAGGTTGAGTCCGTCGAGGACGACCCCTCCCGCGGCAGGTATGAGGGCTTGCATGCGTTTCCTCCTTGACGCCGCCGCAGCGGCGCACGGGGTCGGCGCCGAACGGGGGCTCGGCGGAGGCACATCCGTGTGTTCCGGGGGCGAGGCTATCGCTCCCGCCCACCGCGAGGCGACCGGGTGGGGCCGTCGGATGCCTGTGGCACAGGTCACCTTGGGCGTGGAAGCGCTTTTACTCCTCCTGTATGCCGCCCAGCGGAATCCCGGGGCGGGTCGCGCGCCGCTCGGGCCGGGTCGGACCGGGTCGGGCCGGGTCGGCCCGCTCAGGCCGGGTCGGTCGGCAGGTCGCCCAGGGTCGGATACATCTCCAGCACGCGGTCGAGCCCGGTGATCGTAAACACCTTGTGGACCCGGTCGGTCGCGCCGACGATCCGCATCCGACCGCCCTGCGACCGGACCAACTTGAGCCGACCGACGAGGACACCCAGTCCGGTGGAGTCCAGGAAGGTGACCCGGCTGAGATCGACGACGAGGTCGCGGCAGCCACCGTGGATCGGCTCGTCGAGGCGCCGCCGTAGCACCGGCGCGGTGTAGACGTCGATCTCCCCGCCGACGTGGACGATGGTGCGCTCCCCCTGCGCCGTGGTCGACAGCGTCAGATCCACGATCACACCCTTCCGCAGACTGCTTGTCTGTGAACGGTACCCCGGGAGCCTACGGTTGGGCTAATGCTCGACGTTCCAGGCCCTCCGGCCCGGGGAGACCGTGAGGCCGACCCGGACCCCGCGATGCTGCTCGCCCGGTTGGCGAGCGGGGCACGCGAGGGGCGGCTGCGGCATACCCGCCGGATCCCCGCTCGCGAGGCCGTGACCAGCGAGCTGCCGACCTGGATGGCGCCGCCGCTGGCCGGTGCCTTGTTGGCCTCGGGCGTCGACCAGCTGTGGAGCCATCAGGTCGAGACGGCCGAGGCCGCCCACGCGGGAGAGCATGTCGTCGTCGCGACGGGGACGGCGTCGGGCAAGTCGCTGGGCTATCTCGTTCCGGTGCTCTCGGACGTGCTCGACGGTGCTGCGGCGCCGACCGGCCGCGGGGTGACTGCGCTCTATCTCGCGCCGACCAAGGCCTTGGCCCATGACCAGCTCAACCGGGTGAACCGGCTGGCCCTTCCAGGGCTGCGGGTCTCGGCCTACGACGGGGACACCGCGCCCGAGGAGCGGCGTTGGATCAGGGAGCACGCGGCATACGTGCTGACCAACCCGGACCTGCTGCACCACTCGCTGCTGCCGGGGCACGAGTGGTGGGCGCCGTTCCTGCGGGCATTGCGCTATGTCGTCATCGACGAATGCCACATCTATCGGGGCGTGTTCGGCTCGCACGTCGCGCTCGTGCTGCGGCGGTTGCGGCGGGTGGCGGCTCGCTACCGCGCGAACCCCACCTTCGTCCTCGCGTCCGCGACCGTCGCCGACCCGGGCGCGCACGCGGCCGCCCTCATCGGTATGCCGGTCCGCCCGGTCACCCATGACGGGTCACCACGCGCGGCGGTGACGATCGGGTTGTGGGAGCCCGAGATCCGGCCGACGGCTGATGCCGAATCGGCGGTGACGGCGCGGCGGCGCTCGGCCGTCGCCGAGACCGCAGACCTGTTGGCCGACCTCGTCGATGCCGGGGTGCAGACGGTGGCGTTCGCTCGGTCGCGGGTGGGGGCCGAGGTCATCGCGCAGTCGGCGGCTCGGCGCTCGGCCGATCGCGGCGGGGTTGCCGCCGCGATCGACGCAACATACGCTCACCGCGCTCCTGATGCTCCCGATGCTCCCGTCGCTCCTGATGCTCCCGTCGCTCCTGATGCTTCTGATGCCCGCGGCGCCCTGGCCGAGGCGGGGTCCACGGCCGCCCGGGACGGCGACCTGACGCGGGGCCACGGAGGGCCGGTGATCGCGGCATACCGGGGCGGTTATCTGCCCGAGGAACGGCGAGCCTTGGAGGCTGACCTGCGGTCTGGGCGGTTGCGCGGGCTTGCGGCGACGACGGCGCTGGAGCTCGGGGTGGACGTCAGTGGGTTGGACGCGGTGCTGCTGGCCGGTTGGCCGGGGACGATCTCGTCGTTCTGGCAGCAAGTGGGGCGGGCCGGACGCGCCGGGAGGGAGTCGCTGGCCGTGCTCGTCGCTGCGGACGACCCGCTCGATGGCTTCCTCGTGCGCAACCCGGCGGCGATCTTCGACCGGCCGGTGGAGGTGGCTGTCGTCGACCCGGCAAACCCGCACGTGCTCGCCCCGCATCTGGTGTGCGCGGCGGCGGAGGTGCCGGTCACGGACGCGGACCTGGCACCCGATGTGTTCGGAGCCGGGGCGGCGGCGTTGCTGGACCGCCTCGTCGCCGATGGCGTGCTGCGGCGGCGGCCGACCGGCATCTATTGGGCAGGCGATGACTCGCCTGCTGCTGGCGTGTCCCTGCGTGGCATCGGGCGACCGGTGCGAGTGGTCGAGCGGTCCACGGGGCGGGTCGTGGGGTTGGTGGACGAGGCTCGGGCTGATGCGGCCGTCCACACCGGGGCCGTCCACGTGCACCAGGGTCGGAGTTTCGTCGTCACGTCGCTGGACCTGCAGGACGGGGCCGCGGTGGTCACCGCGGGCGATCCGGGGTGGAGCACCCAGGCCAGGTCGGTGAGTGAGTTCAGCCTGGGCCGGGTCCGGGAGCATCGAGCGGCCGGGACGTTGAGCGCGTCTTTCGGTGACGTGACGGTCCGCCACCAGGTGGTGTCGTTCCTGCGACGGCTGCCCGACGGGGAGGTCATCGGCGAGCATCCACTCGACCTGCCGGTCCGCACCCTCTCCACGACGGGTGTGTGGTGGACCCTGCCCGAAGACGTGCTGGCTGACGCCGGGGTGGAGGCGGACGGCATACCGGGGGCTTTGCATGCCGCGGAGCACGCGGCCATCGGCATGTTGCCGTTGGTCGCCAGCGCCGACCGGTGGGACATCGGCGGCGTCTCGACCGCCCGGCACCCGGACACCGGGTTGCCGACGGTCTTGGTCTATGACGGCTACCCGGGGGGCGCGGGGTTTGCTCATCGCGGGTATGCCGTGCTGCGCGAATGGCTCGCGGCCACCCGAGACGTCGTGGCTGGGTGTGCCTGCTCGGACGGCTGCCCGTCGTGTGTGCAGTCGCCCAAGTGCGGCAACGGAAACCATCCGCTCGACAAGGTGGGAGCCGTGCGGGTGCTCGGCCTGGTTGTTGGTCTGCTGGAGACGACCGTTCCCCCGGCCCGGTGAGCCACGATGGCGCGGCCGCACCGAATGACTGGGCCGAACCTGTTTGCCGAGGGCCGCGCTGGGTAGTCTCGCCACCGTGGCCGCTGACCGGGTCGGCGCGCTTGACGTCAAGGGTGGGTCATCAGGAGGACAACGTGGTCGCATTCGGATTGATCCTGCTTCTCGTCGGGCTGGGCGGCGGTGGGTGGCTGGCGTGGTTGGCACTGCAGAGCGAGACCGGCGTGACGTTGGGGGCGACCGGACTGCAGCTGACAGTCCTGCCGATCACTTTGTTCGTCGCTGGCGCGGTGTCGATGCTGTTGTTGTGGTTGGGGGTGCGGTTGATGGCCCTGGGCACCAAGCGTCGAGTGGCCCGACGCAAGGAGCTCAAGCAACTGCGGAACACACCCTCGGCGTCCACGGCGCCAGGCAGCACTACCAGGCCGCCGTCCGGTAGCCCGTCGGACCGCTAGGTCTGCTAACTGCAGGCCTTGGTTTCGCTGCGGGCCAAAGACTGCGGTTCCAGCAGGCTCGTGCTGGCTTTGCTCGCGCACGCTGGCTCCTGCCGGCTTCTGACACTTCTGCCACTTTCCGTTAGCCGTCAGCCCGGCCCGGCGCGAGCGATCGACCGAGCTGTCCGGGGGATGGGGCCGGGCGTTGTCACAGTCACCGTGACCGTCGCCGACCCGTCACTGGCCAGGGAACAGGTCTGCAACGCAGCCTGATTCGCTCTGGCGTAATGACCCGCTGCCGCACATGCCGCTGCAGCCGAGTCTCCCCGGACCGCGGCCTGCGCGGCCGCGAGCGCGGCGAGGTCCGCGGCCGACCTGGCGACGTGAGCGGCGTTGACGGCTCGGGTCAGATCGACCGCGCCCAAGAGCACAGCGAGCGCGGCGCCGATCACGCCGATGACAACCACAGTGCTCTGGCCCTGGTCCCGCGATCCCCGCCGACGCGGACCCGGTCGCAACCGAACCGCCCGCGACAGTCCCGCCGTCAACAGTCCCGCCGTCGACCAACTCGGCCGCGACACAGACGCCCAGGACGGACCCGGTCGCGACAGACCTGTTCTGCGCTGACACCGGAGCCGCAGACTCGTCAACAGCAGCACGCTTCGGGACCCACGCCGGCCAGCTCCGTGTCGACCGGTCATGGTGGGACCGCCTCTCGTGGCGCCACTGACGTCGATCGCACCACCCATGAGAGGCCGAGCAGCCCAGCCCGACGTTCCACCGAGACTGTGACTGCGGCGCGATCCTCGGTCACCGAGACCTCGATCGACGCGCCACCCGGCGCAGCCCCGCGCGCCAAGCCACGAGCCTCGGCTTGGCTGTCCCCTCGAGCCAGTGACCGAGCAGCCAAGCGAGCGGCGTCCACACAACGAACCTGGTCGATCCCGGCGAGGATCGCGGTGAGACCGACGACAAGGACGAGCACCGCGGCCGGCAGGGCGACAGCGAACTCCGCGGTCGCCATCCCCCGGTCGCGACCCGCCCTGACCCGGCCCATCTCAGCCCGTGTTCAGCGCCGTCTGGATGATCCGAGCCAGTGCCGCCCGCACCGTGTCGGACTTCACGACGGCGATGAGCGCGGCGGCGAAGGCCACGGCGGCAAGCGTGCCGACGGCATACTCGGCGGTGGTCATCCCGGCGTCGACGCGGCGGCGACATCCCCGCCAAACTCGGATCGCGTTTATTCTCAATGTGTTTCGCACGAGTGATCCCCTTCCCACGGATCTTCGACAACCCGATCCTCGCCGGGCAGACGCCCTTCGTCACCACAGCGGTGTCCGCCTGTGGACGGTGGGACGACGGCCCAAAGGGATGTGGACAACCCCCGCCCGGTTCTATCGTGCGATACCCCTAGGGGTATGATCGCCGACGGCCCGAAAGCTGAAGGAGCGTGGAGTTCGTGAGAACGGTCGTGGTTGTCGGTGGCGTCGCCGGGGGGATGAGCGCTGCCGCGCGACTGCGGCGCCTGGATTCCAGCGCCCGGATCGTCGTCGTCGAGCAGGGCGCCGAAGTGTCCTTCGCCAACTGCGGACTCCCCTACTACCTCAGCGGCGAAATCGCCGGACGCGATGACCTCCTGCTGCGAACCCCGGAGTCGCTCGCCGACACCCTGGGCCTCGACGTCCGTGTCAACACCCTCGCGACGGCCATCGATCCCGCCGCCCGGGAGGTGTCCCTGCGCGGCCCCGACGGCACCGCCGAACGGATCCGTTTCGACGCGCTCGTCCTGGCCCCCGGGGCGTATGCCGTCCGCCCACCGATCCCCGGCATCGACCACCCCCGCGTGCGGACGCTTCGGACGGTGCCCGACGCCGACACGATCCGCGGCTGGGTCACCGAAGGGGCCGCCCGGGCCGTCGTCCTGGGCGCCGGGTTCATCGGGCTCGAAGCCGCCGAGGCACTGCGCCATGCCGGGCTGGACGTGAGCATCGTCGAGGCCGCCCCCCACGTGCTGCCCGTCGTCGACGCCGAGGTCGCTTCATACATCTCCGAGGAACTGCGCGCCCACGGCGTGGCCGTGCACGAGGGTGTCGCCGCGCGCGCCATCACCGACCTCGACGGGCACCCTGTCGTCGAGCTCGCCGACGGCACCATCTTGCCCGCCGACCTGGTCATCCTCTCGGTCGGCGTCCGGCCGCGATCGGAGTTGGCCGCTGCCGCAGGTCTGGCCCTCACCGATCAAGGCGCGATCATCGTTGACGACGAGCAGCGCACGTCGGACCCCCACATCTGGGCGGTCGGGGACGCCACGGCGAGCACCCACGCGGTCACCGGCGAGGTCGGCCCGGTCGCCCTCGCGACGCCAGCCAACCGCGGTGGCCGGGTCGCGGCGGACTCCATCGCCGGTCGGGGCCGCGGTCGACGCTCGCCGCAACCGCTCGGCACCGCGGTCGTGCGCATCTTCGAGCTGACCGTCGCCATGACCGGAGCGTCACGGCGCGCGCTGGGCGACCGCGAGTTCCACACGGTCCGTGTCCATTCCGGGCATCACGCGGGCTACTACCCCGGCGCCGAGACGATGCACCTGCTGCTGCACTTCGACGCCGACGGTCGCATCCTCGGCGCCCAAGGAGCCGGGCGCGCGGGCATCGACAAGCGCATCGACGTCATCGCGACGGCCGCCCGGGGTGGCCTGTCGGTGGACGACCTGGTCGACCTCGACCTCACCTACGCCCCGCCGTTCGGGGCCGCGAAAGACCCAGTGATGATGCTCGGGATGATCGCCGACAACGTCCGGTCCGGCCGACTGACCCAACACGACCCGGTAGAGCCCCTAGACCCACAGGCGACCTTGGTCCTCGACGTGCGTAACCCCGACGAATGGGCGAATGGCCACGTCGAGGGAGCCCTGCTCGTCCCCCAGCCGCAGGTCGCCGGGGCGCTGGACCAGATCCGCGCGGCCGCCGCCGGTCGCCCAATCGTCGTCCACTGCGCCTCGGGATTCCGGTCCTACCTCGCCCACCGCACCCTGGCGGGCGCCGACATCCCGAGCGCCAACGTCTCCGGAGGCTTCACCACCTTGTCCCGCGTCCAGCCTGAGTTGGTCGCTCAGGCCCACACATCAGCGGCGATAGCAATGACGAGTGGCACGACCGTCAGCAGCACGAAGGCCGGAAGGAACGCCAACCCGAGCGGCAGCACGATTGCCACTCCGAGCCTGGCCGCCGCGAGCTCAAGCTGCTGCAACTGATCGGCCCGCACCTGGGCCGCGGCGCGCCGTAACGCCAGCGACGGTGCCGCACCCGCGGCGTCGGCAAGTGCCATCGCACTGCGAGCGCGCGCCCAGTCGGGCCCGACGGCACCCCAGGCGACCGACCACGGCATACCCCACCGCACGGCAGTCGCCACCGTGGTGAGGTGGGCTCGCACCGCTCCCTGCGACGTGCGCGCCACCGCCTCGACCGCGTCGACCAGACCGCCCCCGGCGGCCAGCACGAGGGCCAAGAACTCCAGGGCCGCCGCCACGTCTGCCCCGCCCAGCCGATCCGGTATGCCGTCCCCCTCGGTCTCCGGGTTGCCAGCTTCGGCGCCCGGACCGTCCCGCTGGACGACGGCTGACCAGGCCCGGGTCGGCCACAGCAGGACGGCGGCAGCGAGCAGAGCCCCGACGGCCCATCCCTGGCCAGCCAACTCGGGCGGCATCACGTCACGGCCGCGAGGCCGAGGCGACGGATCAACAGGCTGCACCACCAGCGACCGATCCCGAGCAGCGCCAACCCAAGTCCGAGACAGCCGATGGCGATGGGTGACCCGGCATACATCCGCCAGGGGTCGACCGCGAAGACCGCACCCACGAGCGGCCCGGCCAGAGGCAACAGGGTGAGGATGCGCATCGTCGCGCGGGGCCCGGCCAGCGCGACGGCGACGCGACGCCGCACGGCCTCGTGCTCCCGAAGCAGACCGGCTGCGGCCTCCCACGAGTCCGCCAGCGGAACCCCAGCCGACTGCGACAGCTCGCGAGCCTGACTGATGACGGCCGCCGCTGGCCCAAGTGCCGGGTCCGACGGCCAGTCGCCTGGCTGCCCGCGCAGCAGCGCGAGGACGTCCCTAGGAGCGCCTCCGCCGGTAGCGCCTCCGTCAGTTGCGCCTCCGCCGACGTCGCCACTCGGACGTGGTCCGCCCCTGCCATTGACCTCGCGGGCGTCGTCGACCTCCCGTTCCACGAACTGCAGCACGGCCGATAACGACAACCCGGCTCGGAGGCCGGCCACGCACAGGTCCAATGCTTCGCACAGAAGCGCCACGCTCGCCGAACGCCGACGCTCACGCCGCCGCGCCCCACCGAGCCAGGAAGGTCTGCGACCGGGCGCAAAACCACCACCCACGCTTCCCGGCCGGGCCGAGCCAGCGGGGCGCCACCCGCGCCCTTCCCGCCCCATCGGAAGCGCAGTCCTTTCCCTGCCGGAGAGCAGGACCGCACACGCCAACAGCAGCCCGACCACCCATGCGCTGGCATCAGGAGCAACGCCGCTCATGGAAGGACATCCGACCCGACCAGCGCCGCCAGCCGAGCCCGACCGGCCACGCGATCACATCCGACAACCGCAGCACCTGCCGCCGCCGACGCGTCCCAGGCCACCTCGCCCACACCGTCACGGTCACCGTCACCGTCACCGTCACCGTCACCGTCACCGTCACCGAGCCTGCCCCCGACGCCATGATGCTCCAACACCGGCACCACAACCGGACGCGCCCCGGCAACCCCCATGACGACCCCAATCGCGTCGACGCAGCGACCAACACCGTTGCGGCGCATATGAACCACGACGGACACCGCGCTCGCCAGCTGGGCGTGGACGGCAGGAAGCGACATCCCGGCCAGCGCTCCGAGAGCTTCGAGCCGAGCGACCAGGTCACCGGCAGCATTGGCGTGGACCGTCCCGGCCCCACCCTCGTGCCCGGTGTTGAGCGCCGCCAACAGCTCACGGACCTCGGCCCCGCGCACCTCGCCGACGACGATCCGATCCGGCCGCATCCGCAGGGCCTGACGCAGCAAGGTCACCATGGTGACCTCGCCGACGCCTTCGACGTTGGGCGAGCGTCCCTCCAGATGCACCACGTGCGGGTGACCGACCGCCAGCTCCCGCACATCCTCGACGACGAGGATCCGCTCCCGAGGATCAGCGAGACCCAAAAGGGCCGCCAGCATCGTCGTCTTGCCCGCCCCGGTGCCGCCGCTGACGAGGAACGACACCCGTCGGCTCACCAACCGACGCAACACACCCTCCCACCCCGCCGGAACGCTCCCCGCCGCCACCAAGTCGTCGAACCGCAACGGCGTCCGCGCCGGGACCCGCAGGGTGAGGTGCGGCCCCTCAGCGACGAGCGGCGGCAGGATCGCATGCAGCCGGACACCACCGGGCAGAACGGCGTCGACGTATGCCGCGGCGTCATCCAGGCGTCGACCGGCCAGTGCCGCCAGACGCACCGCCAAGGCTCGCCGCTGGCCCACCGGACCGAGTGTCATGGGCACGGCCTCCATCCCGGCGCCTCGGTCCACCCAGACCCGACCGTCGCCGTTAACGGCGATATCGGTGACGGCGGGATCGGCCAACACCGCCTCCAAGGGCCCGGCTCCGAGCACCGCGGCGGACAGGCGACCCTGCACCGTGGCCGCGCCCACGTCTCCGAGGACGGCCCGCTCCGATCGGGCAACCTCGGCGACTACGTCCGGGTCAGGAGCCCGACCCGCCCGGATCTGCTCCCACACCTGCGCGTCCAGGGCCGTCATGACGCCACCTGGCCGGGTTCGTCGGCCAGCACCTCGATGACCAGCCGCGCCAGATCGGCCACCGGGCCGCGGGACCCACCCGGGGGTATGCCGTGCGCCACGTCCCGGGCGACCTGTGGGTCCTCGCCCAGGACACCGAGCACGGGGAGATCCAACGCGGCCTCGACATCGTCCACCAGGGCACGGGACACCCGCCGACCCCGCAGCACCAGGTGAGTCTGCGGGACATGACGCGCAACCCGCGGCGCCGTCGCAGCCAGTGCCGCCAACTCGACGACGCCCGTGCCGGCGACCACCACGGCGACATCGGCCTGGACCATGCCCGGCGCCTGCGACCCGCTGGGCACCGGCACCACCGACGACACCGACGACAACGACGACAACGACGACAACGACGACAACGACGACAACGACCAGGATCGGGGCGCGTCCACCACGACGAGGTCGACAGCGGCGACCAGCCCGGCCACCACCCCGCGCACCGAAGCAGCCCCGACCGCAAGTGGAGACTCCCGGCAGTGGGCCAGGACAGCAACCGGCCCGGAGCGCGGCATACGGGCGATCAACCCGGGACCGTCAACCATCCCGCGACATCCCACCAGGTCGGGCCACCGGACCCCCGCGACATGCTC
>WBZS01002766.1_pt1 | contig 10155 bp, 6 predicted proteins | sample 5204201 | NCBI WGS metagenome assembly WBZS01 (sample SAMN12344357, study PRJNA552823) | activated sludge metagenome | biome: Activated sludge suspended growth; feature: Nitrification reactor; material: Wastewater; isolation source: activated sludge from nitrification reactor of wastewater treatment... | reverse complement strand
GACCGTGCCAGGTGCCTACTTTTGCCAACCGGAGCTATCGCGGGGAGGAAGAGGGAAGAGGGAGGAGGGAAGAGGGAAGAGGGAAGAGGGAGTCCCTCCTCTCTCCTCCCTCTTCCGTGTTATAGCCGGACGCCCTGAACGATATTCAAGGCCGTCACCGCGGCGAGCTGCCGTGCGGCTTCGAGGTTCTTTGGGTCGAGCTGGACGGCCTTCTCGAGGGCGGCCACCGAGCCCGGGTAATCCTTGAGGTGCTTCAGCGCCACACCGGCGCGGAGGTGGTTCAGCGCGGTGCGCGGCGACTGCTCGACGGCGGTCGTGTACATCTCGAGCGCGCGCTCCCATTGCTTGCGCGCCTCATAGACCAGGCCGAGCTCGCGCACGATCTCGTCGTTCTGCGGCGCCAGGTCGCGGGCCGTGAGCAGGTGGCTGAGCGCCTGATCGAGCTGGCCCTCCAGCCGGCAGCAGTGGCCGAGGCGGAGCAGATGCCTGGGGTTGCGCGGGGCCAGCGCCTGCGCATCGCGGAAGGCGATCAGCGCCCGGTCCGCCTGATTGCTGGCCAGCAGCGCCTCGCCGAAGGCGGCCTGGATCTCGTCGGAGCGCGGGCTGGCGCCGACGGCCTGCGCCAGCACCTCGGCGGCCTCGCGGGCGCGCCCCTGGCCGAGTTTCATGCGACCCAGCGAGAGCCAGATCGGGCTGGAATCCGGGGCCTTGGCGGCCGCGGCGCGGTACGCGCGCTCGGCGGCCTCGGCCTCGCCGCGTGCCGATTGGACTTCGGCCAGGCAGGTGAGGGCCGTGGCGTCGTTCGGGTTCAGCCGCACGGCGGCCTCGGCCCGGCTGAACGCGCCCGGCAGGTCGCCCAACGCCAGGCTGGTGCGCGCGGCGCCGAGCATGGCGTGCAGCTGGCCGGGCTGGAAGCCCAACGACTTGGAGTAGCTGCGGGCGGCGTCGCCGTGGTCGCCCAGGTTGAACTGAGCGTCGCCGAGCTCGCCCCACAGCGCGGCATCGGTCTCGGCATGGTGCGCGGCGCGGCTGAGGTAGTCGACGGCGCCGGCCCAGTCGCCGTCGTGGGCGAGGGCGCGCGCCAGGTCGGCGTTGTACTCGGCGTTGTCGGGCTGCAGCTGTGCGGCCTGCTGGAAGTGCGCGAGCGCGCCGGCGTTCTCGCCGTCGCCTCGCAGCCAGCCGCCGAGCTGGTGATGCCACGCCGCAGCCTCGGGCCGCAGCGCGATCGCTTTATGCAGCATCACCTCGGCCTCGGCACCCCGGTTCGCGGTCCTGAGCGCGCGGGCCAGATGATAGTACGCGTACGGGTTTGTCGCGTCGTCGGCGATGGCGCGGTTGAAGTGCGTGACGGCCGTCGACGCATCACCGGCCGCGACCTCGGTCAGACCAAGATGCAGCGAGATGTTGGCCGAGTCGGCGCCGTTGTCGAGCGCCAGCATCAGCGCGCCGCGAGCACGATCGAAGTCGCCGGACTTGCGCTCGGCGGTGCCAAGGGCCTGGTACAGGCTGGCGCGATCGACCGCATTGTTCTTGTTCTGCGCGATGCCTTCGAGGATCTGGACCGCGTCGCTGACGATCACGCCCTTCGGGCCTTCGCCCGCGGCCGTGACGACGGCGCCGGTTGAGACCTGAGCGGGCGCGATGGCCTTGGCCCGGCCCATCCAGTAACGCACCTGCAGCGGATCGGCGCCGAAGGCCGAGGCCTGCTGGAGCGCGTTGTAGACCCGCGGCAGATGCAGATCGGAGGCGCCGGCCTCGCGCGCCTGCAAACCCGAGAGGGTCTCGAGCTCGGCGTGCTCGGCCAGGGCCACCAGGGCCTCGGCCTGCGCCAGATGCGCCTCGGCGTCGCGCGGGGCCAGTTCGACCCATTTCGCGTACGACTCTGCGGCCGCGGCCGCCTGACGGGCCTTGAGGAAGACGCGCCCGGCGCGCTTCTGCACTTCGAGCGATTCCGGGCTGAGCTCCACGGCCTTGCGCATCTCGGCCGCAGCCTCCTGCGCGTCGCCGACGCGGGCCAGTGCCTCGGCCAGCATCGCCAGCGGCCGCCCGTCGTCGGGCGCCAGCCGCGCGGCCTGGCGATAGAGCGCCACGGCCTTCTCGCCGTCGTTGCGGCGTTCGTAGACGTCGCCGAGCAGCATGCGCACGTCGGGGTCGCCGGGCGCCGCGACCAGCGCGGTCTCGAGGTGGTGCGCGGCGCGCTCGAGGTCCCCGAAGGCCAGCGCGGCGCGCGCGGTCTCGCGGCCAAGCGCGGCGTTATCGGGCTCGGCGCCGAGCGCGGCCTCGAGGGCCAGCAAAGCCTCGGCCGGTTGATCGAGCTTGAGATAGGCCTGGCCCAGGCGTTCGAGCGTCTTGCCGTGCGTGGGCGCGACGGTCAGCACGCGCTGCCAGTGCGTCAGCGCCGCCGAGGTGCGGCCCAGTTGCCAGAGCGCCTCGCCGGCTTCCGAAAGCGAATCCGCGTTCGTGGGCTCGAGCTCGGCCGCGCGTTGGTACGCGGCGTGCGCGGCCTCGTAACGGTTCAGGCGCATGGCGGCGGCGCCGTAGGCCTTGTGCGCGGCCGTGAGGCGCGGCGCGAGGCCGACGGCCTGCGACAGCGCCTGATACGCGTCCTCGGTCTCGCCGAGATCGAGCATGGCCTGGCCGGCCGCGAGGTAGGCTTCGGCCGACTCGGGCGCGGAGGCCAGGGCGTGGTTGAACGACTGGCGGGCTTCTTCGACGCGGCCGAGCTTGAGCAGCGTGCGCGCCTCGGCGATGTGCAGGTCGGGGTTACGCGGCTCGAGGGCGATGGCGGCGCGCCATTCTTGCAGCCCGCGGTCGAGCTGGCCGGCGCGCGTGAGCGCATCCGCCAGACGCGCGCGGGCGCCCGGATCGGTCTCGGCCAGCCGCAGCGCGGTCTCGGCGCTGGCGACGGCTTCGAGCTGCAGGCCGCTCTGGAGATAGGCCTCGGTGAGCGCGACGTGAATCGCGACGTTGTGCGGCGCGCAGTTGCGAGCGTCGGTCAGGGCCGTGACGGCCATGTCGTGTCGGCCGAGCGCCAGCGCGGCCTGGCCCAAACCCAGCGACCAATCCGACCGGGTCGGGTCGCGGTGCAGGGCCTCGCGGTAGTTGGCCAGCGCGGCTTCGGGATCACCGTTGAGCAGGTGGGCTTCGGCGAGCAGGGCGTAGGTGTCGGCGTCGTCGGGCGCGTGGCGCAGACCCTCCGAGAGCGCGCCGATGGCCTGGAGCGGCCCTGAGCTGATCTGCTTGGCGTTGTGCATCTTCAGCGTGATACGTCCGAGGTCGGCGTACACGGGCCCGGCGGCGGGTTGCGCCATCGCGGCCTGTTGGTACGCGGCGCAGGCCTCGCCGTCCTGCCCGGTCTCTTCGAGCGTCTTGCCCAGCTCGTATTGCGCTTCCCAGTCGGTCGGCTTGAGCGCGACTGCGCGACGCAACACGTCGGCCGCGGCGGGTGCTTCGCCGTTTCGGCGGAGCAGTCCACCCAGACGGCGCAACTCGGCCTGGCCGTTCGGGTCGGCCGCGACCGCGTCGCGCAGGACCGCGATCGCTTCGGCGGGCTGGCCCTGCTTCTGATACAGGTCGGCGAGGTCGGCCAGCAACGCGCGCACCTCGGGTTCCTGGTTGTCGCGGATCGACTTGGTCGTGGCGCCGGCGTTCTTGAGCGCCTGCCGGCCGGCCTCGAGCGCGGCCGTGGCCCGATCGATGTCGCCGTGCGCGAGGTGGTGACGCGCGATCGCGCGCCACGGGGCCGCGGCGCCCGGTTGTTGCTGCGCGGCGCGCATGAAGTGCTCATAGGCGGCATCGCCTTGCGACGTGGAGGCCTCGATCTCGCCCAGGATCACGTGCGCCTCGGCCGACGCCGTCGTGTCCGGCGCGGTCGCGAGCACATGTTGGGCGGCCTCGCGTGCGCGTGACACATCGCCACGGCCGAGCTCGGCGCGGGCGAGGCCCAGGCTGGCCTGCGTGCGCGCCGGGTCGTGGGCGAGGGCGGAGCGGAAGTGCGGCGCGGCCTCCGGGGCGGCGCCGGTGTTGAGCAGGGCGGAGCCCAAGAGGATCCGGGCGTCGACGTTGTGCGGCGCGACGGCCACGGCCTCGAGCGCGGCCTGTTTGGTCGACTCCCAATCGCCGTCGTCGCGCGCCCACTCGGCCTGCAGCAGATGCGGTTCGGCATCGGCGCCGGCGGCGCTGACCGCGCGCGACAGCAGCCGGGTCGCCAGCCGCACGTCGCCGAGTTCGCGCGCGAGGCGCGAAGCCGCGGTCAGGACGGAGGCGGAGACGGGCAGGTCGAAGCGGATCGCGTTCAGGGCGTCGAGCGCCGCATCGGTCGCGCCGAGCGCGTGTCGGGCCTGAGCGACGACGACGGCCGCGTCAGGCTCGTCGTCGACCGCGCCGGAGACCAGGCTCAGCGCCGCTTCGGGAGCGCCGGCCTTGAGGTGAGCGCGGGCCGCGCCGAGCCGATACGCGGGATCGTCGGCGCTGTCGAGCGCAGTGGTATAGCTGGCGATCGCGGCCTCGACGTCGCCGGTCTTGAGCTGCAGTTCGCCGCGCGCGGCGGCCAGTCTGCCGCGAACGTCGCCGATGTGGGCCCAGGCCGTTTCGAGCGCGGACTGTGCGGCGCCGAAGTCGCCGGTGCCGGCCCAGAGCCAGGCCGAGTCGAGCGAATGCGCGAGCGTGTCTTGCGCGGGCAACGAGTGCGCGGCCATGCGGCAGAGCTGCTCGGCCAGGGCAGGCTCGCCGAGTTCGCGCAGCGTCGACGTGAAGGCCAGCCAGTGCTTGGCCGGGCATTCCGGCGCGGTCTGCTGGATCAGGGCCACGATTCCGGCCGGCGAGAGGTTGGCGCCCAGCACGAAGCCGGCGACTGCCGCCGACTCGAGCGAGGCGTTTAGCAACCCGTCAAGCAGCGCCGCGGGTTGCTCGATCAGGCCCCAGACGTACTGGAGCGGCAGACGCCAGCGTTCGGGTTGAGCGCTGGCCTCGACGGCGACGCCGTTCCAGTCCGACGCGGCCGCGGCGCGCAGGCGGAGCGCCAGCGCGGCCGGGAGCACGTGCCGGATCGGGTCGAGCGCGGCCGAGGGCGTCGCCAGGGCGGCGTAGGCGGCGCCGGTCTGGTCATAGCCGTCGCCGAGCAGATACGTCTCCGGGTCGTCGGTGACCTCGGGATAGCGCGCGCCGAAGGCGATCATGGCCAATCGGCCGGGGCGCCAGGTGGCGTCGAATTCGGATGTGGCGGCGGTCAGCCAGGCCTTGAGCACGTCGGGCTCATGCGCGACCTCCCACAGTTCGGGGACGAGCTTGAGCCGGCGCATGGCTTCCGCCCAGCGCGATTCGGGAAGTGCCGCAAGGATGGTTTCAACGGGTGTCATGACGCCTCTCAAGTGCAAGGGTGTGGCGGCGCTCGGGCTAGAACGCGACGAGCAGGCGGTAGGCGGCGGCCTCGAACAGCGCGCCGACGACCACCAGCACGATGGCGTTGCCCGAAGACGTGCGGATCAGGTTATTGACGGCGTCGACCAGTGCCGTGGCGTTGCCCACGATCGCGCCGATGTCGTCGGTCAGGGCCTTCTGGCTGAGCTTGGCCGATTGGGCTGCCAGCACCTGGGCTTCCTGCCGGTACGGTCCGCGGATCAGCATGAACATGCCGGCTCCGAGCGAGACCAGGCCGAACGTGAAGAACGTCAGACCCATCAAAATGCGCAAATTGTCGACGGTGAAAGTCTCAGCCATGGGTTCCTCCATGCGCGCCTGTCCTTCGGCGCGCAGCTCCTGGAGGATGACAAGTGCAAGTGGCGTGCCACGCGCCAACGAACGCCAACCCGGCCTTTCTCGAGTGACCCGGGCGCCTGGGGCGGGGAGCGAAAGGCGGGGAGCGAAAGGCGAGGAGCGAAGGGCGAAGGGCGAAGGGCGAAGGCCGACGGAATGCGGTGAAGAGCAGGGGCTTGTGGCGAAGCGGTGGCGGGCGCGAAGCCTGGACGGGTGGCGATTGGAAATGCTTCGTGAGCGGGTGTAGAGACCGTAAGTCGAGCCGTGGTGGTGACGCGATCAGCGCGTCGTCCTCCACTCCAAGGACCGGTCACCGGTATGCCGTTTCGACTCTGGCCCCCCCTCCGGGGAACCGCGCCACGCGCCTATGACCCGGCGGCACCGGGTGCGCGGTTCGCCTGGAGGGGGTCAGGGGGGTGGCCCATCACCCCCCCGCTGATCGTCACCACAAAATGCACCTCGCTCGCCTCCGTCACGGGCTGGCGCAGCCTGAGCCGGCCCGTCTCGCCGTCGACCACGACGGCCAGGCCGGGTTTGAGGCGATCACCGTCCAGCAGTCGGGCGCGGAGGCCCGGGTACCGCGTCTCGAGGTCGTCGATCAGAGCCTGCACCGACGACCCGGTGGCGGACACGGTGGCCACGCCGCCGGTCAGAGGGCGCAGGAGGGCCGGGATCCAGACGGTGGGCAAGCGCCTAGCTCCGCTCGGCGTTGAGCGCGGCCACGATCCGGCCCGGCGCCATCGGCAGCTCGCTCATCCGTACCCCGATGGCGCGATACACGGCGTTAGCAACCGCCGCTGCAGGGGGCACGATCGGCACTTCGCCGACGCCGCGAACGCCGTAAGGGTGACTCGGGCTGGGCACTTCGACGATGTGCGTCTCGATCCACGGCAGATCCAGGCTGACGGGCATCCGGTAATCGAGCCAGTTGCCGTTCAGCAAATGGCCCTGCGCGTCATAGACGTATTCCTCGTTGAGCGCCCACCCGATGCCTTGAACCGCGCCGCCCTGCATCTGGCTGGCGACGTAGTTCGGGTAGACGGCTTTGCCCGCGTCCTGCACGGCCGTGTAGCGCAGGATCTGGACCTTGCCGGTCTCGGGATCCACGTCGACGTCGACGACGTGGACGGCGAAGGCGGGCCCCGCGTTCGGAGGCTGGACCGACGCGCTGGCGCCGACCGGCCCGCCGGCCTCGTCCAGGCGGCTCGCCAGTTCGCCGAACGTCAGGCGCTCGTCACCGGCGGAGAACACGCCGGCCGCGTAGGCCACCTGATCGGCCGAGATTCCCCACAGCGCCGCCGCGCGCTCCTTCATCCCGGCGATCAGGCGCAGCCCGACCTCGTACGCGGCCCAACCGGTCGCGAAGGTGGTGCGGCTGCCGTAGGTGCCCTCGGTGTCGCCGACGGCATCGGTGTCGGCCACGGTCGCCTTCACGGCGTCGAGCGGCAGGCCGAGAGTCTCGGCCAGCTGCATCGCCAGCGCGGTCCGCGAGCCGCCGATGTCGATCGATCCCTCGACGAGGCTGACTGTGCCGTCGGCGTTCACGCTCGCCGAGGCGCTCGATTTGCCGCCGTAGTTACCCCAGTAACCGGCCGCCACGCCGCGACCCCGATGGGGCCCGGTGAGCGGCGTTTGATAGTGCGGGGTGGCCTGCGCGGTCTCAAGGGTCTCGAGAAAGCCGATGCGCTGAAAGGCGACGCCGTCGACCTTGCGGTCGCCTTCGCGGACTCCGTTGCGCAACCTGAACGCCACCGGGTCGAGCCCCAGGCGTTCGCAGACCTCGTCGAGCACGGTTTCGCTGGCGAAGACGGCGTTGGTTCCGCCCGGCGCGCGATAGGCTGCGGTGCGGGGCTTGTTCACCACGACGTCGTACCCGTCGACGCGCACGTTCGGGATGCGGTACGGCGCGAAGATGACACCCATGACCGAACCTACCGGCGACCCCGGGAAGGCCCCGGCTTCGTAGATCAGCGTCGCCTGGGCGGCCGTGAGCCGGCCCGCGGCGTCGGCGCCGATCTTGACTTTCATGAAGGAGCCCGACGTCGGCCCGGTTGCGGCGAGCACATCGCGGCGGCTCATCGTGAGTTTGACCGGGCGATGCCCGCTTTTGCGCGAGAGCAACACCGCCAGCGGCTCGAGATAGATCCCGATCTTGCCGCCGAAGCCGCCGCCGATCTCGAGCGGGATCACGCGGATCTTCGACAGCGGCCAATGCAGGATCTGGGCGACCTGCTCGCGCACGCCGAACGAGCCCTGCGTGCTGCACCAGATCGTCGCCTGCCCATCCGCGTCGACCACGGCCGTGGCGTTCTGCGGTTCGATGTAGCCCTGATGGACCATGGCCGTCGTGAACTCGCGCTCGACGACGACGCTCGCCTCCGCGAAGCCGCGCTCGACGTCGCCCGTTTCCTCGAGGTAGTGCGCGGCGACGTTGGTCGGCTGATCGCCGGGCGTGCCAAGTTCCGACGTGCGGAGTTCGTCGAGCAGCAGCGGCGCATCGGCCCGCATCGCCTGACGCACATCCATCACTGGCGGCAACACGGCGTAGGTCACGCGGATCAGGGCAGCGGCGGCCTCGGCGATATGGGGGCTGGTTGCCGCGACGGCGGCGATGGCGTGGCCGTGGTACAGCACCTTGTCGCGGGCCAGCACGTTGTTGCTCTGGTAGCGCAGGTTGATCGATCCCTCGCCGAGGTCCGCGACCTTGCTCTCCAGCTCGGGCAGATCCTGTGCGGTCACGACGGCGCGCACACCGGGATAGGCCTCGGCCGCGCTCGTGTCGATGGCGAGCACGCGCGCGTGCGCGTGCGGGCTTCGGTGGACGGCGCCGTACAGCATGCCGGGTAGATCGATGTCGGCGCCGAAGCGCGCCTTGCCGGTCACCTTGTCGACGCCGTCTTGTCGCAACGGCGTCGTGCCGATGACGCGATAGCCTGCCGCCTGATCGGTCTTCGAGGACGTAGTCATGCGCGTGGCTCCCTTGGGCCGCTCACGTTCAGGCCGGGTTGTCGGCCGCGTCAAGCACGGCTCGCACGATATGATCGTAGCCCGTGCAGCGGCACAGGTTGCCGGCCAGCCATTGCCGGACCTCGAGCTCGGTGGGGTGGGGATTGCGATCGAGCAACGCTTTGGCCGCGACGATAAAGCCCGGTGTGCAGAACCCACATTGCAGGGCGGCGTGCTCCAGGAACTTGCGCTGCAAAGGGTGCAGACCGCCGGGTGGCGCGATGCCCTCGATGGTCGTCACCTGTCGCCCCTGGACCTCGACGGCCAGCACCAGACAGGCGTTGACCAACGCGCCGTCGATCAGCACACTGCACGCGCCGCAGTTGCCGTTGTTGCAGCCCTCTTTCGCGCCAGTCAGCCCAAGAGTCTCGCGCAGCACTTCGAGCAGGCTCTGCCGGGGCTCGCACAGGAATTCGGTGTTCTCGCCGTTGATCGTGGTCTGGATGTGGGTGAGTGCGGACATGGGTCAGGACCGTGCCCTTTCCACGGCGCGCTCGAGGGCGCGCCGGGTCAACACGCCGCTCAGGTGCCGTCGAAAATCGGCCGTGCCGCGGACGTCGTCGATGGGTCGGGCCTCGGCCTGCGCCAGCCGCGCGGCCTGACCCAGTGTCTCGTCGTTGACGGGCCGACCCGGCAGATAATCGCCGGCGTTGGCGAGCAGCAGCGGGGTCGGGCCGACTGCGCCCAGAGCCAGCCGCGCCGAAGCAAACGTGCGACCATCCTCCGAGAGCGTGATCGCCGCAGCCGCGCCGACGACGGCGATATCCATCTCGTTGCGCGGGATGAACCGCAGGTAGTGGGCGCCGAAGTTGCGGGGCGGAGTCGGCACCTGGACCGACACCAGCAACTCGCCGGGCTGCAGCACGGTCCGGCCGGGTGCGACGCAGAAATCCTCGACGGGCACGCTGCGCGCGCCGGCCGGCCCGACGATCGTGCAGGTCGCGCCATGCACGATCAGCGGCGGGATCGAGTCGGCGGCCGGCGAGGCGTTGCACAGGTTGCCGCCGATGCTTGCCCGAAACTGGATCTGTACCGCGCCGATCACGCCCAGGCCGTCGACCAGCCCGGGGTACCGGGCGACGACGTGGGGATGATGACAGATCGCGAAACACGACGCCGCTGCGCCGAGGCTGAGTCCTTGTTGGGGATGGTAGGTGACGGCGGTCAGTTCTGGGATCGACTTGATGTCGATGAGCGAGCCGACCTGGCGGCGACCCTCGCGCATCTGGGTCAGCAGATCGGTCCCGCCGGCCATGGGGCGGGCTTGTTGGGGGTCAGCGGCGAGCCGTGCAACCGCCTGCTCGAGGCTGGTGGGCGCCTGGTACTCGAAGGCCTGCATCGGGTACTCCTGAAAATCGGACCGATGCAGTAGTGTACAACAAACAGGGGCGAGGA
>WBZS01002765.1_pt1 | contig 10158 bp, 8 predicted proteins | sample 5204201 | NCBI WGS metagenome assembly WBZS01 (sample SAMN12344357, study PRJNA552823) | activated sludge metagenome | biome: Activated sludge suspended growth; feature: Nitrification reactor; material: Wastewater; isolation source: activated sludge from nitrification reactor of wastewater treatment... | reverse complement strand
CGCAAGCCGCTTCATCGGGAAATACCCGCTGAAACTCGGGAAGCGTCGTCGGGAAACCACGAGGGTCCATGCCCGAAATCTAGCATCAAGACAACGTCTTTGGCAATCAACCGGATAGGCAAGGTTCCACCGACCTTCGGGTCGCCGTTCTTGACATCCCAAATCTTCTTGCCGGTCTTGGCGTCCAGAGCGACCAGCGTTGTGTCGGCCTGCTGCAGGAAAATCTTGCCATCGCCGTAGGCCAGGCCGCGGTTTACCGTGTCGCAACACATCACGGGGATAACCGACGGATCCTGCTTCGGCTCGTACTTCCACTTGATCTTTTGTGTCTCCAGGTCGATTGCAAAGACCTTGTTGGGAAATGCCGAGTGTACATACAGCGTGTCGCCGATGACGATCGGGCCGCCCTCATGACCACGCAGAACGCCGGTCGAGAATGTCCACGCCACCTTCAGATCCTTGACGTTGCTTTTATTGATCTGTTTCAGGTCGCTGTAACGCTGATTCGAGAAATCGCCAGCCTGCGCTGCCCAGTTCTTCGGATCCTTCATCAGTTTGCCGAGATCCGCGTTGGCCAGGGCCAGACCCGGAACGGCGGCGACTGCCATGGCAATCGCTCCCTGCTTGAACATCGATTTACGTGACATAAGCTCCTCCAGAGTGTGTCGCAACAACCGCTAAATCAGCATGGGTGTGACCTGCGATCGCATGCCTCGTCTTCTTTACACCTTGCCGCAGGTGACGCGAGAGGCGATTGCAGGTTAGCACATAGCATGCCGGATTCAATGTGCACCGCAGCGACGCTGCCAGAGAGAGAACGCCTGCCTTGTCGATCCTCAGGCGCTGGCGGATCGGCGGAATCGCGTGTGTCAGAAATGTCACTGAGGCCAGGCGCTCATTGACAACCTGTGTCACAAACGGTGACCCGTCGCGCGGCTATCGTGCGAACTTTCCTCGCTTTTGAGGATCGATCAAGCGACCCACCGATCGTCCTCAGCCGGAGATTGCGATGACCGACGACCAGCAACACCCGCCCGCGGCATACCCGGAACAAGCGATCCGCACCCGTCTCGAGAACGAACTGCCCAACTGGTACTTCGAAGACGGATGGATTCGCCGCAAGTATCGCACCGAGGGTTGGAAGGCGACGCTGATGGTGATCAATACGGTCGGCCACCTCGCCGAAGCCGCCTGGCACCATCCCGATATCGCGGCGTCCTACGCCTGGGTGGTCGTCAAGCTGCAGACCCACTCTGCCAAGGGCATCACCGATCGCGACTTCGAACTGGCGCGCAAGATCGAGGAGGTGGTCCACTGGCAGCCCGCGCGTGAAGGCGGCGCGCTCGAAGGTACGCCGTCGGGCGATCAGCGCTTTCGCTACATCAAGTACGATTATTGAGGCTTCAAGCGGCGGCGCAGCAATCGCGCCGGCAGGCGCAGCGCCGGCAGGTGTGCTGCAACCAGCAGTGCCAGCGCCGCGCCCGCGAGCAACACCCGGACCTCGGCGCGGTAGGGCGCCGGACGCGCCAGATGCGGGGCGGTCAGCGCCCGCAGCAGTTCCGGCTGCCCGGCCAGCCGATGGTAGGAGAGCGCGGTGTCGCGGGCCAGAGCCTGCAGGTAGGCGCCCTTGAGCGATGAAAGGTGCTCGGTCATGGTCGGCTGCATGCGCTTTTCTTCCTTGCCCGATTCATCCACCAGGCCTTCGCCGGTCGTGCTGCCGGTGCGGCCGGCCGAGTAGCCGTCGGTCTGCATCACCTCGTCCGGTCCCCAAAATCCCAGCGGGTGGCCCTCCGGGTCGGTCTTCGGAATGGGCATCAATGTATCGCCGCCGACCCCGACGACGATACCGCGCACTTCGCCCGGTTTGCCGTCATAGACCGGGATGTGCAGGGGACTCACCGGCGGCGCCTCGTGGCCGTCGGTGAAGAACGCGATGCCGTGGTTACCGCCCAGTTCCTTGACCGTACGCAAGCCCCAGTAAAGGCCCTTGGCGACCTCGCTCGCCCCTGCCCACGACATCCGGCCGTCGATCCGATCGAGGGTGGCAAGCAGGTCGTTGTAGTTGTCGCAGACCTCGGCCGGCGCCACCAGCAGCAGCACCCGGTATTCGGCGAACACCGCCCAGCCGATGCGCGAACCGCACGGCAGCTCGGCCAGAGTCTGGCGCAGCACATGTTTGGTGTACGCGAGCCGGCTTGCCGGCGCGCCGTCGAGTTCGTAATCGCGCACGTTCATGCTCTGCGACACGTCGAGCGTCACCACATAGTCGAACGCCGGGCGTGTGGTGTTCCACTGCGGCCCGAACAGCGCCGCCACAAGAAGCAGCATCGCCGCGGCAGTCAGCTTTGCGCGCAGCGGCAGCGCGGCCAGTCGCCGCCGCAGGAGGACGCCGCCGGTGCGGATGCGTTCGCGCAGGCGGGTGCTCACGGCAACCCCAGATTGAAGCTCTTCAATGTCGTCACCGCGCGCTCGCTCGACAGGGGCGGCGGCGCTGCACCCTCGTCGCCTTCCTCGATCTCGGGCGCCAGGCGCAATGCGCGCTCCAGGTTGTAGCGCGCATCCCACTGCTGCGGGTCATCGCGCAGCACGTCGCGATAACCCTGCTTGGCCAGTTCCAGCAGCGGCAGCGACTGCGTCATCCCGGCGGCATCGCCCGAGTCGCGCAGACGCATTGCTTCGCGCAGGTGCAGGTTGGCGCTGTTGTAGCGGGCCGCCAGTTGCAGCGCTGGCGGCGCGTCCTGCGACGCTTGCTTGTACAGCGTCAGGGCGCGCAGATAGTCGCCCGCGGCGCCGACGCGCGCCGCGCCGGCGAACGCGACATGCGCTCGCCGCTCCTGCGGCGAAATCGGCTCAGCGCCGGTGATCACGCGATTCTGCATCTGCGCCATCCACAGCCGGTAGCCGTCATAACCGGCCGCACCCGCCAGCGCGAGCAACAGCAGTCCGAGCCCGCGGCGCAGGCGCCGGCTCACGGCCAGCTCCTGACGCGCAGCATGGCGGCGGCAAACAGAAGCACGCAGCCGGCCGCCGCCAGGGCGTAGCAGCGGGGCGCGAAATCAAAGCGCGGCAGCATCTCCTGATACTGGATCGGCAGGTTTTCCATCCGCGCCACGTCGGCGATCGCGCGTTTCATCGCCTCCGGGTCTTCCGCCTCGTAGGCGCGATAGGGGATGCCGATGCCCTGAAAGAAGCGGTGCAGCGAACGCTCGGGCGCGGTCTCCATGGCCTCGGAATCGCCCGCCTCCGCCTGCAGACCGCGACTGCCGGACGATCGGATGTAAATCCAGTTCAGCCCGATGCGCAGGCGCTTGAGCACCGTGGAGAGCTTGGCCCGCATCTCCGGGTCGAGCTGCGCGCCGCCGTCGGACACCAGCATGATCAGGCGCGAGCCGGTGTAAGCGCGCTGATCGAAGTAGTCGGCCGAGGCGAGCAGGCCACGCCCGATATCCGTCTCGGAAAGCCCCTTGCCGACGCCGCCGGCGGCGATCGCGGCCTCGATCATTTCCTGTTTCTGGGTGAACGAGAGCACCGGAATCGGCGAGGCCGAAAACAACACCATGCCGAGCAGGTCTTCGGACCGGCTGCGCGAGAACTCGGCGAGCAGGCGGCGCGCCATCTTGCCTTTGGACTCGAAATCCTTGCTGCTGCCGCTGGAGAAGAGCGCCGGCTGCGCGCCCTTGGGCAGCATCGGTTCATCCATGCTGCGGCTGCGGTCGAGCAGCAGCACGATCTCGGCGCCCCTGCCGACGCGTTCTACCGGCGTCTCGGGCCGATGCAAACCGGCAAGCCCGGACACGATGGCCAGCATGACCGCCACCGCCAGCAGGCGCAGCAGCCAGCCGATCAGCGTCGACAGCGGATCGCGCGGCACCAGCGCCAGCCACGAGTAGGCCACGGTTTCGCGGTCGCGCCGCCACAGCGGCAACAAGGCCAGCGGCGCGGCGATCAGCCACAGCGGGTCGGCAAACGCGAATGGCAGCGCAGGCATCAGCCAGCTTCCCGTTCGAGCGTTTTGAGTTGCCGCGCGAGCGCCAGCAGCGCAGCATCGTCGTAAGCGGAACCCGCGTTGGCGTCGGCGAAGAATTCAGCGCGCGAGGCGGTGAAAAAGCGCTTGACGCCGTCATGGGCCGGCGCGAAGCTCGGGCAACGCGCGAAGAATGCGTCGAGCGATTCGGCGAACAGCGTCGACCCGGTCGTGGCATCGAACGCGCGGTGCAGCGTGCGCATCGCTTCGCGCCGGGCGGCCGGCGCGTCGTCCCGGGCCAGTTGCCGGCGCAGCGTGCGCTCGGCGCAGGCGAACGGCCGGTTATGCCGGCCGCGCAGCCCGAAGCCGAAGTACCAGGCGACCCAGGCGATTCCGAGCAGGGCGGCGGCCAGCGCATAGGCGGCGAGTCGCCGCACCAGCGGCCGGGTATCGATCAGCGGCGGTGCGACATCCGGGCGCATCTCTTCCAGGCCGGCGCGCGCCAGCACCACGGCAGGCGTCAGCGGCGCGATGGTGACCGGCGATTCGGTGAGCGTTTCCGCAACCGTGCGCTCGGGCTCGCGCAGTTGCAGCTTGATCGCCGGCAGCGCGACCGTGCGCAACTCGTTCGGCACGTTGATGAACTGGTAGGTGAGGTCGATGCGCCAGCCGCCCGCTTCCGGCGTCACCGCCACCGCTCTGCGCTCCAGCCATGCGCCGGCGCGGCCCGGCTTGGGCAGCGAGGTTTCGACCAGCGTTTGCCCGGGCGCCGGCGTCACCCGGACGGTCTGGCGGACGATGTCGCCGATCGTGTAGCCGAACGGCCGGGCCGGGTTGTCCGCCTCGATCGTCGCGGCCGCCTGCGTGCTTGCCGCCTGCATCGCCAACAGCAGGCATATTGATCTAAACCGAGTGCGCATCGTCGCCGAGAAAGTAGCGGGTCATGGCATCGGCATCGAAGTCGCCGTCGACGAAGAACGGCCGCGCGCGGTGCGCGGTGAAGCAGTCGCAAAGTGTTTTGCGCCGCTGCGCGACCGCCTCGATCCAGCGCTTGCGGAGGCTGGCGCGCATCAGCACGGTGCGGCGTTTGCCGCTCTCCGGGTCGGCCAGATCGATCAGGCCGAAGCTCGGCAGGCGCTGCGCCTCGGCGCCGTCCCACACCACCACCGGCACCACCTCATGATGGGCGAGTCCGTCGAGCAATTGCGTCAGCATGTCGAGCGGGAAATGGAAATCAGAGACCAGGAATACCAGCGAGCGGCTGCGCGGCAACCAGTGCAGCGCCTCGAGTAGACCGGCGCTGCCGTGGGTTGCGCTGACGCCTTCGAGGCGCGCCAGCGCGGTCTGCGCGGCCGAGCGGGCATGGGTGAGTGGCAGCCACACCTGTTCGCGTATCGTGTCGTCGGCGGCTATCAGGCCGAACGAGTCGCCGGTACGCCGGGCCGAAAAGCCGGCCGCGGCGACGAACTGGCGCACCACGTCGAGTTTGCGCCGCACGCCGGCAAAGCCCATCGAGGCCGACAGGTCGAGCACCACGCACACCGGCAGCGCGGCGCGGGTGCGATGCAGGCGCACCAGCCAGTCGCCGGTCGGGTTGGCCAGGCTGGCGCGGATGTCGATGCGGCGCGGATCGCTGTAGCCGGCGAGCGGGGCATGGCCGACGAATTCCATGCCGCTGCCCTGAGTGGTGGAGGCATGAAATCCTTGCCGCTGCCCGCGCGCGCGCCAACCGACCTTGTAGTGGAACTCCTGCATGCGCTCAGCCGGCAGAGCGCCAAAACGCCGCGGCGAGCAGGCCTGCGAGCCGCATAGAATGGCGATCTTCAGGCAGGCATGCCGGAAGGCCGCATGGATAGTCGCTCGGCGGCATGCATGGTCTGCAAGCAAGCGCTGGTGCGGCTTCCGGCGGTATCGTGCCCGCGCAATGCGTGCATTGGTGATTCAAGGTGCCGCCACCTGGCCGAGTATCTGCGCGATCAGCGGCTCGATCAGATCGGCGCGGCGCATCTCATACACCGGGGTGAAGAACACCCGATGCGCGATGGTCTGGCGGAAGACATCCTGCATGTCTTCGGGCGTCAGGAAGTCTCGGCCGGCCAGCCAGGCGGCGACCCGCGCCGCGCGCAGCAGCATGGCAGTGCCGCGCGGGCTGGCCCCGGCCAGCACCAGGCGATTCATGTCCACGCCGGCGATCGCCACGCCGAACTGCTGCGGCGTGCGGGTGGCATGCCACAAATCCAGCGCATAGTGTTGCAGCGCCTCGCTGGCGCGCACACTGGCCTGGATCGCTTCCGCGATGCCGTTCAGTTCGGTGTAGGGCACCACGGCCGGGGCGACGCGTTCGATAAGGCGGTCGGTGTCGTGGAACGCCGGGTCGAACATCAGCGCGGTCTGGATCTCGCGCTCGGCCGGCGTTTCCATCGGGATTTCGAGCATGAAGCGGTCGCGTGCGGCGGACGACAGTTCGAAGGTTTCTTCCTTCTCGACGCGGTTGCGGTCGGCGAACACCAGCATGTGGGCAAAGCGATGCTCGCTGTTGAACGCGCTGACGCTGCGCTCGGCCATCGCGCGCAGCAGCAGCGACTGCACCTGCGGGCGGGCGCGGTTGATCTCGTTGAAAAAGAATACCGACAGCGCATCGCCGCTCTTGAGCAGCGGGCCGGCTTCGACCCGCGGCTTGCCTTCCTGGCTGATGTAGGTGTGGTAGATCAGGTCGTTGGGCATCAGGTCGATGGTGCCCTCGATGCGCTCGTAGGCGCCGCCGATTGCGCGTGCCACCGCCCGCAGCAGCGTGGTCTTGCCGACGCCGACATCGCCTTCCAGCAGCACATGGCCGCGGGCGAATACCGCGATGTTGATCAGGCGGATCGCGCGGTCCTGGCCGACCACCGCCTTGCGCACCTCGGCTTCCAGGCGCAGCGCCTTGTCTCGCCAGTCGGCGAGCAGCGCGTCATTCAGATTCATCGTCTCTCCGGATTCCCATGGGTTTCGCTGCGGTGCGGCGGCACTGCTTCGATCCGCTGCGGCGGATTTTGTCGAACGGGCGCAAGCCTAGCGGTGAGCGCGCCGCACAATCAAGCAAGTCCCGCACCGTGCCGATTTCGGCTTCGCTTGCCGGCGCAGTTGCGGCATCAGATGCCGGCTCAATCTGCGCGTCGTGCGAAGCGGCCGAAGTGCAACAGCACGGTCGGCAGCACCAGCAGGTTCAGCAGCGTCGAGCTGACCAGCCCGCCGACGATGATGGTCGCCATCGGCCCTTCGATCTCGCGCCCCGGCTCGGCGCTCCCGAGCGCCAGCGGCGCCAGGCCGAGGCCGGTGACCAGCGCGGTCATCAGGATCGAGGGCAGGCGTTCGAGGGCGCCGCGGATCGCCGTATCGAGGTTCCACGGCAGGCCGTCGTTCTCGACCAGGTGCTGAAAGTGCGACACCAGCATGATCGAATTGCGCAGGGTGATGCCGAACAGGGTGACGAATCCGACCACCGAGCCCAGCGTCATCCAGCCGCCGCTTGCCAGCACCGCGATCACGCCGCCGATCAGCGCGAACGGCAGGTTGACGAACGTCAGCGCCAGATTGCGCAGCGAGCGAAATGCCAGCAGCAGCAGCGCGGCAACCCCCACGCCGGCCAGCAGCGCGCTCCACAGCAAATCGTTGCGCGCCTGCTGCTGCGCCTCGGCGGCGCCGCTGACCACGACATAGTTGCCGGGCGCCAGGTTCAGTTCGGCGGCGATGCGCTGCTCGATTCGCGCGGTGAGTGCCTGCGCATCGTGGCCGCGCGCGATGTTGCAGGTCACCGTCTGCAGGCGGCGGCCGCCGGCGTGCAGAATTTTGTAGCGGCCCTGGCCGACGGAGACATCGGCGATGTCGCGCAGTTCGATGATGCGCCCGTCCGGCGCGCGCAGCGGCAGGCGGGACACCTGGCTCACGTCGCGGCGGCGGTCCGGTTCGAGCAGGATCGCCACCGGCGTGACCGTCGAGCCGCGATAGACCTGGCCGACGCCGAGGCCTTCGTAGGCGGTCTGCAGCGCATCGAGCACCTCGCCCGGTGCCAGACCGTGCAGCGCCAGCTTGTCCAGGCGCAGCCGGATCGCGAGTTCCGGCGCGCCGGGCGGGGCCAGCACCTGGGTGTCGCGCGTGCCGGGCACGGTGGATAGCAGCCGCGCGATCGCCTGCGCGTCGCGATCCAGCGCGTCGAGTTGCGGACCGAACACGCTGACCACCACATCGGCCGGATAACCGGTGACGGTCTCGCCGATGCGTTCGGTTAGGAAGGTATTGACGGCGAAATGCAGGCCGGCGAAGCCGGGCTCGCGCAACGCCTGCTCGTCGGACTTGTCGTCGTCGCCGTCGTCGCTCGACAGCGTGCGGCGGATGTCCTTGAGAACGCGTTGCTGGTCGCCGCCCGAAAGCTGCCCGATCTCGACCTCGAACTCGCTGTAATGCGGGCCGAACGTATCGGCACCGTTCTGCGCCCGCCCGACCCATTGCGCGACCGACTTGACGCCGGGAATCTTCATCAGTTCTTCGGCCACCCGCTTGCCCAGGCGCAGCGACTCGATCTCCGACGTGCCGGGTATCGCCGTCATGTGGACGATGAAGTGGCCTTCCTTCAGCGGCGGAATGAACTCGCCGCCGAACAGCGGCAGAACGCCGATGCCCGCCGCCATCGTCAGCGCCACGCCGGCGAGCACCGCGTAGGGACGCTTCTCGATCTTCAGCAAGGCGCGTCGGTAGTGCGGCTTGAGCCAGGCGATCAGCGGCGGATCGTCGCTCTCGAGCGGCGAGTCCGCCAACAGCAGATAAGACATCGCCGGCGTGACCGTGATCGCCACCAGCAGGGAGGCAAGGATCGCGCTGATGTAGGCCAACCCGAGCGGCGCGAACAGCTTGCCGGCCACGCCGCTCAGCGTGAGCAGCGGCACGAACACCAGCGCGACGATGAACGTGGCATAGACGACCGAACTGCGCACTTCCATCGAGGCGTCGAAAACCACTTTCCAGCCGGCAACCGGTTCGGCTAGCAGCCGGTTCTCGCGCAGGCGGCGGAAAATGTTCTCGCAGTCGATGATCGCGTCATCGACCACCTCGCCCAGCGCGATCGCCAGTCCGCCCAGCACCATGATGTTGAGGCTCATGCCGGCGGCCTGGAGCACCAGCACGGCGGCGATCAGCGACAGCGGAATCGCCACCGCCGAGACGAAGGCGGTGCGGGCGTTGTAGAGAAACAGGAACAGCACGCCGATCACCAGCGCGGCGCCGATCGCCACGTCCTGGCGCACGTTGCCGACCGCGGTCTCGATGAAGTTGGCCGGCCGGAACAGATCCGGCTGCAGCGTGACGCCCTCGCGTTCGAGCAGGGGCCGGATTTCGGCCAGCGCGCGCTCCAATGCAAATGTCGTGTCGCGGGTGTTGGCGCCGAGCTGGCCCTGGATGAACAGGAACACGCCGGCCTCGCCGTTGATCTGCGCGCCGCTGATCGACGGCGCCGGCCCCTCGACAACCCGCGCGACTTCGCCCAGCAGCAGCGGGCGGTTGCCGCGTTGGCCGATCACCGTTCTGGCGAGTTCGTCGGCACTGCCGGGCTGGGATTCGATGGCGAGGTTGATGCGCTGATTGGACGATTCGATGAAGCCGGCGCCGCGCACGCCGGTGACCTGTCGCGCCGCAGCGGCCAGTTCCGGCAGCGACAATCCGGCCTGCGCCAGGCGCAACGGATCGACCAGAATCTGCCACTGGCGCACCTTGCCCCCGAACACGTTGATGTCTGCCACGCCCGGTACCGCCAGCAGGTGCGGACGGATCGTCCAATCCACCAGGCTGCGCAATTCCAGCGCGCTGCGCGTCGTCGAGGTCACGCCGACGCCCAGCACGGTGCTCGCCGACGAGGTCAGCGGTGTTATCGTCGGCGTGATGCCGGGTGGCAACTGGCTGGTGCTCTGGCCGAGCCGCTCGGCCACCAGTTGGCGGTTGCGGTAGATATCCGAGCCGTCGGCGAAGATCACCGTCACCACCGACAGTCCGGGAATCGATTGCGAGCGGATCGTCTTCAGCCCCGCGACGCCGCCGGTCGCCTGCTCGATCGGGTTGGTCACGCGGGATTCGACGAGGTCGGCGCCCATGCCCGGCGATTCGGTCTGAATCACGACCTGGGTCGGGGAGAATTCGGGGAATACGTCCAGGCTGGCGCCGAACAT
>WBZS01002761.1_pt1 | contig 10171 bp, 12 predicted proteins | sample 5204201 | NCBI WGS metagenome assembly WBZS01 (sample SAMN12344357, study PRJNA552823) | activated sludge metagenome | biome: Activated sludge suspended growth; feature: Nitrification reactor; material: Wastewater; isolation source: activated sludge from nitrification reactor of wastewater... | reverse complement strand
AATTAGATAGCTGCTCGTGCTTGACTGACAAGCGCTGACGGCCTGTTTGGTTGATATTCCGTGCGTGCGGACCAGTTCCTTGTCGACCGCGGCCTTGCCGCCAGCCGAAGCCAGGCGCAGCGCCTGATTGCGGCGGGCGCGCGCTGGCTGTCGCCCGCCGGCTGGAAGCCCCTTGCCAAAAGCGATGATTTGCCGCCGCACGCCGAGGTCGAGTTGATTGATGCGGCCGAGGCGCGCTACGTATCGCGCGGCGGTCTCAAGCTGGAAGGCGCGCTGCGCGCGACCGGGCTGGACGTGACGGGGCTGCATTGCCTTGATGTGGGCCAGTCCACCGGCGGCTTCACCGACTGCCTGTTGCAGCACGGCGCGGCCCGTGTGACCGGCGTGGACGTGGGCCACGGGCAGTTGCACCCGCGGCTGGCTGCCGACGAGCGTGTGCGGGCGCTGGAAGGCGTCAATGCCAGGCAACTCGATGCTTCGAAATTAATAGCTGAATACGCTGGTAGGGCCAGCGCAATCGGCCTATTTGGCGTTGAATTCGATATCGCGGTGGCCGATCTGTCCTTCATCTCGCTCACGCGGGTGTTGCCGGCGCTGGCGCCGCTGCTGAAGGCCGGTGGTCATGCGCTGCTGCTGGTCAAGCCGCAGTTTGAGCTGCAACCGGCCGACATCGGCAAGGGCGGGATCGTGCGCGACGCCGCGCTCTACATTCAGGTTGAGCAGCGCCTGCGCGCGGCCTGTGCCGAGGCGGGGCTCAGCGTTCGGCACTGGCTGCCCAGCGCCATTGCCGGCGGGGACGGCAACCGCGAATTTTTCATACACGCCGTGCGAGCGGCAGCAAGCGAATCTTCATCATGAGCGTGAACCTCAGCCTTGAATTCTTCCCCCCCAAGACGCCGGAAGGCGTCGAAAAGCTGCGCGCCGTTCGCCAGAAGCTGTATGCGCTGAAGCCCGAGTTCTGCTCGGTCACCTTCGGCGCCGGCGGCTCGACGCAGGACGGCACCCTGGACACGGTGCGCGAGATCGTGGGTGAAGGCGCGCACGGCGTGCCGCACCTGTCGTGCATCGGGCAGACGGCCGAATCGATCCGCGAGCGCCTGGCCATTTACCGCGCAGCGGGGGTGCGCCGCATCGTGGCGCTGCGCGGCGACCTGCCCAGCGGCTATGGGCTGGGCGGTGAATTCCGCTATGCCAGCGACCTGGTGGCCTTCATCCGCGCCGAGACGGGCGACCATTTCAAGCTGGCCGTGGCCGCCTATCCCGAGATTCATCCGCAGGCGAAGTCGCCCCAGGCAGACCTGGATGCCTTCGCCATCAAGGTTCGCGCGGGCGCCAACGTCGGCATCACGCAGTATTTCTTCAACCCGGACGCGTACTTCCGCTTCCGCGACGAACTGAAGGCGCGCGGCGTCGACGTGCCGGTGCTGCCCGGGATCATGCCCATCACCAACTCCACCCAGCTGCTGCGTTTTTCAGACAGCTGCGGCGCCGAGGTGCCACGCTGGATCCGCACGCGCCTGCAGGCGTTTGGCGACGATGCAGCGGCCATCAAGGACTTCGGCGCCGACGTGGTGGCGGCGCTGTGCCAACGCCTGCAGGCGGGTGGCGCGCCGGGCTTTCACTTCTACACGCTCAACCAGGCCAACGGCACGCTCGAAGTCTGCCGGCGGCTGGGCTGGGCCGGCGCCGCGGCCTGATTCGCGCGGGCTGATGCCCGGGCGCCACAGCCGCCGCAGACCCGCGCCCGTGCACCGCAGCCTTTTGACGTGGCGCAACGTCGCCAGGCCGGCGCAGCGGTCAAATCCCTTCCGACCAATGTGGTTATTAGCTGGAAGGGAAACACCATGTTCAAGAAAAGTATGTTGCTGGCTGCCGTGCTGGCCGGCCTGGCCGCACCCGCCTGGGCCCAGACGTCGGGCGACAGCCCGTGGCTGGTGCGCCTGCGCGCCGTGCACCTCAACAGCGCGAATGGCGATTCGACCGGTCTGGGTCTGACGATCAACAACAAGTGGATCCCCGAAGCGGACGTGTCGTACTTCTTCACGCCCAACATCGCCGCCGAGTTGATCCTGACCTATCCGCAGCGGCACTCGGTCTATGCCGGCGGCGCCGCCATCGGTTCGCTGCGCCACCTGCCGCCTACGCTCACGCTGCAGTACCACTTCACCAATTCGTCGCCGTTCACCCCGTACGTGGGCGCGGGCCTGAACTACACGCGCTTCAGCTCGGTCGACCTGCTGGGCGGCGGCGCCGATGTCAAGCGCAACTCGTTCGGGCCGGCGCTGCAGGTGGGCGCCAGCTATGCCCTGACCAAGAACCTGTCGCTGAACCTCGACGTCAAGAAAGTCTGGATCAAGACCGACGTCTACGCCGGCGGCAACAAGGCTGGCACCTTCAAGGTCGATCCCGTGCTGGTGGGCGTCGGCCTGGGCTACCGGTTCTGATGGGATTCGTCTTCGCTCGCTCGACGGGAAAGGGGCTTCGGCCCCTTTCTCCATGGGGCGGGCGAATCGGGCCGGGATGACGGCCTTGGTCCGAACCGTTAGAATGCGCGTCATGTTACGGCACACCTCTGCCGGCGTCCGCTCGCGCGGCACGCCGGAATCGGGAAGTGCACACCGTACGCCAGCCAGCCGAATGTTGTGGATCGGCGCGTTGTGGTTGGCAGCAGGGCCGCTGGCGGCCCAGACGGTGAGCCTCAACGCTTCCAACACTTCATCCCTGCTGGGCGAGCCCTGTTCGTCGGCCAAGGCGGTGCACGATATGCGCTGCGCCAACTATTCGGGCTTCAAGACCCGCATAGGCGGCAGCGACACGGGCACTGCGGTTGACGCCGATGCGGACGCGGGCGCGCCGGGCCTGACGGCGTCCAAGCGCCCGTCGCTCGGCTTCAGCGCCGGGCGCGACCTGCAGCGCGGCGTCGCGTCGTGGTACGGCCCGGGCTTTCATGGCCGGTTGACGGCCAACGGCGAGAAGTTCGACATGCACGAGCTCACCGCCGCGCACAAGACGCTGCCGTTCGGCACGCGCGTGCTGGTGCACAACCCGCGCACCGGCAAGGAAGTGGTGGTGCGCATCAACGACCGCGGGCCCTTCGCCAAGGGCCGCGTGATTGACCTGAGCAAGGCGGCCGCCAAGGCGCTGGGCTTCAATGCGCGGGGGCACGATGCGGTGGTGCTGCGCGAAGTGGCGCGGGATCGCGACAGCTGAGTTTTAAAGACGAATCGGCCGCCAGCGCTTACCTGATAAGCGCAAGCAGCTATTATTAAAATAGTTAAAAAGGCGCTTCAGGCGCCTTTTGCATTTCGTGGTTCAGGAGGCCACGGAGCAGGCCAAGCGAGGGCACCCGCGGAAGGGCTTTGCCCGCCCGCTGGGTGCGTTCCCCTTCCCGCGCGCAGCGCAGACAAGAAGCGGGAAGCGGCGCCAGCCGCTCAGGGGGATGCCCTTTTCTACCTCTCGTCGTAGCTCACGGTGAGCCTGTCGGTCACCGGCCGGGCCTGGCAGCTGAGCACGAAGCCCTGCGCCATTTCCTCGGCTTCCAGGGTGAAGTTCTTGTCCATGTCCACACCGCCGTCCAGCACCTTGGCGCGGCAGGTGCAGCACACGCCGGCCTTGCAGGAGTAGGGCAGGTCCAGCCCGGCGGACAGCGCCACGTCCAGCACATGCTGGTCGCGCCGCATGCTCATCTCGTGCGACTTGCCGTCGATGACCACCGTGAGCGCCACCTGGCCCATGGGCGCCTCGGGGTCGGGTTGCTCGACGGCGGCACGGCGCGCCTCGGCGCTCAGCGCTTCCAGTGTGGGCGAGGTGAAGCGCTCGCTGTAGATGCGGTCGGCCGGCACGCCGGCGCCCTTCAGCGCCGTCTCGACCTGCTCAATCATTGCCTCGGGCCCGCAGACGAACACCTCGTCCATGCTGCCGGCCGGCAGCAGCGTGTCGATCAGCTGCTGCACCTTGGCGCCGTCGATGCGGCCTTCCAGCATCGGCACTTCCTGCGCCTGGCGCGACAGGATGTGGATCAGCGTCAGGCGGTTCTTGTACTTGTCCTTCAGGTCCTGCAGCGCCTCGTTGAACATCACGCTGCTCATGCGGCGGTTGCCATACACCAGCGTGAACTTGGCGGTGTCGCTGTCTTCCATGGTGCTGGCGATGATGCTCAGGATCGGCGTGATGCCCGAGCCCGCCGCAAAGCCCACGCGGTGCAGCGCGCGCGGCTTCTTGATGACGAAGCGCCCGTCGGGCGGCATCACGGCCAGCCGGTCGCCGGGCTTGACCTGCGTGGCCGCCCAGTTGGAAAACACGCCGCCTTCCATCGGGCGGATGCCGACTTCGAGCTCCTTGGCCTGGCTGTAGCGGCTGCGCGTGCTGCAGATCGAATAGTTGCGCCGCACGTCCTGCCCGTCGATGGTGGTGCGCAGGGTCAGGAACTGGCCGGGCTGGAAGGCAAAGCTGTCCTGCAACTCGTCCGGCACGGCGAAGGTGATGGCGACCGAGCCGGCCGCCTCCGGGTTGACGCGGGCGACGGTGAGATCGTGAAAGCGGGGGGCAGGCATGGTCGGGCTCAGATGTTTTTGAAATGGTCGAAAGGTTCCAGGCAATCCAGGCAGCGATACAGCGCCTTGCAGGCCGTGGAGCCGAAGTGCGAGGTTTCGGTGGTGTTGACGGAGCCGCACTGCGGGCAGGGCACGGCAGGCCGGTCGCGCAAGTCGGTGCCAGACGCGAACTGGATCACCGCCACACCGGCTGCACCGCCCACGTGCGGCGGCGCGATGCCGTAGTCGCGCAGCTTCTCGCGCGCGGCGGGCGTCATCCAGTCGGTGGTCCACGCGGGCGCCAGCTGGGTGACCACGCGCGCGGCCACGCCATCGCGCGCCAGCGTGGCGACGATGTCGTCCGCGATCTGTTCCATGGCCGGGCAACCGCTGTAGGTGGGGGTGATGACGACTTCGACGCGTCCGTCCGCGCCACGGCGCAGCGCGCGCAGGATGCCCATTTCGCGCAGCGTGACGACCGGAATCTCGGGATCGGTCAGTTCGTCCAGCACCGACCAGAGTGCTGATTGCTCTGATATTGATAGCTGTTCACGCATGTCAGGCAAGCGGCCGGGCCATGTTTGTCCGTCTTGAAGTGGCTCGGACGGCGAGGTGCGCGCGGTGGCGCCCGGGGTGGACACGGCGGCGACCCTCACCACGCCCATTGCGGCCGAGCCAGCAGCCTCATCACCATGTGGCGCCCGGGTGCGCGCGCGCCAGGCTTTGCATTTCGCCCAGCAGATAGCCCAGGTGCTCCGAATGCACACCGCTCTTGCCGCGGTGCACGTAGCCCTTGACCGGCGCGGGCCGCGTCAGCGTGGCTTCGGCAAGGGCCGCGTCGACCAGTGCGTTCCACTCGTCCCGCAGCGACGCCACCTCGACGCCGCTGGCGTTGGCCGCTGCTTGCGCTTCAACGGGGCTGGCGGTCCAGAACTCGTCGGTGAAGGGCAGCAACCAGTCGAGTGCGGCTTGCGCGCGGCGCTGGGACTCGTCGGTGCCATCGCCCAGGCGCACCAGCCAGTCGCGTGAATGGCGCAGGTGGTAACGCGTTTCCTTCAGGCTCTTGGCGGCGATGGCGGCCAGTTGCGCGTCGGTGGACTGCGCCAGGCGCTCCCACAGCAGCACCATCAGCGCGCTGTGGAGGAAGTTGCGCACCACGGTGGTGCCCCAGTCGCGGTCGCCCACGCCGGCGGGCACCAGCGGCGCGCTGTGCGGCAATTCGAGCAGCACGTAGTTGCGGAAGTCGGGCACGTCGCGGAAGTAGGCGAGCGTGTCCTCGGTGATGGCCCCCGCGGGCCAGGCGGCGCCGCGCGGCGCGCGCACGTCGTTGTTCAGCCGTTCGGCCGCGTACTGGTAGAGCAGGCGCGCCTGACCGATCAGGTCAAGGCTGTTGTTGGCCATCGCCATGTCCTCTTCCAGCACCGGCGCGTGGCCGCACCATTCGGCGTTGCGCTGGCCCAGCACCACGGCGTTGTCGGCCAGGTGCAGCAGGTAGTCGATGGGCGCGTGGGCTTGCACTCGCGCGTCCATCACATGTGCCCCACTTCTTCAGGGATTTCGTAGAACGTCGGGTGGCGGTAGATCTTGTCGCTGGCGGGGTCGAACAACTGGTCCTTGTCGTCCGGGTCGCTGGCGGCAATCAGGTGCGAGGGCATGACCCAGATGCTGACGCCTTCCTGCCGGCGCGTGTAGACGTCGCGCGCCATCTGCAGCGCGTGCTGCGCATCGCTGGCGTGCAGGCTGCCGCAGTGCTTGTGCTCCAGGCCTTGCTTGCTGCGGACAAAAACTTCCCACAGCGGCCAATCTTTCATTGCGAGGGGGGTGGACATGGTGGTTGTGCTCCAGAAAATCTTTTACGCCGCGGCCTTGATGGCGCGCTGCTTCTGTTTTTCGGCGTGCGCCAGCGCTGCTTCGCGCACCCAGGCGCCATCGTTGTGCGCCTTTACGCGCGTGGCCAGGCGCTCCTTGTTCATGGGGCCGTGGCCGTTCACGGTCTGCCAGAACTCGTCCCAGTCGATCTCGCCGTGGTCATAGTGGCCGCGCTCGGCGTTCCACTTCAGGTCGGGGTCGGGCAGGGTGACGCCCAGCACATTGGCCTGCGGCACGGTGGCGTCGATGAATTTCTGGCGCAAATCGTCGTTGCTGATGCGCTTGATGCCCCACTTCATGCCGTCGCTGGAATGCATGCTGTCTTTGTCGGAGGGGCCGAACATGGCCAGGCACTTCCACCAGGTGCGGTTGACGGCATCCTGCACCATGTCGCGCTGGGCCTGGTTGCCCTTCATCATCACCAGCAGGGCTTCGTAGCCCTGGCGCTGATGGAAGGACTCTTCCTTGCACACGCGCACCATGGCGCGCGCGTACGGGCCGTAGCTGCAGCGGCACAGGGGGATCTGGTTCATGATGGCGGCGCCATCCACCAGCCAGCCGATCACGCCCACGTCGGCCCAGTTGAGGGTGGGGTAGTTGAAGATGCTGCTGTACTTGGCCTTGCCGCTGTGCAGCGCGTCCAACATCTGGTCGCGGCCGGTGCCCAGCGTTTCGGCGGCGCTGTACAGGTACAGGCCGTGGCCGCCTTCGTCCTGCACCTTGGCGATCAGGATGCACTTGCGCTTGAGGCTGGGCGCGCGGCTGATCCAGTTGCCTTCGGGCAGCATGCCGACGATTTCGGAGTGCGCGTGCTGGCTGATCTGGCGCACCAGGGTCTTGCGGTAGGCCTCGGGCATCCAGTCGCGTGGCTCGATGCGGCCGTCGGCGTCGATGCGCGCCTGAAACTGCGCCATCAGACGGCTTTCGGCTTCGCTCAACGGCTTGGCCACGGGCTTGAGATTGGCCGACTTGCCGTCGGCGGCGTCGGGCACGGATAGGGCTTGCGTGTACATGCGGGTTGTCTCCTGGCGGCGCGGCGCGCTCGGGCCGGCGCACGCGCAAAAAGCGGTCGAGCGGCAAGTATAGTGAATTAACCGACCGAGTGGTCGGTTAATTCTGCGCTTCGATATGCGGGTTTACCCGGCCATTGCGGGCGCGTTGATTCAGGCCTTGGCGGCGCCGGCGTCCACGCTCCAGGCGGCGCCGCGTCCGCGGCCCTCGCACAGCACGTTCAGCACCGGCGGCAGGGCTTTGTCCAGCGCGGTTTTCAGCGTGTGCGGCGGGTTGATGACGAACATGCCGCTGGCCGTCAGGCCCTGGCCGTCGGCGGCGGCGCCGATGTGCAGCGTCGCGTCCAGCCAGGCGCGGCCGGCCTGCTGCGCCAGCGTCTTGAGGCGGCGCGGCAGGCCATGCGCCTCGGGGCGCGGGATGATGGGGTACCACACAAGATACACGCCGGTGGGAAAGCGCTTGAGCGCGTCCTGCACCGCCTCGGCCACCTTGGCATAGTCGGTCTTGATTTCGTAGCTGGGGTCGATCAGCACCAGCGCGCGGCGCGAACCGCCGGCGGCGGGTGGGGGCGGCAGCAGCGCCTTCATGCCAGCCAGGCCGTCCTGCCGCGCCATCGTGACCTGACGGCCGGCGTCGAGCTGAGCGATGTGGGCCTGCAGCGCCTGCGCGTCGGTGGGGTGCAGCTCGAACAATTTCAGGCGGTCATGCACCGCCGCGCGCGCGGGTTCGGTCATCAGCGCATGCATCATCAAGGGCGAGCCGGGGTAGGTGCGCCACGCGCCACGTGCATTGGTGTTGAAGCGGGCGACCACATCCAGGTAGTCGATCAACGCTTCACTTTTGATAGCTGTCTGCGCAGTCCCTGCAAGCGCTGGCGCCAATTGTTTTGCCTTTTCATCTTGCGTCGGCAGGTTCTGCAACCGGGCCACGCCTTCACCGGCTTCGCCGGACGTCTGCGCGGCGTCGCTGTCCAGACGGTAAATGCCGGCGCCGGCGTGCGTGTCCACCATCAGCAGCGGCGTCGGCTTTTGCATCAGGTGCCGCAGCGTCGCCAGCAAGGTCAGGTGTTTGAGCACGTCGGCGTGGTTGCCGGCGTGAAAGGCGTGGCGATAACTGAACATGTGCCCATGGTAGCGGGCGGCGTGGTCGGGCGTCGGCCGAGGCGAGTCGGCTTCACCGCAAAATTCGAAACGATCTGACGTGTCTCCGAGAAGCCCGCAGCGCTTGGCGCTCGTCACAGGCCTGCAAGCGCGCCAGAGCGCCACTTGCTGACTTTGGCCGGCTCAGGCTAAAATGAAAGGCTTTGCAGCGTTTGTGACCCCGCGGCAAGAAGCAATACACCCCACCTAAGAGGCTCCCGGCACAAGAGGAGCGCCGACCGTGGAAAAGGGTCCGGATCCGCAGGCTCGCAAGGGCTTGCCAAACCATCCCTCACAGGAAAACTCATGAAAACGTTCAGCGCCAAACCCGCTGACGTGACGCACGAGTGGTTTGTGATTGACGCCACCGACAAGGTGCTCGGACGGGTAGCCAGCGAAGTTGCCCTCCGTCTGCGCGGCAAACACAAGGCCATTTACACGCCTCACGTCGATACGGGTGACTTCATTGTCATCGTCAACGCTTCCAAGCTCCGGGTCACCGGCGCCAAGGAACTCGACAAGATGTACTACCGCCACACCGGCTACCCGGGCGGCATCCGCGAAACCAATTTCCGCGACATGCAGGCCAAGCACCCCGGCCGCGCGCTGGAAAAGGCCGTCAAGGGCATGCTGCCCAAGGGCCCGCTGGGTTACGCCATGATCAAGAAGCTGAAGGTGTACGGCGGCGCCGAGCATCCGCACAGCGCCCAGCAGCCCAAGGCGCTGGAAATCTAAGGAGCCGATGCAATGATTGGTGATTGGAACAATGGCACCGGCCGCCGCAAGACCAGCGTCGCCCGCGTGTTCCTGAAAAAAGGCAGCGGCAAGATCACGGTGAACGGCAAGCCGATCGAAGAGTTCTTCGGTCGTCAAACCTCGATCATGATCGCCAAGCAGCCCCTGATGCTGACCGACAACGCCGAAACCTTCGACGTGCAGGTCAACGTCAACGGCGGCGGCGAATCCGGTCAGGCCGGCGCGGTGCGCCACGGCATCACCCGTGCGCTGATCGACTACGACGCCAACCTGAAGCCGCAACTGTCGGCCGCCGGTTACGTCACGCGCGACGCCCGCGAGGTGGAGCGCAAGAAGGTCGGCCTGCACTCCGCGCGCCGCCGCAAGCAGTTCTCGAAGCGTTAAGCACCCGCTTCGCTCTCCTGCCGAAACCGTGCCGACCTTTTGGGGTGGCACGGTTTTTTCATGGACAGCATGGTAAAAAGGCCGCGGTCAGGTCGCAGGAGAGTCGCCATGTTGGGTATCAGGAAGCAGCCGTCGGTCAACAGCGTCATCGGGTCCGGCATGCAGGTGCGCGGCCCATGCACCTTCCAGGGCAGTCTGCAGATCGACGGCACCGTGGTCGGCGATGTGACAGCCGAAGGCGGCCAGCCGGGCATGCTGGTGATTGGCGAAGGCGGAAGCGTGCAGGGCGCCATCCACGCCGACCACGTCGTCGTCAGCGGCACCGTCGTCGGCTCGATCGAGGCGACCGAACGGCTCGAATTGCTGGCCAAGGCGCGCGTGCAGGGCGATGTGCGCTACAAGTCGCTGGAAATGCAGCAGGGCGCCGTCATCGCGGGCCAGCTGCAGCCGCAGGTCACGCCGCCGCCCGCAGTGCCGGAG
>WBZS01002760.1_pt1 | contig 10172 bp, 11 predicted proteins | sample 5204201 | NCBI WGS metagenome assembly WBZS01 (sample SAMN12344357, study PRJNA552823) | activated sludge metagenome | biome: Activated sludge suspended growth; feature: Nitrification reactor; material: Wastewater; isolation source: activated sludge from nitrification reactor of wastewater... | reverse complement strand
ACTTCGAGAACCTGACGCGCGTCCACGCCGCCTTCATCATCCTCGCCATGATCCGCCTGATGCTGCGCCGCCTCGTGCGAGCCTGATCTCAATGGCTGTTTTTAGGGACGGACTCTTAGCCGCCAGTTGACCGACGGTCGGTATCGGAGGTATCGCGGAGCCATTCACCATTCGTGCCGCCGACGATTCGCGTTGACCTACTCTGACTCTGCCTGTCTAGGTTCGAATCCTAGTCCCCCAGCCAACAAAATCAACGACTTAGCCCGCCAGAAAAATTTCCCGTAAGACGCGGGCTACCACCGGGCTACCACGGTGGAGCGCATTACTGGCGGCTGTCGCGCAGCGCTCGCGGTTTGCAGCACAGGCGGCAGCCCGGATTGCGCTCTGATCGCTTGCTGCAACGCCGGGGCGTGGTTGATAGCGATGCCCCTGCCAGGGCGACTCCGTACACAGCACAAATCACTTGCCATCCGGCGACCCGGCCATATTATTCTCCGCATACTGCATTGGAGATTTTATGCCGCAAGTGACTGCCCAGACCGCCGTCCGCATGGACGGAGTCGACTTCAATTACACCGTGCGCACGCAAGTCGGGTTTGAGTTCTACGACAACGCCTTCGAGAGCTTCGGGCAGTCGACCTACGAGGACGTTGCTCTGGTCCAGTACGGGCCGTCGGGCGCCTTCATCGCCGGGTTCGGCGGCACCGGGGTGCGCTGGAACGGGACCTACACGGTCGCGACCAGTGGAACCGTCACTGGATATCTGGAACTCGTGTACGTCGGCGGGACTTGGATCGAGAGCCTGCTCATCGAGAACATGCGCTGTAGCGCGAGCGACTTCGTCGCCGCCTTCATGAGCGGGAGCCGCAGCGACGACGTCGCCATAATCGAGCGCGTGCTTTCGCAGGCAGACAACTTCCAGCTCTCGCCCTACGCCGACTATGCGCGCGGATATGGCGGTGACGATGGTCTTACGGGCGGTGATGGCAACGACACGCTGTTCGGCGATGCGGGTGAGGACAACCTGAACGGCGGTCTGGGGCGCGATCGTCTAGACGGCGGCACCGGCGACGACAATCTGAGCGGGGGCATCGGCAACGACACGCTGGCGGGCGGCACGGGCCGCGACACACTCGACGGATCGTCGGGCAGCGACGTCATGACGGGCGGCGCCGGCAACGATCTCTACTACGTGGATTCATCCGGCGACCGCGCGACCGAGGTCGGCGGCGGCGGCCTCGACACCGTCTACGCAACCGTCGATTACGCGCTCGCAGCATACATTGAGAACCTGCAGCTCAAAGGCACAGCCGCCCTCGACGCCAATGGCAACGACGGCGACAATCGCATCAGCGGTAACGCGAGCGCCAACGTGCTCGACGGCAAGGCTGGCGACGACCAGCTCATCGGCTGGGGCGGAAGCGACGACCTTCGCGGCGGCACTGGCAACGACACCCTCACGGGCGGCGTCGGAGCGGACAAGCTACGGGGCGGCACCGGTGCCGACGTGTTCGATTTCGACCGCGCCGCCGAACTCGGGCTGCGCGAGCGCGGCACTCACGACGTGATCTTCGATTTCAGCAGGAGCCAGGGAGACCGCATCGACGTCTCCGACATGGGCTCGCTCCGTCTCGTCGACGCCGACGATGCCTCGGCCGGCGACGCGATGACGATGTGGATCACCGGCGGCGGAACCTTCTGCTACATCAACTTCGGCCTCGACGGGGATGCCGAGGTCGACGCCCAGATCAAGGTCGCGGGCGTCGGGAGCCTCACCACCAGCGATTTCATGATGTAGGTCGCGGAATTCGTCCGGCTTGCCGGACGCGCGACATCGCACTGCAGAGGTCAGGGGTTCGATTCCCCTCGGCTCCACCAATAAAATCAACGACTTACGAAGTCGAGCCCTTCCCACCAAACCCGCCTAGCGAACGCATAGCAAACACGACACCGTCGGGTTGCGCGAAATTGTGCGCGTTGAGCGGTACGCGCGGGACCGGTTAACGGCCTAGCAGCGTCGACGAATCGTCGACGCTGGCTTTCTGCCGAGTGAGAACTACTACCCTCGACGCTCGGCAATCCGGCGCTTGGCGCCATCCCAGAGCAGGTCCACCATTCCGTCCTTCTTGGGCTTTGTTGCAACCTTCCTGACCTGCTCATCGGTCGCGAGCGCATGGGCCTTGAGCAACTTCTTCAGCTCTGGCTCGGAGAAGGTCAGGAACATCTCTCGGAACGCATCGTATTCGTTGCGAGCCGCGGCGATGATCGGGTCCGCGGCGGCGACAGCATCGGGACCGATGAACTGCACCGGTACGCCGGCAGCATCGAGCAACCGGCGCGCAAAGGCAGGGTTCCTGGACGCTTCTTGCCGGATGACCTCGAAAATCATGCCGAGCGCCTCGTCCGGGGTACGGCTCGTCTTGTTCATTTCTGTCTCCCTTTGATGATGCGATCGGTGACGGCGCTTGCAAGCGCCAGTACCTCGCTCAGTGCTGTTCCATATTTCTCGCGAGCTGCTCTGAAGCCGCCGGGTCCAGGATGGGCGGCTGCGCGCTGGATCGCCGTGGACTGGGGCACCGGGCGCGGAAACGCGTTCACGGGGAATACCCCACTCGAAATCTGGTCGAGGGCTTGCCGTTGAGCGGGGTTGCCCGCGTCATACATCGTCAACAGGACATGGACGGTCACACGACTGGCCAACCCCAAGTCGTCGTTCAGGATCAGCTTCATGAAGTCGGCGAGTGCCGAATAGGAGTTCACTTCCAGGTTGGTCGGCGCGATGATGTGATCGGCGAGGCGAACCGGTGCTTGCATCAGCGGTACGGCGCCAGCCGGACAATCGAAGAGCATGACGTCGTAGCTCTTGTCGATCCGCTGAAGCTCTGGTTCGAGCAGGGCCGCCAGAAGCACGTCCGCGCGCTCCCCGCGTCCCTTCGTCCTGATGGCGTCTTCGAGTTTACCGAGGTCCGTCAACAGCGCGGTGTGTGATGGCACCACATGAACACAACGCTGATCCTGAGCATCGCGCAGCTCGATGAGATCGCTGGCGCGGACACGGAGCCCTGAGAGCGGCAACGACTTGCCCGCAGCGAATGCTGTGAGCAAGCGCCCCAATGAGCGGTTCTCCGCTACAGCGCCGTCAAGCCCCGCATGCCCCAGCAGCTCTTTGCTCGCCATGGCCTGGGGGTCGAAATCGAGAACCAGAACACGAAATCCCGCCAGCGCGAGCCCTTCGGCGAGCATCATCGTGGTGGTGGACTTGCCGACGCCGCCCTTGTGATTGGCGATCGCGATCTTGACCGCCATGGCTAACGGACCTGTTGCAGCCAGCCCGCCACCTGCGCCCGGTGGTCGGCTTCGAGCCTGGTTTCGATGAATTCGTCCACCGCATCTCCCGAAGGCATATGTCGTTCGGCGGTCGCGCGGATGGTGTAGGAACTGGCGTCGTGCTGGTCTGCCATCGTGATGAGGCCGACGCCGTAGCGACGGCAACGGTCCAGGATGCCGCGACATTTCGGGTCGGTGTCGCTCCACTTCGGCTGGTGCCAGACGAGGTGGGCGTAGTGAACATGAGACGTGTGGTTCAACGCCTCATGGACAGCCTCGTTGGAGCAGCGCGCTTCCGGCTTGACTTCGAAGCCATGCAGATCGAGTTGCCATGTGAAGCCGTACTTGTGACGCCAGAGCGCGATCATGCAGAGGTCAGGCTTGGACCACTTGCCCGTGTTCGGTCCGCCGGCGGTGTCCGTGATGGCCGTGACAGTACGCAGCTCGCCGTACAGGGGCTGCAAGCGATCCCGAAACCGGACCTCAAGGTAGTCGTGGACGGGAGGATAAAGATCTTTCTCGAGCATGCATGCCTTGGGACGCGGACATCAGCAAGCACTCACAATACGTCCAGAGCGATGCGATGGCTACACGGAAAGTCTTTGTTGATCGTCCTAGAGCCGACCGATAGGTTAGATCGGTAGCGATGCCTGGAAGGGAAAATTGCTTCCGTGGTGACGGCGCAATAATGCCGAGTGGCAACCTTGGCGTTACCGACGTCACTTCGGCGCCGTGCGTCGCCAGCCGACGTCCGAGAAACCTGCACCGGAGCGGACCTCGCATGCTGGATGGCCAGCGCACGGCAAGAGTACCTCAGAGCCTCGCGCTTGGCCTCAAGCATGTGCATGCTGCTACGCCCAATCTGGCCAATTGATGCCCAGTTGCGCCATGGCGGCTGCTACTGGACGTTGCTGCTATTTTCATGCCGAATGCCCGGTCCGGCAGCAGAAGACGACGGAGCACTAGAGCTTGGCCAAGCATCGCAGGGACTGGGAAGCAGCCGAATGGCAGGGGCACGCGCGCCGACTGGTACAGCGAAGGCATGGCGCCGTCAACGTGCAGAGCGTGCCCGACGAAGTGCAGGGCGACTGTGGGATCGAGTTCTATTCTCTCGATGGCACTGCCTACCAGTGCTATGCCCCGGAGAAACACTCGGCGGTGAGTGCCGCCGCAAGTGCCATGAAAGCAAAGGCCGGACGCGATCTCGGAAAGCTCACCAAGCACCGCGACAAGCTCAAGCGCATTTTCGGTTCAACGCAAATTGAACGATGGATACTCTTCTGTCCATTTCTCGACGACAAGGAGGTCGTGGCCTTCGTGCGAACAAAAGGCGCGGAAGTACCTCCACTGGGATTGGAGTTCATCTCCGCACGCTTCGAAGCTGTTGTGCAGTCGCTCGAAGACTTTGAGCACGAGAGTGCGGCGCTGCAAGCATTGCCGCTCCTGATTACACCTGCAGGCTTGGCGGCGGCTGCGCTGCCTCAGGCTGCTGACGGTGATCTTGAAGCTGTTCTCATCGACAAGCTGCAACGTGCCCACCCCAAAGACAACGACGAACAGATCGACCGCAAGAAGGAGGCATTTGTAAACGCGCATGCTCGACGGGAGAGCGTGCTGGCCAGAATGGGGCTGGAGCAGCCCGAGCTCTGGGAACGGGCCATGCTTTGCATCAACGGTGAGGAGCGTCGATTGGAGGCCACCGGCGCCATCGGCGATGTACCGGTTGCCATGGTGCGCAACAGCATCGATCGGATCGAGGGCATTCTACAGCACGACGTCGCCGGAGTCGCTCGGGCGACGATTCAAGAAATCTCCATGGGGACCGTAGCTGACTGGTTGATGCGTTGCCCACTCGATTTCCCGAGGAGTGCTTCCAGTGCCTGATGACCTTGGCGATGCACAAGCCGTCTCGTTTCGTGTACGCCCCGTTAGCGTGCCAGGAGAGCTGCGCATTTCATGGAGATTGGCCGTTGTCGTACTGATGCTTGACGGGTGTCGCAAACAGCGAGCCTCGCTCGTCAAGCTGCACGTGCTTAACGACGCCGTGCGCTCTGCAGACAGCGCCCAGCAACTCCGACGCGCGCTGCGCGACGAACTGCCCCCCTCGTTCTGGCGCACAAGGGTCGAACCTGCGTTCGGTCGCGCGCTCGACTTGGCAGTTGGCAGCGGACTTGTGAGCTGGATTCAAACAACACACGGTGCTGGCCTCAAACTGACGGACAAGGGCCACGAAGCCGTGGCTGCCGTTCGCAAACTCGATGGCGTGCTCGAACACGAAAAGATGGTTCTGGCGGAGTTGAGCCCGAAACTCACCGAGCAGAGGGCAGGCGCGTTGACGTCGCCCAAGGCGGCGGCCCGTGCTTAAGGTTCGCGCCCTCCAGCTGACCGCGATCACCGGCAGCACCCGCTACCGCACTCTGCTTAAATTCGAGTCCGGGCTGAACGTGATCTGCGCGGAGAACACATCGGGCAAGAGCACGGCGCTGCAAGCCATCGTCTACGCACTAGGACTAGAAAAGATGTGGGGGCCGCGAGTCGGCGTTCCGCTCGCGCATGCCATGCAGCAACGGATTCAGCCGCATCGCGACGGCCCGTTCGAAGCGGTTGTTCAATCGTTCGTTGAGCTTGAGATCGAAAATCACGCTGGCCATCGACTAACGGTCAGGCGCGATGTGGTCGGCGGAGCGGAACGGCGCCTGATACACACGTGGCCGACCAATAGGCTGACTGGCGGAGAAAGTGGGTCCGAGCGTGACTTCTTTGTCCAGCTTCCCGGTGCGGCCCTGCGTGAAGACGGGTTTCACACATATCTTGCTCAGTTCATTGGCCTCGATCTCCCTACGGTTACGCGCTTCAATGGCTCCGAGGGGCCCCTTTATCTTGAAACTGTTTTTCCGCTGTTGTTCGTCGAGCAGAAGCGTGGCTGGTCGGCGATCCAGGGCCCTTTTCCGACGCAATACCAAATCCAGGACGTAGCCCGACGAGCAATGGAGTTCATTCTCGATCTCGACATCGGCCGGGCCCGTCGCGAATTGGCCGACATCGGTCACAAGATCAAGGCATTGCGCGACTCTTGGTCAACCCATGTAACAGCCACGCGCTCCATGCTGCCACCATCATGCCGACTGGACATGCCAGCGCAGCCGACGGCCGAGTTCGCGCACGACGGCCACATCAGCGCCGAGGCGATGGAGGCAGGCGTATGGGCGCCACTCGACGAAGTGTTGACCGTGATCCGGCGCAGACATGCGACCATTTCCAAAGAGCCCATTATCACTACGACTGATGCCGCAGCAGGCAACGAAACAGAGCTGGCGCAAGCACAGTCCGAACTCGAAGCTCAAACGGTGACGACGAACGACATCCGTCACAACCTGCGGGGCAAGACGGAAGAGCAGGCCATACTGCAGAGCCGCATCAACGATCTGACTACCGATCTACGCCGTCATCAAGACGCAAAGCAACTGAAGCAACTCGGCTCGACCCTGAGCAAGATCATCGAGGACGGACATTGCCCGACCTGCCACCAGTCGATGGCGGCGGAACTGCTGCCGACAACCCCGACCGCCGTCATGGCAATCGATGAAAATGAAGTGTTCCTAAAGTCTCAGATTCGACTTTACGGAGCCAGTCTTGCGGGGCTGGAACGCTCCATTGTTTCAGCGAAATCGACGCTTGCTGCATTCGACGAGCGGTGCTCGACGCTGCGCAGCCGGATACGAACCCTACGGCAGGCGCTGACGCGGCCTGGCCAAACACCGTCCCAAGCTCGAATAGCAGAGATCGTCGAACTCGATCGCCGCGTCAATGAGCTCGGCAATACGCAGCAACGCATTGACGAGATTGTCGACCAGCTGCGCTCCATCGCCAAAGAGTTCGCCGCGCTCAAGGCGCGGGAGAAAGAATTGTCGGACGAACTGCTCTCGGCGACGGATCGCGAGAAGATTCGGAAGCTGACGTCGATTCTCCGCGAGCGCCTAAAGGAGTTCGGCTTCGCCTCGTTCGCCATCGAAGAGGTTTCGCTGGCAGAAGACAACTTTCGCCCCGTCATGGATCAGAAGGACGGCGATGACATCGTGCAGCGCGAGATCGGCATCAATATCTCAGCGAGTGACGGCGCTCGCCTTAAGTGGGCATACTACCTGGCCCTGCTAGAATTGACTGCGAGCCATTCGACGAACCATCCGGGCTTGGTCATATTCGATGAGCCCGGTCAGCAGCAGATGAAAGAGTTGGATCTAGGAACATTTGTTGGACGCGCCGCGGCAGCAACGCGAGACAATCAGCAAATTATCATTGCCACATCACAATCGAAGCAATTTGTAACGGACGCACTCGCCGCTGGCGGGCGAGCGAATGTCTTGACCTTCCGAGGCTTCGTGCTTCGACCCGATGAATAGTGTCGTTGAGTCGCGCCAACTGAAATCGCGATCCTTGCTCAAGCAAAGATGCTGCTTGATCTAAACCGACGTCCGAACGCCCCCACAATAGAGCTGCTAACGCAAGACAACGAAGGGGCGGCTTGCTAATGTAGCGGCAGCCGCTTGGCGATCCACGTAAGCGCTGCCCCGATCCCACGTTGCCGTCCTGACGGCGGGTCGGTGATGGTCGGGCATGGCGCGCGATCGATACGACCATAATGACGACCATAGTGACGTCACTACGCCTGTGCGGTCGCCGCGCCGGGTCGAGGTGCTGACAGGACCCGAGCGCCGGCGCCGATGGTCGGACGAGACCAAGACCGCCATCGTGGCGGAGGCGCTGGCTGATGGCGCGGTGGTCTCCGATGTCGCCCGCCGGCATGACGTCACGCCATCGCAGTTGTTCGGTTGGATGCGGCAGTTCCGCGACGCGGCTTTGGCGACGATCGCGGTGCCCGGTCCGCCGTTGTTCGCGCCGGCCATCGTCGAAGTCCCACCAATGATGGCCGCGCCGCTGTCAACGCCCGCCGCGCCGGCGGCGGAGATCGAGATCAGCGTAGGTAGTGCGACGGTGCGCATCCGGGGCGCGGTCGACGGCAGGACGCTGGCTGCTGTGCTCAAGGCCATGAGGGTGCTCGCGTGATCGTTCCTCCGACCGGCATCCGCGTGCTCGTGGCGACGAAGCCGGTCGACTTCCGCAAGGGCATGGATGGGCTGGCGGCCTACGTGCAGGAGGCGTTCAAGGCCGATCCGTTCTCCGGCGTCATCTACGTGTTCCGCGCCAAGCGTGCCGACCGCGTGAAGCTGCTGTTCTGGGACCAGACCGGGCTCGTGCTCATGACCAAGCGGCTCGAGGAGGGCCGCTTCCGTTGGCCCGCCGTGCAGGATGGCGTGATGCGATTGTCGCCGGCACAGCTCTCGGCGCTGCTCGAAGGACTGGATTGGTCTCGCGTTCACGCGCGCCGTGTCGCGCGGCCCACAGCGACGCAGTGATCCACACCGAGCCGCACGCAGACACTGGCGGACGCGCAGCCAAATCGGCGATTCTCCCTGCATGGCGCTGTCGATCGACGAGCTTCCGGATGATGTCGCGAGCCTGAAGGCTCTGGTGCTCGCCGCGCGTGCGGCATCGGATGCCGCCGAAGCCAGGTCGGCCTCGCTGGCCGCCGAGGTCGACCGTCTGACCGCGCGTGCCGAGCGCCTCGATCATATCGTCTCTGTGCTGCGCCGCGCGCAGTTCGGCCGCCGCTCCGAGCGGATAAGCGACGCAGATCGAGCTGGCGCTGGAGGATGTCGAGACGCAGAACGGCGCCGAGGATGCTGCCGTCGAGAAAGCCGACACCATCGTCAAGGCCGAAGGCAGCAAAGCCCGCCGCGCCAATCGCGGCCACTTGCCTGCGCACCTGCCGCGCGAGGAGATCGTCATCGACCCGCCGAGCAAGGCATGCCCGTGCTGCGGCGGCGCTCTGCATGTCATCGGCGAGGACGTCTCGGAGCGGCTCGACAAGATCCCGGCGCGGCTGCGCGTGATCGTCACGCGGCGCCCGAAATATGCCTGCCGCGGTTGCACCGATGGCGTGGTGCAGGCTCCGGCGCCGAACCGTTTGATCGAAGGTGGCCTGCCGACGGAAGCGCTCGTCGCCGACGTGCTCGTGTCGAAATACGCCGACCACCTGCCGCTCTATCGCCAGGCGCAGATCCTGGCGCGCGAAGGCGTGCAGATCGATCGCTCGACGCTGGCCCATTGGGTCGGCTTTGCCGCCTTCGAGCTGGCGCCGCTGCACGAGCGCCTCGTTGCGATCTTGAAAGCCTCGATTCAATCCAACGACAAGGATCATATAAATATCCGGTCGCCCTATTCCGAGGGCGACGCCGCTTGAACTCATCGCCGCGAGGCGATGCCGGTTTCACTCAGCATTGCTCGTCGCGTCAGCGACGCGTGTCTGCCTCCCGCAAGGGGCGGCATCAAAGCGGTGCAGAACCTGAATAGAGAAACAGGGTCGTGGAGGGTCAAAGTGCTCTTATCCCCAGGGTTGTTCCGCCCCCAACCTTTAAGGTTCTTATATGTTCTAAGTGTTCTATTGTTCTAGGGGCGTTTTTCGCTCTTATAAAACAGGTGCTTGCGAGGCTGACGCCTACCTCTTGGAGGCGGTTCGCCTACATTTTGGAGGCATTACGCCTACATCTTGGAGGGCGACGCCTACAAATTGGAGGCGATATCCAGCGCTTATCCACAGGGCGGCGGCACGCGATCCGCGCGGGCCAACCCGAACCGCAAAAATCACGCCCACAGCGCCTCAGAGTCCGTCCCTAAAAACAGCCATTGAGATCAGGCTCGCACGAGGCGGCGCAGCATCAGGCGGATCATGGCGAGGATGATGAAGGCGGCGTGGACGCGCGTCAGGTTCTCGAAGTCCTTGGCCA
>WBZS01000783.1_pt2 | contig 10184 bp, 6 predicted proteins | sample 5204201 | NCBI WGS metagenome assembly WBZS01 (sample SAMN12344357, study PRJNA552823) | activated sludge metagenome | biome: Activated sludge suspended growth; feature: Nitrification reactor; material: Wastewater; isolation source: activated sludge from nitrification reactor of wastewater treatment... | reverse complement strand
CAGCACTGGCTGCCGTGGATCGGGCACCCTTGAGGAATTGGGCACCGCCCGGCTCCCAAAAGCGGGCAGCTTCCGGGAGCCGGGCGGTGCCCTCGACATCAAGTTTCGGCCACCATCCCCCAAACCGCAGCCACGCCTTGAGCGCCGACACCGTTTGAGAGCCAGGCGGCGCGGCGCGCCAACAAGGCGTTTCCGGACGAGCGCGCTTCGGCTTCGACGGCCGCGGCAACCGCGCGCGCTCCGCGCGGATCTCCACCGACCCACAACAACGCCGCCCGCGCCAGCCCGCGTTCGAGCTCGACCTCGGCGCCCACCGCCTCCGGCAGCGGATCGGCGACCTGGGTCTGCGCCGTGGCGATGTCGCCGACGGCGGCGTGCGCCAACGCCTGATGCGTGAGCCAGTCCGCATGGAAGCGCGCTTCCTCGAGCGCCCCCGGGATGTTCTGCGCCGCGGCCAGCGAGGCCAGCGCATTGCGACTTTCGCCCGAGCACAGTTGCGCTTCGGAGAGGATCACCAGGAGCCCGGCACGCGGCCGAGTCTGACCGAGATCGGTCGTCTCCCCCATGGCCTGTTCGGCCGCAGCCAGCGCATCCGCTGTTCGACCGAGCGCCAGCAGCACGCGCGCCTGCTGGCCCTGCGAGTGAGCGGCCCCGGCCACGTCGCCGGCGGCGCGCTTGAAAGCAATCGCCTGCTCGAGCGCTACCAGAGCATCGGCCAGGTCGCCGCGCATGAAATGCACGGAGGCGATGCCGCCGTGCACACGCCCGGCGATGTAGCGCTCGCCGAAACGCTCCAGCCCGATCGACGCCTGCCGGTAATGCTCCAGCGCACGCTCGAGATCGCCGCGCACGAAATACACGTTGCCGATGTTGAAGATCGCACGACACTCGAGCCGCTCGAGCCCCGCACTGCGCGCCGCCACCGCGGCCGCGCGCCAGTGACGCACCGCATCGTCGGGCTGGCCGCGCATGTGCGTGACCGCGCCTAACGTGTTGCGCGTCTGCGCCCGGATCGTGTCGGCCTCGCGCGGCGCCCAGGGCGCGATCTGCTCGGCCAGGGCCAGCGCCCGGTCGGCGTTCTCGGCTGCGGCGTCGTAACGGGCCAGGAGCATCTCGGCCGCGCACTGCACGGCCGCCAGTTGTCCCTGCAACAGAGTGTCGACTGCGGGCAGCTCCGCCCGGGCCGTCGCGGTGATCTGCAGCGCCTCGGCGGCCCGCCCGCGTTGCATGAGGCTGGTCGCCAACCGGCTGATGATCCGGGCCCGCGGCCCCGGTGTGTCGGTGAGGGCCAGCGCGCGTCGGTAGTCGTCGGCGGCCTCCTCGGCGCGCTCGGTGTTGGCCAACAGATCGCCGCGACCGATCAGTAACCGCCGTGTGAGGTCCGTCGGCCCCGCCACCGCCACACGCGCCAGGGCAGCGCCGATCAGGTCGGCCGCGGCCACCGCCTGACCGCGACGCAGCAACGCCTCGGCGCGCTCGGTCAGCAGGTCGGCCACCTGAGCCCAATCGCCCGCCTGCACCGCGTGATAGGCGGCCTCGACCGGGTCGTGCCCGAGGCGCTCGTGCCAGGCGGCCGCGACCCGGTGCAGCGCGCGTCGGCGCTCGAGGTCGGTCGAGAGCTGGGCGCCGATCCGATCACGCAACAACGGATGCAGCTCGGCGGGATCAGGGTGAGCGATCAGGTGGTGGCGTTGCAGCTCGGCGAGCGCGCGGCCAAAGTCGCCGATCAACTCGACCTGCTGAGTCAGCTCCACCAGGCCGGGGTCAAGCAGGTCGGCCGGGCCACGTAGGACCGCAAGCAGCTGGGCCAGCGCGCGCGCGTCCGGTGTGAGCTGATCGATGACGCGTTCCAGCAAGAAGGCGCCGATCTGCGGCTGAGTGGCCAGGCGCTCGATGAACCCCCGCGCGCCATCGCCGATCCCGCGCAAGTGGCTGGCGGCCAGCCGCACCAGGATCGGGCTGCCATCGACGCGCTCGACCAGAGCATCGACCAGGTCCGGCGCCAGCTCGGGGCACAGCTCGCGTGCCAGTGCCCGGCCTTCGGCCCGGGCAAGGCCTCCCAGCCAGATCTGCGGCACGTCGCCGAGCGGCAGCTCGAAGCGGCTGACCAACAACAACCGAAGGGGCGCGTTGAGCCACACCTGACGCAGCAGGGGCAGCGCCGCCGGGTCTGCCTGGAGTTGGTGGGCGTCATCGATACAGATCAACAGGCTGCCACAGGCCCGCGCTGCGGCGGCGATCATGGCCACGGCCTGATCGGCCGGGAGCGCCGGCGCGTCGCGAGGCGGCTCCAGCAGGGCCGTCATCGATGCCTGACCGAGGTTGAGCAAGACCGACGCCAGGAAGCGAAGCAATGCAGCGCCGCTGTCGTTGACGCCCGGTGTCACCGTCAGCCAGGCGACGGGGTGTTCGGCTGCGCCAGTGCGCGCGACCTCCGCCGCCAACGTGGTCTTGCCGAGCCCGGGTAACCCGCACACCACCACGCCGCGGTCGCGGGCCAGACCGGCTCGGATCCGTTCCAGCGCTTCGGGGCGCGCGATCGCGCCGGGCGGCGCCAGCGGAATGGGTTCAAGCGCCCAGGTCTCCGTCTGGTGTTCGGTCGAGCGGACATGCTCGATCGTGACCGAGCGGCCCGCGAGCGTTTCGCCGCGGCTCTCGGCCGCAAGCTCGAGCAGGCGGGCCACCGTCTCCGGCTCGTCCTCGAGCTGCAACGCAGGGATGAAGAGCGCGACCAGGGTCGTCAGATCCGGCGCGCGACGATTCTTCTCAAGCCGCGAGATCTGGGCTTCGCTGTAACCGACGGCGATCCCCAGATCACGCTGGGTCAGCTGCCGACGTCGGCGCAGCAGATGCAGCAAATCTCCGAAGGTTTGATCGGATTGCGCAGGGTGACCGGCAGCGCGACGCGGCATGGTGCCTCCAAGGGCACGCGGTTGAATAAAAACATCCACAGACCGATTAACGCCCGCTGCGCCAGTTCTGGGCATGATCGGATCAACTTCGGATTATATCGCCCGGGAATGGTCGGTTGCGGCTTCTCGTCGCGGCGGCTCAAACCGCGCTGTGCCTGCCGCCCATCGTGAGGCGAGCTCGGCAAAGCTGGTAAGAAATGTCATGTCTTTGCCGAGCGGACGAGCTAAGGTGAGCGCAGATTCGTAGCCGACAGTCACCATGCGACGGTTGATCTCGCGCACCGTAACGACCACGACGACGACGACCTGGACGATCAGCTGGCTGGCTGACTCGACAGATGTCGAAGGCGGGATCGACCGTCCGCCCCATGAGGAGACCGATGTTCCCATTCGGAAGCCAACCCCCATCCGGCGAAAACGCATCAGCCGGCGAAAGCCGCGACGCTGATCCTGCTCGCCTGACCAGGGTCGCCCGGGCTCTCTTCCTGGTTGCGGCTCTGCTGATTAGTCTCCTGGCGACGCGGCCCGAACCAGCCGCCGCAGCTCCAGGCGGCGTCTTCGCCGTGAACAGCGGCGCCGACGACACCGTCTTCGACAGCGGGCTGACCCTGCGCGAGGCGATCCTGGTCGCCAACGGCGGCACCGGGGCCGGCGGCCTCAATCGTTCGGTCAGCGATGCGGAGAAGACCCAACTCGTCGGCTGCACGTTTGCTCAGGACCTGAGCGCCTTGCCGTTCAGCGCCTGGTTGATCACCGGCGGGTGCGCCGTCGGCGGCGACATCGTGCGCTTCGATCCGGCCGTCACCCAGGTGTCATTGACCGACAGCCTCCCAAATCTGACCGCGAACGGCACAAAGATCCAGGGCCTGGTCCCGGCCGGGACCAGCTGGGTCTATCCGCGGATCGATGGCACCGCGATGACCAACACCTACTGCTCCGACGGCTTCGTCATCGCCGCCAACGACGTCGAGCTCTCGTCGCTCGTGATCCTGAACCTGAGGCCCTCCAGCCAGCTCGTCAACTACAACTGCGCCGATATCCTGGTCGTGAGCGGTCTGCGCGCCGTGATCACCCAGGACTATCTGGGCTTCCCACTCTTGGCGGCGGCCTGCAACACAGACGGCATCACGCGTAACGCCGCTTACGGCGTGCGCATCCTGGCCAACGGCGTCGGCTCGCAGATCGATCCGATCGCTACGATCAGCAACACATCGATCGCGTGCCATAGCCGGTCCGGCGTCTGGCTGGAGAACGGCGCGAACCACGTCCGCGTCAATCAGAACACTATCGGATCCGACAGCCTGGGCCATGCGCTGCCGAACGGCCTCGGGGTTGCGACGGCGCCGCGGGTCGGCGTGACCTACACCGACGATGTGCTCGTCAGCGGGAACACGATCTCGGGCAATCTCCAGGACGGCGTCCGCCTGACGGCCGTGACCCACGCGGCGGTCAACGCCAACGTCATCGGCCTGACCGCCGATGATGGAAATGGGAACCGTCAGCCGCTCGGCAACGGCGGTTCGGGCCTCGTGTTCGATGACACCGGTTTCTCGGGCGTCGACGCCAACGTGATCATCAGCTCCGGCACGCTCTCGATCATCGCGGCCAACCTCGGCAACGGCATCACGATCTCTAATTCGGTCGGGCTGCAGATCGGCAACCCAACGGGCGCCGTGCTGACGGTCGGCTCGCCGCTGATGACCGCGGACAGCCCGCCGAAGCCCGCGCTCGCCTGCCGCCCGGGTTGGGGCAACGGCGGCTACGGGATCCTGATCGATGGCGCAACGACCGGCGCCGAGGTCTACCCGGGCACGGTGGGCTGCAACGGCCGGGCCGGGATCGCGACCCGCAACGCCGGCGCCGGGAGTCGCATCGTGCCGGGTCTGGTGGCGCTCAACGGCGGGTTGCCGATCGATATCGGCGATGACGGCCCGACCCGAGCCAACGATCCCGTGCTCACGACGTTCACACTTGGGTCGACACCGCCGCTGTTGGCCGGGTCAGGGTGCGCGAGTTGCCGGACCGCCGTCTACGTCGCGATCGGCAACCCGGCTGCGCCCGGCGGCGGCGGCCTGCGGATCACCGCTCCTTCGATCAGCAACAGCGCGCAGGGTGCGTGGAGCCTGCCGTTGCCGGGCATCACGGCGTCGCCGTGGGATGCCTGGGTGCCGAACCCGATGCTGGCAAGCTTCGCAGCGCTGGCGATCGACGCCGGCAACAGCAGCTATGAGATCACGTCGCGACCGCTCCTTCATCTGCCGACATTGCAGAAGTGACGGCGCGCCTCACAGGAAACCGGAGATAAACATGAAGCTCGCACTCGATCTGACCTTCCGGCACCCGGCTTCGGGTCGCACGACTCGCATGGCGGGTTGGCCTCTGGCGACCGCCCTCATCCTGTCGGCCTGTCAGACTCCCGCTGCTCCCACCGCCGCGCCCGTGAAACCGATAACGCCGGCCGTCGTCGTCAGCGCGACCGTGGCTGCCGCGCCCACCGTGGCCCCGACCGAGGCGCCGGCGGCCACGGCCACGCTCCCGGTGCTCTCGGCCGATGACGTGATCGAGGCCGTCCATCAGGCCTGGGCGACGGCCGGCCTGGCCGGACCACGCCGGCTGGTCCAGACCAGCAGCGACGCCGACGGAGCGGGCACGGTCATCGAGGCCGAGTTTGTGCCGCCGGACTCCCTGCACCAGGTGGTCAAGATCGGGGGGCAGAAGATCGCCGAGCAGTACAACATGGGCGGCGTCCTCTACAACAACGCCCCGACCTCTGGCGGCTGGGTGCGCACCGATCTGCCCGGCAGCCTCAACGGCGCCCTGGCGATGTTCAGTGATGCGGCCGGAGATTCGATCACGTATTCGGACGTGCGCGTCGAAGGCAGTGAAACCGTGAACGGGTACAACGCCGTGATCTACGCGTACGCCACACAGCTCGAGGGGTTCGATAGGGTGGTCAAGCATCGGCTGTGGGTCGACACCGCCAGCGGCTTGCCGGTGAAGAACGAGATCGTCAGCGACGAAGGTCAGACGGTCCAGGAGATCGTCTACAGCGCCGACGTCACCATCGTGCTACCGGACGACGTCGCCGCAGCTCCACCCGCGCCATAGGCAGCGCGCCCGGTTTGGGAGGGCGCCGCCGCGGAGAGTCGCGGCGTGGACAACACGTACAAGGGCCTCGCGGAACACTGCTCTGCGAGGCCCTTGTGCGTGTTGAGCCGTGCCGGCTCTGCATACTCGACGGTCAGGCCGCTCTCAGGAGCAACCGACGCAGTTTGGCGTAGAGGTGCGTGTTGCTGGCGAAGACGCCGGGATCGTCTGTGTGCCAGGCTCCACCCTCGGGCCCGCGCGCGTGGCCGCCGGCCTCCTGGATGAGCGCGATCCCGCCGACGACGTCCCAGGCTTTGACTCCCAGCATGTAGGTCGCGTCGAGCCGTCCGGCGGCGGTGTAAGCCAGGTTGAGTGCAGCACTGCCCAGAGCTCGGATCTTCTGGCAGTGGGTGGCGATGCGCTCGAGCGCCGTGATGGCCTTGCGGATCGCGGCCTCGTCGCGCGGAAAACCCGTGCCGACGACGGCCATGCCGAGGTCGGCTTCGTTGCTGACCGCGAGCCGCTTGGGCTTGCCCTTGCCGGTGCGCAGCCAGGCGCCGCGGCCTTCGGCGGCATAGAACACCTCGCCTCGCGTCGGATCGAGCACCACACCCAGCACCGGCCGGCGCTTCTCATCGAGCAGGCCGATCGACACCGCGAAGACCGGGAACTGGCGCGCGAAGTTGGTGGTGCCGTCGAGGGGGTCGATGACCCACATCGGGCGCGGCAGCCGGGCCCGACCGACCAACCAGCTCTGGCCCAGATCCTCCTCGCCGATCAAGCCGACCTCAGGCGAATGCGCCTGCAAGTATGCCGAAATCGCATCCTGCGCCGCGAGATCGGCGTCGGTCACGATGTCGCGGAAACCTTTGAGCCGCACCCGGCGACGCGTCTTCAACTTGTCGATCAGGACGGCGCCGCCGATCTCGGCAGCCTTCAATGCAATCGGGAGCAGGTCGCTCATGTTGTCAAAGCCTTTCACATCTGTGCGCGTTCGGCAAATTCGCCAACTCCCCATTGTTTATGGGGGTTTAACGTCATATACTGAACCGAAGTCAAGTGTGAATTGAATTCACAAAAGTGAATGGACGCACAATCCGCGACGATTGCCGCCAAAGTCACGATGCCGATCGCCAGCGATCGCTATGAACTGCTGGCTCGGATCGCGAGTTTGTACTTCGAAGACGGCCTGAGCCAGGCGGAGATCGCCACTCAGACCGGCTATTCCAGGTCGATGATTTCGCGTTTGCTGACCGAAGCTCGGGAGCAGCGCATCGTCGAGATCCGCATCAATCACCCCCTGGCGCGCAATCGTGAGCTTGAACAATCGCTGGAGCAGTTGCTGAAGCTGCAAAGCGTGCGGGTTTTGACTCGCGGTTCGCTCAACTATAGCACCATGCTTCGGCGCGTCGGCACCCTGGCGGCGCGGGTCACCGAGGATCTTGTGCGCGACCGCACGGTCGTGGGTGTGTCGTGGGGGACGGCCGTGTGGGAAGCCGTCAATGCGGTGCGCGGCGGCGCCTTGAGCGACGTGCAGGTGGCCCAGATGATCGGCTCGCTCGGGACACCGGATCCCGACATCGATGGGCCTGAGCTGGCGCGGCGGTTGGCTCGCATCCTGGGCGGGCGTTACACGACGTTGCCGGCGCCACTCTTCGTCGATGGGCGGCAGACGCGCGATGCCCTGATCAGCGATCTCAAGATCAAGCGCGTGATGGCCCAGTTTCGGAAGATCGATCTGGCGCTCGTCGGGGTGGGCACGATCGACTCCGAGCGTTCATCGATCCTGCGTGCCGGCTATGTCGGCGAGCAGGACCTCGATTACCTGCGCCGGCTGGGTGTCGTCGGCGATGTGTGCGGCATTCAGGTGGATCTCGACGGCAGATGTGTGTTTCCGGCTTTCGACGATCGCCGGATCGGCATCAGTGTCGACGATTTACGAACGATCCCGATCAAGCTCGGGATCGCCGGTGGACAGTACAAGGCCAAGGCCATCGTCGGCGCAGCCCGCGCGGGCCTGATCAATTGGCTGGTGACCGACGAGGTCGCAGCCCTGGGCGCGCTGCAACTGGTGGCCTGAATTCGGAGCGGATTGACCCCTACAGCGTATGGCAACACGAACCAGAGTCAATGCATCGGCAAATGGGCAGCCGCGGGCGGCGAAAAAAACCTCCCGTTCTGAAGTGATCCCGGCGGAATGGGGCCAGGACGGCGCGATCGAGCGTCTGCGCAAGATGATGCTCATCCGCTCTTTCGAGGAGAAGGCCGAGGAGCTCTTCTCGCTCGGCCGCGTGCACGGGACCATGCACCTTTCGATCGGCCAGGAGGCGTCGGCGGTCGGCGCGGCTTCGGCTCTGAGCGAAGGCGATTATCTGCTCAACACACATCGCGGCCACGGCCACTGCCTGGCCTGGTTCGGCAGTGACGAGAAGCTCATGATGGCCGAGTTCATGGGCAAGGAAAGCGGGTATTGCCGCGGACGCGGCGGGTCGATGCACATCGCCAACGTCGACGCCAACAACCTTGGTGCCAACGGCATCGTGGCCGGCGGGCTGCCGATCTCGGTCGGCGTCGGTCTGAGCATCAAGCAACGCGCGACCGACCAGGTCTGTCTGTCGGTCTTCGGCGACGGCGGTGCGAACACCGGGGCTTTCCACGAGTCCGTCAACATGGCCTCGATCTGGCAGTTGCCCGTGATCTACCTGTGCGAGAACAACCAGTACGCGATGTCGATGCCGATGAAGAAGGCGTTCAACATCCCGCAAGTCAGTGATCGTGCCAAGGGCTACGGCATTCCCGGCGTGACCGTCGACGGCAACGACATCGTGGCCGTGTACCGCGCCTTCCAGGACGCGGTGGCGCGCGCGCGCGCCGGGCAGGGTCCGACCCTGATCGAGGCTCTGACCTATCGCTGGCGCGGACACTCCAAGAGCGACAAACAGGCCTATCGCACGCGCGACGAGGTCAAGGAATGGCAGGCGCAAGACCCGATCCGACGCTTTGGGCGCGTCCTCAAGCTCTCGGACGCCGAGTTCGACGGCCACCGGGCCTGGGCTGATCAGCGCATCAACGAAGCCGTGACCTTTTCGGAGGCCAGCGCCGAACCCAAGATCGAGCAGATCCTGGAAGGGATCTACGCCTGATCAATTGGTGATTGGGCGATCGAGCCCGATCACCCCGTCATCCGATCACCAATCACTCAATGTCTATGCGTGAACTGACCTACGTCGAAGCGATACGTGAAGCCCTGAACCAGGCGATGGCGGCGGATCCGCGCGTCTTCCTGATCGGTGAGGATGTGGGCGTGTACGGCGGGGCCTTTGGCGCCAGCGCCGGCCTGTATCAGCAATACGGCGCGGGTCGCGTGGTCGACACCCCGATCTCCGAGGCCGGCATCGCCGGCGCGTGTGTGGGCGCTGCCTTGACCGGGATGCGACCGGTGGGCGAGATCCAATTCATGGATTTCATCACCATCAGCATGGAGCAGCTCGTGCTGCAGGCGGCCAAGATCCGCTATATGTTCGGCGGCAAGGCGACTGTGCCGATGGTGCTGCGCACACCGGGGGGCTCGGGCACGGGCGCCGCGGCCCAGCACTCCGAGAGCCTGGAGAACTGGTTCGTGCACATCCCGGGGCTCAAGGTCGTGATGCCGAGCACGCCTTACGACGCCAAAGGCCTGTTGCTTTCCGCGATCGACGACGACAACCCCGTGATCTTTGTCGAGCACAAGCTGCTCTACAAGACCAAGGGCCCGGTGCCCGAAGAGCCTTACCGGCTGCCGCTCAGCCAGACCGACATCAAGCGGGTCGGCAAGCACCTCACCGTGGTGGCGACGTCGATTATGGTGCCGCGCGCGCTGCAGGCGGCCGAGCAACTGGCGGCGGAAGGGATCGAACTCGAGGTCGTCGACCCGCGAACGCTCTCGCCGCTCGACGACGGCCCGATCGTGCAGTCCGTGATCAAAACCGGCCGGTTGATGGTCGTGCATGAAGCCCATCGCAACGGCGGTTTCGGCGGCGAGATCGTCGGGCGGGTGGCCGAAAGCGAGGCCTTCGACTATCTCGAGGCGCCGATCAAGCGCCTGTGCGGGCTCGACGTGCCGATCCCGTACAACCGAACGCTCGAAGCTGCGGCCGTGCCGCAGGTGGCCGACATCGTTCGCGAAGCGAAAGCGTTGGTCAAGTT
>WBZS01001193.1_pt1 | contig 10187 bp, 11 predicted proteins | sample 5204201 | NCBI WGS metagenome assembly WBZS01 (sample SAMN12344357, study PRJNA552823) | activated sludge metagenome | biome: Activated sludge suspended growth; feature: Nitrification reactor; material: Wastewater; isolation source: activated sludge from nitrification reactor of wastewater... | reverse complement strand
CGCAGGATCTCGAACAGGTCGTAGACCCGCTCCAGGTCGGAGGCGACGCCGGCGGCGTCCTTGCGGGAGAACGCGCCGAGCAGCAGGTTGTCCTCCACGGTGAGCCGGGGGAAGATCCGGCGTCCCTCGGGGGAATGCGCCAGTCCCTTCATCACCACCTTGTGCGCGGGCGTCCGGTCGATCCGCTCGCCCTCGAACCAGATCTCGCCCGACTCCGGACGAAGCAACCCCGAGATGGTGCGCAACGTGGTGGTCTTGCCGGCTCCGTTGGTGCCGAGCAGTGAGACCACCTGGCCCTCCTCGACCGAGAAGCTGATCCCCTTGACCGCCTTCACCTTGCCGTAGGCGACCACCAGGTCCTTGACCTCAAGCATTCTCGGCACCGTCCTCGACCTCGGGAGACCCGATGTAGGCCTCGATCACCCGCGGATCGGACTGCACCTGCGCCGCCGTCCCTTCGATCAGCGTCCTGCCGCGGACCAGGCACAACACCCGGTCGCACAGGTTGAAGATGAAGCGCATGTCGTGTTCGATCACGACGATCGCCAGGCCCGAATCGCGGATCTTGAAGATCAGCTCCTCGGCCTGCCGGGTCTCCTGCGGGTTCATGCCCGCGGTCGGCTCGTCGAGCAGCAGCAGCTGCGGGTCGGTGGCCAGCGCCCGGGCGATCTCGAGCCGGCGCTGATCCCCGTAGGGCAGGTTGCGGGCCAGCGAGCCGCCTTGGCCCTTCATGCCCACGTAGGCGAGCAATTCGATCGCCCGGTCGCGGGTCTCCGCCTCCTCGCGCCGGAACTTCGGACCGCGCAGGATCGAGGTCAGCGCCATCGACGAGGTGCGGCAGTACCGGCCGACCATGACGTTCTCGAGGGCGGTCATGTTCGGGAACAGCCGGATGTTCTGGAAGGTGCGGGCCATGCCGGCCAGCACCACCCGCCGCGGTTTGGGCGGCAACAGCTGATCGGCGAACCGCACCTCGCCGCTGGTCGGCTTGTACAGGCCGGTCAGGCAGTTGAAGAAGGTGGTCTTGCCGGCACCGTTCGGCCCGATCAGGCCGACGATCTCGCCGGAGTGCACGGTGAGGCTGACGTCGTCGACCGCGACCAGGCCGCCGAACCGCATCGTGACGTTGCGGGCCGCCAGGATTTCGCGCTTGCCGACCTCGTGGCCGGACGCCGCCGCGCCGGCGACCGGGCTGTCGATGCTCATCAGCGTTCCTCCGCGAACTCGTACGGCAGGTCTTCCTCGATCTCGTCGACCAGCTCCTCGTCGTCGGAGTGGAACTCCAGCACGCGACGCTGGTTCGGGATCATGCCCTCGGGCCGCACCCGCATCATGACCACCATCAGCAGGCCGAACAGCAGCATGCGGTACTCGTTGACGAAGCGCAGCTTCTCGGGGACCAGTTTGAGCAGGGTGGCGCCCAGGACGACGCCCATCACCGTTCCCATGCCGCCCAGCACCACCGCCGCGAGCAGGAACGCCGACTCGAGGAAGATGTACTGATCGGGGGTCACCGACTGGTCGACGTGGGCTTTGACCGCGCCTGCCAGGCCGGCCAGGAAGGCGCCCCCGGCGAACGCGAGCAGCTTCAGACCGAAGACGTTGACACCCATCGCCTCGGCGGCCTTCTCGTCCTCGCGGATCGCGACCCAGCCGCGTCCGATCCGCGAGTGGTTGAGCCGGGTGAAGATCAGCACGATCACGGCCATGATCAACAACATCAGGAAGAAGTAGTTGGAGAACCGGCCGAGCGGGATGCCGGCGATGGTGTGCACCTGGCCGAAGTCGAAGCCGAACAGGTTCAGGTTGGGGATCGCCGGGATGCCGGACGAGCCGTGCACCAGGTCGGGCCCGTCGCTGCCGTCCAGGTTGCTCATGGTGATCCGGAAGATCTCGCCGAAGGCGAGGGTGACGATCGCCAGGTAGTCGCCGGAGACCCGCAGGGTCGGCGAGCCGATGATCAGGCCCAGGGTCGCGGACACCACGCCGGCGATCAGCATCACCACGATGAACGGGGGCTTCCAGCCGATGGTGGCGAACGCGGATTCGCTCATGGTGGCGGCGGTGAACGCGCCGGCCCCCAGGAAGGCGATGTAGCCCAGGTCGAGCAGGCCGGCCAGGCCGACCACGATGTTCAGCCCGACCGCGGTGGAGGCGAAGATCAGCACCTGGGTGGCGATCGACATGTTGGCGTCCGAGCCGTTCTGGGTGAACGGGAACAGGAAGGCGACCGCGAAGGCGGCGAACACCAGCACCGTCCGATGCCGGTGGCTCACCGCGGAGAGCCAACCGCCGATGCCGCTGCGCAGGATGAAGGCGACCAGGACGCCGGCGAAGGCGAGGATCGCCACGAAGATCCCGCCGTCGGTCTGGTTGAGCGCGTAGGCGGCCAGCAGCAGTGCGCCGAGCAGCAGCGCCGCGATCGCCGCGATGTCGACCCAGGCGGCGGTGCGGGCCCGTTCCAGGCTGGGCTGGCGTCCGGCGGTGAGCAGCCGGGTGCCGACGCAGCCCACGATCGCCGCCACCAGGGCGACCCAGCCGCCCCACTCGATCGTGACCAGGCCGCCGAGTTCGAGGGCGATCGCGAGCAGCACCACGCCGATGTACGCCAGGATGCCGACGCCGGTGGCCTTGGCGCCGCGGGTCCAGCCGGCTCGCTTGCTGATCCGCAGCAGCGACGGGAAGAGCTTGCGGCTGTCGGCCCACGGTTCGATCCAGCCCATCGCGGCGCAGAAGGCCAGGATCAGGCCGAGGAGCAGGCCCAGGAATTGCAGCGTAGAAGGCCCGCCCAGATAGGACATGTCATCGAGCGCGTCGCCGCTGTAGGCCCAGGGCAGATAGGCGGAGGCGGCGAAGAGCAGCCCGCCGGCCAGCGCGAGGACGCGGCCGATGCCGTGATAGCGCTTCTGCAGCGCGGGGGTGAAGACCGTCGGGATTCTCATGCGCGGTCCACCACCTTCGCGCCGACCAGGCCCTGGGGCCGGAAGACCAGAATCAGGATGAGCAGCACGAACGCCCAGACGTCCTTCCAGGACGGCCCGCCGAACTGACCGGGGATGAACGACGTGGCCATCGCCTCGACGACCCCGAGGGTGAGGCCGCCGACCACCGCGCCGTTGATGTTGCCGATGCCGCCGAGCACGGCCGCGGTGAACGCCTTGAGACCGGCCAGGAAGCCCATCTTGAAGTCGATGTTGCCGTAACGGAGACCGCTGGCGAGGCCGGCGACCGCGGCCAGCGCGGCACCGACCGCGAACGCGATCACGATGATCCGGTCGACGTCGATGCCCATCAGCCGGGATGTGTCCGGATCCTGCGAGACCGCCTGCATCGCCCGTCCTGTCGCCGTCTTGTTCACGAACCACCATAGGAAGGCCCAGCAGATGACCAGGGCTGCCACGACGAAGAAGTTTCCTCGGTGGACGAGCAGGCCGCCGACGTTGACGGCGTCTCCGGTGAAGAACTCGATCTGCGGGAAGGGGATGGCCGCCTTGGCGTCCGGGAAGCCGGGGATCCGGCCGTAGAACAGCCGGACGAACTCCTGCAGGAAGATCGAGATGCCGATCGCGGTGATCAGTGGGGCGAGCCGGGGAGCGTTCCGGAGCGGACGGTAAGCGAACCGCTCCATCACCACGGCGGTGAGCACCGCCACCAGCATGCCGCCGACCAGCATCAGTAGCAGATTCCACCAAGCGGTCGAGCCGCCCGTCACCCAGCCGAGCACAATCCAGGTGGACAGCGCGCCGAAGGCGCCGATCATGAAGATCTCACCGTGGGCGAAGTTGATCAACTGGATGATGCCGTAGACGACGGTGTACCCGACGGCGATCAGTGCGTACAGGGCCCCGAGTGACAGGCCGTTCAGCAACTGGTCCAAGAAAAACGTCACGCCTGCCCCCATCCGAGGTGTGGGGAGCCGCCCGGAAGCGACTCCCCACAGAATCAGTTGTCGATGCCTACTTCAACTCACCGGTCTGCTTCGGCACCCACTTGCCGCCCTCGACCACATAGACGGTGAGGGTCTTGGTGATCGCGTCGCCGTACTGGTCGAAGCCGACCTTGCCAGTCGCGCCGTCGAAGCTCACCGAGGCGATCGCGTCGATGGTCGCCTGCCGGGCCGACTTGGCGTCACTGGCGCTGGCCAGGGACTTCTTCAGCGCGTCGATGATCGCGTTGGTCGCGTCGTAGGCGTAGGCACCGTAGGCGGACCAGCCGTCGGGGTACCCGGCGGCCTTGTAGGCGTCCACATAGGCCTTGCCGGACGCCAGCGACTCGATCGGGGCGCCGACCGAGGTGGCCAGGTCGCCGTCGGACTTCGAGCCGGCCAGGGAGATGAACTTGGCGTCGTAGATGCCGTCGCCGCCCATCAGCGGAACGTTCAGGCCCTTGTCCTTCATCTGCTTGCTCATCGGACCGGCCAACTGGAACTCGGTGCCGAAGTACAGCGCCTGCGGGCTCTTCGCCTTCACCAGGTCGATGACCGTGGAGAAGTCCTTGTCGTCCTTGTTCACCGTCTCGTTGGCGACAACGTCACCGCCGAGTTCGGCGAACTTCTTGGCCACCGCCTGGGCGAGACCCTGGCCGTAGGGCTTCTTGTCGTTGACCACCGCGAGCTTCTTGATGCCCGCCTCCCACAGGTACTGGGCGGCGAACGGGCCCTGGATGGCGTCCGTGGTGCAGACCCGGAAGTAGCTGGCGTAGGTGCGCGACGGCTTGCTGAGATCCGCGCCCTGGGTCAGGTTCGGGCTGGTGTTGGCCGGCGACACCATCACGATCTTGGCGTCGTTCAGGATCGGCTGCACCGGCTGGGCGACGCCCGAGTTCAGGGTGCCGACGACACCGACCACCTGGTCGTCGGCGGCCAGCTTGGTGGCGGCGTTGGCGCCGACGTCGGGGGTGGCCTGGTCGTCCTCGGCGGCCAGTTCGAGCTTCCAGCCGGGGATGGCGTTGCTCTCGTTGGCCTGCTTGATGGCGAGGTCGACCGAGTTCTTGATGCCGAGGCCCATCACCGACAGGTCGCCGGTGAGCGGCGCGATGACGCCGATCTTGGCGGTCTTGGTGGCGCCGGCGGTGCTGCTGGCTGCCGGCTCCGAGCGGCTGCCGCAACCGGCGAAGAGCAGCGACGCGCTCAGCAGGGCTGCGGCGCCCCCGAGCATCTTCTTGTTACGCACATTTCCTCCTTGTCGCTCGCGACCCGCCGCCGCGATGATGCGAGAACTATTGCGGGCGGGGACACGCATGCGAAGCGCGGTGGTCCGATCGTTGATCGATTGTGACCATGCTGCAACTTTCCGTGCGCGCATCTCCGTCCGGTTGGTGTTGCAGGCATCTAAGCGGCTGGAACGGCGCGACGCCAGCGTCCGGGCCGCGAATCGTGCCCTTCGGATCGAGCACGGTCAACCGAGCAGGGCGGGGACCAGTTCGACGATCGGCGCCCGATGGACGCTGTGCGCGATCGGGTCGTAGTCGGTCGGCTCGGCGTTGACGATGATCACCGCCGTGCCGCGGCGGTGTGCGTAGGGCACCAGCCCGGCGGCCGGATGGACGGTCAGCGAGGTGCCGATCACCAGCAGCGCGTCCGCCTCTTCCACGGCGGCCAGGGCGGCGTCGATGTCGGCCGGGTTCAGGTTCTCTTCGAACAGGATGGTGGTGGCCCGCACGATGCCGCCGTCGTAGGGGCAGCGCGGATCGGTCTCTCCGGTGCGCACCCGATGGATCATCTCGGTCATCGGCCCGGTGGCCCGGCAGCTCTCGCAGCGCCAGGTGCGGCTGTTGCCGTGCAGTTCGATCACCAGTTCGGGGTTCGAGCCGGCCAGTTGATGCAGCCCGTCGGTGTTCTGGGTGATCAGGCCGGTGAGCCGGGCGCCCCGCTCCAGGCCGACCAGGGCGCGGTGGGCCGGATTGGGTTGGGCGTCGTAGACGGGCGATTCGGCGCGGAATCGCCAGGCCTTGGCCCGGACCTCCGGGTCGCGCAGGTACCAGGACAGCGTCGAGACGCGCTCGGCGTCCGGGTCGAGGGTCCAGCGGCCCTGCGGTCCGCGGTAGTCGCCGATGCCGGACGCCGTGGAGATCCCGGCGCCGGTGAGGACGGCGATCCGGTCGGCCTGCCGCAGCAGGTCGCGGGCCACCGCGACGTCGTCCATGCCTCAGTGTGACAACGGCGGACCGCCGGGACAACGGGTCGGCGCTCCGGGTCGCCCGCGGATCGGCGCGGAATAGTCTGTCGGCGTCCGCTGTTCGACTATATAGTTGAAACAGCAACTACTTGGGAGCAGCAATGCAGTTCGGCATCTTCAGCGTCGGCGACATCACCACCGATCCGACCAACGGCGGCACCCCGACCGAGCACGACCGGATCAAGGCCGCCGTCACCATCGCGCGGAAGGCCGAAGAGGTGGGCCTGGACGTCTTCGCGACCGGTGAGCACCACAACCCGCCGTTCCACCCGTCCAGCCCGACCACCCTGCTCGGCTACATCGCCGCCACGACCGACCGGATCATCCTGTCCACGGCGACCACGCTGATCACCACCAACGACCCGGTGAAGATCGCCGAGGACTACTCGGTGCTGCAGCACCTGGCCGACGGCCGGGTCGACCTGATGCTGGGCCGCGGCAACACCGGCCCGGTCTATCCCTGGTTCGGCAAGGACATTCGCGACGGCATCAGCCTCGCGGTCGAGAACTACGCGCTGCTGCGTCGGCTGTGGCGCGAGCCGGTGGTCGACTGGGAGGGCAAGTTCCGGACGCCCCTGCAGGGCTTCACCCTGGCCCCGCAGCCGCTGGACGGCGTGGCACCGTTCGTCTGGCACGGCTCGATCCGCAGCCCCGAGATCGCCGAGCAGGCCGCCTTCTACGGCGACGGCTTCTTCCACAACAACATCTTCTGGCCGATGAGCCACACCCGGCAGATGGTCAACCTGTACCGCCGCCGCTGGGAGCACTACGGCCACGGCCCGGCCGACACCGCGATCGTCGGGCTGGGCGGCCAGTTCTTCATGCGCCGCAACAGCCAGGACGCCGTGCGCGAGTTCCGGCCGTACTTCGACAACGCGCCGGTCTACGGCCACGGCCCCAGCATGGAGGACTTCGCCGCGCAGACCCCGCTCACCGTGGGTTCGCCGCAGCAGGTGATCGAGCGGACGCTCTCGTTCCGCGATCAGGTCGGCGACTACCAGCGTCAGCTGTTCCTGGTCGACCACGCCGGCCTGCCGTTGAAGACGGTGCTCGAGCAGCTCGACCTGCTCGGCGAGATCCTGCCAGCGTTGCGCGAGGGCTTCGCGCTCCGGCGCCCGGCGCAGGTGCCCGAGGCTCCCACCCATGCCTCGCTGGTCGCCGCCGCGCGGGCGTCCGCCGAGCGGGCCGCGGAGGCGCGTGCGGTCGCCGTCGACGACGTCACCGGACGCAGTCCGTACGAGACCGTGGAGAGCGGAGAATCCCGATGAGTGAGCGCACCCTGGTGGTGATCAGCGCCGGGGTCGGCACCCCGTCGTCCAGCCAGCTGCTGGCCGACCGGCTGGCCCAGGCGAGCCGGCGGGTGCTGGCCACGGCCGGCGCGCCGGTCGAGGTGCGGCACATCGAGCTGCGCACCCTGGCCGCCGAGCTGGCCCACCACCTGACCAGCCACGTGCCCTCGCCGGCGCTCGCGGACGCCTACGCGGCCGTCGGCCGGGCGGTCGGGGTAATCGTGGTCAGCCCGGTCTTCAACGCCTCGTACTCGGGCCTGTTCAAGATGTTCTTCGACCTCCTGGACGAGGGCGCGATGAACGCCCGGCCGGTGCTGCTGGCCGCGACCGGCGGCACCGCCCGGCATTCCCTGGTGATCGACACCGCGATGCTGCCGCTGTTCCACTACCTCAAGGCGGTGATCGCGCCGCTGGGCGTGTTCGCCGCGACCGGCGACTGGGGCGACCCTTCCGGGCATCTCGGCAGGCGGATCGAGGCGGCGTCCCGGGCCTTCGCCGAACTGGTGGTGGAACGTCCCGGCACCGAGGTGGCCGACGAGTTCGACGTCGACATCGATTTCACCGACCTGCTGCGCGGTTAGTCGGGTCGCCCTCGAAGGCGATCAAGCACCGGGCCGATTCCTCGATCGTGTCCTGCCAGAGACGCGGGATCCAGCCGAGCAGCTCCCGCGCCTTGGTGCTGGTCGCCGTCCGGCGCTGGCCGAGCAGTGGCACCAGGTCGCCGATCTCGGTGTTGAACCGGCCGGCCAGCCGGACCAGCCAGTCCGGCAGGGTGCGCCCCGGGACGCGGGCGGCGTCCGCGCCGAGCCGTTCGCGCAGCAGCGACGCGATCTGGGGCATCGAGATCGGGCCGGCCGCCCAGGCGATGAACCGCTGGCCGGCCGCTGCCGGCGACTCCAGTGCCCGCACGTGCAGATCGGCGACGTCGCGGACGTCGACGATGCCCATCCACAGGTTCGGTGCGCCCGGCGTCCCGGACAGCAGGGTGCGGATCAGGCCCAGCGACGAGGTGGCGTCCGGGCTGAGCGCCGGGCCGAAGATGCCGGCCGGATTGATCGTCGACAGCTCCAGTCGGCCGCCCTCGTCGGCCAGGAAGTCCCAGGCGGCACGCTCGGCGAGGGCCTTGGAGATCACATAGGAGCTCATCGGCCCGCCACCGACGATCGTCCAGTCCGATTCGTCGAACGGCGTAGTCCGGTCGGGATGGCCGTAGTAGACCGCGCCGCAACTGGACGTGTACACCACCCGGCGGACGCCGGCGTCCCGGGCGGCCCGCAGCACCCGCAGGGTGCCGTCCACCGCCGGCCGGATCACCGCTTCGGCGTCCCTGGTCGCGATCAGCGGCGAGGCGACGTGCAGGACGCCGGCGCAGCCCGCCACGGCGTCCGGCCAGCCGTCGTCGGCGAGCAGGTCGGCGACCGCGAACTCCAACTCGTCGATGGCCGCACCGGCGCGCTCGACCGCGGCCCGGACCTTGTCGGCCTTCCCCTCGCCGCGGACGGTGGTGCGTGCCCGGTAGCCGCGCCGCAGCAGGGCGACGATGCACCAGGCGGCCAGGTAGCCGGTGCCGCCGGTGACCAGAACGAGATCTTTCATCACCACTCCATTTCGTTAGCCAATCGGCTAATGAGATACGATAGCGCCGATGACGACCACACGCACCCTGCAGGCGCGACAGACCCGGCAGGCGGTACTCGACACCGCGCGCCGGCTGTTCGCCGAACGTGGCTACGACGCCACCTCGCTGCAGGAGATCGCGGACGCCATGGGCGTCCGCAAGGCGAACGTCTACTACTACTTCAAGACCAAGTCGGCGCTGTTGGAGGAGCTGCTCGGCTCGTTCACCGCACCGCTGGACGCCCTGCTCGACGAGGTGTCCGCGCTGCCCGACCGGAGGTCGCGGGCCGAGCGGCTGGCGGTCGGCTACGCCGCGGTGGTGACCCAGGCGTATCGCGGCCGCGGCCCGCTGAACCTCGGCGACCCCGGCCTGCAGCGGGAACCCGGCGCCGCTCGCATCATCGACGAGCTGGCCGAGCGCGGCCTGCGGCTGCTGTTCGGGGACGCGCCGAGCGTGGACCAGCGGGCCGCGTTCTGGCTGATCCTCGACCTGGGTCCGGTGCTGCGCCGGTTCGACGAGCTATCGGACGCCGACCTGCGAGCCGCGCTCGAACGGCTCTGCCTGCGGGTGGTCCGGTCGGTCTGATCCCCATGCTTGGCCGGTCTGGCACGCTGTGGGAATGTCGCTCGCCCAACGGTTCTGGCTGATCCTGTCGGCCGTGGTGCTGGCGACCGCGCTGGCGCTCGCGCTGCTCGGCGACCGCCTGGTGCCCGGGGCCCCGGGGTCCGGCCCCACGGGAGGCGACCGGCTGGCCGCCGCCGCGGGGGTGGGTGACCCGTACCTGCCCGGCGCCGGCGGCGCCGGCTACGACGTCCAGCACTACGACGTCCGGATCAACGCGGTCTCCCTGGGTGATGAGATCCGCGGCACCACCACGGTGACCGCCCTCGCCCGGCAGGATCTGGACGAGTTCCACCTCGACCTGTATCTCTCCGTCCGCAGCGTCATGGTCAACGGAGCGCCCGCGTCCTACGCGCAACAGGCGGACGACCTGGCCGTCACCGCGTCGCGGCCGAACCCGTCGGCGCCGGCGATCGCGGCCGGGTCGACCTTCACCGTCGAGGTCGTCTACGAGGGCGAACCGGGTGCGACGCCCCGGCTGGA
>WBZS01002758.1_pt1 | contig 10190 bp, 14 predicted proteins | sample 5204201 | NCBI WGS metagenome assembly WBZS01 (sample SAMN12344357, study PRJNA552823) | activated sludge metagenome | biome: Activated sludge suspended growth; feature: Nitrification reactor; material: Wastewater; isolation source: activated sludge from nitrification reactor of wastewater... | reverse complement strand
GTCGGGCAGCAGTTGTTCGCCGGTGAGACCACCCGCCTCGCCTACATGACCGACGAGGCCGTCGAGGGTCGCGATTCCTTCCTCGAGAAGCGCCGGCCCGACTGGTCGAAGTTCCCCTACTACTACTAGGAGAACGTATTCCCGCAGGTCAGCGCGCTATTGGGTCGCTACTGGGCGCACACTGGGCGCAAGAATCGCCTTCGCCAGATCAGAAGCCGCCGCTCGGGTGCGATCTTCGGCCGTGGGCCACAAGTGAGAGTACGTGTTCAGGGTCGTCGTGGCGGTCGCGTGACCCATTGCCCGCTGGACCGTCACCACGTCACACCCGGCCGCAATGAGACCACTGGCGTAGAAGTGGCGCAGGGCGTGAAGCCGGACGTGTGAGAGTCCGGCCGCGTCCCGTGTGGCCCGCCACCGCCACGTAATCGCGTTGTCATGGAGCGGGCCGTCTCCGACCGTGAAAAGCCACCGATCCGGCTCCCCGTCCGGAGTGTGCTCGCCCAAGTGCTGACTCAACATCGTGACCAGCTCGTCGGGGAGATAGACGACCCTCTCAGACCCGTACTTCGGCGGCCGAACAGCGAAGCCCCTCCCGTCCCGCTGAAGCTGGCGCGTGACGTTGAGCTGGCGCCGAAGGAAGTCGATATCTCCGACCTGAACCCCGGCCGCCTCACCCTTCCGAAGTCCCGCCAGCGCACACAACGCGACGTAGGCCCGGAAGCCCTTCCTTGTCGACGCTCGCTTCGAGTCCGCATTAGCCAGCAGCATCCCAACTTCCTCGACCGACGGGATCTGCATGGCCGCTTCGGCCTTCCGCTTCCGAGGGAGGACGACTCCGACGCTCGGGTCGGACGCGATCAACCGATCTGCCACAGCCGCACGGAGCACCGACCGACCGATCGTGAACCGCGTGTCGATGGTCGTCGCCGCCAGCTCGACCGACATGGCCTTCACCCATTGCTCGACGTGCGACTTCCGGATCGAACGGAGAGGGAAGTCCTTGAAGGGCACGGCCGCTGCGACGAGATCCGCGTTCGCCCTGGTGCTCGGAACCCAGATCTGACGCTTCGACCAGTCCGCATAGAACCGCGTGAAGGTGACCTTCCCCGCCTTCGGGTCGACGTACTGGCCCGTGACGATGGAAGCCGTCACTTCGTCGAGCCACTTCTGACCGTCGACTTTGCGAGTGAAGTTCTTCTTCCGCTGACGACCGGCTTCGTCACGGTATCGAGCTACCCAACGTTCCGCCGTCCGCTCCTGACCGTCCTTGTCGGTCCAGCGGATCTTCTCCTTCTTACAGCTCGCCACGGTCGTCTTCCTTCACCGCGACCACGGCGAAGTTGAAGCCGACCAGCGACTTGAAGACGGTCTGAAGAAGGGGTCGCTCGTCTTCGCTCAGATCGAACCAAAGCCGGGAGACCCGCTGACGCAGAGGCTCAACGACCGCCCATTCCTCCGGAGTGAGATAGATCGGCGGATCGTGTGGCCGGGTCGCCTTCTGGAATCGGTGAGCTTCCATCGGCCGCCCGCCGTGCTCCGCGAACTTCGCCCACGGCCACGGACCCGCGTCGTCGGTCAGATCACCACTGGCCCACGCCCACGCGCTCTTGCTCGTCACCATGAGTTCTCCGGTCAGCTCTAGCTCATCGTCGACTTCGGCGTGATCGACGAGAAGAAGCCGGTTCGGATTGACCTCTAGCGCGATCGCCAGCGCGACCAGATCATCGACGTCGACCCGGCGATCGCCGCTCTCGATCTTGGAGATCCCGCTCTTGAGGATCGGGTGTCCGAGATCCCGCATCCGCTCCGCTAGCTGATCCATCGTCAGCCGCTTCTCCTGGCGCATGGCTCGCACGTTCTCCGCGACCCGCTGAGCGCTCGGCCCCTTCTCTCTGGTTCCCATAACGGGAACGATAGTCCCTGCCTTGACAACCGGTCCAGCCGTCGTCGAGACTGGTCCCAAGTTACAAACCTGTGTTTCTAGAAGGGAAACAACATGGAGGACGACAAGCTCCTGACCACGACCGAAGCGGCCGCGTTGCTTCACACGCCAGTCGCCACGCTCCGATGGTGGAGGCACAAGCGGACCGGACCTAAAGCCTTCCGGCTCGGAGCCCGCAAAGTCATGTATCGCCGCTCCGACGTAAAGGCGTGGCTGGAAGCACAGTACGCTAAGGAGACCGCGTGATCGCCTACGAGCGCGTGATCGGCGCGCTCCGCGCTCAGGGATGCACGGTCTCTGAGCGTCGGAACGGGAGCGCCCGCTCGGAGTGCCCAGGTCACGGCGGGACCAACGAGTCGACACTCTCGATCCGTGCGATTGAGGGTCAGGTTCTGATCCATTGCTTCGCCGGGTGTGAGATCGAGGACGTCGCTAGCGTCCTCGATCTCACCCTGGCCGACCTGTACGACGAGCCGAGCGGAGCCCGATACGACTACACCGACGCGGCCGGAACCGTCCTTCGAAGCGTGCTGCGAAGCCCGGACAAGAAGTTCACGCAACGCGGGCAGACGAAGGGTACCAGCACGCTCTACCGGCTTCCCGAGGTAATCGCCGCAGTCGCCGCCGAGAAGACGGTCTTCATCGTGGAAGGCGAGAAGGACGTTCACGCGCTGGAAGCGGTCGGGACTGTGGCCACCACGGCACCGATGGGTTCTGCGAACTGGAACAAAGTCGACGCGACACCGCTGCACGACGCCGACGTGATCGTCATCGTCGACCGAGACCAAGCGGGCCAGAAGTGGGCCGGGCAGGTACGCGCCAGTCTCGACGGTAAGGCCCGTTCGCTCACCTTCAAGCAGGCGCACGTAGGCAAAGACGCGGCCGACCACATCGCGGCCGGTCACGGGCTCGATGAGCTGGAAGAGCTTGTCCTCGACGAGCCGGTCGCCGCCCGCCGGGCTCGGATCACGTGGGCAAGTCAGATCGAGCCCGAGCCGGTCGTATGGGCATGGCAGGAAGGCGAGAACGGTCGCATCCCGGCCGGGTCGCTCTCCGTGGCTGCTGGCCGGGAGTCGACGGGGAAATCCTCCTTCGGGGTCTGGCTGGCCGCTCAGATCACCCGTGGCACCTTGCCGGGCTCCTACTTCGGGGAGGCGCGCTCCGTCTTCTACGTGGCCGTTGAGGAATCCTGGAAGCACGCGCTCGTCCCTCGACTCCTGGCGGCCGGAGCCGACCTCGATCGCGTGGGCCGCTTCGACGTGATCAGCCACGACGGAGACGAGATCACGCTCTCGCTCCCTCTAGACAACCACCTGCTGGAACGCGAGATGAAGGAGTACAAGATCGCGCTCGTCGTGATCGACCCGCTCATGAGTGTGATCGGGGAGAGGATCGACACACACCGGGAACGGGAGGTCCGCTCCGCGCTCGACCCGCTGGCGAAGATGGCCGACCGGACCGGCTCCGTCCTTCTCGGGATCGCTCACTTCAACAAGGGAGGCAGCACCGACGCCGCCAGCTTGATCACCGGCTCGGGAGCCTTCAAGAACGTTCCTCGATCCGTCTTCGGCTTCGCCCGCGACGAGACCGACGAGAACGGCGGCCGGGTCATGAGTCAGGTCAAGAACAGCTTGGGCCGCGACGACCTCCCGAGCTTGTCCTACCTGATCGAGACCGCCGAGATCGCCACGAAGAAGGGCATCGCCACGATCGGCAAGTTCACCTTCACCGGGGAGTCCGACCGCTCCGTCGCCGAAATTCTCCGCGACTCCCGAGGGGAAGCCGAGGGCCACGACGAGCGCCGCGAGCTCGACTCCTGGCTCGTCGACTACCTGAGCACCGAAGGTGGATCCGCGAACGCTCGCGACGTCATCCGCGACGGCCGCGCCACCGGCTTTACCGAAGACGCGATCAAGAAGGCCCGTCGACGGATCAGGGCACGCTCGGAGCGACAGGGCTTCGGCAAGGGCTCGTCCGTCGTGTGGACCATAGATGCCCCCATAGGTGCCATAGATGCCACCAACGAGAAGCCCGCACCTATGGCACCTATGCCCGCACCTATGCAGGCCGTCCCTGACAACCCGCGTCGGTGCCCGGACTGTCAGACCGAGGTTCCACCCGGTCACGTCCGTTGCGGGCTGTGCTTCCAGCTCTACTCGCGGAGGTCCGCATGACCACGCGCACCGACTACAGGGACGCCGTCGGCTGGCTTTACGCCGCGCTCCGTCAGGACTGGGAGGGCCGCTACGAGCTCGCCAGAATGTGCAACCCGCCGGGCCTCGTCGCCGCCCTCACCGACATGTTGCTCGGGCTCGCCGCGATCAGCACCAACGGCAGGCCCCTCACCTACCTCGACTACATGCGGGACAACCTCGACGTGATGCTCGACCGCTACGAGATGGAGGACGAGTGACGCTCTCACCCTGCATCGTGTGCGGGGAGCCGACGACCGGACCCCGCTGCACCGAGCACCAGCTCTCAAGTCCGCCCAAGCCGGTCACTAGGACGCAGGCAGGGTACGACTCGACCTGGCGACGCCTGTCGGAGCGCGCTAGGAGGCTCCAGCCGTGGTGCAGCGACTGCCACACCACCGAGGACCTGACCGCCGACCACAGCGAGCGGGCCTGGAGGCGGCGCGCCGAGGGCAAGGTGATCCGTCTTTGTGACGTCGACGTTGTCTGTCGGTCCTGCAACGCCAAGCGCGGCCGGGCTCGACCCACGGGGGAGGGCCCACGCCAGACCCCGAGCGACCTGGGGGGCAAGGCGCAATCTCGATCACTCTCCGGGGTCGACCAGTGAAGGCCGGGCCGAAGGCCGCCGTCGACGGCTCTCCGCTCCCGTTCCGGCCGCGCTCGTCGGTCGGTTCGGAGAGGTTCGGGAAGTTCTGCGAGAAGTTCATCCTGACGCCGAAGGGCACCGGTGCCCGGTCGCCTATGCGGCTCCGGCCGTGGCAGCTCGATCTTGTCGGCTCCGTGCTCGACGCCGAACCCCGGCCGAGGCTGGCCGGATGGATGATGCCGAGAGGACAAGGGAAGTCGACGCTCGTCGCCGCTCTCGGGCTCTTCGATCTCATGCTCGGAGAAGAAGGCGCTTCGGTCGTCGTCGCCGCGACCGACGAGCGGCAAGCGAACATCGTCTTCGGCACGGCCGCCCGCATGGTCGAGCTTCACCCGGATCTCGCTTCGCGTGTCCAGACCTACAAGGACCGCCTTGTCGTGCCGGAGCGGGGAGCGACGTTCCAAGTCCTGCCGGCCGAGCCGAAGCGACTTGAAGGTCTCGATCCGACGCTGGCGATCCTCGACGAGATCGGCGTGATCTCCCGCGACGTCTACGAAGTCGTGGCGCTGGCCCAGGGCAAGCGGGAGACCTCGACCTTGCTCGGGATCGGCACGCCCGGACCCGACCCTCACAACAACGTCCTGGCCGACATGCGGACCTATGCGACCGAGCACCCGGAGGACCGCTCCTTCGTGTGGCGAGAGTTCTCCGCCGCCGCGTTCACCGATCACCCGGTCGACTGTGCTCATTGTTGGGAGTTGGCGAACCCGGCGATCGACGACTTCCTTCACCGTGACGCGCTGGCCGCACTCCTGCCGCCGAAGACCCGCGAAGCCACCTTCCGCCGTGCTCGGCTCTGCCAGTTCGCCGCCGACACCGACGGAGCGTTCCTCCCGGTCGGAGTGTGGGACGGGCTCAACACCGGGCAGGAGATCCCGGACGGCTCGGAAGTCGTGATCGCCCTCGACGGATCGTTCTCCGACGACACGACCGCGCTCTTGCTGGCGACGGTCTCACCCGATCCGCACTTCGACGTCCTGGCCGTGTGGGAGAAGCCGGCCGGCGACGAGACCTTCCGCGTACCCGTGGCCGACGTCGAGCAGACGATCCGGGACGCCTGCCGTCGCTGGCAAGTCGTCGAGATCATTGCCGACCCGTTCCGCTGGACCCGGACGCTTCAGGCCCTTGAAGCCGAACGGCTCCCGGTCGTGGAGTTCCCGCACTCACCGAGCCGCCTCACGGCCGCGACGACGGATCTCTATTCCGCCGCCGTCAACGGTCGTCTCACTCACTCCGGAGACCCGCGTCTGGCCTCTCACGTGGCCGCTGCCGTGATCTCCGAGGACGCCCGAGGGATGCGACTGGCGAAGGCTTCCCGGTCGCGCAACGCCCGAAAGATCGACTTGGCCGCGTGCGCGGTCATGGCACACAGCCGCGCCACGTGGCGCGCAACACGACGCACCCGCAAGAAGACAAGGAGCTTCGCCTCATGACCACTGACCTACTGACCACCCTGGCCCAACGGCTCGACGAGTCCGCCATCCGCTTCACCGAGCTGGATCGCTACTACGAAGGCCGCCAGCCTCTCGCCTTCCTGGCACCCGAGGCGAAGAAGGCGCTCGGATCTCGCTTCGGCCGCATGGCTTCCAACATTCCCCGGCTGGCAGTGACCGCGCTGGCCGAACGGCTCCGCGTGACCGGCTTCACCGGCACCGATAGCCCTGGCGTGTGGGCCGACTGGATCGCCAACGATCTCGACCAGCAAGCCGGAGTCCTCCACCGTGAAGCCCTCGCGCTCGGAGAGTCCTACGCGATCGTATGGGCACACCCGAATGGCTCCCCGAGGGTCACCGTCGAGAGCGCTCGTCAGGTCACCGTCCTCACCGATCCGGGATCTCGTCGGCTCGTGGCCGCGCTGAAGCGTTGGGAGACCTCGACGTCGACGGAGGCCGTCCTCTATGAAGCCAACCAGATCACCCGGCTCCGCGCCGACGCGACCGGAGCGACGACGATCGGCTTCCGCACGATCGAGAAGATCCCAAACCCGCTCGGAGTCGTCCCGGTCGTCAGGTTCCGCAACGGAGACCGACTCCTTGCCGATGGGGCATCCGAGATCGACGACCTGATCCCGCTCGTCGACGGACTCAACAAGTCGCTGGCCGACATGATGGTCACGAGCGAGTACGTCGGACGTCCTCGACGTTGGGCCACCGGGATTGAGCTGGAAGAAGACGAGACCACCGGGGAGGCCGTGAACCCGATCCCTGAAGGCGATCGGGCCATGATCTCGGAGAACCCCGACGCCAAGTTCGGACAGTTGAGCGCGGCCGACCTGGCCGGGTACGAAGCATCGGTCCGCGTCCTTCTCGGGCAGATCATGGCCGTCTCTGCGCTCCCGTCCCACTACGTCGGAGTGTTCACCGACAACCCCGCCAGCGCCGACGCTCTCCGAGCTTCCGAGGCATCCCTGACCGCACGAGCCGAAGCCCGACAAGCCACCTTCGGCCGGTCGTGGGAAGACGTCACTCGTCTGATCGTGGCCGTCCGCGAAGGCACCGACCCGACGACCGTCGACGTCCGGGTCCGGTGGGCCGACGCCGCGACGAGATCAGTCGCCCAGGAAGCCGACGCGATCGTGAAGCTCTTCGGAGCCGGACTCCTGCCCGCGTCCGTGGCGCTGGCCCGGCTCGGGTACGCCGAGGACGAGATCGAGCAGATCCGCAACGCACGCCGAGCCGAAGCCCTCGACGCAGTGGGAGTAAACCTGTCGGCTCTCCTGCCCAGGGAGTCCGCGTGACCTATCAGGAGAATCTCGAGCTTGTCGTCTCCGAGACCGCCGCCCAGGTCGTCGCCGCTGTCGCGTGGTACGAGGCCGAGAAGATCTCGGCTGACACCCTGGCGGCGATCGTGGCCGCCATCGTGACGGCCGGGAACGGCAAGGCCGCCGCGATCGCTGATCTCTCGCTGGCCGCCACCCTGACGGCAAAGCTCGGGACGGTCGTCGCTCCGCTCGGAATCACGAGACCGCTTGACGAGCCCGAGCGACTGACGAAGGCCGCCAACACGCTACTGACGATCGAGAACGCATCCCTGGCACGTTGGGAACGTCTCGCCCGAACAGAAGGCCAACAAGCCGCGGCACGCGCCTACAACGATGGAATCCGCCGCTCCGGTCACGTCACCGGCTGGCGACGCGGGATCTCCGGCTCCGCCTGCCAGCTCTGCCGATGGTGGAGCCGGAACGGTCAGGTCTGGCCCGACGATCACCCGATGCCCACACACAAGGGATGCACCTGTCATCCCGAACCAACCGTGACCGAGCAGATCCGCCCGGTCCGCTACCACTGAGGAAGGAACAACCATGCCCGAGCAGAACCCCGACGAGATCGTCGAGCAGACCGACGAGCTACCAGAGACCACCGACACCGAGCGGGACGAGACCACCGAGCCGGAGCCCGAGACGTTCCCGCGTGAGTACGTCGCCAAGCTCCGCGACGAGTCGGCGAAGTACCGGCAGAAGGCCGGAGACCGCGACGCCCTGGCCGAGCGCCTTCACGTCGCTCTCGTCGCCGCCACGGGACGCCTTGCCGACCCGACCGACCTCGCCTTCTCCGAGGACCACCTCACCGACGAGAACACGCTCACGGCCGCGCTCGACGAGCTGCTAAACCGAAAGCCGCACCTTGCCAGCCGCAAACCGTCCGGCGACGTCGGACAAGGAGCTGAACGCACCGTCGCGGCCGTCGACCTGGCCGGGCTCCTTCGGAGGAACGCATCATGAGCGACTACCTGATCAACGAAGTCCGTAGCGGCATGGCCGGCCCGAGTTCCAACGTGCGCGTGACGGCCGAGAAGTACGAAGAGAAGGGGAGCTTCACGGTCTTCACCGACGAGAACGGCCGCGAAGTCTTCGCCATGCAGACCGAGAAAATCCGCACGATCAAGACGCTCGACTAGTACCCCCGTGGGGTATCATGAGAGGGACGGTCCTGGCGATCGTCCCTCTCGCTCGTCTCCCTGACGGAGAAGCGGTCCTAGAACCCTTCACCGAACGGAGACCGCCGTCATGGCCGCAAGCACCACCACAGCACCGGAGCTGAACTACGAGCAGGTTCAGCGCATCCTTGTTCAGCCGCTCGAAACCGAGAGCCAGTTCCTCGCCTGTGGGCCGAGGATCTTCGACTCCTCCAATCAGATCCGCATCCCGAAGATGGGCGGACCGACCTCGCCGGACTGGCACGGAGAGAACGAGCTGATCACCGACGTCGACGCGACCTTCGACGAGATCATCCTTCTCCCCTCGACGATGAAGTCGGTCAAGGTGCTGACGAAGTTCAGCAACGAGCTCGCTCGTCAGAGCGTGATCGCTCTCGACGCCGCGCTGAAGGCCCGGCTCGTCCGCGACGTGGCCGCCAAGCTCGACACGCAGTTCTTCAGCGCGTCCGGTGACGGCACCACGACCCCGAAGGGTCTCTTCGCGTGGACCGGGACGCAGAGCGTCGCCGTCGACGGAGCCCTGACCCTCGATCACCTTCTCGACGCTTGGGGCAAGGCACTGTCCGCCAACGTCAACATGAGCCGCCTTCGTTGGGTCATGACCCCGCGAGAGTTCACCGCGCTCCGCAAGATCAAGGACGGGCAGAACCGCTACCAGCTTCAGCCCGACCCGACTCAGGACGGAGTGTTCCGGCTCTTCGGTGCTCCCGTGACCGTGACTTCTCGCGTCCCGGATACGACCGGAGCGACCCCGACCGGCCGGGCCGCGTTGCTCGACTTCTCCCAGGTCGCCGTTGTCCGCGACATGGCTCCGAGCGTGACCGTGCTCGACCAGACCTTCGGGGACTACGACCAGCAGGCGATCCGGGTCGTCGCCCGCTACGACGCGGGAACGCTGAACCCCGAGGCCGTCGTGAAGCTCACCGGGATCACGATCTGATGATCCTCTTCCCGGAGGACGTGGCCGCGTTCTTGGGCCGGAGCGGGGACAGCGCCGTCACCGCTCTGGCTCAGAGCCACCTTCCGATCGTGACCGAGATGGTCCGCGCCTACACCCGAGGCAAGGGCTTCGACGAGTCCGGAGAGCCCGGCGAAGATCTCGCCGCCGTGATCGTCTCGTCGTGTGCCCGGCTCGTCACCAACCCCGAGCACACGCGGGAGCAGACGACCGGGCCGTTCTCGATCCGGCAAGGGATCTTCAACGGCTGGACCCTGCCCGAGCTGGCGATCCTTCACCGGCACCGGAAGCGGGCTCTGTGATGCGTCCGAACCTCGCCGTTCTCCGCTCCGCTATCGGGCCGATGCTCACCGAGTACGGCACCGTGAAACGAGCGACGGGCGACTACACCTTAGCCTGAATCCACCGGCCTGGTAGCGGTGCGTTAAGCGAGGAAGTGCCCTCTGGTAAGGGAGAATGGGACTTGTCTAGAGTTCCGTAGCTCCCCCAAGAAGGGCACTTCCGAGATGCAACTGT
>WBZS01002755.1_pt1 | contig 10197 bp, 6 predicted proteins | sample 5204201 | NCBI WGS metagenome assembly WBZS01 (sample SAMN12344357, study PRJNA552823) | activated sludge metagenome | biome: Activated sludge suspended growth; feature: Nitrification reactor; material: Wastewater; isolation source: activated sludge from nitrification reactor of wastewater treatment... | reverse complement strand
GAATGGCCATTATGTTTCATTTTGGTGGCACTACATTTTCGAGTCCGAAATTCGAAAAACGTCAAAAACACTGGGATTTCGCGTTTTTATGCACCAAAAGGCCAGCCTAACTGTTGAAAACGAGTCGAAGGCGCCAGCGAACTCTTCGAGGATCGCCGTCGCAAACGCTCGGCCGAGGAACCGCCGGTCGATGATCTCTACGAGCAGATCGGTCGGCTCAAGATGGAACTGGAGTGGCTCAAAAAAACTCGCCCCCTTCGATCGCTGAACGTCGGTCGTTGATCGACTCACCCGAAGGCGGCTTGAGCGTGCGGCGACAGTGCGAACTGCTCGGCCTGAGCCGATCGACCTTGTACTACGAGCCGGCCGATGAGACGCCGATGAATCTCCGCTTGATGCGCCTCATTGACGAGGAATATCTTCGTCGGCCGTACAAGGGCAGTCGGCAGATGACGCTATGGCTTCGGTCCCGCGGCGAAGACGTCAACCGCAAGCGCGTTCGCCGTCTGATGACGCTGATGCGGCTGGAAGCGATTCATCCGAAACCGCGACTGACCCGCCGCGGCTCGTCGCCTCGGATTTACCCGTACTTGCTTCGGGACCTGGAAATTACGCGACCAAATCAAGTGTGGGCGACAGACATCACGTACATCCCGATGCGTCGCGGCTACCTGTATTTGACCGCGATCCTCGATTGGCACAGCCGTTGCGTGCTGTCGTGGCGCCTCTCGAACACGCTGGATGCGGGCTTCTGTTTGGAGGCCTTGGACGAATCGTTGTCGCGGTGTCGACCGGAGATCTTCAACACCGATCAGGGGACGCAATACACCAGCGAAGCGTTCACGAATCGGCTGCTGTCGGCGGGCGTGCGGATCAGCATGGATGGCAAAGGCCGAGCCCTCGACAACGTGATGGTCGAACGCCTTTGGCGGACGGTGAAGTGGGAAGAAGTATACACGCACAGCTACGAGACGCCCTTGGAAGCTCAGTCGAGTCTGGCGTCGTATTTGAGGTACTACAACGAGGAACGATTTCACTCGAGTCTCCAAGGCCGAACGCCTGCAGCGGTGTACGGAGCGAAGGCGTCCAGGCCCTGAGTTACAAGGGAATGTCACGAAGCAAACGATTCGACATCGCACGAGAAATTGGTCGCGATGCGGCGAATGGAGCGACGCGGCAAGTTGGAGATTTCGGCCGCCGGCCTCCTCTCCCCCCCAGGAGGCCGGCAAGGGGAGTGGCTTGTTGCCACTCTTCTGGCTTCTGTTGCCAGGGTTTCTGTTTCACAGATACCCCCGCATTTTCTGTCCAATCATTGGGGTCCACCACAAAGTAAACCGGGTCCATTTCGAACTTGGAATTACTGTTTTCGTCGGAAATTTCTTTTTCGTGGCATGTTTTTTCAAAACCGCGCATAAAAAGATGTCCGCAAGCGGCTTGTCGCAAAGGAATGTCCTCTATGCGCAAAATTGTGAACGATCATGTTTCCGACAACGAACTTTCGGCCTACCTCCTTGGCAAGCTGTGTGATGAAAGCGAGCAGAAGATCGAAGACCATCTCGCGAGATGTAAGGCCTGCGAAGGGCGCGCTGCGGAAGCCGTTCCTCGCGATTCCCTGGTTGATCTACTCCTCGCTTCGAGAATCGAATCGCACGATCCATCGCTGGATTTTCCAGCCGCCCATCAGGACACAAATACAGGGTTCGAATCTTCGTTTTCAGAACGGATTCCGAATCAGAATTCTGTGCATATCTCGTCCCCGATGGAGCTGAACGTCCATCCTCGCTACCGTCTAATTCGACAAATCGGGCGTGGCGGGATGGGAGAGGTTTGGCTGGCGGAACATCTGGTCATGGGCAGGCCGGTCGCACTCAAAATGGTCCGCTCCGATCTGCTCGCCAAAGGTGCCACGATCGAACGGTTCCAACGTGAACTGATGGCCGCCGCGAAATTGAACCATCCCAATATCGCCCATGGCTATGATGCCGATCAGGTCGGCGATACGCATTTCCTCGTCATGGAGTATATCGACGGCGTTACCCTGGCAGACTGCATCAAGGCAGGGCCGCTTTCCATTCAAGATGCGTGCCGGTCGGCCCGTGATGCGGCACTGGGGCTTGCTCACGCCCATCAAGCGGGTCTGGTTCACCGCGACATCAAGCCAAGAAATCTAATGCGGGCCGCCGACGGCACGCTCAAGGTACTGGATTTCGGCCTGGTGATTTCAACAGACGGCGACTCTGCCTTAACAGATCAGAACATGGTGATGGGGACGCCCGATTATATCGCCCCCGAACAGGCGGAAGACCCGCACCAAGCGGACGCACGGTCTGATATTTACAGCCTAGGATGCACCTTATACGAACTACTGGCGGGAAGAGTTCCGTTCGAGGGAAATTCGCCCGTGAAGAAAATCGATGCTCACCGCCAGCGGTCTCCCCAGCCTTTAACCTATGTTCCTCCCAAACTGCGCGAAATCGTTTCCAAAATGATGGCGAAGGAACCGGCTCGACGCTACCAGTCCGCGAACGAGGTTGCGGATGCATTAGCACCGTTTTGCGAAGGCGGGAGTCTGACGGAAGCTACCGCGGTGAAAAAGCTCTCGCCACGAGTCTCGAAAAGATCGCTTCTTCCGATCGCTTTTGGCTTGTTGGCTATTCCCATGTTGGCCGCAGTTGTCTATCGCATTCAAACTGACCATGGAGAGTTGGTCATCACCACGGAAATGGACGACGTCGAGATCTTGGTCAAGCAAGGTGGCAAAACGGTTGAAATTATGGACGCGAAAACCAAACAGAGGATTTCGCTTCGGTCTGGAACCTACGATCTCGAAGTGAACGGAAGGCCCGAGGGTCTAAAACTCGACCTCGACAAAGTAACGATCACGCGGGGCGACGAAAAAATCGCGCGCATTGAGAAAGTTCCCGGCCCCTCGGGGCACGTTCCCTTGGGCAGCAAAAAGGTCACCAAAATCACCGATAATCAGCGGTTTGAAGGCCCCACGTCCCGAGTTCGGAATGTTGCTTGGAGCCCTGACAGCAAAACGGTTTTCGCGGTTTGTGACGACGGCATACTCCGAACGTGGGATCGAGAGTCGGGAAAGCTCACGGCAAAGTTTAACCATGGGCCAACTCGGCTGATGAGCCTTTGCGTAATTGATGGCGGGAGGACGGTCGTCACGGCCACCGAGGCCCGCTTACATATCTGGGACGTGGCAACCGCGAAGGAATTAGCTCCCTTTCCGCCTGCTGGTCAATCGCCGGAAATTACGTCCGTGGGTGCGAGTCCCGACGGAAATCTCTTGGCAACGGGATCCGTCTCGGGGCGCGTGCGGATTTGGGACGTAGCCAAACGCAAGATCGTCAAGGAATGGCCGTCGCTAACGGGCTTGCCATCCTATTACGTGGCCTGGTCGCCGGACGGTAAACACGTTCTGGCGGGCGAAGACTCACTCCTGACGATCAAAACCATCGAATCCGAAACGCCCTTGCGGTTGAATCAGGCAAAAACAGGGTGGCTTGAGGTTCAGTTCGGACCCGGAAAAAAAACATATGCTGGCGTGATCTGGGGAGGCCACGTCTATGTGCACGACGGTGAATCGGGAAACGTTGTCTCGGAATTTTGGACGGAGCAAGACCATGGCCTTTCCGCTGCCCGCTTGGTTTATGCTGATGCGGACCATTTGATTACGGGATGTCGCGGCCCATACATCGATATTTGGAATTGGCGTACCAAAGAGAAGGTTGCGATGCTTGAAGGCCACAGGGACCAAGCCGGTGCTCTGTCGGTCTCGCCTGATAGCAAATGGTTAGCGTCCGGAAGCGAGGACTCCACCGTACGCATTTGGCGTTTGCCAAAACTGCGTAATTCGACCGACCCAAACTCTGTTCGCGAAACGACGAAATTCGATACCGCTTTTTCCAATGGCCCTCCTCGACTCGCTGTTAGCCCGCCCCTCGCTGCGCTGCCGTGGGATTTCAGAACCGATCTGACATCCGTCAAATTCGAGGCCGAGCGCATTGCACGAAAACAACTCCGCCGTCGGCCCCAAGGCGTGATGTCCAATGGGACGATTGACTCTGTTCGCGACACGGCCACGTGGATCGAGTTTTCTTCAGCGAACTAACCATCGGGAGCCGTCTTCGTGGAAACCTCTCTCACCTGGCTGGGCAAACTCGTCGGCTCGCCGACCGACGCGGATTGGCAGCCCTTGATGGACGTCTATGCGCCACTCGTGCGTTCTTGGGCGGCTCGCGCCGGCGTTCCCATGGGGGACACGCAAGACCTCGTTCAAGAAGTGCTCCTCGTCGTCGTCCGCCGAATTGGCGAATTCGAACACCAACACGCGGGAGCCTTTCGAGCCTGGCTTCGGGCGATCCTGGCGAATCATCTCAAAAAATATTTCCGAGACCACGCCAAAGCACCGTGCGCGATCGATCTCGAAGCTTTGGAAGACGGGCAGAGTGGGATCTCGCAAAAAATCGACCGGGAACACGACGCCCATATCGTTCGCGAAACGATGAAACGCATTGAAAGCGACTTTGAACCGCTCACGTGGATGGCTTTCCGTCGGCAAATGCTAGACGAAGTCAAGCCGGCCATCGTCGCCGCGGAATTGGGGATTTCTCTCAACGCGGTCATCAAAGCAAAGAGCCGGGTTCTCAAGCGATTTCGAGAAGAGTTGAAGATGATTCTGGATTAACGTTAGTTGGTTTTCTTTGTGTCGAATTTCGCCTTTTGGTTTTGCCCTTATATCGGCGATACGGTTGGCAAACGACAGAGAATTCTCCTACCTCGTTGACGTAAACGAAAATCGGCTCACCTCTATTCAAAGGCAGACTCGTTATGTTCGCATCCTGGTTTCGTCTCGGGTCGCAAAAGAAACAGCCCGTTCGCCGACGTTCCGACGTTCGGCTCCACTTCGATCGACTCGAAGACCGAACGACTCCCACATTCGGGGGAGTCGTTGACACTGTTCCGAGGCCAGGATTGGATCCCGCCTTCCTCGGCGATGGCACGATTACGACTTCCGTTGGGCTTGCAAACAACGAGGCCTTTGCCGTCGCCGTCCAGGCCGATGGTCGGGCCGTATCGGTGGGAACCGCGTGGAACGGCTCGAATGAGGATTTCGCCGTGGTCCGCTACAACCTCAACGGCACCTTGGATACCTCATTTGGCTTCGGCGGAAAGGTGCTCACATCCGTGGGGCCGGGCATCGACAACGCCAATTCAGTGGCCATTCAACCCGACGGAAAAATCCTCGTCGCGGGATATGCCTACAACGCCGCCGGCGACGCCGACTTTGCCGTCGTTCGTTACAACACCAATGGCACGCTCGATCTGTCCTTCAACGTCACCGGAAAAGCTGTGTTCGCCTTTGGTACCTCCGCCGACATCGGCCAAAGCTTAGCCATCCAGCCCGACGGTAAGATCGTCGTCGCCGGATACTCCCAGGTGGGAAGCAACTACCAATTTGCCTTGGCGCGGATCAACACTAATGGCACGCTCGACTCCTCCTTCAACACAACGGGAAAGGTCCTAACGATCGTCGGTTCGTCTTCGGCGTTCGCGAAAAGCGTTTCGGTGCAGCCTAATGGCAAGATCCTCGTTGCCGGGTCGTCGTCGAGTGGCTCGACGAACGTTTTCGCAATGGCACGCTACAATCCAGACGGTTCGCTCGATGGTTCTTTCGGCACTTCTGGAATGGCAACTACTTCCGTCGGTGGTGTCAGCGATTTGGCCGAATGTATGACCGTACAACCCGACGGCAAGATCGTCGTCGCGGGATCCTCGTACGACAACATTAACACCGACTTCGCCGTGGCTAGATTCAATGCCGATGGAACGCTCGATCTGTCCTTCAACACCACGGGCAAAGTGACCACCGCCTTCGGCGATTCCTTTGATGATGCCCGAAGCGTCACCGTGCAGTCCGACGGCAAAATCGTGATTGCGGGAACCTCCGCGGGAATGTTCGCGCTCGCCCGCTACCAATCCAACGGAACGCTTGACGTAACATTCGACGGCGACGGCATGGTCACGACGGCCATCGGATCCACCAACGCTGGCCGGGGCGTCGCCCTTCTTCCGGACGGAAAAGTTGTCGGCGTTGGTTCTTCATTTACCGGTAGCCAGTACGACTTCGCACTCGTGCGGTACAACGCCGATGGCTCCCTTGACACACGTATCGGTGGAGCCGGATTCACCACCACGGCCATCGGTTCGTTCGACGACACGGGCCGAAGCACCCTCGTGCTGCCGGACGGAAAAATCCTGGTCGCGGGATCTGCCTTCATCACAAACACTTACGATTTCGCATTGGTCCGTTACAACGCCAACGGCACCCTCGATACGTCGTTCGGTGTCGGAGGCCGCGTCACCACCCCCATCGGCGCCTTCCGCGACGTCGGCACCTGCTTGGCCCTTCAGTCCGACGGCAAAATCCTGATCTCAGGATCTTCCTACAACGAATTCGACGAGTTTTCTGACTTCTCGCTCGCCCGCTACAACGCCGACGGCACGCTCGATCCATCGTTCGGTACTTCCGGGAAGGTCACCACCTCCATTCGTACAGGCCACGATCTTGCCTACAGCATAGCTGTCCAGTCGGATGGCAAAATCCTCCTGGCGGGATCTTCCGCCGACGTCAATAGCACCGACGAAGCCTTCGCCCTAGTCCGCTACAACGAAAACGGAACGCTCGATGCAACGTTCGGGACATCTGGCAAAGTCATCACGGCATTCGGGGCTTCGAACGATGGGGGGGCATTTAGCCTAACTGTCCAGCCTAATGGCAAAATCCTGCTCGGCGGATACTCGAGAAACGCTGGCGCCGATACCGACTTTACACTGGTCCGGTATGAGACCAACGGGTCGCTCGATGCAGCGTTCGGGACTTCTGGCATCGTTACCACACGAATTAACGGTTCCTCTCCTGACGTAGGATACAGTGTAATGCTGCAGCCCGACGGAAAGATTTTGCTCGCAGGGGTTTTGAACGACTCTTTCCTTGATGACTTCGCAGTGATCCGTTACCAAGAAGACGGAACTCTCGATGCGTCATTCGGAACGTTAGGCAAAGTCATCACACCAATTGGATATGGATCGGATGATGCAACGGGCTTGGCGTTGCAGTCCGACGGCAAAATCCTGGGTTCAGGATATTCCCAGAACGGCTACAATCTCGATTTCACGCTGGTCCGTTACAACACCAACGGTTCGCTTGACACCTCCTTCGGCACCACCGGCAAAGTCACCACGCCCATTGGGACCGGCTCAGATTTCGGCAACAGCCTGACCGTCCAACCCGATGGGAAAATCGTGGTCGCGGGAACTTCTTTCACCGGCTTCAAAAATGATTTCGCGGTCGCCCGCTACGACGCCTACGGCGATCCCGTCGGTGCCGCTGATGCGGTGGCCACCAACGAAGATACGCCCGTCGTCGTCGAAGTGCTCGGCAACGATCACAAGGCCTTGGGCAATGACTTCGGCGTTCTTTCCATCACCGCCTACCCCGCCCAGCACGGAACCGTCACGCTCGTAGGCAATCAACTTCGCTACACACCCAACCCCAATTTCAACGGCACCGATACCTTCAGCTACCTGCTGAGCCAACAGTACGGCGGATCGGTGTTCGTTCCCGTCACGGTAACGGTACTTTCCGTCAACGATCCGCCGATCGCCAACAATGATTCCGCCACGGTCGCCGAGGATGGCATTCTTTCGATCGATGTCCTTGGCAATGACAACCCCGGTCCGGATGTCGGTGAATCCCTCAGTATCCAATCGTTCGGCCAATGCTCGCACGGCACGGTGGCTCAAGTCGGCGGCGCATGGACGTACCTACCAGCCGCGAATTTTAACGGAGTTGACAGCTTCACCTACACGATCAGCGACGGCCACGGCGGAACCGCGACCGCCATCGTCCACGTCACGGTCACGCCGGGCAACGACAACCCGACGGCCGGCAACGACTTCTTCTCCACCAATGAAGACACGCCAATCACCTTCAATCCGATGTCGAACGATTCCTCGGCACCAGACACGGGCGAAACGTTGACCGTGCAATCGGTCACCCAAGGCAGCCTTGGCTCGGTGACGATCGTCGGTGGGCAGCTCAAATACACGCCCAATGCCAATGTGAGCGGGACCGACAGTTTCACCTACACAATCACGGACGGCAACGGAGGTACCGCTACTGCCACGGTGAATGTGGTGATTCATCCCGTCAACGACACCCCCACGGCCACCACCGATATAGCGACCGTAACCGAAGATGGGAATGTTTCGATCAACGTGCTTGCCAACGACAGCTTCGCTCCAGATGTCGGCGAAACTCTTAGCATCCAATCCTTCGGCCAGGGCTTACATGGCTCCGTGACTCTCGTTTCCGGACAATTACGGTACACGCCGATCGCCAATTTTAACGGAACCGACAGCTTCACCTACACGATCAGCGATAGCCACGGCACTACCGCAACGGCGATCGTCAACGTCACGGTCAATAACGTGAATGACAGCCCCATCGCAGTTGCGGACATCCTCAGTTTGAACGAAGACAAGCCTACCACGTTCAATCCGTTGCTCAACGATTCCTCGGCTCCCGATTCAGGTGAAGCCTTGGCCGTGCAATCCGTCACCCAAGGAAGCCGAGGCAAGGTGACGATTGTCAACGGACAGATCAAATACACGCCAACACTCAACGCCAACGGCACGGACTCCTTCACCTACACCCTCAGCGATGGCCACGGCGGAACGGCAACAGCCAGCGTTCAAGTGAATATCCTGCCCGTGAACGATCCGCCTGTGAACACCGTACCAAAGGCCCAGTCAGTCGCCGGCAACAGATTGCTTCCGCTCTACGGTGTTTTCAAAGTCGCAAGCGTGGACGGCGTACTTCGCATCACGCGATTGAGTGTCGACCGAGGCACGTTGCAGGTGCTCGGCAGCACCAACGGCATCGTCATCGGCAACACAACCGCGACGGTGGCGATCGTAGGTACGGTCGCCCAAATCAATACCGCCCTAGCCAGAGTGGAATACCTCCCGCTTCCGAGGCAAACGCTTGCCGCAACATTGACAATGATCACGAACGACCAAGGGGGAACCGATTCTGATTCCGTTAAAATCACAATCACGCGACCGGCGGCTCGCGCCTTGAAGCCCGCTTTATCGAACAAGGCTACCGTACGGATCCATCCGGTTCTGACGTATTCTACACACCTCAACCAGCCGTTGACGGTGCCAGTGTCTACGGGAGTCGCGAAGGCCTATTCGAACGTGAGCGCCTCGCCATTGCGATTCGAGTTGGTGAACCTACCCAAAGCGAGAGCCGTCCAGCTTTCAAGTGACGGCAGCTTCACTTTCAAACCGGCGAACAATCGTCGCGGAACATTTAGTTTCCAGGTTCGCCCGATCGGTACGATAGGTATCGAATTGGTGGCAACAGTCCGTGTGACCGTTGAATAGAAGGAAAGTGGTAAATAGCGAGGAGATTACTCGGAATCTCCTCATCAACTGGGAAATGGATCAAAGAAAGAAAAATGATATTGGGCTTTTATCACTTCGGTCGGAGTTCATTGCCTTTCTGCTATGGCCTGACATTCAGACTGGAATGCTCAGATTCCAACCAATTTTTTTCAACAGTAGTGGGCCCAGGGCAGAGATTTTCTCAATGTAAAATCTTTGAAATGTCCATCGCATGGAGAAATCCAAAATTTTTTACGGACGCGGAAGCGATGTTTTTTTGCCCTCAATTGAATGTTAATCACCGCCAATTTCCTGGCACCGGTCGGCATTTGTAAGAACGCCATGAACAATAACTCGAACGGCAATTTTCAGCGTCTCTGGCAACGCCGGCCAAGCGTGGATAAGACGGGCCAACTCGGGGTCGATCTGCGTTTCAAGGGCCAAGTAAGGGGCCAAGGGAAAAAGCAGAGGCGGCGCAAGTTGCTTTTCGGTTTCGACTTGTGAATGCTGGGCAACGGGTTCAATTCCCGGCGCCTCCATTATCAGACCACTTGCGAGAAATTCGTAAGTGGTCTTTTTTATTGGACTTACGGCGATTTCGAGTCTCTCACGAGTAGCTAAAACGAGAGCAAATGTTGCCAGATTGATCTGATTGTGATCTGATAAGGTCTGATTGCGAACCACGGATGGGGTTCGTTTCTCCTTATCAGATCAAGAAATCGGGTGCTAAAT
>WBZS01002754.1_pt1 | contig 10200 bp, 8 predicted proteins | sample 5204201 | NCBI WGS metagenome assembly WBZS01 (sample SAMN12344357, study PRJNA552823) | activated sludge metagenome | biome: Activated sludge suspended growth; feature: Nitrification reactor; material: Wastewater; isolation source: activated sludge from nitrification reactor of wastewater treatment... | reverse complement strand
GCTGTTGGTGCTCGCGCGCTGCGCTTCACGCGGCCGCAGTTCAACGGGAAGCAGGGGGATGGCTGGCCATCGGCCGGTCATCTAACCTGCGCTGCCCCCGCAACGGTAAGCGGACGGTGTCACGGCTCCAGCAGTCGCGGCCCGGCTCTCCCTCTAACCGCCACTGGCAACGCGCCTCGTTTCGAGGCTCGGCGCCGGGAAGGCAAGGGAACTTCCGCCAGCCCGGATACCGGCCAACGAGGAGAACCGCGCCCGCGCCTGGAGGAAGGCACGGCACGGTTTGTTATCGCCCCATACGCTGGCGGGGAAGCCGGCAGGGGTACGTCAACATTGTTTCCGTCATGTCCCACCGTTCGCAATCCTGCCGGCCCATCGTGCCGTCGCTGGCAGCCGCCTGCCTTTCCGTCGCCGTTCACGCGGCACAAGCTCAGCCCGCACCGGCTGACCCTGTCACACACGTGGCCCAGGCCTCGGCGCCCGAGCTGCCCACCGTCGTCGTCACGGCCAATCGCGTGGCGCAGCCGCTGACCGACGTGCTGGCCGACGTCACGCTCATCGATGAACCCCAGATCCGGCGCAGCGGCGCCGTCAACATCGCCGACCTGCTGCAGCGCCAGCATGGGCTGGAGCTGGCCCGCAACGGCGGACCCGGCGCCACCACCAGCCTGTTCATGCGAGGCGCGGAGAACCGCTTCACCGCCGTCTACATCGACGGCATCCGGGTCGACACCCAGGCCACCGCCGGCGCGCCCTGGGAGGCGATTGCGCTGGGCCAGGTCGAGCGCATCGAGATCGTGCGCGGCCCTGCCGCGGCGGTGTACGGCTCGGATGCCATCGCGGGCGTGGTGCAGATATTCACCAAGAAGGGCGACGGGCCTTTTTCGCCCTACGTTGGCGTCGGCATCGGGTCGAACGCGACCCGCAAGGCCGAAGCCGGCTTCAGCGGCAAGAGCGGCGCGGTCGACTACGCGCTGGGCCTGTCGCGCGACATCAGCCGCGGCTTCGACAGCCGCCCCGGCACCAACCCGGACCGCGACGGCTGGGCCAACACCAGCGTCAGCGGCCGCCTGGGCCTGCAACTGAACGAAAAGCATCGGCTGGAGGCCAGTGGCACGCATGTCGACATGAAATCCCAGTACGACGGCTTCACGCCAGGTCAGGACGATCGCGCGCACAACCGGCTGAGCACACTGGGCGCGGCCTGGGCAGCGCAGTGGAACAGCGCCTACAGCACCCGCCTGTCCGTCAGCGAATCGCGCCAGCGCATCGACCTGTCTCCAGACCTCTATCGGACCGAAACCACACTGCGCAATTACCTGCTGCAGAACGAATGGCGCCGCGGCGGCCACCTGCTCACCGCCGCGCTGGAGCGGCGCGAGGACCGTCTGGCCAACCCCGCGCTCAACCCCTGGGACACCGCCATCGACCGAAGCCGGCACCAGAACGGCGTGGCGCTGGGCTATGGCTATACCGATGGCGCGCACACACTGCAGCTCAATCTGCGCCACGACCGCGACAGCGAGTTCGGCGGCCAGACCACGGGTGGCGTGGCGTACGGTTATGGGTTCGCGCCCGGCTGGCGCGTGACGGCGGCGGTGGGCACCGCCTTCAGGGTGCCGACGCTGTACCAGCGCTTTTCCGAATACGGGCTGGCATCGCTGCAACCCGAGAAGGGGCGCAACGTCGAATTGGGCCTGCACTGGGCGCAGGGCAGCAGCCGGTTTGGCGTGGCCGCCTGGCGCAACAAGGTGCGCAACCTCATCACGTTCGGCGCTGCCGGCCCGTGCGGATCGCCCTATGGCTGCTATGAAAACGCGGGCAGCGCTGATCTGCAGGGCGTGACGATTTCGGGTGCGCACCGCCTGGCAGGCGTCAACCTAGGTGGCGCGCTCGATTTGCAGAACCCGCGCGACGACGCGACTGGCCAGTTGCTGGCGCGCCGCGCCAAGCGCGTGCTGAAGCTCCATGCCGATACCCGTGTGGGCGAGTGGACCGTGGGCACCGAGTGGATGGCCAGCAGTCGCCGCTACGACGACGCAGCCAACACCCGCGTGCTGGGCGGTTACGGCGTGGTCAACCTGTACGCCAGCACGGCGCTGGCGCGCGATTGGCAGTTGCTGGCGCGCATCGACAACGTGGGTGACAAGGACTACCAACTGGCGCGCGGCTATGCCACGCCTGGCCGGTCGTTCTACGTCGGCATGCGCTGGACGCCCCGGAACTGATGCAGCATGAGGCCATGAACGCGCTGGTACCCACGGCCTTCGGCGGCCCGCGCCGCATCGTCTGCCTGACGGAAGAGACGACCGAGTGGCTGTACCTGCTGGGCGAGCAGGACCGCATCGTGGGCATCAGCGGCTACACGGTGCGACCGCGCCGCGCGCGCGACGAAAAGCCGCGCGTCAGTGCCTTCACCAGCGCCAGGATCGACCGCATCCTGGCGCTGGCGCCCGACTGCGTGCTGGGTTTTTCCGACTTGCAGGCCGACATTGCCGCGCAACTGATCCGTGCCGGTGTCGGCGTCACCGTGTTCAACCAGCGCAGCGTGGCGGAGATATTCGACATGCTGGCGCAGGTGGCGGCCATGGTGGGGGTCGCCGACCAGGGGCGGGCGCTGTTGCTTCAATTTCGAGAGCGGCTGACGCAGATGGATCAAGCGGTGCAGGGACATTTGCATCAGGGATTGCGACGCCCGCGCATCTATTTTGAAGAATGGGACGAGCCGCCCATCAGCGGCATCCGTTGGGTGTCTGAACTGCTGACCATTGCCGGCGGCGAGGATTGCTTTGCCGAACTCGCGGCACAGCCCCTGGGCAAGGACCGCATCATTGCCGACCCGCTGGAGCCCGCGCGGCGCGCGCCCGACATCGTCATTGGGTCGTGGTGCGGCAAAAAATTCCGGCCCGACAAAGTGGCAGCACGCCCCGGCTGGCACGACGTGCCCGCGGTGCGAAACGGCCAGCTGTTCGAAATCAAGTCCACCGACATCCTGCAGCCCGGCCCGGCCGCGCTGACCGATGGCGCGGCGCAACTGCACCGCATCGTGCTGGACTGGTGGGCCGCAGGGCACGGCCGTACGGATACGGAGCCCGGCGCGCGATGATGCCCTTGCGCCGCTGGATCGTCTGGTTGCTGTGCGGCATGGCCGCGCTGGCGCACGCCCACGACGTCACCGACGATCTGGGCAACACCACGCGCTTCGATGCGCCGCCCCAGCGCGTGGTCAGCGTGCTGCCTTCGTTGACTGAAACCGTGTGCGCCATCGGCGCCTGCGCGCGGCTGGTGGGCGTGGACCGCTATTCCAACTGGCCGCCCGAGGTGAAGAAGCTGCCGCAGGTTGGCGGCGGGCTGGACCCGGCCATCGAAGCCATCGTGGCGCTCAAGCCCGACGTGGTGCTGATGGCCACGTCGTCGCGCGGCGCCGAGCGGCTGCGCGCGCTGGGCGTGAAGGTGGTGGCGCTGGAGCCCAAGACCGGCGCCGATGTGAAGCGCGTCATCGGCAAACTGGGCCAACTGCTGGCCGTGCCCGACGCCGGGCGCGTGGCGCGCGACATTGAAGCCGGCGTGGCCGCGGCCGCGCAGTCGCTGCCGCCCGCGTTGCGCGGCCAGCGCGTGTACTTCGAGGCCAACCCCGGGCCGCACGCCGCGGGGCCGCCTTCGTTCATCGGCGAGTTGCTGGCCAGCCTGGGCTTGCGCAACATCATCGGGCCTGAGCTGGGGCCGTTTCCCCGCATCAACCCCGAGCTGGTGGTGCGCGCCGACCCGGACCTGATCATGCTCGGCAGCCGCAGTGCGGACGAGTTGCCGCGCCGCCCCGGTTGGGCGCAGTTGCGTGCGGTGCGCGGCCAGCGCGTCTGCGTTTTCGGGCCGGACGAGATGGACATCCTGGTGCGTGCCGGTCCCCGCATGGCGGACGCGGCGCGGCTGATGGTGCGCTGCGTGACCGAGCGCGCCGCACGGACAGGGGCGCGGTGAGGCAGGCATGATCATGGGCCGCACCGCATGGCTGGCGTGGGCGCTGGCGGGTCTGGCCGCCCTGGTCCTGGGGCTGGGCGTCATGGTGGGCAGCACCGGCGCCACCAGCCTGTGGCAGGCGGGGCAGGACGCGGTGGCGTGGCAGATCGTCTGGGACATTCGAATGCCGCGCACGCTGGGCGCCTGGCTGGCCGGCGCGTTGCTGGGGCTGGCGGGCGCGGTGGCGCAGGGGCTGTTTCGCAACCCGCTGGCGGACCCTTTCCTGCTGGGCAGTGCTTCGGGCGCCACGCTGGCGGTGGCTGCTGCCTTGGCGATGTGGGGCGCGCCGGTGGAGGCCGCGTCGTGGCTCGGCCGGCTCGGGCTGACGGGCGCCGCCTTCTTCGGCGCGTTGGGCGGCGTGCTGCTGACCCTGGTGCTGGCGCAGGGCGTGCAGCACACGCTGCGCCTGCTGCTGGCCGGGGTCGTGGTGGGTTACGTGCTGGGCGCGGTGAAGGACCTGGTCACGCTGGTGGCGCCAGACATTCTGCAAGCCATGCTGGGCTTCACCCTGGGTGGCACCGGGTTCATCGGCTGGCGCAGCTGCGCCGTGATGGCGGCGGTGCTGGTGCCGCTGGCGGTGCTGAGCTGGGCGCTGGCGCGCGTGCTGGACGGCCTGAGCCTGGGCGAAGCCACGGCGCAAAGCCTGGGCCTGCCGCTGGCGCCGATGCGCGCCGCGCTGATCGGTGTGCTGGCGCTGGCCACCGGCACGGCGGTGGCGCAGGCCGGGCTGATCGGCTTCGTCGGCCTGGCCGCGCCCCATCTGGTGCGGGGGCTGGCGCGCGTGACGCACGGGCCGTTGCTGTTGCTGTCGGCGCTGGCGGGCGGGCTGCTGCTGGCAGGGGCGGACATCCTGGCGCGCTGGGTCATCGCGCCGCAGGAATTGCCAGTGGGCGTGCTGACCGCGGTGCTGGGGGGCAGCTATCTGCTGTGGCTGATGTACCGGAGGACGCGACGATGAGCGGTACGCACCGCATCGCGTACGCGGGCCACCGACACACGGCCTGTAATGGAGGGTCGTGGTGATTGCGGGCGCCATCGCGCTCAGCGCCCGCTCCGACGCGACCCGGATCGGCAGGGCGCGCATTCTTCACGCGGTCGACGTGCAGATTCCGCGCGCACGCTGGACCGCCATCGTCGGCCCCAACGGCGCCGGCAAGTCGACCTTGCTGCGGGTGCTGGCCGGGCTGTTGCCGACCGACGGCCACGTGCAGTTGCACGGGCGCGCGCTGGGCGACTGGCCGGCCCGCGAGCGTGCGCGCCAGCTGGCCTGGCTGGGGCAGGCCGAGACCGGTGCCGAGGACCTCATCGTCGACGACGTCGTGATGCTGGGGCGGTTGCCCCACCGCGCCTGGATGGCCCCGCCGTCGGCCGCCGACCACGCGGCTGTGGAGCAGGCGCTGGTCGCCATGCAGCTGACCCCGCTGCGGGCGCGCCGCATGAGCGATCTTTCGGGCGGCGAGCGCCAGCGCGTGCTGCTGGCGCGGGCCCTGGCCGTGCGGGCGCCGGTGCTGCTGATGGACGAGCCGCTGTCCCACCTCGATCCGCCGCACCAGGCCGACTGGTTGGCCGTCGTGCAGGCGCATGTGGCGGCCGGCGGCACCGTGGTCAGCGTGCTTCACGAACTGGGCCTGGCCCTGCAGGCCGACGACTTGCTGGTGGTGCGTGAGGGGCGTGTGGTGCACCACGGCCCCTGCGCCAGCCCGGCCACGCACCAGGCGCTGGAAGCGGCCTTTGACGGGCGCATCGCCATCCACGCCGTCATGGGCCGCTGGGTTGCATTGCCGCGCATGCCGGCCAGCAGCGCACCGCGTCCCGCATCAGAATAGGGCCGATGGCCGCCAACGGCCGCAGCGCACCGGCGCGAAAGGACTCACCATGCCCGCCTTGATCGAACACAGCTATGCCACGCCGCTGGGCGACATGGTGGCGTTGTTCACGCCCCGGGGTCTGAGCCTGCTCGAGTTTCGCCACGACACCCGCCGGCTTGACCGCGAATGGCGCGATGTCGAGCGCCATGCGGGTGCGCCGGCGGTGCCGGGCGACGACGCGCGCACCCGCGCGCTGGGTGACGAGCTCGACGCTTACTTCGCCGGGCGACTGCGGGCGTTCCGCACGCCGCTCGACCTGGTCGGCACGCCGTTTCAGCAGGGCGTATGGCAGGCGCTGCTGCAGATCCCGTACGGGCAGACGCGCAGCTACGGCCAGCAGGCCAGCCAGATCGGGCGACCCACCGCCACCCGCGCCGTGGCTGCCGCCAACGGGCAGAACAAGGTGTCCATCATCGTGCCGTGCCATCGCGTCATCGGCAGCAACGGCACGCTCACGGGCTATGGCGGTGGGCTGCCGCGCAAGCAGTGGCTGCTGCAACTCGAGCACGACGGCGCGCCGCCGCGGGATCTGCTGGACGATGGAGCCGGGTAGCCCACAATCGCGCCATGACATCAGCCATCCAGTGCGCGGCGAGCGTGCCATTGCAGCAGCCATGAAGGCGTTCCCGCAGAAGATTGGTGCCACCCGCATCACCGCCAAGGGATCGCCCACATGACCGCGCGCTGCGTCATGGTGCTGGGCACCAGCAGCGGCGCCGGCAAGAGCTGGATCGCCACCGCCCTGTGCCGCTACTACGCCAACCTGGGCCTGCGAGTGGCGCCCTTCAAGGCGCAGAACATGAGCAACAACGCCCGCGTGGTGGCGCTGTCGGCGGTCCATGGTGTAGACGACGCCGCGGTGCAGCCCCCGCAACTGCACGGTGCGGGCGAGATCGGCAGCGCGCAGTACTTCCAGGCGCTGGCGGCGCGCGCCGTGCCGCAGGTGCGCATGAACCCCTTGCTGCTCAAGCCCGAAGCCGACACGCACAGCCAGGTGGTGCTGATGGGGCAGGTGAGCCGGCGGCTGACCGAGTTGCCCTGGCGCGGCCGCAGCGAACACGTGTGGCCGCAGATCGCCGCCGCGCTGGACGACCTGCGGCGCGACCATGATGTGGTGGTGATCGAAGGCGCCGGCTCGCCGGCCGAGATCAACCTGATGGACAGCGACATCGTCAATCTGCGCGTCGCCCGGCATGCCGATGCACGCTGCCTGCTGGTGGCCGACATCGACCGCGGCGGCGCCTTCGCGCACCTGTACGGCACCTGGGCCTTGCTGCCACCTGCCGACCGCGCGCGCGTCAACGGCTTCGTGCTCAACAAATTCCGTGGCGACGCCGCGCTGCTGGCGCCAGGGCCGGCGCAACTGCAGCAGTTGACCGGCGTGCCGACGGTGGCCGTGGTGCCGATGCGATTCGGTCATGGACTGCCCGAGGAGGATGGCTTCTTCGGCAGCGGCCGCGCCTTCGTGCGGCACCCGTTGCAGAAAGAATGGGGCGCCAGCGCAGATACAGAAAGCGTCGGTAGCTATTACAAAGATAGCAATCTGCATCAAACGCCGTGCCATATCGCCGTGGTGGCCTATCCGCGCATCAGCAACCTGGACGAATTCCAGCCGCTCATCAACATCCCCGGTGTGCGCCTGACCTGGGCGCGCACGCCGTCGGCGCTGGCCGGTGCCGACATCGTGATTCTGCCCGGCAGCAAGGCCACGGCGGCCGACCTGGCGTGGCTGCGCGCGCAGCGGCTCGATGCCGCGATAGCCGCGCACGCGGCGCAAGGCGGCCGTGTGCTGGGCATCTGCGGTGGCCTGCAGATGCTGGGCGAAGCACTGATCGACCCGGACGGCGTGGAGTCGGCCGCGGGCATGGGCAATGCCCCGGGGCTGGGGCTGCTGCCGCTGGTGACCCTGTTCGAAGCGCAGAAGACGCTGCGGCGCACTTGCGCACGCTTTGGTGACCTGTCAGGTCCGTGGTCGCACCTGTCCGGCGTTGAGGCCTGCGGCTACGAAATCCACCTCGGCCAGACCGCCCAGCACCCCGCCATGGCGGCCAAGGGCGATGTGGCGCGCGAAGTGATCCCGGGCCTGGCCTGGCAGAACCCCGGGGGCAACGTGCTGGGCTGCTATCTGCATGGCCTGTTCGAAGACGCTGGCGTGCTGCAAGCGCTGTTCGGCGCCGGTGCGCCCACGCTCGACGATGTGTTCGATGGCCTGGCCCACACGCTGGCCGACGCTTGCGCACCCGGGGTGCTGCAGGGGCTGATCGGTCGCTGACCCGGCGCCAGCGGCGCGGTGCCGTCGTGCTTGCGCAGCCGCGCCAGCCACGGTAGGATTACTGTATGAATGTACAGTCACCGCTGTTTCTGGACGAGCCGCTGCAACTGGTGCGCGACGCCGAGGGCGGCATCCGCTACCACCCGCGGCAGGTGCCGGAAGCGCTTTGCGCACAGTGGTTCGCCGCGCTGGTGCCGCGCATTCCGTGGCGCAGCGAACGCCGGCCGATGTACGACCGCATCGTCGATGTGCCGCGGTTGATGGCCAGCGTGGCGTTGAGCGACCCCGACCGACCGCCGTGTCTGGACGAGGCGTTGGCAATACTGAATGACGTGGCGCCGGCGCCCTATACGCGCGTGGGGCTCAACCTGTACCGCGATGGGCGCGACAGCGTGGCGCTGCACAACGACCGCGTGCATGACCTGGCGCCCGGGCAGCCGATCACGATTGTTTCGCTGGGCGCGCCGCGGGACATGCTCATCAAGCCCAAGCGCGGCGGCAGCGCCTTGCGCGTGCGCCTGGACCCCGGCAGCGTGCTGGTGATGAGCCACGCGTCGCAGTTCACGCACGACCACGGCATCCCCAAGTCGGCCGAACGCGTGGGCGCCCGGGTCAGTGTGGCGTTTCGGGTGCGGCGCTAGGGCGGCAGGCGCCCTGAACGGGGCAGGGCAGTGCGGCGCTCAGGCTTCCTGCCGCAGCGCGGGGAACAGGATCACGTCGCGGATGCTGGGGCTGTCGGTCAGCAGCATCATGAAGCGGTCGATGCCCACCCCGCAGCCGCCGGTGGGCGGCATGCCGTATTCGAGCGCGCGCACGAAGTCAGCGTCGTAGAACATCGCTTCGTCGTCGCCCGAATCCTTGGCGCTGGCCTGGGCGGCAAAGCGCGCGGCCTGGTCCTCGGCGTCGTTCAGTTCGCTGAAGCCGTTGGCCATCTCGCGGCCGGTGATGTAGAGCTCGAAGCGCTCGGTCACCTCGGGGCGCGCGTCGTTGGCGCGCGCCAGTGGGCTGATCTCGGTCGGGTGTTCCATGATGAAGGTGGGCGCCCACAGGTGCTGCTCCACCTCTTCCTCGAAATACATCACCTGCAGGCTGGCCAGGCTGCGTGTGCTCAGCTTGTCCTTTTCCTCGGACAGGCCCAGCTTCTTCAGGCGGCGGGTCAGTTCGGCCGCGTCGTCCACATGCGCGCCGATGTCGGTATGCGCGTGGATGGCTTCGCGGATGGTCAGGCGCGCAAAGGGCTGGCTCAGGTCCACCGCGCGGCCCTGGTACGACAGCTGCAGCGAACCGACCGCCTGCTGCGCCGTGTCGCGCAGCAGCTGCTCGGTGAATTCCATCAGGTCCTGGTAGTTCCAGTACGCGGCGTAGAACTCCATCATCGTGAATTCGGGGTTGTGCCGCACGCTGATGCCTTCGTTGCGGAAGCTGCGGTTGATCTCGAATACGCGCTCGAAGCCGCCGACGATCAGGCGCTTGAGGTACAGCTCGGGCGCGATGCGCAGGAACATCTGCTGGTCCAGCGCGTTGTGGTGCGTGACGAACGGCTTGGCGTTGGCGCCGCCCGGAATGGGGTGCAGCATGGGGGTTTCGACCTCCATGAAGCCGTGCTCGGTCATGAAGCCACGCATGGCGGACAGCGTCTTGCTGCGGGCGGCAAAGCGGGTGCGCGCGGCCTCGTCCATGATCAGGTCGACATAACGCTGGCGGTACTTCAGCTCCTGGTCCTGCATGCCGTGGAACTTGTCGGGCAGCGGGCGCAGGCTCTTTGTCAGCAGGCGGATCGACGTGGCGTGGATCGACAGCTCGCCCTTGCCGGTGCGGAACATGTGGCCTTCCACGGCCACGATGTCGCCCAGGTCCCAGTGCTTGAAGGCCTCGTACGTGGCCTCGCCCACATCCTCCTTGGTCAGGTACAACTGCATGCGCCCGGTGGCGTCTTGCAGCGTGGCGAAGCTGGCCTTGCCCATCACGCGCTTGAGCATCATGCGGCCGGCGATGCTGGCGACGACCTTCCTGCCGGCGGCGATGTCGGCCTCGAATGCTGCTTTT
>WBZS01002753.1_pt1 | contig 10207 bp, 10 predicted proteins | sample 5204201 | NCBI WGS metagenome assembly WBZS01 (sample SAMN12344357, study PRJNA552823) | activated sludge metagenome | biome: Activated sludge suspended growth; feature: Nitrification reactor; material: Wastewater; isolation source: activated sludge from nitrification reactor of wastewater... | reverse complement strand
GACCTCCTTGGCGATGTCACCGAGGTTGACGTTGCGGACGCCACGTTCGTTGAACAGACGGATCGCCGCCTCGATGACCGCCGCCTCCTGACGCGCAACGTGCTCGTGCACGGAGTCGGCGGCGATCTTGGGCATCGGTCAGACGATAGCGGTGTGCTCGGCGTCGTCGACCCGGCCCGACCGCAGGTGGAGGTGACGGGACGATCCGACGAGCTGGTCGGGAGCGTGGGTGACGATCAGGGCGGCCATTCCCCGCTGTCGCGCCTCGTCGACGAGCAGTGCCATGACCTCGCGCCCACGGGCCTCATCGAGCGACGCCGTCGGCTCGTCGGCGAGGAGGATCGCGGGGTCGTTCATGAGGGCCCGGGCGATGCCGACGCGCTGGCGTTCGCCGCCCGACAGCTGGGACGGCAGGCGATCAGCTCGTGACGCGAGACCGACCGAGGCCAGCAGCTCGCGAGCGCGTCGTCGGGCCGGCCCGTTGAGCGTGCCGGCGATGTGGGCGACGAGTTCGACCTGTTCGACCGCGGTGAGGGACGGGAACAGGTTCGACGACTGGAACACCATGCCGAGCCGCTGGTTGCGGAGCTCGGCGAGCCGGCGGGCCGGCAGGTCGGCGGTGTCGGTGCCGTCGAGGATGACCCGGCCCGAGGTGGGAGCCCGGAGCAGCGCGGCGACGGCCAGCAGGGTCGACTTCCCCGAGCCCGAGGCGCCGGTCAGCTTCACGACCTCACCGGCTTCGACGCGCAGGTCGACACCGTCGAGGATCCTCAGCGTCTCGGTGCCGTCGGGCACGACGACGTCGACCCCCTGGAGCTCGAGTGCGGCGTTCTGGTTCATCAGGGGCCTCAGTTCTCGCTGCTCAGGGCAACGATCGGGTCGACGGACGTGATGCGGCGGACGGCGACGAGGCTGCCGGCCATGCCGAGGAGGACGAGGGCCAGTACCGACGTGACGATCGGTGAGGCCTCCAGGCTGAACGGGACTTCCTCGGGCACGAGGGCGCCGACACCCAGCGCGATCGCCGCGCCGACGAGGACGGCGGTGACCAACACGATGGCGAGCTGTCCGAGCGCGTCGCGGACGACGTAGCCGTTGGAGGCACCGAGGGCCTTGAGCAGACCGATCTGGCGGGTGCGCTGGATCGTCCAGACGGTGAAGAAGGCACCGACGATGAGCGCCGAGATGACGAGCAGGAACCCGCGGATGAGGGTCATCGTTGCGCTCTCGGCGGAGAAGCCGGGCGAGCCGGCGTAGGAGGCCTCCTTGGTCTCGACCTCGGTGCCGGCGGCCTTGTCGACCGCGGCGAACGACGCGTCGCCCTCGGTGCGCACGGCGATCGCTGAGAAACGGCCCCGAGCGTTGTCGCCGTACACCAGCGACTGCCACGTCGCGAGCGACGAGAAGGCGATGTCGACGTGGCCGTAGGACCCGGCGTAGGTGAACCCGAGCACCGGGAGGGTGGTGTCGACGCCGACGATCGTGAGCTCGTCGCCGACCTTCACGCCCTCGGACTCGAACTCGTGGCTCAGGACCAGCCCGGGCGTGCCGTTGAGCGCGGCCTGGGCGTCGGAGCGAGGGGTGAGGAAGGTGCCGGGTTCCACGCCGAAGAGGGCGATGTCGATGGTGTCACCGTTGGCGCGCTTCGCGTTGAAGAACGACACACCGAGGGGTGAGACCTCGACGTCGCCGCCTGACTTCGCGGCGAGTTCCTTCCACGGATCGAGGTTCTTGTCGGTGAGGGTGGAGCGACTGAAGCTGCTCTCGGCACCATCCTGCAGGGCGAGGTGGGTGAGGGGCAGCGCTCGGAGCCCCGAGATGCCGTCGTCGACGAGCCCATTGGCCAGGCCGGACAGGACGGTCGTGAGGAGGGCGACCAGCCCGATGACCACGCCGACGAGGACGAACCGACCTCGGGCGACGCGGAGATCTCTCAACGCAAGGAACATGATCCACCTCGTTCGAATCTTGGCGACAACATGTCGACATCATATCGACGCTGTGTCGGCATAGCGACTCCGGCCCGACTGACGGCGCCAATCGGCGATGTGTGCTCATCGGAGCGGGTCGGCCTGGGTCCGGTGCGACGGTCGAAGGGTTCGGCGCTCGTACGCGACGTGCTCGCCGACGATCGCGAATGACCACGTACGTCGACTCCAGTGCGCTGCTCAAGCGCTACGTGGACGAAGCGGATTCCGATGTGGCCGACCGGCTCATCGGTGAGATCCTGGGAGTGCGGTCGCTCGACGCCATCCACCTCGCATCGGCGCAGCGGCTGCAGATCCACGCGGTCACCTTCGTCACGTTCGACCTCCGCCAGGCGCAGGCGGCCCGATCGCTCGGGTTCACCGTGCGGGGAGCTTGACCGACTCGGGCGATCAGCTCACGCGGCGCCCGCCGGTCCCGACGTTCAGCTCGAGGCGCGAGCCACCGGCGCTGATGTCCATCCCCTTGCCCAGGGCGCACTGCTCGGCCCACGGGCTCGAGTGGCGGGGGTGGTCGCGGAGCGGCCGGGCGGTTCCGTCGAGCGAGAAGCCTCCCTGCGTTCCGAGGCGGAGCGTGCCCTCGATCGGCGAGGCGTACGTCACGTCGATCTCGGGACCGGTGCGAACGACGACCGGGGCGGCCGCGGTCACAGCGGCGACGAACGCACCGAACGCGGCGCTGCCGGACAGCGCAGGGTGATCCGCGGCGCGGCCGACCTCGCAGATCCACACGTTGTCGGCGCCGCCCGGAGCGACGAGATCGAACGGCAGGGTGTGACCGCCCGTCGACTCGCCCGGCGCGTACGCCCGCCAGTGCGCCGGCCGCTCGGACCACAGCGCGACGTACCCCTCGCCCTTGCGGCCGATGACCCATCCGTCCTGCTCGACGATCTCGTCGAAGCGGTCCTGCGGGAAGAAGGCATGGGTGAAGTGCTCGTAGCCGAACAACGGCCCGAGGAGGTCGTCGGTGGGCGACGCGTACCGCGGGCGGTAGATGTGCACGGCAGCCCGTCCGACCTGGGCCGTGCGCGGCATCGACGCCGTGCCGGTCCAGTAGCCGTTGTCGTTGCCCCAGTCGGCCGACGGACGGAGGTCGTTGGACGGATGGGTCGTGAACACGAGCGCCTCGGGATCGAGCGTCGCCTGCCACGCGTGCACCTGCTCCATCGCGTCACCGAACCGGTGGTCGACGACCGACGAGAGCATCACGTCGGGGCTCCGCCAGGTGTAGGTGTGCGCCTCGCCGAGGACGCCCGCGGCCGCGAACGGCGCGAGTTCACGGATGACCACCTGGAGAATGCCGGGGTTCAGGTCGGCGAACTGCTTCACCGCGCTGAACTTCTGGAACAGCTCGGAGTCGAAGAGCTGCCAGCGCTTGGCGGCATCGAGGGTCGCGGGCACCATCTGCCACGCGGTGAGCGCCCCTTGCGACCACCAGAACGGGAGGTTCGCGGCGTTGTACTCGTAGCCGTACGCGCCCTGGGGGTCGAGCGAGAAGTCCTCGTGGGGGTCGAGCACCACGCCGTGCCGCTCGCGGATCGTCGCGACTTCACTGCTCCGGGCCGCCTCCTGGATCGCGGCGGGCAGACGGTACTTCGTGGAACCGATGAGAAACGCCGGGCCGATGTCGGGGCCGTTGAACGGCTGAGCGGTCGCGTCGAACAGCAGCTTGGCCGTCTGGAACGACGACTCGACGAGCGAGTTGGTCTTCGAGACCTTGTAGGCGCGGCCGTGGGTCACGCCGTAGGCGCCACGGATCGTGTGCGTGGCCACGTCGTAGAAACACAGGTCGATCACGGCAGCCGCCCGGCTGACAATCTCGGGGTCGTCGGCGAACTCGACGAGGGTCAGGAGCGGCGCGTAGTCGTATTTCATGTAGGTGTTCGAGTGCCACTCGAAGAACCCGAAGCGGGCGCGTTCGTCGAGCCAGTCGAGCAGCGGTTGGCGGGTCCGAGCGGCGTGCTGCGCTCCGGTGAGCCCGGTGTAGGTGAACACCCGGTCGGGTAGAGCGAGGCCACCGAGGTACTCGTCGACCGCGAAGATCATCCGGTGGTTCTCCGACCAGAACCACTTGTTGTCGACGTCTCCCGCGGGGAGCGGGTCGTCGTAGCGGTACCGGAACCCGGCGATGGCGTCCTCGATCGCGGTGATCGTCGCCGCCGGGAGCGTTCCTGCGCCGAGGCGCAGGATCCACTGGTAGTTCATGAGATCGAAGTCGGCGGTGTCGTAGTACGGATCCGGGTCGACGAGCGCGGCGGTCACGGCGCTCGGGTCCCAGGCGAAACCGGGTTCACGCTGCGCTCGCACGAGATGGGTGGCGACGCTGGCACCGCTCGTCGGTTGCAGCGACTGGGTCGCCACGGTCAGGTAGGCGTCGGCTCGCTGCTGGAACGCCACCTCGTCGATGAGGCCGACGCTGCCGGGGGCCGGCAACGGGACGGGCCCGCCGATGCTCGGGGCCGCGCACGTCGGCGACGGCACGGGTGGCGCCTCGCCGGGCGCGCACCCCGGCAGCCACACAGCGCCCGCGCCGGCAGCGCTCGCGAACAGGAACTGACGGCGTGTCGCCCGCATTGCTTCTCCCCCCGGTTGCCACATGCCATGTGACTCGTGTCAGCTTGCCCCATCGTGGGTCGGTCGGCCACCCCGGAAGTCGGCCATGATGTCGGCGTGGCGACGACAGGTGTGGTGGTGGGTGCGGGCGACCGCGGGTTCGACGCGTACGCGACACTCCTGCTCGACGAACCCGAGCTGGGCCGCATCGTCGCGGTCGCCGACCCCGATGCCGGTCGACCCGCACGGTTCGCCGAGCGCTACTCCCTGGGGACGGCCGACTGCTTCGACGGCTGGGAGTCATTGTTCGCAGGGCCGCGGCGCGCCGATTACGCGATCATCGCCACCGGCGACACGCACCATGTGACGCCGACGCTCTTGGCGCTCGCCGCCGGCTACCACGTGCTGTTGGAGAAGCCGATGGCGTTGGACGAGGTCGACTGCCGCCGCATCGTCGAGGCCGCTGCCGCCGCCGGTCGATCGGTCGCGGTGTGCCACGTGTACCGGCACTCACACCTCTTCCATCGTTTGCACGAGGTGATCGAGTCGGGCGCACTCGGAGACGTTCTGACGATCCAGTTGTCGGAGAACGTCGCCTATTGGCACTACGCTCACTCCTACGTCCGCGGGCACACCCGGCGCAGCGAGGTGCCGTGGTTGTTGCAGAAGTCCTGCCACGACCTCGACCTGCTGTCCTGGATCGCGGGTGCCCCCGCGGCTCAGGTGTCGTCGTTCCTGCGGCCGACCGAGTTGACGCTGCGCAACGTTCCCGACGGCGCGCCCGAGTACTGCATCGAGGGGTGTCCGCACTCCTCGACGTGCCCCTACGACGCGGTGGCCACCTACCGGGATCTGGGTCCGGCGCTCACCGACCTGTCCATGGCGGAGCGGCCCGTCGGGTTGGGCGTCGGAGCGTCGGTCCTGAAGAAGGTGCGGCCGGCGCTCGTCGCCTCGCCGATCCCGGCCGTGGCGAAGCGCGCCGAGTGGTGGCGCTGGCCCGTCGCCGCGGTCACCGACGACCACACGCCCGAGGGGCTCGATCACGCGCTGCGCACCACCCGCTGGGGACGGTGCGCGTACCGCGTCGAGGACAACGACCAGCCGTCGGGCCAGACGGTGTCGATCCGGTTCGCGAACGACGTCCTCGCCAACTTCACGTTGCAGTCGACGTCGCACCGGGCGATGCGGTCGGTGCGGGTCAACGGCACGGCCGGGTCGGCGTGGGGAGAACTGCACGCGCTCGACGGCTGGTTGCAGGTCGCCGACCACAAGAGCGGAAAGATCCGCAAGCAGCGCATCCCGACGGCGTACGACGGCCACGGCGGCGGCGAGCGCCCGCTGTTCCGCGACTTCCTCGCCGCCATCGAAGCCGGGCGGGAACCGTCGCCGTCGGCGACCGAGAGCCTCGAGAGCCACCGGATCGCGTTCGCCGCGATGGAATCGGCGCAGACCGGCCGGATCGTCGACCTGGCCTGAACCGCAATATCCGACGCAGAGTGTCGATTCCCGTCGATGCCGTTCGTAGAGGAGATGGGGCAGGACTCTCCTGCCGCAGACGTCAACGGAGGATGTCATGAGGAAGCTGGTCGTCTCGGAGTTCGTATCGCTCGACGGGATCGTCGAAGCCCCCGGGGGCGAGGATGGGTACCGTCGCAGCGGCTGGACCATCCCGTACTTCAGTCCCGAGGTGGGCGAGTACAAGACGGCCGAGCTGCTGTCAGCCGACGCGTTGCTGCTCGGCCGGGTGCAGTACGAGGGATTCGCCGAAGCGTGGCCGGAGCGCTCCGGCGATCCGATGTCCGACCACATGAACGCCATGGCGAAATACATCGTGTCGGCGTCACTGCAGGATCCGGCCTGGAACAACACACACTTGTTGGGCGGCGACATGGTGCCAGCAGTGACCGCGCTGAAGGAGACCGAGGGGGCGGACATCCTCGTCGCCGGCTCAGCGACCCTCGTGCGCTCGCTGCTCGAGGCCGACCTGGTCGACGAACTCCGAATGGCGATCTACCCGCTGACGCTGGGATCGGGAAAACGGCTGTTCCCCGACGACAGTCACCTGCACTTCGAGCTGGTCGAGGTCACCACGATTCCGACGGGAGTGATGCTCGCCTCGTACCGACGGTCCGAGGCTCCGGTCACCGTCGAGTTCGACTACGGGTCCTTGGTGGAGCCGACGTCGGAGAGCTGACCGGCGGCACACCGGCGATCACGTGTCAGTCGGTCGCCGCGTCGGGTTGGGGGCGACGCAGGTCGACGACGCAGTTGGTCCCACCGTCCGCGTTTGGCGAGATCGCGTCGGCGGCGGGATCGTCGTGCCAACGACCGTCACTGTCGAGGTAGCGGAACGCGTACTGGCCACCCTCGTCGAGGACGACCGTGGCGCTCCGCAGGGACCCCTTCTTGCGAAGCGGGGTCGCCGTCGGATCCCAGTCGTTGAAGTCACCCACCACCGACGTCGGCCGATCCAGCCATTGGGTCGGAATGGAGAACGTGACCTTCACGCGACCACCGCGCCGCTGGAACTTCTTGTCGATCACGATGCTCTCCTGTCACTCCGGGTCGATGCCCGTCCGTAGATTGATCGTGCAACCGGATCCCCCGACCGACCAGGGACCAAGGGCCCGACCGGCGTACGGGGTGGCCCGCTCAGGCCTCCGGTTCGATCGACTGCAGCTCGAACTCGGCGTCCTCGGTGTAGGTGGTCTCGCCGATGATCGTGTCGGTGCGCACCTCGATGCGCCGTTCGTTTCGCAGCGGCAGTCCGTCCGCAGCGGCGAACCACACGTCGGCCTGCTCGGTGCCGTCCTGCCCTCCCGACATGGTGCGCTCACGGTGGTAGTGAAGCGCTTCGACCGGCTCGCCTCCGATCGTCAGCGTCTCGGCACCGACGAATCGGTAGGGCCCGGCACTCCGTGACGCGGCCGGATCGTCGGTCGGTTCGCTGTGGCAGGTCTGGGTCCACTCGTCGCCGGGTTCGGCGTCGAGGCGGATCGTCACCGACGAGTCGCACGCGAACGTCGACGTGGTCTCGTTGGCGAACACGCCGAAGTCCCACCGTTGAAAGGTCGAGCCGCCCCGCTCGTCCAAGGTGCCGTCGGTGGCGCAGTACTCCCACGACTGCCAGTGATTCGAGTGGAAGTCGATCCGGAACGTCCAGCATCCGTCGGAGCGATGCGTGACCGTCGCCGGCATGTCGGGGCCCTCGGTCTGTTCCTTGGGTGGGGTGCTGAGCGCGTCGGTACCGCTGCCCCGGAAGCGGTAGACGCCCTGCTCCGGCCGGAGCACACCTTGCACCGGGGCGATCGACGTGGCCGTGCCGATACGCCGGCCGGCCTCGTCGGAACTCACCTCGTGGCCGGACGATCCACCCCACACCACGATGCCGACGACCACGGTGATCGCCACGGCCAACGCAGCGACGACGCCGAGCACGACCCGGCGCCGGGTGGTGCCCCTGGCGGTCGACGGCGACTCGGTCACGGCCGGATGCCGGCGAGCCGCGGTGCGTGCGCGGCCTCGACGAGGTCGGCGACATCGGCCCCGCTCAGCGTCTCGCGTTCGACGAGCGCGGCGGCGATGGCGTCGAGCGCAGCGCGGTACCGCTCCAGGCAGTCGCGGGCGCGAGCCGCCTGGGCCTCGAGGATCTTCTCGGTCTCGGAGTCGATGAGCCGCGCCGTCTCGTCGGAGTAGTCGCGGGTCTGCACGAGGTCCTCCCCCAGGAAGACCGCGGAGTTCGATCCCCACGCGAGGTGGCCGAGTTTCGGGGACATGCCCCACTCGCGGACCATTCGACGGGCGAGCTCGGAGGCCTGGACGAGGTCGTCGTGGGCGCCGGTCGACGCAACGCCGAAGACGATCTCCTCGGCGGTGCGACCGGCGAGCCGCACAGCGAGGGCGTCGTCGAGGGCGGGGCGTTGTTCGATGACCCGCTCACGCTCGGGCAGCTGCTGGGTCGAACCGAGGGACAGGCCGGCAGGCAGGATCGTCACCTTGTGCACCGGGTCGGCGTGCTCGAGGAGGTGGGCGACGAGCGCGTGTCCGGCCTCGTGCGCGGCGAGCACCCGCTGCTCTTCGGGGCCGACGACGAGCGCCGACCGTTCGAGGCCGAGCAGGAGCCGATCGCGGGCCGTCTCGAAGTCCGCGGCCGAGATGACCTCCGCGCCGCGACGCACGGTGGCGAGCGCGGCCTCGTTGACCAGGTTCGCGAGGTCGGCGCCGCTCATGCCGGGGGTGCCACGGGCAACGAGGTCGAGGTCGACGTCGGGGGCGAGGTGTTTGCCCTTCGCGTGCACGGCGAGGATCTCGGTGCGCTCCTGTTGGGTCGGGAGCGGGATGACGACCTGACGGTCGAAACGGCCGGGGCGCAGGAGCGCCGGGTCCAAGATGTCGGGACGGTTGGTCGCGGCCAGCACCACGATGCCCTCGGTCACCTCGAAGCCGTCCATCTCCGAGAGGATCTGGTTGAGCGTCTGCTCCCGTTCGTCCTGGCCACCGCCGAGCCCGGCGCCGCGCTTGCGGCCGATGGCATCGATCTCGTCGATGAACACGATGCACGGGTGCTGCTTGCGGGCCGTATCGAAGAGGTCGCGGACACGGGCCGCACCCACGCCGACGAACATCTCGAGGAACTCCGACGCTGTGATCGACAGGAACGGCACCCCCGCCTCGCCGGCGATGGCGCGGGCGAACAGCGTCTTGCCGGTGCCGGGCGGACCGACGAGGAGCAGCCCCTTCGGGATGTGGGCACCGACGGCGGCGAACTTGTCAGGGTGGCCGAGGAAGTCGACGACCTCGCGGATCTCGTGCTTCACCGCGTCGTAGCCGGCCACGTCGTCGAAGGTCGTCGTCGGCCGGGTGGTGTCGTGCACGCGGACCCGGCTCCGCCCGAAGGCGGCGAACCCTCCGGCCTGGCGTTGGGCCCGGCGCGACATCCACACGATGGCGCCGACGATCAGCACCATCGGGAGCAGCAGGGTCAGCAGCGACCCCAACCACGTCGACGGCTCCGCCACGTAGTTGCGGGCGACATCGTTGCGGGCGAGCCGGGCAATGTCGGCGTCGGGCAGGCCGCCGGCCGGGCCCTGGGTCGTGAACCGGTCGCCCTTCGTCGTCGTGCCGTCGATCGAGCCCGAACCGGTCTGGAACGTGACCTCCTTGACCTTGCCGGCGTCGACGCGGGCGAGGAACGTCGAGTACTCGATGGTGCTCGTCGCGGCGGTGGTTTCCTGCCGGGCCAGCACCACGCCGAGCCCGCCGAGCAGCGCGACGCCGGCGGCGAGCCACCACCAACGCTGAGCGCGCGACGCTCCTCGGACCGTCGACGCGGTGTGGCGGAACGGATGGTCGGGCGGTTGGACCTGCATCGACCGGTCAGCCCAGGAAGTACGTCAGCAGGGCCAGGACGATGATGATCACGACGACACCGACCACCCACGCCACGTCGAACTCGAGGTCGCCGAGCCGCGTTCGACGATCCCACTTCACCTGCGCCTTGGACCCGACCTTGGGGAGGTGACTGGGGTGAGGGTGGGGCTTTTGGGACGTGCTCTTCTTGCGACCGTTGGTCATGGTCCCACCCAATCAGTTCGGGCGGGCGGGCACCCGGGTCCTTGGTCACCTTCTGGGGGACGTCTATCGTTCCGGGCCTCGGAACGGGGCAGGAC
>WBZS01002752.1_pt1 | contig 10215 bp, 7 predicted proteins | sample 5204201 | NCBI WGS metagenome assembly WBZS01 (sample SAMN12344357, study PRJNA552823) | activated sludge metagenome | biome: Activated sludge suspended growth; feature: Nitrification reactor; material: Wastewater; isolation source: activated sludge from nitrification reactor of wastewater treatment... | reverse complement strand
CCGAGGATCGGTGGAGGGTCGCGGAGCAGCCCGCCGGCCACGCCCGCCGCGACCGCGGCGCCAGCACAGGCCAGGACGACCGCGGGCGCGCCGACCGCGGCGAGCAGGGCGACGCCGGCCACCCACACCCACGCCCAGGGTCGGGCCCGGGAACCGGCGGCGGCGACCCCGGCGGCGAAGGCGGCGCACCAGAACGCGTCGATCGCGGCGACCGTGGTCGGTTGCGCCCCGCTGAAGGCGCCGCCGAGTGCCGAGGCGATGACGACCGCGATCAGCAGGTAGGGCGATGAGACGGCCGAGGCCGCCGCGGTGCCCGGGCGCGGCGTGGTGGTCGTCGAGGTCATGGCCGAACGACCCTAGCAACCAAGGCCCGAAAAACGGGATCGCCCCCGCCGGTCGGAACCGGTCGGGGGCGAAGGCCCGGAGTTCGGTGGATCAGGAGGCGACGTGCTGGCCACGCTTGCGGGCGAAGGCCGTGGCCGCCACCGTGAGCAGCGCACCGGTGACGACGAGGGCGATGCCGCCCCGCACGAGACCGTCGGTGTTCGAGCCGGTGGTGGGCAGGTTGCCCGTCGTGACCGTGGTGGTCGTGGTGGCCGTGATGGTGACCGCCGAGGTGAGCGTCTGCGTGCCGCAGGTGCTGGTGACGCTGGTGGGGCCCGCCGGGAAGGTGCTGGGGACCGTGACGGTGACCGAACCGGTGCCGGTGGGGCCGGCGGTGACCGAGCCCATCGGGAACGGCGGGTTGCCGTTGAGTACGAAGGTGATGGTCTGGCCGGGGAGGCAGCCCGTCATGGTGGCGCCGAGCGGCGTGCCGCGGGGCACGGTGGTCGACGTGAGCGTGAGCGTGGGTCCGGACGGGTAACCCTGGGCCGAGGCGGCCGATGCGCTGAGCAGCGTGGCCAGACCGACCACGGCCACGATTGCGCTGGCTTTGAGTAGTTGCGTTGCCCGCATCAGATGTGTCCTCCTGGAGAAAGGGTGATCATAGCCGCCACTTCGCCCTCACGAATGTCTTAGCTTTCCGCGTATCTCGGCGTGTGTCCAGCTTCTCCGCACAATGGGTCGGAAGCCCCACCGGGCCAGGCCCTGCTCGGGGGAGCGGATCGGGCCGGGGAAGCGTCGGATCAGCCTCCGGATCCGGCCACCGAACCGGTGCGCGACGCCGTCCTCGACCGGCGCCGGTCCCGGACCTGCTGCATCCGCTCGACCGCACCGATCGTGACGGCATAGCCCCCGAGGAGGCCGGCGAAGGCCAGCAGCATCTGCCCGACCGACCCGGGTTCGGGCGGCTCGACGAGCACGTCGGCCACGTTGCCGGGCTCGGTGACCACTGACCACGAGTTCAGGTCGGCCCGGCCGAGGTACAGGCCCACGGCGCTGAGCAGGCAGAGCACGATGACGAGGAGTTGACCCAGGCGGGTGGACCACGCCCGGGCCACGTAGAGCTGCGCCAGGCGGGTCGACACCACGAACGCGGTGAACCCTGCCGCGAAGTAGAGGCCCCAGAAGGGGATGACGGTGACGAACCGCCAGCGGTCCTGGACCCACGCGTTGATCCACGGGCCGTACAACCAGCGGTAGTCGGCGAGCAGGTAGGGGGCGTTGGGCAGGAACAGCAAGAAGGCCACCGCGCCGATCCACCACAGCGGTGTGCGGCGCCGGTCGCCGCGGAACAGGACGAGGGCGAGCACGACCGGGATCAGGCCCAGCAGGAGGTTCTTGCCCATCCACGGGCCCCACTTGGACACCATGGTGACCGTGTACTCGGGCAGGCCCCGAGGCCCGACTGCACCCATCGGCGCGAGGTTAGCCGTGCCCCCAGGGGGACCGGCCCGATCAGCGGGCGTCGAGCGGGGTCTGGCGGAGGCGGGTGCGGCGGTTGCGCCAGCGCACGAGCACGACGAGCTCGACGGCCATGATCACCAGCAGGACGACTCGCGCCACCGGCACCGCCCAGCGGTCGAACGGTGATGGAGCGGCGGCGGCCGGCACCGCGGCGTCAGGGGCAGTGACCGTCGTGGTGGGCTTCGGGGTCGCGATCGCGACCTGGACCGCGATCGTCGTGGCCCCGTCGCTGGCCTGTACGGGCACCATGCCCGAGATCTGGTCGCACTTCACCGTCGTCTCGAAGGTGAACCCGCCCGACGGGTCGCTGAAGACCTTGTCGGGCAGCACCTGGCCGCTCACGGACACGGCGATCTCGGCCGTGGGTCGGAAGGCGGCGCCGGTGGCGGTGATGGTGCCGCAGGGCACGATCTGCGGATCGGAGACGGTGAGCACCGGGGTGGGATGCACCGCTCCGGAACCCGGCGTCTGGGCGCCGGCACCGGGTGCGAAACCCGCACCGACCCCGAGCAGGAGCACGCCCAGCAGCAGGCCGAGTCGGGCGACCACCCGGACCGCGGGTGCACGGCGTCGCACCGGTTCGAGCCGACGGGGACCGCGGCGGCACCGTTCGTGTCGGTGGAGACGTGGTCGGGTGTTCATGCCTTGGCCATCTTCACGGTCAGCTCGGCCACGCCGAGAACGTCGATCCGCTTCTCGCCCGCGTCGACGCGGTCGACGGTCCAGCCGTCCGCGGGCTTCACCACGACCGTGGCCTGGTCGGCCGCGGCACCGGGCGGGTTGCTCAGCAGCAGGTGGTAGGTCGGATCCGCCTTGATGGTGCCGGCCAGCTTCAGACGCACCGACGTGGTTGCCCCCGGGGCGATCGTGACCGGCACCGAGTAGACGTTTCCGCCGAACTCGGCCTGGGGTTCCACCGGTGTCGCCTTGCCGTCGATGTCGAGCGTGCGCAGCTGCAACGGCGAGTAGAACGACACGTACATCGTCGAGGTGCCGGCGGCGGCGCCGACCAGGGACCGGGCGGCCGGCGTGGCAAGAAGCGCCGTGGGCGGGGCGTTGGTGAGCGTGACCGTCGCGGTCGCCTCGACGGCGCCGCTCGCCGGGTTGAACGTGGCTTCGTAGAGCACCTTGCGGCCGAGGTAGGGATCGATCTTGTTGCCGCCCTCGTTGTGCGTGCGCACCGTGAACCAGTCGGCCCGGTTGCCGGTGGGGAACGCGCCGGACACCCCCAGTCGGTCGAGCGTGGCCCGGGCCTCGGGGTCCGCGACCCACACCCGGATGTGGCCCTCCTGCACCGCCGGACCCAGCTCGTCCCCCATCGTGGCGGGGCCCGGCAGGTCGCGGTGCACCAGGGCGTCGACGACGGCCTGGCCCGCAGGTCCGACCAGCGAGTCGGCCGGCGACCGTCCGGCCAGGTACTGGTCGGTCAGCAGCACCTGCGCCGCGTTCTCCGCGGTCAGCGGGGCCGGGGCGCCGGCCACCTCGACGGGGCCGGTGAGCGCGAGCAGCGCGGCGAGACCGGCCGGATCGACGAGCACGACCCCGTCGATCGCCGGGCCGCCCGCCCTGGTGTAGCGGTCCGCGATGACGCGGGCGTCGCTGGGGGCGTCGGGGCTGGCGAGCAGGTTCTCGGGGTGCTGCTGGGAGTCGAACCGGGCGTAGCGGTCGGTGTAGGTGCGGTTGCCCTGCGGGTCGGACCCGTCCGATCCGCCGGGGACGGCCAGGTCGGTGATGGGTCCCCACTTCGTGAGCGTGACCGTCCCGTCGTTCGCGGTGACCTCGCCGTAGGCGACCGGAGCACCGCCCGAGAAGCGGGACTCGGCCGGATCGGTGACAACCACCAGGTAGTGCTGGGCGGCCGTGGCACCGAGCAGACGCGGGGCGACGGCAACGAGCTCCGCGACCCGGTCCGCCGGCGCCACCGCCTCGGCCGCGGCGATGGCGAAGCGGTTGAGGGGGTTGCGCACCGGGGGCAGCAGCCACGGCGAGTCGGCGTCGTGCAACGTGCTGTCGGCGGTCCGCAGCGTGTCGGCCTGGCGGCGGACCGGGCCCGTCATCGCGCCCAGGCGGGCCACGTCGACCGCCCCGCCGCTCAGGTGGACGTCCGCGTACGGCGCGACCCGGGCGGTGTCCGCCGTGCTGTGCGCGACCGCGGCACCCGTGGTGGCGAGGTCGGCGAGCGCCATCGGCTGGCGGGCGACGGCGGGCACGAGGGCGGCCGGCCACATCCAGGGGCCGCCGACGAGGGTGGCGGCGCGGTCGAAGTCGGCGGCCGCATGGTCGAGCTGGGTGAGCGCCGCGGCGTGATGCCCGGCCTCCAGCTGGGTGAGCCCGTCGCTGCCGGCCGTGACGGCAGCGTCGAGCGAGCCTTTGGCCGCCAAGGACGCGAGGGCGGCGGCCAGCGTGGCGACCAGCACGAACCCGCCCAGGCCGACCGCGCCCCAGCGGGTGTTGCGGCGCACCTTCGACGAGCTGGCGCGGTAGGCCGAGGCCAGCACGGGCACGATCGCCACCAGAGCCAGCAGCGATGGCAGCCCGTGGGGGCCGAGGTCGGGCAAGCGCAGCACGGACTGCACCGCGAGCGCCGCGATGGCCGCGTCGAGGATGCGGTTGCGCTTGCGGGCGATGGCGATGACCCCGCCGAGGGCGAGCGCGAGCGCCGCAGGGATGGCCCATACCGAGCCGACGGCGAATGCGGCGCCGACCCCGGCCAGCCAGATGACCGACCAGCGCTTGGCGCGCGAGCCGGCCAGTGCGACGAGCGCCGCGAGACCCGCCGACCACGCGAGGTCCACGGCCCGGAAGCGCGTGGCCGCGGGGTCGGTGAAGAACAGTGCCGCGACCGCCGAGCAGGCGACGATGCCGTACAGGTCGAGTCGCTCGAGCGAGGAAGCCCGGCGCCGCCGCGACCGGCGCCGGGCGGGGGAAGGGCTGTCCGGGGTCGCCGATGACGGCGTCGATCCCGCCGTCGTCATCGTGTCTGCCGTCGCCCCGGCCGAGAAACCACGGCGCATTGTACGGTCGGGCGTTCGGGCGGGACAGTCACCCGCCGCCGGTCACCGATGCAGCAACTGATCGTACGCGTCGACGAACACCCGGATCTGACGGCTGAGGTCGAACTCGGTGGCCGCCCGTGCGGCGGCGGCGGCGCCGATCCGGTGGCGCAGGTCCGGGTCCGTGGCCAGGGCAGCCAATCGTTCAGCCAGGGCCTCGGTATCACCCACGTGCACCACGAAACCATCCTCCCCGTCGGTGATCACCTCGGTCATCCCCCCACAGTCCGTCGAGATCACCGGGAGACCGCTGGCCATGGCTTCGAGCGCGGCGTTGGAGATGCCCTCGCTGAGACTTGGCAGGAGCAGAGCGTCTGCCCAGGCGAGGTGGTCTCGGATCGCGTCCTGGTTCTGCGTTCCGAGCAGGTTCACGGAGTCCTCCAGGTCCAGCTCGCGACGCAGGAACTCGAGCTTCTCGCGTTCCGGCCCCTCGCCCACGATCCGGTAGTCCACATCGTGGCCGCGGGCGCGGAGTCCAGCGACCGACCGCAACGCGTCGTCCAACCCCTTGTACCAGTGCAGACGGCCGATCGACACCAGGCGAAACGGCCCGTCATGGTCGTTGCGTCTTTCGCTCAAGGGTGCGAAGTCGGCGACCTGGATCGCCGGGCGGTTCACGAGGATCTTCGCCGTCGGTGCGCCGTAGCCCTCGACCGTGGCTCGCATGTCGTCTGACACGCAGTGGATGAGGTCGACTCGTTCGAAGACGTCACGCAGTCGAGCGAGGCGTCCCGGATCCCGCAGAGGGGCGGTCTTCTCCGCGGATCCCCGGCAACTCACGGCCAGTTTCGCCGGGCGCAGCAGTTCGAGGAGGTCCAGGTAGTTGACGGCGATGCCCGAGAACTCGAAGTGCACGATCTGCGCGCCGACCGAGGTGACCGGCGCGAGGAGCAGGCGTCGCCTCCAGTTGGGTCCGTCGCGGCGCACATCGAGCAAGGCTTCGATCTCGGCCCGCGCCAGGCGTCGCCCGGCGGGTGTGGCGAGTGAACGCATCGAGTTTGGGACGTCCACCCACGGAACACGGGGAACGAGCTGCACGCCGCCCAGTTCGGCGCCCGGGTGGAATCGCGTGGCCGTGATCGAGACGTCGATCCCTCCCGACTTCAGCCCCACCAGCTTCCGCTGGACGAAGGTCTCCGACGGTGCGGGGTAGTCGTTGACAACGGCCAGGACAGAGGTGGGAGACAACCGCTGAAGCCTCTCGGTTCGTGGACTCGCTCGTTCCGCAACGATCTCGGGCGTCGTGGCGGGTCAATGGCGCACGCGGAGCTTTCGAAGGCGCGCCGGAAGGACATGGTTGCCGACGTCCAGCAGCATGTGCCAGCCGGTGCGATCGGTCAGCCGGATGAGCGGCAGGTAGGCGAGGCCCCCGACGGCACAAGCCAAGACGAGCGCGGGGAGTTGACCAAGGTGGGCGTCGCGGGACACCGAGTACGTGATGAATGAGATGAGGCCGGCGCCGATCGAGGACGCGAGCGCGGGGATCATCTGGACGAACACGGACCTGATCGGTCCCTTCAGAAGTCGAAGGGAGAGGATCAGCCCGACCGTGCCCCCGGTGATGCGGACGACCGTCACGCCGGTCGCGACCCCGACGAGGCCCCATCGGGAGCCGATGAAGATCGACGCCACGTAGAAGGGGAGCGTGAACAGCGAGAGTCGCAGCCCCACATCTGGCCGCCCCTCCATCGCGAAGAGCACGCCACACACCGAGGTGATCGCTCGAACGGCCATGAACAAGAGCAGGATCCGGAGCACCGGGATCACCTCTGCGTACCCGGTCCCGTACAGGAGGTTCACGATGGCCGAGGCCAAGAAGAACTGGAGGGATTGGAGGGGCAGCGTCGTCACCGCCAGCAGGTGGACCATGTGGCGGTACGCCGGCCCGCGGCCGGCTTCACCGCTGACGTTAGCGAGCGATGGCCCGGAGATGTCGGTGACGACGGTGACGATGTTCCGGCCGACGAGAACGGAGAGCTGCCAGGCCAGGTTGTAGAACCCGAGCTCGACCGTGCCGAGCGTGGTGCCCACCAGCAGGGTGTCACCGTCGTTGAGCGCGAGCTGGAGGACCTCAGAGCCGATCAGGTGCTTCGTGTAGCGGAAGACCCGCCGCCATCGATCGAAGCCCCATCGCCAACCCGGTCTGAAGCGAACTGCGAAGTAGATCCAAGCGAGGCGCACTGGTTCGAACACCAGGTTCGGGAGCACGAGGCTCCACACGCCCCACCCCGTGAGCGCCATGACGACGCTCAGCCCGGCCGTTGCGAAGTTGATCACCGTGTCGCGAACGGAGAGCAGCTTGTAGCGGAACTCGCGGCGGGCGATCGCCTCGGGGACGATGCCGGCCTGGCGCACGAAGAAGACGGCGAGGAGGGCGCCGAGGACGGGTACGAGGCTCTGCTGGTCGTAGATCGCCGGGATGATCAGCAGGGCCGCACCGACGAGCGCGCATTGTGCGAACGTCGTTGCCTCGTTGAACCAGAAGACGGCCTTGGCCTCCTCCAGCCAATCCTGCTCGCGGTAGTAGAGGATGTAGGAGGTGGTACCGCCCTCGGAGAAGAGCAGGATGAATCTCAACAACGTGGTGGCCAGAGCCACGACGCCGAAGTCCGCGGGTCCCAGTTGACGAGCCAGGATGCCGATCGTCGCGAGGCGGGCGACGTTCAACATGACTTGGCGAAGGCCCAGCCACATGCCTCCTTGTACCGCCCGGCGGCCGTCGACCTCTGTCCCGCCGGCCGGCTCGACGTCCGGCGGTTCGGAAGCGTCGGTCATGGCGCGAGTGGACCGAGGGGCTCGCTCCATGCATGGTCAGAGCCGACCGAATCGAGTGGTCGGAGGTGTTCATCGGCCCAGAGCTGGAGCGCGAGCAGTGCCCAGAGGCCCCGCGTGAGGTCGCGCTCGTGGTCGGCGTGCTCGCGGTAGAGCTGCTGCAAACCGTCCCGGCCCAGGCGTTGGGCGACGAACCCGTTGGGGTCGAGAAGCCGGTCGTGGACGAGCGGTTCGAGCTCGTGCCGGAGCCACTCACCCATCGGAACCGAGAACCCTCGCTTGCCGGCGTCCAGGAGATCGGGGCGCGTGCGCCGGGCCAACTCTCGCCGCAAGGGGATCTTCCCCATGGTCCCGTCCATGCAGTCCCGCGGGTCGATCCGGGCGGCGAGCTTCACGAGTTGGAGGTCGAGCAGCGGAACCCTGACCTCCAGGCTGTGGTGCATGCTTGCCCGATCGACCTTCAGGAGCACCATCTGCAGGTGGCCCATCAGCTCGTTCTGGCGCATCCATTGCGCGGTCCCGTTCAGGTCGGGGGTGTCGGAGAGTCGGTACAGGTCGAAGTCGGGGGGTGTGTCGAATGCTCGGGGAGTGAGCAACGCGAAGTCGCGGTCACGCAGACCGGAGTGCGAGTCGAGGTACCAGTCACCGATCGTGCGGAACAGGATTCCCCGGGCGGGGCGTTGCAGGGAGAGTGCCTTGGTGGATGCGTACGCACCCCAGCGAACCACGCGCGGGCGTTCGAACCAGCGGCGGTTCGCCAGCACCTTCCAGAATCGCGGGTACCCCCAGAACAACTCGTCCGCGCCGTCGCCCGAGAGCACGACCTTCACCTGTTCGGCCGCGAGCTCGGCGACGAGCATGGAGGGGAACGACGAGTAGTCGGCGAACGGTTCGCTGTAGGCCTTGGTGTGCTGGGGGAGCAGGGCCAGGGCATCCTCACCGCGGCAGATCCGGGTCGTGTGCTCGAGGCCGATCGAGTTGGCAAACCCGCGTGCCCCAGCCGACTCGTCGAACGCGGCATCGTCGCTCCCGATGGTGAACGCCGGCGCCGAGGTACCTCGACCCGCGAGGACGGCTGACACGAGCGGGGAGTCGATCCCGCTGGACAAGAAGGTTCCGACCGGAACGTCGCTGACCTGCTGGCGGGCAACCACCTCCTCCAGCGTCGATGCGAGCTCGTCCATGACCTCACGGCGGTCGAGGAAGCGTTCTGGCGGTTCCGGCCAGGAGAAGAACGGCTGCTCGCCCGTGACCACGCCGTCCTTGATCTCCAGGGCGTGACCGGGCCGGACCTGGCCGGTACCGGCGACGAGCCCGTACGGGGCGGGCACGTAGGACAAGCGCAGGTACAGGCCGAGTGCAGCCTCGTCGATGGCGTCCCGGTCGCACCACGGGCTGCGCACGACCTGGTCGTACTGCGACCCGAAGGCCACACCTTCGGATGAGGCGACGTAGTAGAGCGGTTTGATCCCGAGTGGATCCCGAGCGAGCACGAGTCTGCGCTCGGCCCGGTCGTAGAAGGAGAGCGCGAACATGCCGTTCATGCGCGCGAGCGCTTGATCGGCGCCCCAGGTCTGGCAGGCGGCAAGAACGACAGCGGTGTCGCCGGAGGAGGAGACCCTGACGCCGTGGTCACGTTCGAGCTGTGCCCGAAGCTCCCGGAAGTTGTAGATCTCGCCGTTGAAGGCCAGGACGAACCGGCCGTCGGAGCTCACCATCGGTTGGTGGCCAGCGGGCGACAGGTCGAGGATCGACAGGCGCCTGAAGCCGATCACGGTGTAGTCGTCCCACCACATTCCCTCGTCGTCAGGACCCCGTCGGCGCATGAGCGCGCGCATCGCCCTGACGACGGGTACGGCGTCGCGGCCCTCGGGCCGACGAAGGGCGACGCCGCACAATCCGCACACTCAAGAAGTCCGATCTTGGGAGCGGGCGCGCCTGTCGGGCCGGCCGATCGCTCGGTCGGCCGCGCTCGTCGGCGTCGGGGGCGTCCGTTGTGGCTTCGTCATGGGAAGGACTCGGTCACGGGCGGCACGAGCGCTCACGCTACATCGGTGCTACTCGGTCGTTTGCACGTGAAGGGTCGGACGTTCGACTCGTGTGGCCCGGATCGTTGCCTTGGTGGACCTGCGGTCAGATCGATCCGGACTCGGTGTCGAGGTGGGTCGAGAGGGGGTCAGCTTCGAGCCGGGGCAGATCCGGCCGGTCGCGCAGGAGTTGCTCCCCCTCGCGGCGGGCGGCACACGTCTTGCGCCAGGTGTCGGGCAGGAGTCCGAGCTGCACGACCAACCGGGCCGCCCGCTGAGCCGTCGAACCCCCGCCGCTGAGGGTGGTGAACGCGGAGAGCACCAGGTCCTCCTGGACCTGCTCCGTGGTGTAGTAGCGCAGGCCCAGGTACACGTCCGTCGGTGAACGCAGGTGACGCTGGAGGATCGTCGATCTCGAGTTGCCACGCGTCCGCCGTCGCGCGCCATGGGTCCGGAGACCGCCCATCGGCGCATGGTGGTGGAACACCGTGGGCCCCGGGTCGTACACGTGCAGG